>WNFE01004858.1_pt1 | contig 10100 bp, 9 predicted proteins | sample 5400451 | NCBI WGS metagenome assembly WNFE01 (sample SAMN13153344, study PRJNA577476) | soil metagenome | isolation source: 200 cm saprolite under Douglas fir tree site 2 hole 2 | place: USA:California | collected 2015-04-18 | reverse complement strand
CGCCCAGCACCTCGAGGTCGATCTGGTGGAACTGGCGCTGCCGGCCCTTCTGCGGCCGCTCGTAGCGGAACATCGGACCGGCCGCGAAGAATTTCAGCGGCAGTTGTTGCGCGAGCTCGCCGTTGGACACGAAGGCGCGGCAGATGCCGGCGGTGTATTCCGGCCGCAGGGTGAGCGACTCGCCGCCGCGATCGGCGAACGTGTACATCTCCTTGGAGACCACGTCGGTCGTCTCGCCGATGCCGCGGGCGAACAGCTCGGTGAATTCGAAGATCGGCGTCGCCATCTCGCGATAGCCGTAGAGCCGCGCCACGTCGCGCGCGCTGTCGACGACATGGGCGAAGCGCCGATACTCGTCGGGGAGAAGATCGTGCGTGCCGCGCACGGGTTGCAATTTGCTCAAGGGGAATCGCCCTGAATTGATCGTCGACAGAGAAAGACCGAAGCGCCGCTACTCGGCCGCGGCGCGATGTCGATCGGCCTCCGCCGCCTTCGCGGCTTCGATCTCGGCCGCCTTCTTCTCGATCATTCCGGCCAGGTGCTCGACGATGCCGGCGTCCTTCAGGCGGTGGTGCGGCACGCCCGCGACGTAGACCTGATGGGTGCCGTTGCCGCCGCCGGTGAAGCCGATGTCGGTCTCGCGCGCCTCGCCCGGGCCGTTCACCACGCAACCGATCACCGACACGGTCATCGGCGTGGTGATATGGGCGACGCGCTTCTCCAGCGCCTCGACCGTGCGGATGACGTCGTATTGCTGGCGCGCGCAAGACGGGCAGGAGATGATGTTGACGCCGCGGTGACGCAGGTTGAGCGCCTTCAGGAGCTCGAAGCCGACCCGCACTTCCTCCTCGGGCTCGGCCGACAGCGAGATGCGGACCGTGTCGCCGATGCCGGCCCACAATAGCGAGCCCAGCCCGATCGACGATTTCACCGTGCCGGTGCGCAGCCCGCCCGCCTCGGTGATGCCGATATGCAGGGGATAATCGCAGGCCTCGGCCAGCTGCTGGTAGGCGGCGACCGCCAGGAAGACGTCGGACGCTTTGACGCTGATCTTGAATTCGTGGAAATCGTGATCCTGCAGGATGCGCGCATGATCGAGCGCGCTTTCGACCATCGCCTCGGGGCAGGGCTCGCCGTATTTCTCCAATAGATCCTTCTCCAGCGAGCCGGCATTGACGCCGATCCGCATGGAGCAGCCGTGGTCCTTGGCGGCCTTCACCACTTCGCGCACCCGCTCGGCGCTGCCGATATTGCCGGGATTGATGCGCAGGCAGGCGGCGCCGGCGTCGGCCGCCTCGATGGCCCGCCGGTAGTGGAAATGGATGTCGGCCACGATCGGCGCCTTCGAGGCCTTGACGATGGCCGGCAGGGCCGCCGTCGAGGCCTCGTCGGGGCAGGATACCCGCACGATATCGACGCCGGCCGCCTCGGCCAGGCGGATCTGCGCGATGGTCGCCTCGGCGTCGGCGGTCAGCGTATTGGTCATGGTCTGCACGGTGATCGGCGAATCACCGCCGACCGGCACGGATCCGACCATGATCTGACGGGATTTGCGGCGCCCGATGTCGCGATAGGGCCTGATGCTCATGTCTGCCAATGTAATCGCCGGACGGCGGCTTATCCAGCAGGCGAGTCTGGCCCGCCGGCCGCCTTTCGCTAACGCGCGTCTATGACGCGGTAGGCGATTCCTGCCGGCACGACGTAGCTTTCGCCGGCCCGCACGTAGGTTTGCGCAAGAATGTCGCCGTTGGGCGCGCGCAGTTCGACCCAGCTGTTGAGGCGCACCCTGACCGGAGTGTCGACCTTGACCGGAAGGATCGCCGGCACATCGGCCGCCGGATTGCGCGCCACGGCTTCATCGACCGGCGCGGGCGCCGGCTGCGACGTGGTAACGCGCGGCGGCTCCGCCGGCGGCTGGGCGGCTTGCGCCTGACCGATAACGGGAATTGCCATGACTGCCGGCGGCGGCGGCGGCGCTGGAACGGCGATGACGACCGGTGGCGCAAGCGGCGGCGCCTGGGTTTGAGCCTGCGTCGGCGGCGCGACGCTATCGCGCCGGGCCGGCCAAGCGTCGGCCGGCAGGGTGGCCGGGGCCGGCGCGTTGCGCGTTTCCTGAGGGGGCGGGCCCGGGGCGGCCGTCGTCGCCGTCGCGCCGGGTGCGGGCGGCGCGGGATCGGTCGCGGGCGACCCCGCCGGACGCGAAGCCAGCAACCGATCCGGTACGGGCGGCACCTTTTCGGCGACGACCGACTGCTCGCGCGGCAAATAATGCCACGCCGCATAACCCGCGCCGACGACCAACAGGATGGTCAGCACCGCAAGGCCGATCGGCGCGCGCTTTTCGACAATCGGAAAGTCGGCCGGCAAGGCGACGGGACGCTTGATCGGTACCGGGCCGGAAAGATGATAGGCCGTCAGGACCTTTTCGGGATCGAGCCCAACATGTGCTGCATAGGCGCGCAGGAAGGCCGGGATGTAGGCGGCGCCGGGCAGCTTGTCGAAGCGGCCCTCCTCGATGGCCTCGAGATGGGAAAGACGAATGCGCAGGTTCTTCTCGATATCGGGCAGGGCAAGCCCGCGCGCTTCACGCTGGTCGCGCAGCAACCGGCCAACCGCGCGACCTGGCGAGGCCTCGCGTTCTAGCGCACGCCAATCAACCTGATCCGGCATGATGAACCCTGCTGTTCCCCTCTCAACTCATTTTTAGCAGACGCGCCATGACAGGGCAAAAGCGATTCGACTGTGACAGTCAGATTTCGAGTGTGATGTTCAAATTTCGATGGCGTGATCTGCAGCAAAGAGACGCAAGGTCTCGCGCATGGGTCGATCGGGTTGTGAAAGCGCAGCGGTCATGAAACCAGTTGCCTCGTTGAGGTCGAGCGAGCGAATCATGGCTTTCACCGGTCCAATGGCGCCCGGCGACATCGATAGCGTGCGCACGCCGATCGCCAACAGGGCGAGCGCCTCGACCGGCCGGCCCGCCATCTCGCCGCACACGGCCAGGTCCACGCCGGCCGGTCTTGCCTTCTCGACCACAAAATGTAGCAGTCGAAGCAGCGGCGGGGACAAACTGTCGTAGCGTCCGGCCACGCGGCTGTTCCCGCGATCGGCGGCATAAAGAAACTGCAAAAGATCGTTCGTCCCCACCGAAAGGAAGTCGACGTGCGGCAGCAGGCTGTCGAGCTGCCACGCCAGCGCCGGCACCTCGAACATCACGCCGACCCGCAAACGCTCGGGCACGGCCTGCCCGCGCCGCTTGCCGCGCTCCAATTCAAGGTCGAGCAGTTGGCGGGCGCTCAAAAGCTCGCTCACCTCGGCGATCATCGGAAACATCACCGACAACGGCCGGCCATTGGCCGCCTGGATCAGCGCACGCAATTGCCGGCGCAGCATGGCCGGCCGGTCGAGGCCGATGCGGATGGCCCGCCAGCCCATGGCGGGATTGTCGTCGCCGAAAGCCCCGACATAGGGCAGGACCTTGTCGCCGCCGACATCGAGCGTGCGAAAAGTTACCGGCCGGCCGTCGGCCAGATCGAGCACGCGACCGTAGAGCCAGGCCTGGGCATCGACATCGGGAAACTCCGACCGCACCATGAACGGAATCTCGGTGCGATAGAGGCCGACGCCGTCGGCGCCGCTGTCGTCGAGATGCTGCATGTCGATCAACAGGCCGGCATTCATGTGCAAGGAGATGCGCGCTTGATCGCGCGTCGCCGACGGCAGGTCGCGCAGGGCGGCATACTTGCGCCGCCGCTCGGCGCGCGCGTCGATCGCGGCATAGACGGTCTGCAGGATGTCCTCGGCCGGCCGCACCAGCACCTGGGCGTTGTCGCCGTCGACCACGATCGAGTCGCCCGCCTCGATGCGCGCCAGCACGTCGGGCGCGCGGCCGACCACCGGAATGTCGAGCGCCCGCGCCACGATCGCGACATGGCTCATCGCCGAGCCCTCCTCGAGGACCAGCCCGCGCAGCCGCGTGCGGTCGTAGTCGAGCAGCTCCGCGGGACCCATGTCGCGGGCGATGACGATCATGTCGTCGGGCAGCGAACTGGGATCGGCGGCGATGCGGCCGCTCAGCCGCAGCAGCAGCCGGTTGGTGAGATCCTGCAAATCGCTCAGCCGCTCGCGGATGTAAGGATCGCTCGATTGGCCGAGCCGTGTCCGTATGTCGTCGAAGGCGCGCTGGACGCCGGCTTCGGCGGTCAGGCCCGAGCCCACCGCCTCGCGCACGCGCTCGAGCCAGCCGCGATCGTCGATGAACATGCGAAAGGTCTCGAGGATCTCGCGCTGCTCGCCCGACTGCATGTCGTGCGCCTCGAGCATGCGGTCGACGTCCTCGCGCACGCCGTGTGCGGCATCCTCAAAGCGCTTCAGCTCCTGGCCGATATCCTCGGCCACGACCTTCTGGATGGCGATGCGCGGTTCGTGCAGCACGGCGCGGCCGATGGCGACTCCCGGCGTCAGCTGCACGCCGTCGACGCGCAGCGGCAGAAGCCCCAGCCCGTCGACCTGCTGCATCTCGTTGGGACTGACGAAATGACCCGCCGAAATCAGCTCGGCCAGCACCATGGCGATGGTCTGTAGAGTCTCGATCTCTTCTTCGTCGTACAGGCGGCGCGTCCGGTTCTGGACGACCACCACGCCCAGCACGCGGCCGGCGCGCACGATCGGCACGCCGGCCAGCGAGTGATAGATCTCCTCGCCGGTCTCCGGCCGATAGGCGAACTGGGGATGGCTCTGCGCGTCGTCGAGCGCCAGGGGCCTCGCATGGGCGGCGATGTCGCCGACCAGGCCTTCGCCGACCCGCAGCCGCGTGCGGTGCACGGCCGAGGGGTTGAGGCCCTGGGTGGCGAACAGTTCCAGCACTTCGCCGGCGCGCAGCAGGTAGATCGAGCACACCTCGGCCACCATCTCGTTGGCGACCAGGCGCACGACCTCACCCAGCGGGTCGTCGACGGTGTCGGCACGCGCCATCGTGTCCCGGAGCCGCTTTAGGAGCATTCGCGATCCGGCCGGAGGAGTTGTTCGCTCCATGGTCAGACCGCTAAATGCTTGAGTCGGATGACGACAAAGCTACGGTCGATCACGCACGCGCAGACGCGCCATGCCGGCGCGGACCCTTTCGCCGATTGGCGGGTCCGGCGGACGTTTCGGCAGGCCTTATGCAGGCTTTTGGCGCGCATGGCGTGCTTATAGCAAGACCCGCGCCGAACTGCCTACCGGCTTGTTCGCATAAGCGAAACGGAAACGCCTGCGTCAGGCGGCGTCGAGCTCGTAGGCGATATGCAGGGCGCGGACGGCGAGCTCGGTGTACTCGGCGGCGACGAGCACGCTGATCTTGATCTCGGAGGTGGAGATCACCTGGATATTTATCCCCTTGGCGGCCAGGGTTTGGAACATCTTGAGCGCCACGCCGGCGTGACTGCGCATGCCGACGCCGATCACCGACAGCTTGGCGACATTGGTGTCGGACTTGATCTCGGCGAACTTCAGGTCGGCCTTGGCCCGCTCGAGCCGCTCGACCGCCCGTACCAGGTCGGCGCGCGGCACGGTGAAGGTGATGTCGGTCGAGCTGCCGTCGAGCGACACGTTCTGCACGATCATGTCGACGTTGATGTTGGCGTCGGCCAGCGGACCGAAGATCGCCGCCGCCACGCCCGGCCGGTCGGCGACCCGCGTCACCGTGATCTTGGCCTCGTCCTTGGAGAAGGCGATGCCGCTCACGACGGATTTTTCCAGCCCCTGGGCCATGATCTCTTCCTCATCCACAACCATCGTGCCGGGCAGGTCGCTGCCCACGGCGGAGTCGAACGACGACAGCACCTGCACGCGCACGTGATGGTTCATCGCCAGCTCGACCGAGCGCGTCTGCAACACCTTGGAGCCCTGCGACGCCATCTCGAGCATTTCCTCGTACGTCACCTGGTCGATCTTGCGCGCCTTCTCGACGATCCTGGGATCGGTCGTGTAGACGCCGTCGACGTCGGTGTAGATATCGCAGCGCTCGGCCCCGAGTGCCGCCGCCAGCGCCACCGCCGTGGTGTCCGAGCCGCCGCGGCCGAGCGTCGTCAGCCGGCCGTCCGGCGAGAGGCCCTGGAAACCCGGCACGATCGGCACCTCGCCCGCTTCCATCGCGCAGGCCATCGCGGCAGTCTCGATGTCGACGATGCGCGCTTTGGCATGGGTCCCGTCGGTGCGGATCGGGATCTGCCACGACATCCAGGAGCGCGCCTTCACGCCCACCTGCTGCAGCGCCATCGCCAAAAGCCCGATCGTCACCTGCTCGCCGGTCGCCACCACGACGTCGTACTCGCGGGCATCGTGCAAGGGCGCGATCTCGTTGACCCACTTGACGAGCTGATTGGTGGCGCCCGACATGGCCGAGACCACGACGGCAACCTCGTTGCCACGGTCGACCTCGGCTTTGACCTTGCGCGCGACATTCTTGATGCGCTCGGTGTCGCCGACCGAAGTACCGCCGAATTTCAGAACGATGCGCGCCATGGACCTGCTCGAAAGCGGGGTATAGACACCGGGGGCACCATCGGGGTCAAGGGCAGCCATGGCCGAGCCAGCGCATACCACCGTCGATCCTGCCGAGATCGAGCGCTTTTCGCGCATATCAGAGGAATGGTGGGATCCAGCCGGCAAGTTCGCGCCGCTGCACCGGCTGAATCCGCTGCGGATCGGCTATATCCGCGATCGCGCCGCCAACCGTTGGCAGCGCGATCCGCTCTCGGGCACCCCGCTGCACGGCCTGTCGCTGCTCGATATCGGGTGCGGCGGCGGCCTGCTCAGCGAGCCGATGGCCCGGTTGGGCGCCGCCGTCACGGGGGTCGATGCGGCGGCGCGCAACATCGGGGTCGCCAACCTGCATGCCGAGAAGCAGGGGCTGCGGATCGACTACCGCCAGGGAACGGCCGAGACGCTGGCCCAAGCGGGCGCCCAGTTCGACATCGTGCTGGCACTGGAGATCGTCGAGCACGTGGCCGACGCCCCGCTGTTCCTGAAATCCTGCGGCCGACTGGTGAGGCCAGGCGGCCTGCTCTTCCTGTCGACGCTCAATCGCACCGCCAAGGCCTGGGTGCTGGCCATCGCCGGCGCCGAATACCTGCTGGGCTGGCTGCCGCGCGGCACACACGACTGGAAGAAGTTCCTGAAACCTTCGGAAGTCGCCAACGGCCTGCGCGAAGGTGGCGTCGAGGCGCAGGAGATCGTGGGCGTGGTCTACAATCCGCTGAGCCGCGCCTGGGCGCTCAGCAAGCGCGACCTCGACGTGAACTACATGCTTTACGGAACGGCGCAGGGCGCGAAAGATCCCTCGCTTCAGCGCCGATCTGATCCGCGCGACTCGGGATGACAGCCGTCTAATTTCCCCTCGGGATCCAAGGCAGGCGGCCGAACTCGATGCCTTCCTCGGCCAGCGCCTCGGCTTCCTCTTTGCTGGTCTCGCCGTAGATGCCGCGCTTGTCGCTCTCGCCATAATGGATCTTGCGCGCTTCCTCGGCGAACTTGTCGCCGACAGGCTCGCAGTTCTTCTCGACCTGCTCGCGCACCTTGAGCAGAGCCTCGCGCAATTCCTTCGGCATATGCCTGGCAAGAGCTGCCATCTGCTGCTGTTCAGGGGACGGGGCAGGCGCCGGCGCGACGGCAGGCGGTGCGTCGGCGTCCTTCTTCTGGCCGCCCTTGCCAAGCCGCGGCGCCATCGGGGCGCGCTCGATCTTGGCGCCGCCGCAGACGGGGCAGCCGACCAGGGATTTCTTTTCCTGGCGTTCGTAGCTCTTGCTGTCCTTGAACCAGCTTTCGAATTCATGGCCTTCGGAGCAGCGCAGTCGGTATAGGATCATGAAATTACGAGCAATTCCGCTGTTGGCACTCCCTGCGGGGGAGTGCCAGAGATGATGGGGTGCGATTGTGCCTGACGCAAGGGGCGTGCCTTCGCCCTGGATCGTGCAATGGGCGGGCCTGATCGGGAGCGGCGCCACGGTCCTCGATGTCGCCGGCGGCGGCGGGCGACACAGCCGGTTCCTGGCCAACCTCGGCCTCAAGGTAACGGCCTTGGACCGCGATATCAGTGCCCTGGCCGGGCATCCCGACGTCGAGGCCATCGAGGCCGATCTCGAGAATGGTTCGCCCTGGCCCCTGCCCGGCCGCACCTTCGGCGCCGTGGTCGTGACCAATTATCTCCACCGGCCGCTCTTCCCTGCGTTGCTCGACGCGCTCGCGCCCGGTGGCATCCTTCTTTACGAGACGTTCATGGAGGGCAACGAGCGTTTCGGCCGGCCCAGCCGGCCCGAGTTCCTGCTGAAGGACGGCGAGCTGCTCGAATGGGTCCGCGGCCGCCTTTCGGTGACGGCCTATGAAGCACGGATGATCAGCGAACCGAGGATGGCGATGGTGCAGCGAATCGCGGCGCGGCGGCTTTTGTCATCGCGCGCGGGGTAACCCCCGCGCTGAAGCGAAGCGAAGGATCCTTCGGCCTGCGGCCTCAGGATGACAGCTTCGCTGTCATTCCGCTGCCTTGGCGACCGCTGCCTTGTGCAGCACCGGCGCGGCATATTTCCGGTCGTGCGTCAGCGACGGCACCATCCTGCGCGCTTCGGCGACCTTGCCGAGGTCGACCTCGGCGACAACGAAGCCTGCCTTCTCTCCACCGGCGTCGGCCAGCACCTCGCCCCACGGCGCGACGGCGATCGAATGGCCGTAGGTCTTGCGGTTGGATCCCTTGTGCGTGCCGACCTGGGCCGGCGCGAAGACGAAGCAGCCGGTCTCGATGGCGCGGGCGCGCATCAGGGCATGCCAGTGCGCCTGCCCGGTCGGCACCGTGAAGGACGAAGGGATCGTCAGCATGGTGGCGCCGGCATGCGCCAGGTCGCGGTAGAGATAAGGGAAGCGCAGGTCGTAGCAGATCGTCATGCCGAGAACGCCCCACGGCGTTTCCGCCAGCACCGATTTCTCGCCCGGCTTGAAGGTCGACGATTCGCGATAGCTCTCGCCGCCCGCGAGTTGCACGTCGAACATGTGGATCTTGTCGTAGCTTGCCACGACGGCGCCGGAGGGATCGATCAGGTAGGACCGGTTGCGGATCTGCTCTTCGCCCGGCACGCGGACATGGATCGACCCCAGCAGGAACCAGGCGCCGGTCTCGCGTGCGCTGGCGCGACAGGCGGCCAGCATGGCGTGGCTCTCTTCCGTCTGCGCCTTTTCCAGGGTTTCGGCGCGGCTGGCGCCGATCAAGCCGGTATTCTCCGGCGTCATGACGAAGTCGGCGCCGGCGTCGCGGGCAAGCCGCGCCTGCTCGCGCACGAAGGCCTCGTTCTCGGCCATGTCGTTGCTGACATTGGTCTGGATCAGGCCGGCTTTGAACGTGGTCGGCATGGCGCCCGCCCGTTAGCCCGGCTGGGCGAGCAGCGAATCGAGCTTGCCCATCTGCTCGAGCTCCGAAAGCTCGTCGGAGCCGCCGATATACTGGCCGTTGATGAAGATCTGCGGCACCGTCGAGCGCTTGGCACGGTCGCGCATTTCGGCCCGCTTCTTCTCGTCCATCATCACGTCCATTTCCTCGTACGCCGCGCCTTTCTTGTCGAGCAGGCTTTTGGCCCGCGCGCAGTAGCCGCAGAACGGCGTGGTGTAGATCTCGACCTTGGCCATCGTGAACCTCTTTGGCGGATTATACCGCCGGGCGGACGACCCGCGCCAGCGTCAGCACGTCAACGTGCCGCGCCCCGCCGCGCTGCAAAACCCGTGCGCAGGCTTCGACGGTGGCGCCGGTGGTGAGCACGTCGTCGACCAGCAGCACGGTCTTGCCCGCCACCTCCGACACCCAGCGCGGATGGATATCGAAGGCCTGCCGGACATTGCCGCGCCGTTCCTGGGCGCGCAGGCCGGTCTGCGAGCCGGTCCACCGCCGCCGGCGCAGCAGTTCAGGGGCGAGCCGAGCTGGAGATTTCGCGGCCGATTGGTGGACGACGACGCGGGCCAGGAGCTGCGCCTGATTGTAGCGGCGCGTGAACAGCCGCCGCCAATGCAGTGGCACGGGGGCGACCAGGTCGGCTTCCGCCAAAAGTTCGGCGCCGGCGCGCGCCATCCAGCGCCCGCAG
>WNFE01008044.1_pt1 | contig 10101 bp, 10 predicted proteins | sample 5400451 | NCBI WGS metagenome assembly WNFE01 (sample SAMN13153344, study PRJNA577476) | soil metagenome | isolation source: 200 cm saprolite under Douglas fir tree site 2 hole 2 | place: USA:California | collected 2015-04-18 | reverse complement strand
AACGTCGGCCGGCCCGACCTGCACGTCGTCGGGGACGCGCACGGCCAGGCACGGCTGCTGCACGCCAGCCTGCAACGACTGTTCGAGCTGCCCGACTACGTTGTTCTCTACCCGAGTCACTACGCCGGCTCGGTCTGCGGCCGCGGCCTTTCCGGCAACCCGGTCTCCTCAATCGGTTTCGAGCGCGCCCACAACCCGCTGCTCGCGTTGGTCGATGCGGACGCCTTCGCGGATGCCTTACTGGAGGATGTGCCGCCCGCTCCCGCGGAGCAAGAGCGGATCCTCGCTGCCAACCGCGCCGGCCGGGTGGGCGCCGCCGTATGACCAACCCTGTTGGGTTGGGCCTGCGCGTCAATGCGCGGCAGTTCGCGCTGCTCGTTGGTCTCAACGCGCTCGTCGGCGGCATGGTCGGTCTCGAGCGGAGCGTGCTGCCGCTGGTCGGCAAGCAGGACTTCGGCCTGCGCTCAACGTCTGCGATCCTCGCCTTCGTCGTCGCTTTCGGCGCTGCCAAGTCGGTCACCAATCTGGCCGCGGGCGGGCTGGCCGAGCGTGTCGGGCGCAAACGGCTGCTCGTGATCGGCTGGTTGGTGGCGTTGCCGGTGCCGTTGCTGATCGGGCTCGCCCCCTCGTGGTGGTTCATCGTTGCCGCAAATCTGCTGCTCGGCGTGAGCCAGGGTTTCACCTGGTCAATGACCGTGGTGATGAAGATCGACCTCGCTGGTCCGCGGCGGCGCGGACTCGCACTCGGGCTGAACGAAGCCGCCGGCTACCTGGGCGTCGCCGCCACCGCCTTCCTGACCGGGGCGCTCGCCGCCAGCTACGCGCCGCTGACGGTCATCTGGGTCGGCGCTACGCTGATCGCACTGGCCGGATTGCTGCTGAGCACGCTCGCGGTGCGCGATACGGGGGCGCAGGTCGCGCTCGAGCAGAAGGCGCACGGCGCTGATCTGTCTGCGCACGCGACTCTCGGCGGCGCGTTTGCACAGGCGAGCCTGCGCGACCCGATCTTGCGCGCCTGCAGCCAGGCTGGGCTGGTCAACAACCTCAATGACGCGCTCGCCTGGGGGCTGGCGCCGCTCTACCTGGCAGCCCACGGCGCGAGTGTGCGGGAGATCGCCGTCGTCGCTGCCGCCTACCCGGTCGTGTGGGGTGGCGGCCAACTTGCGACCGGCTGGCTCTCCGACCACACGGGCAGGAAGCCACTGATCACCGCCGGCATGATCGTTCAGGCGGGCGCGCTCGGCTTGCTTGTCGCCGGTAACGGCGCCTTCGCGCCTTCGCTCGCCGCGGCGCTGGCCCTCGGCGCCGGCACGGCGATGGTCTACCCGACGCTGATCGCCGCCGTCTCGGACGCGAGCCAGCCGCGTGACCGAGCGCGAGTCATCGGCGTCTACCGCTTCTGGCGCGACTTCGGCTTCGTGCTTGGCGCGCTCATCGCCGGCATCGGCGCAGATACGACCTCACCGAAAACCGCGATCCTGATCGTCGCTGCGCTCACCGGCGCCAGCGGCCTGCTCGTCGCGGCAACCTCCTGGCAGCCGCGCGCTGCGCTCCGGGCCGCCCCGGCCCCCTAAGAGAAGGAGCTTGACCTTTGAACTGGGGGCTGCGTGTGCGGCGTGATCTTCCGTCCGGAACCGTCACCTTTCTCTTCACGGACGTGGAGGGTTCGACAGGGCTGCTGCACGAGCTGGGTGCGGAGGCCTACAGCGCGGCCTTGCTAGAGCATCGGCTCATCTTGCGCGAGACCCTCGCCCGTCACGGCGGTGTGGAAGTGGACACGCAGGGTGACGCGTTCTTCGTCGCGTTTCCGTCAGCGTCCGGGGCGGTGAACGCGGCTCGCGAGGCACAAGATGCTCTGCGCTTCGGCCCGATCCACGTGCGCATGGGCATCCACACCGGAAGCCCTCACCTGTCAGTGGAGGGCTATGTCGGGCAGGACGTGCACAAGGGAGCGCGGATCGCGGCGGTGGGTCACGGCGGCCAGGTGCTGCTCTCGAAGGAGACGCGCGCCTTGGCTGACGTCGACGCGACCGACCTCGGCGAGCATCGCCTGAAGGACTTCGACGAAGCAGTCTCGATCTTCCAGCTTGGCGCGAAGCACTTCCCTCCGCTCAAAACGATCTCAAACACCAACTTGCCCCGGCCCGCGAGCTCATTCGTGGGTAGGGAGAGCGAGGTCGAGGAGGTCGTCTCGCTGCTCCAGGACGGTGCTCGCCTGCTCACGCTGACCGGACCCGGAGGATCGGGCAAGACACGGCTTGCGATCGAAGCCGCGGCGAATCTCGTGCCGGACTTCAAGGCCGGGGTGTTCTGGGTCGGCCTGTCGACGCTCCGAGACCCGGCTCTGGTTACCGACACGGTCGCGCAGACGCTCGGCGCGAAGGACGGCCTTGCCAATCACATCGGAGAGCGAGAGCTGCTGCTTCTTCTCGACAACCTCGAGCAGGTGGTCGAGTCGGCACCGGACCTGGCAGCGCTCGTCGAAACGTGTCCCAACCTCAAGCTGCTCGTCACGAGCCGCGAGCTGCTTCGAGTGAAGGGCGAGGTCGAGTACCCGGTCCTACCGCTTGCCGAACCGGACGCGGTTGAGCTCTTCTGCACCCGGGCACGAACAGAGCCGGACGACACCGTGCGTGGGCTCTGCGCTGCGCTCGACAATCTGCCGCTCGCGCTCGAGCTCGCCGCCGCTAGGGCGAGCGTGCTCTCGCCGAAGCAGATGCTGGAGCGGCTCTCGAGGCGCCTCGACCTGTTCAAGGGCGGCCGCGGCGCCGATCCGCGCCAGCAGACACTCCGGGCGACGATCGCTTGGTCGCACGAATTGCTCTCCTACGAGGAGCAGCAGCTGTTCGCGCGGCTGGCGGTCTTCGCCGGCGGCTGCACCCTCGAAGCTGCGGAGGAAGTCGTGGAGGCCCAGCTCGACACGCTCCAGTCGCTTGTCGACAAGAGCCTCGTCCGCCACACGGCAGAGCGGTTCTGGATGCTGGAGACGATCCGCGAATACGCGGCCGAGCAGCTCGAAGACTCGGGTGAGGTCAACCAAAGGCGGCGGCAGCACGCGGAGTGGTTCCTGGCGCTCGCCGAAGACGCGTATCCGCATCTACGCGGAAGCCCGACGGAATGGCTCAACCGACTGGAACCCGAACACGACAACCTCCGCGCGGCCCTCGACCGCCTGGAAGCCTCTGGCGAAACCCAGCTCGCCCTGCAGCTGGCAGGAGCGCTGTACCGGTTCTGGTATCTGCGGGGCCACTTCGCGGAGGTCCGGCCTCGGCTGGAGCGCCTTCTTGACCTCGACGCGCATCCCACTGCTGCCCGCGCCAGGGCGTTGAACGGAGCGGCCGTGATGGCCGGCAGCACGGGAGATCCTGCAACGGACAGGCTGCGGAGCGAGGAGGCGCTCGCTCTGCATCGCGAGCTTGGTGATGCGTGGGGCATCGCCTATTCCGTCTTCTCGCTCGGGATGGCCGCAACCGAGGAGGCTGACTGGACAAGCGCCCGGCCCTATTTCGAGGAGAGCCTCGCACGCTTCCGCGAGCTCGGCGAGGAGCACTACGCATTGGTCGCGGCCGACGGCGTCGCTTGGACATCCCGCGAGCTCGGTGATCTCGAACGCAGCCGTGCCGGACACGAGGATGTCCTGCGCCAGGCACGCGCGCAGCACGACTGGGCAATCGCCGCGTCCGAGCTCGACCAGCTGGCCCAATTCGCCCGCGACGAGGGCCGGATTGACGATGCCTTGTCGATGCTGGCTGAATCTCTTCGCATCACGCGCGACCTCGAGATGCCCGGCCTGATCGTCGAGAATCTCTCCCGCCTCGCCGAAACGCTCGCGGTCGCCGGGCGAGCGGAGACCGCCGCCCAGCTGCTCGGTGCCGCGGAGGCTTTCCGCGAGGAGATCGGCGGCAGCCATTCCTGGGTCATAGACGTGAACGAGAAGACGCTGACGCAGCTGCGCACGCAGCTAGATGACGCAACTCTCGATGAAGCCCAGGAGCACGGCCGGAGGCTCAGGGTCGACGAGGCCGTCGCCTTCGCTCTCGAGTCTTAGGAGCGTTTGGCGAAAAGACGCCTGCGAGCGAAGCTCGACACGGCGTAGCCAGTACCCGCGATCCCGGCCATAGCAACCCCGACGATGTTCGTCGTGACGCAGGTTCGGCAGGCGTTGCAGCAGACGGCGGCCATCGGGGCGTTCTCGCCGTACTTCCCAGCAGCCTGAGCCACACGTCCCGTCCAGATCGTCTTCATGGGCTCACTCTAGTCGTGTTCAGTGCGGGCCCATCAGAAGCCAGCAGCCCGGGACGCAGGCGCGGCTTTTGATAGTGCTGCGAGCCGCCGAAGGCCAAGACCTTTCCACTTGGCAGTAGAGTGGCGTGGACGGCGAGAATCGACGACTCGCCGTGCTTTTCCCACTGGCCCGACGGCATTACGAAACATTCTCACCGTTGATGCAAATCGGCAACACGACGGGCCAGACCTCGACTGTCGTCAGAGAGCACTTGGCCGGGCGGCGAGATTCGGTGTACGCGCTCGCTCCGCCTCGGGTGGCAATGGAGTGGCAAAGAGAGACGCCGAGAATGACCGAGAGCGTTTGCTGCGGATCGGCGCGGATTCTCCTAATGAAGCGGCTTCGCCCGACACGCCGAACTAGGCCGAGACTCGTCGCGTCAACTCATAATCCGTTGGTCCCTGGTTCGCATCCAGGCGGGCCCATCAGACAATCCCTGCTGCCCGGCGCTTCTAGCTTTCGGCGGCTGTCAAGTCCGGTCTCTACAGCCGCACCGGTCGAATTCTCCAGCCGCGTTCCGTGCCCGTTGCCTAGGTAATGAACCGTCTGCTCCGGCGCGTTCGCATCTGAGCGTGCCGGAGTCCAGGACCGCCGAGTTCTCAGCGCGAGACTACGGCCCGTAGCGACTCTTTCAGCGAACCCATCGAGTGCAGCACCGCGGTCGGCTCGTAGCCGCAGTGGGCCATGCAGTTCGCGCAGCGCGGGTCGTTGCCGCGACCGTACTTCGACCAGTCGGTTGTCTCGATCAGTTCCCTGTACGTCTTCGTGTAGCCGTCGGACATCAGGTAGCAGGGCCGCTGCCAGCCGAAGATCGAGTAGCTGGGGATCCCCCAGGGCGTGCACTGGAAGTCGACCTTGCCCTCGAGGAAGTCGAGGAAGAGCGGCGTGTGGTTGAGACGCCACGTCTTCCGCTTCCCGTCGGCGAAGGCTGCCGAGAAGAGCTTGCGTGTCTGCGTGACCCCGGGGAAGTGCTCCTGGTCGGGCGCCTTCTCGTACGCGTACGCGGGAGAGATCTGCATCGAGTCGACCTTCAGCTCGTCGTTCAGGTAGTCGAGCACCTCGCGCACCGTCTCGGGCGTGTCGGTGTTGAGGAAGGTCGTGTTCGTGGAGACGCGGAAGCCGCGCTCCTTCGCCTCCCTGATCGCCTCGACAGCCTTGTCGAAGATGCCCTCCCGCTCCACGAACTGGTCGTGCCGCTCGCGCATCCCGTCGAGGTGGACAACCCACGCGAAGTACGGCGACGGCTTGAAGTTGTCGAGCTTCTTCTTCATCAGGATCGCGTTCGTGCAGAAGAAGACGAACTTCTTGCGCTTGATCAACTCGGCCGCGATCACGTGCACCTCCGGGTGCACGAGCGGCTCGCCGCCCGCGATCGAAACCATCGGCGCGCCAGACTCCTCGATCGCGTCCAGCGCCTGCTCAACGGGCATACGCTTCTTGAGGATGTGCTCGGGGTACTGGATCTTCCCGCAAAACGAGCAGGCGAGGTTGCACTGAAAGAGCGGCTCGAGCTCGACGAGCAGCGGGAACTTCTCGACGCCCCGGAGCTTCTGCTTGACAAGATAGCCGGCGACCCGGAGCGACTGGCGAAGCGTGACGGACAGCTACTCCACCTCCTTAGGCAAGCTGAACTGGCTCGATCCCACCGGATCCTCGATGTTCGCCATGTCTCGCTCTTTCCGCTCGCTCGACCTTACCTTGGGGTTCATGCGAACGTCCTTACCTCTTTCCGCAGGCCCTCCGCGAGTCGGTCGATCTCATCCGGCACTCGCCGCTACACCGTCTGCTCTTGGTCGACCTCGAACGATTCACCGCAGCGGCAGGTCGAGCTCGCGTTCGGGTTTTCAACCTTGAATCCCGAGTGGTGGAGGTCGAGCACGAAATCGATCTTGCTCCCGCGGACGAGAGGAGCGGTTTGCGGATCGATGAGGATTGTGACGCCTTCGTTCGAGATTGCCTGGTCGTCGCTCCGTGCCCGGTCGAAGTCGAGCGCGTACTGATAGCCCGAGCAGCAGCCGGAGCGAACGGCGAGGCGAAGGGCGCTTTCCGACTGGTCGGCCTGTTGGCTCAGCAGCTCACGCACCTTCTCGGCGGCGTTCGCCGTCACCGAAACCAACAGGCCAGGATCTTCGCGCTTGGCCACTGGTCACTCCTTTCACTGGCGGTCATCCGCCGATGTGGGACATCTCGACCTTCGCTCGCCGCAGCGTCGCGGCGCTTCGCAGTTCCGAATAGCGGTCGACTCTGCCGCTCCAGATCGAACGCAGCCGCCCAGCGATCTGTTCGTCTGTCGCTCCGGCGCGCAATGGCCCGCGCAGATCGTGGCCGCGGCTGGCGAACAGGCACGTGTACAGCTCGCCGTCCGCCGAGAGCCGCGCGCGCGTGCAGTCGCAGCAGAACGGCTGCGTCACCGAAGCGATGACGCCGATCTCGCCCCTACCGTCTCGGTAGCGGTAGCGACTCGCAACCTCACCCCGGTAGTTCGGGTCGACCGGGTCGAGCGACCACTCACGGTCGATCATGCGGATGATCTCCGCCGCCGGCACGACCTCGTCGAGCCTCCAGCCGTTCGTCGTTCCCACGTCCATGTACTCGATGAAGCGGAGGATGTGGCCGCTGTCGCGGAAGCAGCGCGCCATCGCCAGCACGCTCGCGTCGTTCACGCCGCGCTTCACGACCATGTTTACCTTCACCGGTCGCAGGCCGACAGCCGCCGCCGCTTCGATCCCTTCCAGTACACGCGCGACTGGAAAGCCAACGTCGTTCATCGCTTGAAAGACCTCGTCGTCGAGCGAGTCGAGGCTGACGGTGACACGGCCGAGCCCCGCGTCCTTGAGCGCCCGGGCCCTGGCCGCCAAGAGCGAGCCGTTCGTCGTCATCGCGATCTCGCGGACGCCGTCGATCCCCGCCAGCCGCGCGACCAAGCGCTCGAGATGGCGCCGCACCAACGGCTCACCGCCCGTGATCCGCAGCTTCTCGACTCCGAGAGCGACGAAGACCCTGGCCAGCCGCGCGATCTCCTCGAACGTGAGCAGCTCACTGCGCGCGAGGAACTGGAAGTCTCGTCCGAAGATCTCCTTGGGCATGCAGTAGACGCAGCGGAAGTTGCACCGGTCGGTAACCGAGATCCGAAGGTCTCGAAGCGGCCGGCCGAGCAAATCGTTGCCGTTCCCAGCTGCTTCCGGTCGACCATCCGGGGCGCGAACGCTCATCACCAGAGCGAGACTATACTTGCGCAGGCGTGCAGATGAATCCGGACTCGCCCATTCGGCAGAGCGAGCTCGAACGGCTCGTGACCGCCTTCCGCTTACTCGCAGACCCCGGCCGCCTGCGACTCGTAGCGGCGCTGCTCGAAGACCGCGAGCTCCCGGTCCGCGAGCTCTCCCGTGCCGCCTCGCTCTCCGAAACCGGGACCAGCCAACAGCTGCGTGTTTTGCGCGAGGCCGGCGTCGTCAGCCGACGCCGTATTGGCCGACAGATCCTCTATCGCCTGAACGGAGGCGATGCTCGCGCCCTCGCCCGCACCGGGATCGCCCGCGCCGCTTTTCGTTCCACCTACTCGATGCGAAAGGACGCCGACGTGACCTACATCATCGCCGAGCCCTGCATCGACATTAAGGACAAGTCCTGCGTCGATGTCTGCCCGGTCGACTGCATCCACGAGTTCGACCGCATGCTCGTGATCGACCCCGAGGTCGTGATCGACCCCGAGGAGTGCATCGACTGCGGCGCCTGCGAACCCGAATGCCCCGTCGAGGCGATCTTCCCCGAGGACGCACTCCCAGACAAATGGGAGCCGTTCGTGAAGATCAACTACGCCTACCGCGACGCGACCGAGGGCGACACGGCCGACGTGATCAACCGCCTCGTCGACGAATACGCACGCGAACACAACGTCCAGAACGAACCGATCAACTAACGGCGCCAGGCCGATAGGGTTCCTCGTCCATAATCCGCTGGTCCCGGGTTCGAATCCAGGCGGGCCTATGACCGTGGTTGAGCGAGCCCTCAGGTTGCGCTGGGCGGGTATGCCGATGGTGTCGCGCTAGCGTTGGGGCGGCATGAACCTCCTGCCGAAGTCTCTGTCCCGCACGAACGTCCTGCGTGCATTGGCGTGCGTGGCCGCGGTGGCGATCGTGACCGGAGCGATCCAGCTGCTGAAGCCGTATATCCCGGTCCTGAGCCTCGGCGTGCTCTACGTGTTCGCGGTGTTGCCGATCGCCATCGCTTTCGGCATGTCCTACGCGATACCCGTCGCCGTCGCCTCGATGCTCGCGTTCAACTTCTTCTTCCTGTCCCCGGTGTACACGTTCACGCTCGCCGACTCCCAGAACTGGTTCGCACTCCTCGTCTTCGTCGTAACTGCGGTCGTCGTGAGTGAACTCGCGACGCGATCTCGGCGACGCGCACGCGAATCGGCGCTGCTCGCTCAGATCGCTACCTCGTTGGTGGAGCACGGCGGTGTGACCGCCGAGCTCGAGCGGATCGCCGCCGAGGCAGCAGGGGCGCTCCAGGTCGAGCAGGCGCGAATCGAATTGGGCCCGGAGGGCACCGAGGCCGCCGAGGCGCAGCCCCTCGTTGTTGGCGATCGGCGGGTCGGAACGATCTACCTGGAGGGGCGGCGACAGGGGAGCGAGGCGGCACGGCGGCGGTTGCTTCCGGCGCTCGCCTCGCTGCTCGGCGTCGCGATCGATCGTGAGCGCCTTGCCGCCGAGGCGCTGGAAGCGGAAGCCCTGCGCCGCAGCGATGCGATCAAGACGGCCGTCTTGCGCTCCGTGAGCCATGACCTCCGTTCACCGCTGATGGCGATCCTGACCTCGGCGGGCGCGCTCTCCCGGCGTGACTTCGATCTCGACCAGACCGATCGGCGCGAGCTCGTCGAGACGATCCTCGATGAGGCGGAACGGCTCGACCGGGTGGTCGGCAACCTGCTCGACCTGTCGCGCTTGCAGGCGGGCGCTGCCCAACCGGAGGCCGAGGTCTCGACGATCGACGATGTAGTCGTCCGGGCACTCGACGAAGTCGGGGAAACGGCCGGCCGCATGGAGGTGGTGCTTCCCGAGGGGTCGCCGGCGGTTCGGGTCGATGTCCATCAGATCGAGCGCGTGCTCGTGAATCTGATCGAGAACGCCCTCCGTTACTCGCCCGCATTCGAGCGGGTGCGCGTGCAGGTCAGCGCGACGGCCTCGGACGTGCTCGTGCGTGTTGTCGACCGCGGTCCCGGAATCTCTCCGGCCGAGCTGGAGCGGATATTCGAGCCGTTCCAGCGCGGCTCGCGAAGCGGCGAGATTCGCGGCGCCGGACTCGGCCTCGCGATTGCGCGCGGCTTCGCGGAAGCGAACGGCGGCCGCGTCTGGGCGGAGTCACGGCAGGGTCAGGGGGCGTCGTTCGTGCTCGCGCTGCCTGTGGCACAGGTCGCGGCGGCGGTGCCGGGGTGAGTGGCACGCGTGTGCTCGTCGTCGATGACGAGCAGCAGATACTTCGGGCGCTGCGCACGAGCCTGCGTGCGGCGGGCTACGAGGTCGACACCGCGGACACCGCAAAGGGCGCGCTCGCGGCGGCGGCATTGCGCCCGCCGGAGGCCATGATCCTCGACCTCATCCTCCCGGACGGGACCGGCACCGACGTCTGTCGGGAGTTCCGTACCTGGAGCTCGGCGCCGGTGATCGTCCTGTCGGCGGTCGGGGAGGAACGTGAAAAGGTCGCGGCCCTCGACGCGGGCGCGGACGACTACGTGACCAAGCCCGTCGGGATCGACGAACTGCTCGCGCGGTTGCGCGCCGTGCTCCGCCGCACCGCGCCATCGGGCGAGCCGG
>WNFE01004855.1_pt1 | contig 10101 bp, 11 predicted proteins | sample 5400451 | NCBI WGS metagenome assembly WNFE01 (sample SAMN13153344, study PRJNA577476) | soil metagenome | isolation source: 200 cm saprolite under Douglas fir tree site 2 hole 2 | place: USA:California | collected 2015-04-18 | reverse complement strand
TGGAACTCTCCGGTCTCGGTATCCACCGAAGCAATTTGCTGAAACTCGGGGTGGAAATCTACTCCTATAATGATCATCGTTCGGCTCCTTTCTCCCGAGCCTGTTGGTTGGCTTTAGCACCACCAACTCTACTCGGGGCTGGGAGCCGACATTGTCATGGAATCAATTACACAAGTGACCAGAATCCCAGGTCAGTGCCCGTTGGGAAAAGCCGCTTGCCGCTCGGATAGTTTCCGGCTTGCCGAACCACTCGTCCACAAACGGTCGGAGCCACTGGTAGCTAATGAATCGCGACCACGCACAAGTAGTATTGTCGAACTTTATTGGAGGTCTCTTGTGATCTTAAGAGCCGACGGCGTACGAGCGCGCCTGACTCCAAGCCTGATATCTTGCGATCGAATATCTGGCTGAATACGAATAGCTTAACGCGCTGTCTGAGAATGTCTCCCATCCTGCATCTTTTTTACCTCATCGCCCGTATATCCGGGTAGCATGAACGCCCTAGCTTATTGCTTCGTGAATGTGATGGAATCCGAGGCCAGCGCAATTGCTCGCGGTCTCCGCCGGCGCGATCCGGACTTACTGGACCGTCTCATCGAGCAGTATCAGCATCGGCTTTTTCGATATTTGGTTTACCTATCAGGAAATCGTGAACTGGCCGAGGACCTCTTCCAGGAAACCTGGGTTCGCGTGCTCGAACGCGGCCATCAGTACGACGGCCGGCACGAATTCAGCACGTGGCTTTACGCGGTGGCGAGGAATTTGACCATCGACTATTTGCGGAAGAACAATCCGGTCAGCCTGGATGGGCTGATGGACGACGAAGAACACGCACCGCTCGAACCGGCTGACAGCCGGCCCATGGCGTGGGAAGTTGTGCAGCAGCACGAGCAAGCCGAGCGCATCGGCGCGGCCCTGGTGAGCATCCCGGCGGAATATCGCGAGACCGTGGTGCTGCGCTTTCAGGAAGGCTTGGCTTTGGACGAGATTGCCATGGTGACTGGGGCGCCCCTGGGCACCGTGAAGTCGCGACTGTATCGCGGATTGAACATGCTGATGTCGCGGCTGAAAGGAGCGCAGGCATGACGCGGGACGCACATGACGAGGTACGTGAGCTGATCGCTCTGGGTGAGGGTCTCTCGGAGGCGCAGCAGGCCTGGCTGCGGGCCCATCTCGAGGAATGCGAAGCATGCCGTCACTATGCGGAAGCGGCAAATGGGATTGCTCGTACTTTGCGTTCGCTGCCGCTCGCCGCCGATTCCCGCCTGGTCCGAGCCACGCAGATGCGGGTGCGCTTTCACGCCAGCAGGCTTCGGGAGACGCGGGAACGCATGTGGCTGGTGGCGATGGCTTGTCTGGGCGTGGGCCTTTCTGCGACGCTGACCGTCCCCCTTTTGTGGCGACTCTTTGCATGGATGGGCGAACGGGCTGGAGTCTCGACCCTGGTTTGGCAAACCGGCTTCATGTTTTTCTTCATCGCACCCGCACTGGTGGTGAGTGTGCTGTTGTTGGCTCGCGGCACGCACCTCACGAATAACGGCGAGCAGTCGCGGTAAGGGCAGTGACAAGGCGGACAAATTTATGCAGGTAAGAAACGAAACTCAAACTGGACTAGCTGCGGAAATCAAGATTGTTCCGCTGTGGGCATGGGTGCTCGCGGGGATCGTATTTGTCGCCGCGCAGGTTTTCTTCAATGTTGTGGTAGCGCGGCACTTGGGCGGGCCACCGGCATGGGCAAGACCTTTGCTTGGGCTACTGGCCGGCATTGGTGGGGGCTGCTTTCTGCTGCTCATCGGCTATATAAACCGCGACGCGAAACGACGCGGGATGAGCCCTACGCTTTGGACGATTATGGCCGTTATTATTCCCAACGCTCTGGGCATCATTCTTTACTTCCTCCTGCGGCAACCGCGCAGCAGCGTCTGCCCGCAATGTGGAAATGCCGTCCAGACTGGATTCAACTTCTGCCCTCGCTGCAGCTACAAACTGAGCCCGAGCTGTCCGCAGTGCCAGCGCGTGGTGGGAGTAAATGATGTGTATTGTCCGTACTGCGGAACCTCGCTGCGCAATCAGGCGCCCCCGGCCTCTAGCCATCCAACGAAGCTTCCCGGCTAACGACCAATAAAGTCGCACGCCTAGGACTAGGCTGCCAGCCCGGAGGTATTCAAATAACATTTCGTGCCGCTGATAGAAAACAACCTGAAGAGGAGGCGATGAAATGATGGAACGGATTGCAGAAGCGTCGCCGCGTTTCAAGGCCAGGGTGGCCGGTGTCTTTGAAATGCTCGAAGGCATGACGTCAGCGTTCGGCCAGGTTTTTGTTCTCGGCAGGCTTATTGTCTCTGGCAACGCTGCAGCCACAGCGGCCAATATCCTGGGACACGAGCGGTTATTCTGGTTGGGGTTCGTATCCTCTCTCATCGGGGTTGCGTGCCATATCGCTTGGACGCTTCTCTTCTACTACTTGTTTAGGCCTGTGAACCGGAGCCTCTCTTTACTCGCAGCATTCGTCAGTCTCGTGGTATGCACGATGCAGGCTCTTACCAGCCTCTTGTACGTCGCTCCTTTGCTCGTCCTGCAAGGCGGCAGCTCCATGAGCGCGTTTACGACGGACCAGTTGCAGGCGTTGGCGTACATCTTTCTCAAATTGAACGCTTACGCTTTCGACATAGACCTGGTGTTCTTCGGACTGTGGTGCGTCCTGGCCGGTTACCTCATTTTCAGGTCGACCTTCCTGCCTCGAATTCTGGGAGTGCTATTGGCGATTGATGGTTTGGGTTGGATGATTTTCGTGGTACCGCCATTCGCAAGCTATCTATTCCCCTTCATCGCTGCCGCCTCGGCCGTTGCGGAAATACCGCTGCAACTATGGCTCGTCGTGATGGGCGTGAACGCTCACCGATGGAAGGAACAGGCCACCGCAGCCGAAGTCCGCGCATGAAAGCCGCCGTCTATACGAGATACGGCCCCGCGGATGTTCTCCAAATCAAGGACGTCGAAAAGCCGGTTCCCAAGGACGATGGAGTTTTGATAAAAGTCCGCGCGGCTTCCGTCAATCCACTTGACGAGGGCACAATGAAAGGCGGCGGTCGCGTAGTGACCGGCTGCGCAAACCAAAGGTCACACGGCTAGGCGTTGATGTAGCCGGCCTGGTTGAAGCGGTTGGCAGGAACGTAACCCAGTTCAAACCAGGCGATGAGGTGTTCGGCGCGTGTATCAGTGACCCGCAGGCTTCGGCTCTCAGAGTTTGGATTCCCCAGGGGGCCTTTGCCGAGTATGCGTGTGCTCCCGAGTCCGCATTGGTCATGAAGCCAGATAACGTGACGTTTGAGCAAGCGGCTTCTGCACCGGTGGCGGCGTTGACCGCCTTGCAGGGTCTTCGGTTAGGCGGCTTGGGCGACAAGGGACGGATTCAGCCGGGACAGAAGGTCCTGATTAACGGTGCGGCGGGAGGCGTGGGCACGTTCGCTGTGCAGATCGCCAAGTCGTTGGGCGCAGAAGTCACCGGCGTATGCAGTACGAGGAATGTGGAGATGGTCCGATCCATCGGTGGAGATCACGGCGCAGATCACGTCATTGATTACACCCGGGAGGATTTCACCAAAAGTGGACAACGTTACGACCTCTTTTTCGACTGCATTGGGAACCATTCGTTGTCAGCATGCAGGCGCGTCTTAAATCCTAAGGGAATATACGTCATGGTCGGAGAGCGGAGCGGTCGGAGGATGATCGGTGTTTTGGCCCGTTTGATCACAGCGCTTGTGTTGTCGCGGTTCGTGAGCCAGAAGCTGGTCACGTTTCTGGCGAGACCGAACAAAGAGGACCTGACCATCATGCGCGAGCTCATGAAGGCCGGAAAGGTAACCCCGGTCATCGACAGGCGGTACAGCTTGAGTGAAGTCCCCGAGGCTATCCGGTATCTGGGAGAAGGGCACGCTCGAGGAAAAGTAATAGTAACTCTGGAACATAACGCTTCGCAAAGCGGATGAGCGCGACCGTTAGGCGACGCCAGAAGCGTTACGGTGACCAGAGCGGCGTCTCTTCGATCTCTTTGCGTTTGTGGAGGGTGTTCGTCGCATTGTGGGCGAGTCACGGGCAACTCGGAAGTAATTATTGTAAGCAGGCGTTGCACCCACGACCCGGTCAATGAGTGAGATGGCGATGTTACGACAACAATCTGCGGGATACTCTCTACTGAGCCGATAGACCGGCCGGACAGGACAGCTCCGTGGATTCTACCTGCGATGTTTCGGAGAGAGCCGGATCTCGAAGATTCTTGGCCACAGTTTTCCAGTGACAAACAGGCGCTTTCGAACTGGATCGTAAGCGATGCCGTTTAACACGGCATCCGATCCGAGACGATAGATTGGGCTCAGAAGGCCGGTAAGGTCAATCCACCCGACTACGTCGCCGGTCCGCGGGGCGATGCGAGCCACACGATCACTCTGCCATATATTGGCGAAAATCTGTCCTTCGACGAACTCCAGCTCGTTTAGTCGATCGACCGTAGTCAGCCCATCGTGGACCCTGAGGCGGCGCTTTTCTTGAAGAGTTTGCGCATCCAGAACACGAATCTCTGAGGTTCCGTCACTCATGAAGATTTCACGGCCATTCGTCGCCAGGCCCCACCCTTCCCCTGAGTACGAAAACTGGCGCAACAGACGGAAGTCGTTCAGGTCGTATACAAAACCCACCTCTGATTTCCATGTGAGCTGGAGCACCTTGTCTTTGACGAGGGTGATTCCTTCACCGAAGAACTCAGACCCCAGGTCGGCATGTTGAACAACCTCTCCCGTCTCAAGGCGAACTTTCCGGAGCGATGACCGGCCGTTAAGGCCAGTGCCCTCGTACAGAAAGCCGTCACGGTATGCGAGACCTTGTGTAAAAGCGCTGGTGTCATGAGGGAACGCCCGAATGATCGCAAATGTGTACTCCCGCGGACGATGCGCTTGAACCTGATGGGAAGATTGTCCTACCAGAAACGGGCGGTAGGCGGTCAAAAGAAACGCGACGACAATCCACGAAGAGATGCCCCTCATTTCACTCAGGCCTTGGCTATTGTCGCATCGCGAGAGGACTTCATGGAGGATTCCTGATGTAAACGGGCGCTTACGTTCACAACCGGGTTGAGGGGTTGTTGGTGTAAATGATTCCATAACAATGTCGGCTCCCAGACCCGAGTAGAGTTGGTGGTGCTAAAGCCAACCAAGAAGGCTCGGGAGAAAGGAGCCGAACATGATCATTATAGGTTGTGATTATCACCCGGGCTTCCAGCAAATTGCGTACGTGAACACCGACACAGGCGATCTCAGCGAAGAACGCCTGGGACACAAGGAGCAGGCCGAGCAGTTCTATCAAGGCCTCAGAACCCGCGGCCTGACAGTGCGCGTGGGCATGGAAGCCAGTGGGCATGCGCGCTGGTTCGAGCGGTTGCTGAACGAGTTGCAGATTGAGTTGTGGATCGGCGACGCAGCCGCGGTGCGCACGAAGCGGGTCCGGAAGCAGAAAACGGATCGCCAGGATGCGCAACTGTTATTACGGCTCCTGGTGGAAAATCGCTTTCCCAGGATCTGGATGCCGGACGCAGAGAATCGCGATCTGCGGCAACTGCTCTGGCATCGCCACCGACTGGTACAGATGCGTACGCGTGTCATGAATCAGTTGCACGTGGTGGCACTCAACGAAGGACTCCGGCGCAAGAAAGCGTTGTGGCGGCCGGCGGGCCGGGCGCAGTTGGAATCGTTAGCCCTCGCTCCGTGGGCCAGCCGACGCCGCCAGGACCTGCTCGACTTGCTCGATCAGTTCACGCCGAAGATCCTGGAACTAACCAGAAGGTTGGAAGAGGTGGTGGAGAAGCGACCAGTGGCTCGGCGACTCCAGACCCATCCTGGAGTGGGCCCGCTGACCGCGCTGGCGTTCGAGTTAGTCATTGGCACGCCCGAACGTTTCCAGTGCGCGAAACAAATCGCCAGCTATGTGGGACTGGTGCCGTCGGAAGAGTCCAGTGGAGATCGGCGACGACTGGGCCACATCAGCAAACAGGGCAACGCTCTGTTGCGCTTCTTGCTAGTGGAAGCGGCGCAGGTCACGGTGCGCAGCGATCCGCAATGGCGCAGCCAGTTCTTTCACCTCGCCATGCGGCGCGGGCGAAAGATCGCGAAAGTAGCGATGGCCCGGAAACTGGCGGTCGAGTTGTACTGGATGTGGCGGCGCGGATGGGACTACAACGAAATGCAGCAGCTCGGTTCGCACGCGGGAGAGCCCGGAAATCGCCATGGTGTGCTGTAAATCACCGCCGTAATGATTGGGTATCCCGCTCCCCTTCACCGGGGGAGTTCGAAGTAGTAATCATGATCGAGGTTGCGATCGAAGAGATGGTTGGGTCGGACTGAGTTCCTGACCCGAACGATTAGAAGCGAGCCCAAGGTTGGCCTGGCAAATCTCAACCAGAGCGAAATGGCGCTCTTCTCTGAGTGCTTGCCGCAGTGTGCTTAGAAACGTGCTTGACACCGCCGACATTGTTAGAGATGGCGATTTTTCGCCAGTAATAACCAAAACACCCCATCCGTTAGGGAATGGGGTGTTGAGATCGGAACGCTACTGGGAGGCATAAGCTTCTGAGGATGAACCCAAAGAATCTGACTGGGCGGAGCTCCGGCGAAGCATTTTTGACGATATGTGGTATACCTCCGAAGTCTCATACGTTACGCACACCCGCAAAAGGAGATTCGGGATGTCCTGCTGCCTCATCAAGCGATTTTTATGTTGCGCTGTACTCCTATCATTCGACGCAGCGATCGCTCTCGCTCAGAACACCGAGGCGAAGGCTCCGCCGGTAATCGATGTTCACGTGCACGCTATGGACGGGAACTTTCCCGGCGTCGCGCCCATGTGTCCCAACACCTCAAAGTTCACAGCGTCCGATCCGAAAGACAAGGAAGAGCCGTTCGGTTGGGTGAAAGAGCAATGCACCCCCGCACTCTATCCGTCCGCCCCAGGCGAGTACATGAAGGATGTTCTAGCCGAGATGGAGCGCCTCAACGTCACGGCGGTTGTCTTCGGCGATCCAAAGAGCGTGCAGAAATGGAAAGACGCCGCACCCACCCGGATCATCCCCGGCACATCCTTTCAAAACGGGATGGCTCCCGGCCAGCGCGTGGCCCTCGAAGAGTTGCGAAAAGACTTCACAAACGGCGGCTTCAAGGTAATGGGCGAGATTGGCCTCCAATATGAGGGCATCTCACCCAGCGATCCTTCGGTCGATGCCTACTTCGCGCTCGCCGAGGAACTGGATATTCCCGTGGCGGTGCATATGGGCACCGGCGGCTCAGGGCGCGCAAACGTGACGATGCCAAAATTCCGTGGCTCCATGGGGAACCCGCTTCTGTTCGAGGAACTCTTGGCGCACCACCCGAAACTGCGGGTTCAAGTGATGCACGCAGGCTATCCGATGATCGAAGAGATGCTCACTCTGCTGCAGGCGAATTCCCACGTCTACGTGGACGTTGCAGGACTTATCTGGAGCTATCCCATCAAGGAAGTCAATCGCTATATCGAGCGACTGGTAGATGCCGGATTCGAGGACCGCGTGATGTTCGGAACCGACCAACTGCTCTGGCCCAAGTTGATGGCCTATTCGATCAGCATCATCCAGAACGCCGATTACCTGACGCCCCAACAGAAGAGCGACATTCTGTACAACAACGCCGCCCGATTTCTGAGGATCGACACTACCCAGGGCAAGTGAGTGGTGCGTCGTAATCAGGCCATAGCACTCAGATCCGGGTCAATGAGTGCAATGGCGATTTTGTACCAATTACCAAGGGTCAGACTTTAGCGCACCTTCCCAATCCAGCGCTTCGCCCCTGAAATCCTATCGATTTCGTCAGCGAGTCTGAGAACTTTCCCCGGCGAGTTACATCCTTCTAGCACGCGCTTTCGATGCCCGTTCAGAGTCACTGTGATATCCACTTCTGGGAAGTCGAGGCAGACCTCCTTCTTCTCTTCCCAGCCAAAAAACTCGTCATCTCGAAGCTTCTGAACCAGCTTTTGAACAGCTGACCCCTGAATTGTGTTATCGCGGACACCCTCGATCCGCACGTACGCTCGCCCGTCGTATCTGACCGATCCATCCCCCAAAATCGTAACCTTGTAGTCAGGGCAGCTCCCGAGGCAGCCGAGGCGTTCTAGTGTGATAGAGAAATCGTCTGCGGGAGCGCTGGTTTGCGCGAGCGATTGCAGGCTTAGCAGGGTGAAAGCGACGCACGAAGCAAGACGCATATTGCTTTTCATTATAGAAAGAAACGAGCCAAGAGCACTACGCTGCAATCATGCCTTTACACTCAGGATCGGGTAAATGAGTGTAACGGCGATTTTACGCCAACAATCCCCTTTAGTATCCGTCGAACTCCTCTCTCTTCATTGACTAGCTGTAGCTCCACACTTAACATTTCATCGCCACATTCTGTGATTTAGCAGGAGGGCACCATGAATCGAGAACGGGCGCTGAAGGTTGTGTTGGTCGTGGTGGGCTTGATCTTTTCCGCTTTAGTTTATCCCTTGACGATGTTTGTGCGGCAAGAGCCTGCGTTGGCTATGATGCTTAGCCTTTATGTCACACTCGGCATTTTCTTGCTGCTGGCAGCCCGTGACCCATCGGCGAATCGCAGCCTGATTGCTTTCACGGCATGGTCGAGCTTTGCCCACGCCGCGCTTATGGCGGTGCAGGCATTCCGCAATCTGATCCCACGCGGAGAACTGTGGGGCGTGGCTGCGCTCGTCATCATCGGCGTAGCCCTGATCGTGTTGGCTCCGGCGAAGTGGGTGGAGCGGGTATCGGCAACCGTTGCGTAGGCTCCCACTCCGGGGAACCGCGGACCCCGACATCCCCATCCTGAAAGAAGCCAAGACGGAGTACGCGAAGCTACAGTAGCTGGCCTGTAGCTGAAAAGTCCTGCCTGGTCGCTTACGGTTTACCGATTGCTGATGTAAACATAGGCGATTTCACTCAGAACGGTAAACGAGCGGCGCATGTCCTTCTTGTAACATGGAGCCAGCCGAGAAGTTCATACGACGCCTTCTAAAGTTCGTCCTGATGATTCTCGCGTTTATCATCGCAATCGTATTTGGAGAATTTTACCGAGGCATGGGCTGGGTTGGAGCGTTGATTTTTATCATCGGAGTTTTAATGGGCGCCATAGGTACGTATCTCTGGAGAACTCTGAGAAACTGATCGAAAGATCGCTTCCGTGGTTGTTATTACACTCACAACTGCTCGAATCGCTCTCTACAGGGTCGCGAGCGGATGGGGTAACTTTAGGGGGACATAATGCTCACCCCACGGAGACTTTGACTTCGATTTGCCAACGCCCTAACATACTGCCACCGGAAATTCCGCCTCCATGATCGATCAGACCATCTCTCACTACCGGATTACCGAAAAGTTGGGCGGCGGTGGCATGGGAGTGGTTTACAAAGCCGAAGACACGCAACTCGGGCGCTATGTCGCGCTGAAGTTCCTGCCCGATGACCTCGCCCAGGACTCGCAGGCGCTCGAGCGTTTTCGCCGTGAGGCTCGGGCCGCCTCTGCCCTGAACCATCCCAACATCTGCACCATTTACGAGATCGGCAGTCACGAGGCCCAGTCCTTCATCGCCATGGAGTTTCTGGAAGGGACGACGCTGAAGCATCGCGTCACTCACCGTCCACTTGAGACAGGACTGCTCCTCACCCTTGCCATTGAGATTGCCGATGCGCTCGACGCCGCGCACTCGAAAGCAATCGTTCACCGCGATATCAAGCCTGCAAACATATTCGTGACCGAGCGCAATCACGCCAAGATCCTGGATTTTGGACTGGCGAAAGTCATGTCCGAGCGCACCAAGGTCGTAGACGCGACGGGAGCTACGGCTGGAGTCAGCGTCGAGCACCTGACCTCACCAGGCTCGGCTCTGGGTACCGTGGCCTACATGAGCCCGGAGCAGGCGCTCGGCGAAGAACTGGATGCACGTACCGATGTGTTCTCGTTCGGCGTGGTGCTCTATGAAATGTGCACCGGCCGCCTTCCCTTTGAAGGAGGCACATCAGCAGCAATCTTCAATG
>WNFE01018233.1_pt1 | contig 10103 bp, 8 predicted proteins | sample 5400451 | NCBI WGS metagenome assembly WNFE01 (sample SAMN13153344, study PRJNA577476) | soil metagenome | isolation source: 200 cm saprolite under Douglas fir tree site 2 hole 2 | place: USA:California | collected 2015-04-18 | reverse complement strand
GAGATCATGCCGCTTTCGGAAAACCCGTTGAAGGGCGCACACAACCTGGAAAACGTGCTGGCCGGAGTCTCGATCGGCGCACTCGTGGGCTGCCAGCCGGCTCAGATCCGCGAGGCAGTGAGGAACTTCAAGGCGGTCGAGCACCGGCTCGAATTCGTCGCCAAGGTTGCGGGCGTGGACTACTACAACGACTCGAAGGCCACGAACGTGGACGCGACCATTAAGGCGCTCGAATCTTTCCCGGCCAATATCCACCTGATTCTCGGCGGCAAGGACAAGGGCAGCGACTACTCCGTGCTCAACGCGTTGCTACGCGAGCGCGTGAAGCGCGTTTACACGATCGGAGCGGCAGCAGCGAAGATCGAATCGCAGATCGCGGGCGCCGAGATCTTATCTTCGCACACGCTCGAAAATGCCATTCGCCGGGCCAGCGAATCCGCCACTACCGGCGACATCGTTCTGCTCGCTCCGGCCTGCGCCAGCTTCGACCAGTTCGAGAACTACGAACACCGGGGACGAGTGTTCAAGGAAATCGTGCATTCGCTGGCCGCCGGCAAATAGCCACGATTCCAACCTGAACCAAGAGAGTAAGCCCCCGCCCTAAAAACTATCGTCAAAAATCTCCATGGTTCAGCCGCTCCGTGGTGAAATGAATTTCCGATGGCCAAGCGCGTCAGTGTCGATCGTTGGATGTTTACCGTGACGGCCATTCTGGTTTTCATCGGCCTGGTTATGGTCTTCAGCGCGTCGGCGGTGATGGCCAAAGAGCGCTACGGCTCGGCCTACGAATTCTTGTTAAAGCAATTGGTATGGGCAATCGCCGGACTGGCCGCGATGTTTGTGGCCATGAGAGTGGACTACAGGCGCCTGAAGCACCCTGCGTTTGTATTTCCACTGGTCGGGTTTACGACTCTCCTGCTGATTTCCGTTTTCTTTCTTGACCGCACCCACGGCACCCATCGATGGTTCCACCTGGGCCCGATTTCCTTCCAGCCGTCGGAGCTGGCAAAACCCGCGCTCATCTTTTTCCTGGCATGGTTTCTCGAGAACAAAACGAACGCAATGGACGACTGGCGTAACACGCTCTTGCCAGCAGTCGCGCCCACGGTAGTCTTCCTCGGCCTGATTGTGTTTCAACCCGATCTTGGGACAGCCCTTGCCTGCGCTGGGATCACGGCCTGCATATTGTTCGTAGCAGGGATCCGGTTACGCTATTTCGGGTACGCGTTTGCAGCTGCGATCGTGCCCCTTTACTTCCTGATCTTTCACGTCGCGTATAGGAAGGACCGCATCCTGGCATTCCTCAATCCCTATTCAGACCCGCAGGGACGCGGCTTCCATATGATTCAGTCGCTGATCGCGGTTTCAACCGGAGGCGTAACCGGCCTCGGGTTAATGGAAGGGAAACAGAAACTCTTCTACCTTCCCGAGCCGCACACCGATTTCATCTTTGCTGTGACCGCGGAAGAACTCGGCCTGTTGGGCGCTCTAACGGTCATAGTCTTGTTCGCAATTTTTTTGTGGCGGGGAACACGGGTGGCGCTGCGAACTCAGGACAATTTTGGCCGCTTCCTGGCGGTCGGGATCACCAGCATGATCGTGCTCCAGGCATTCATCAACATCAGCGTAGTGCTAGGTCTGATGCCGACCAAGGGCATCCCGCTGCCGTTCGTTTCCTACGGTGGCTCGTCGCTATTTGTGACGCTAGCGTGCGTAGGCGTACTGCTGAATATCACGAAGCAGGCGGAATGAGGAAAACACCCAAACCACCGGGTGCCCCGTCCTTGTCGCTCCGCTTTTTGGAGCGACAGGGCGGGGCCTTTCTTGGGAAGAAATTGAACAAACTCCCGGTGTCCGTCGTCACAGCGCCAATCCCCACCTAAACATAGTCTGGGCAGCATGCCCTCGGGACTGAAGCGCTTGCAGCAGGCCGGCGATCTGCACTTCATAACCTTCAGCTGCTATCGCCGCGAACCGCTGCTCGGCAGTCCATCAGCGCGCCGTGTCTTCGAACTGACACTGGAACGAGTGCGGGTCTGGTATGGATTCTGCGTCACTGGATACGTTGTTATGCCCGAGCACGTTCATCTTTTGGTGAGCGAACCTGACCGGGGCACGCTCGCCGTGGCGCTCCAGATGCTCAAGCAAGTCAGCGCCCACGAACTGCGTCAGTTCACCCAAGGTAAAGCCTTCTGGCTTGCCCGCTACTACGACTTCAACGTCTGGACCGATCACAAGCGGATCGAGAAGCTGCGCTACATACATCGCAATCCGGTTGTTCGAGGGTTGGTGGCCAATCCCGAAGACTGGGAATGGAGCAGCTATAGACACCACCTCACCGGAGCGGAGGGAGTTGTAGAAATCGAATCTCAGTGGACGGCACGAAAACGGGAAGCGCTTGGCCTCTTTCCTCAGGTGGAGAAAAGAGACACTGGTTAGGAGACCCCGCCCTGTCGCTCCAAGAAACGGAGCGACAAGGACGGGGCACCCTCGCTATCTAGGGAAACGAACGGGCCAGCTGGAGTTCTCAGATTTTCTGCGTGTCTCTGTGCCACTGTGGTAAATCTTGACCTAATGCGCATCGTCATCGCAGGCGGCGGCACCGGTGGACACGTCATCCCCGCCCTGGCCATAGCCCATCAACTAAAAAAGCAATTCGCCGCCGAAGTCCTCTTCATCGGCACCGCCCGCGGCATTGAGACGCGCTTGGTCCCGCAAGCCGGATTCCCCCTCGAACTCGTCAAAGTCGGCGGCCTGAAAAATGTCAGCCTCATGACCCGCGCGAAGACCATGTTCGACCTGCCACGCGCCCTCTGGACTTCGGGCCGGATGCTCTCCGACTTCGATCCGGACGTCGTAATCGGTGTTGGAGGGTATGCCTCAGGGCCGGCAATGTTCGGAGCCATCCGACGGCGCATCCCGACCCTTGCATTCGAACCGAACGTAGTCCCCGGATTTGCTAACCGATTGGTGGCGCGCTGGGTGTCGTTAGCGGCAGTGCATTTCGAAGAGACATGCGAGTACTTTCCCCGTTGCAAAGTGACGGGCGTGCCCGTGCGCGCGGCATTCTTCAGCATCCCAGCCAAAGCCGGCGGCGCACCGACGCTCCTAGTCTTTGGCGGAAGCCAGGGCGCCCGTGCAATTAACCAGGCGATGATTGAGTCGCTGCCGGGCTTGCGCGAACGTGTTCCAGGGCTCCACATAATTCACCAGACCGGCGAGCGCGACTATGACAACGTACTGGCCGCATATCAGAAAGCTGGCCTGTCGAGTGAAGTCCACAAGTTCATCGACGACATGCCAGGCACATTCGCGCGTGCCGATCTGCTAGTGTGCCGTTCCGGCGCGAGCACCGTAGCGGAGATCACAGCCGCCGGTAAGCCCGCGATCTTCGTTCCCTTCCCCCGTGCCGCAGATGACCACCAGAACGTGAATGCACGAGTGCTGGAGCGCGCCGGCGCGGCGATCGTCGTCGAGGAATCGAACCTGGAGGCAGCCTACCTCGTAGATACAATCGCAGCCCTGATCCCCGAGCCCAACCGCCTCCAGGGAATGTCAGCCGCTGCGAAATCGTTGGCCCATCCCAAGGCAGTCGAGGAAATCGCGTCGATGGTCGAGGGCCTTATCGCCCGCGAGTAGGCTGCTGCGAGCTTCGAGCCGCGAGCTTCGAGCAAACGGTTGGCTGGCATCTCGACAGTTGCCCGTAGCTCGTGGCTCGAAGCTCGCAGCGCTTCAGCCCTCGAAATGTTCTATCATCACCCGCGGAGCCCCTAGCCCCATGTTTGCCAAGATCCAGCGCATTCACTTTGTCGGCATAGGCGGCATCGGCATGAGCGGGATTGCCGAGGTCCTACTGAATCTTGGCTACAAAATCTCCGGCTCCGATCTGAAAAGCTCCTCCGTTACTCAGCGTCTCGCCTCTCTGGGTGCGACGATCCACGACGGGCACGCGGCATCGAACGTTGCCGGAGCGGACGTAGTCGTAGTAAGTTCGGCCGTCTCCATGGACAATCCCGAGGTGGCGGAAGCACGCCGCCTGCATGTCCCGGTGATCCCTCGCGCCGAGATGCTGGCAGAATTGATGCGCCTGAAATACGGCATCGCGATTGCCGGGATGCATGGCAAGACCACCACGACTTCGATGGTTGCGGCTGTCCTGGCTGCCGGCGGACTTGACCCAACCGTAGTGGTAGGCGGTCGCGTCGACGCCATGGGATCGAATGCCCGCCTTGGCAAGTCGCAATATCTGGTCGCTGAAGCCGACGAAAGCGATCGATCATTCCTGAAGCTCTCGCCCATTCTGTCGGTCGTGACCAACATCGATCGCGAGCACATGGACTGCTATCGCGACATGCGCGATGTCCGGCGGACATTTCTGGAGTTCATGGAGCGCGTCCCTTTTTACGGCATGGTGGTGGGATGCAACGACGATCCGATTCTGGAACGCCTTCGTGCCCTACAGAGCAACCGCGTTCCGCTCAGCAGGTTCCGGGTGGCGTACAAGGGAAAAGGTCTCGGCGAGTTCACCCTACATGTTCCGGGGATACACAATGTTCTGAATGCGACCGCGGCAATTGCGGTAGGCACCGCACTCGATGTTCCGCCCGACGATATCCGCTCCGCGCTCGACAACTTCCGCGGTGTCGACCGCCGCTTCCAGCTTCGGGGCGAGGCTGCCGGCGTAAGCGTGATTGACGACTACGGACACCATCCAACCGAGATTCGCGCCACTCTCGCCGCCGCCCGCCAGTGCGGATTCCAGCGCGTGCATGTTATCTTCCAGCCGCACCGTTACACCCGGACGCGCGATTTGATGGACGACTTCACCACCGCCTTCGCCGATGCCGACTCAGTCTTCGTGCTCGATATCTATGCCGCCAGCGAGAAACCGATTGAAGGCGTGACGGCGGAAATTCTAGCCCGGCAGATTGCGGCGAGAGGCAACCGCGACGCGGTTCATATCCCGTCTTTTGTAGACGCCTCTGCCGCGGTTGCGGCCCTCGCCCAGCCCGGCGACATGATCCTGACCCTGGGGGCCGGAAACGTGTCGCAACTGGGGCCAATCATTCTGGAGAGGCTGGAGCAAAAGATGTTGGTCGATAAATCGCTAGCCAAATGACCGACCGTACCGCCCAACATTCAAGTAGAGACGCGGCTTGCCGCGTCTCCCTAGCCAAGGCCGCGACGCATCTTCCGGTATAGGATTGAGACGCGGCAAGCCGCGTCTCTACCGATGGACCAAGCCATGACCTGACTCTCGGGCCGATTCCCGAAACGGTGCAAATACCCACCCCTAGCTTTGTCTGGTTGACCTTTTTTCGCCCCGCCCGTCCAACGCCCATAAGGTCGGAGAGCCCGTCATGAACAACAAAGCCCTCTATTGGATCGCGCTCGGCGTATTCGCGCTGGGACTGACTAGCGAATATCAACAAGGCAATCTGCCCCTCGCCCATCGGGTTGCGGACCGCGCCGGCGCCGTCCTATGCCAGATCGCCACCCGCGCCGAGCAGACCTGGGCGGTAGCCAGGGTTCTCACTGGCCGGACCCCAGAATTTCAACTCGATGACGAGTTCCTGGCGCGCCAGCAAGCGGAAGTGGAGCGCGTTATGGCCGAGCATCAAGTCGATATGGATCGTGTCAGTGCCCTGCGTCAGGCGGATTTGGACCGCCTTCAGGAAAGGCTGGATCGCGTGCACGTAGTTCTGGACCGCGCTCAGCTGGCAAAACTACGGGTTCTCGAACGTACGCGCGTCAGGCTAAGTAACGCCACCAGCCGCCGGATCGTAGTTTGCCCGCAGGCCGGCACGCGAGTTTCTGTTGACGCCGAGCCCGACGTCGCCGACCTGAGCGTGGATGTCGACGACGCCCAGTGATTCCATTTGCAGTCGCGTAGTTCTGTAATTTGAGCTACCGATTTGAGATTGCAAAATTACCCAATCACAAGACTACAAAATCCCTTCTTGCCCTTCTGTGCAAAAGCGCCCAACTTTGCACTGTCTCATTTCGCGAAAAAAAGCTATATTGATCTCGCTCAGCGGTTTTCTGACGACAACTGACCGAACGAGTGGCGCGGAAAGCTAGTTCCACTATCGTCCAGGAAGAGTTGTACCCGCTTCCCAGCGAGGCTCCTGAACGCGAGCCCTTCGACGACTCGCGCCTGCTCGATCTGGAAGCGGAGCAGGAATCTCCTTTTCTGCGCGGACAAAAGCGGGTCTCAGTCCGGCGCGGTTCCCTCCCGAAACAAACAGCCCATCGCTTGAAGTGGTTCGCGCTCGCGGTTGTCGCATTCGCCATTCTCGGTGCGATGGCCGCATCGCTCTACAGCTACGGAAAACACTCCTGGCGTTTTCGCATCGATTCCAGCGACCAGATTGAAATCTCCGGCGCCCAGCATGTCCCCAAGGCGCAGATCATGGAAGTGATGGGCGGCGATATCGGCCGCAACATCTTCTTCATTCCTCTGGCGCAGCGCAAAGTTCAACTCGAGCAAATCCCCTGGGTGGAATCGGCGAGCGTGATGCGTTTCGTTCCCAACCGGCTCGGTGTGGAGATCCACGAGCGTACGCCGGTAGCCTTTGCGCGGCTCGGATCGCGCATCTCGTTGATCGACGCCGGCGGCACGGTAATGGAACTCGCACCCAACGGCAAAAAGAAATATTCGTTTCCCGTAATCGCCGGCATGAATTCCGGCGAGCCTCTCTCTACCCGCTCCGCCCGCATGAAGAACTACAACGAACTGGTCCAGCAACTCGATTCCGGAGGCGCCAGCTACTCCCGTGAACTGAGCGAAGTGGACCTCAGCGACCCGGAAGACGTGAAGGTCGTGGTTGCCGATCCCAACGGCGAAGTCCTGGTGCATCTCGGCTCGGGGAATTTCCTGCATCGCTACAAGACCTACATCACGCACGTACAACAGTGGCGCCAGCAGTTCGACAAGCTCGAGTCCGTTGACCTGCGGTACGACGGGCAGATCATCGTGAATCCCGATCTCGAAGGGATTCGACGGCCAGCGGTTCTCACCTCGGCAGCGGCGAAAGCCGCGATGGCGGCAGGAGTGAAGCCCGCCGCCATCGTGAACTATGAAAAGTATGTGACGCATCCGGCGCTTGCGGGACCGACGAGGAAGTCGGCTAAGACAGTCGCGAGAACTCCCGCCAAAGCAGTCACCCATCGGGCAGCGGTCAGACCAAGAGGAAGACGTGCGAGCGCGGTGAGCGCCAAAACTGTGGTCCACTCCGCCAGGACTGCGGTGATCCCGGCCTCCGCGAAGAAACCAATACCGGATACCGCCAAGACTTCCAAGCCAGCGCCAACAGTGGCCCTACCGTCAGCGCAAACTTCGAAAGCGGCTCCCAGCATGGCACCGCCACCATCCCAGACTTCGAAGCCAGTTTCTTCGGCGGCATTACCGCCCTCCCCCGGTGCGAGCCAGAAGAAGCCAAGCCCGGGAATCCCCAAGGAGGCCTCGCAGAACCCGCGATAAACCATGCCCAGCCAACCGCCCAACTTCATTACCGCCATTGATGTCGGAAGCGCCAAGACCTGCGTCCTGGTCGCCGAAATCAGCGAACACGGTCTGCGGTATCGCGGACACGGCATCAGCGAATCGCGAGGCCTGCGCAAAGGCCTAATCACTGAGCTCGACAAAGCGGTCCGAAGCATTCAGAAAGCGGTTGAAAAAGCCGAAGACGTAGCGGGCATTCCCGTGGAGCACGCGCTGGTCGGAGTTGCAGGAGCCCACATCCGTGGCATGAACAGTCACGGCGGGATTACATTCGGCGCGCGCGCGAGAGAAATCACCCGTGACGACATTCGTCAGGCCGTGGACAAGGCGCGCACCATGCCGCTGCCCGGGGACCGCGAAATTCTTCACCTCCTGCCGCAGGAGTTCATCCTCGACGATCAACCAGGTGTGCAGGATCCCACCGGCATGATGGCAACACGCCTCGAAGTGCGCGTCCACATCGTGACTGCCTCATCGAACGCCACTCAGAATGTCGTGACCGCAGTGAACAAGGCGGGAGTTCACGTCGACGATACAGTTTTCGAGCCACTAGCTTGTGCCGACTCCGTGCTGCGCGCTGACGAACGCGAACTGGGCATCTGCCTTGCCGACCTGGGCGCAGGTTCCTGCGACCTGATTGTTTTCCAGCAGGGTGCGGTGGCGCATACCGCAGTCATTCCCATTGGCGGCGACCACTTCACCTGCGATCTTTCGGTTGGCATGTGTACTGGCCTCGCGGAGTCCGAATGCCTCAAGAAAAATTTCGGCAACGCGGTAGCCACGCTGATCCCGGAAGGCAACGAAGTCGAGGTCCCTTCGGTCGGCGATCGACCTTCGCGCCTGATGCCGCAACGCATGGTGGGCGAGATTCTTGAGCCGCGCGCCCGGGAACTCTTCGAGATGCTGCGAGAAAACCTGCGCCAGGCCGGCGTTCTGAACCATTGCATCGCGGGATTTGTCTTGAGCGGGGGGGCCTCAAGGCTGCCCGGCATTTTGGACGTCGCCGAGTCCGTCCTGCGAAAAGCCTCGCGCCTCGCCTGGCCAACGCCGATGGCGAAGATGCCAGCGTTAATGGCCGAGCCCGAATTCTCAACCGTTCTAGGCATGGTGTATTACGGCCATCGCGCCCGCATAGCACGCGGCCTGCAGGACGGCGGCTGGAGTTCGCGTATGAAAGCAATGTTCGCAAAGAAAGGCGCCTAGTTTTGTGTGGAGATAGCTTGTGTGGGGACGGGTCTCTGACCCGTCCAGCCGGGCAAAGCCCGGCAGCGGTTTTGGCACTTAAACTGAGAACCGAGAACTGAGAACCGAGAACTGATTTCACGAGGTGTTGACCATGAGCAAAGCAGACAACGAACTACGCATCAGCTTCAACGAAGAAGCCCGCAACGACGCTCGCATCAAGGTGATCGGCGTCGGAGGCGGTGGCAATAACGCCGTTAACCGCATGATTGACTCCGGGATGGAAAACATCGAATTCATCGTGGCCAACACCGACCTGCAGGCTCTGCGGATGTCGCGCGCGGCCATCAAGATTCAGCTGGGCGTGAAGCTGACGAACGGTTTGGGTGCGGGAGCCAATCCGGAAATCGGCCGCAAAGCCGCGCTCGAGGACTCCGACAAGATCATCGAGGCTCTCGAAGGCGCCGACATGATCTTCGTTACCGCCGGTTTGGGAGGCGGCACCGGCACTGGTGCGACCCCAATCATCGCTTCGCTCGCCAGCGAGATGGGCGCGCTGACGGTGGCGGTTGTCACCAAGCCGTTTGCCTTTGAAGGGAAGCGTCGCATGCAGCAGGCAGAGCGTGGCGTCTCCGAGCTGATGGAATCGGTGGACACTACGATCGTCATCCCCAACGAGAAGCTTCTCGGGGTCGCCGAGAATGCCGGCTTCTTCGAATCGTTCCGAGTCGCCGATGACATCCTGCGCCAGGGCGTGCAGGGTATTTCAGACATCATCACGATTCCCGGCATCATCAACCGCGATTTCGCCGACGTGAAGGCCATCATGGCGGGCATGGGTTACGCCGTCATGGGAACGGCCACTGCCGCTGGGGATCGCCGCACCATGGAAGCCGCGCAGCGCGCTATAGCGTCGCCTCTGCTCGAAGCCGGAGCCATCGACGGCGCGCGCGGCATTCTCATCAACATCACAGGCTCCAGTTCCTTGAAGCTCGCCGAAGTGCAACAGGCCTGCACAATCATCCAGGGCGCAGCTCACGAGGATGCCAACATCATCTTTGGCGCAGTTCTCGACGAGAAGATGAAAGACGCAGTCAAGATCACGGTTATCGCGACCGGCTTCAAAGAGTCGGACATGCGCCATCTGCGCCGGCACGAGAACAGCGATCCGGTCATCATGTCGCGTCATCACGAACGCTTTCATGTGCCCGAACCGGAGGTCGAGCCCGAGCCGGTGATGGAGCGCGAGCCTGCATTCGAGCCTGACATGCCGGTAGCGTTTCAGACTGCCGCGCCTGCCAGCCAGGCCCATGCTGAAGTGATATCGCTCGACGGAATGCGCACAGCATCGCCCAGCTATACGCCAGAAGATCTCGATGTACCGGCATTTCTGCGCAAGCGCAACGAAGTGATGTAG
>WNFE01004847.1_pt1 | contig 10107 bp, 10 predicted proteins | sample 5400451 | NCBI WGS metagenome assembly WNFE01 (sample SAMN13153344, study PRJNA577476) | soil metagenome | isolation source: 200 cm saprolite under Douglas fir tree site 2 hole 2 | place: USA:California | collected 2015-04-18 | reverse complement strand
CGGGCGTGGCCATGTCAGCGACGAAGTTCAGGACCTCTTCAGGGACAGTGGCTTCTTTGAACGCGAGCTCTGCTCTTTCTCTCAGAATATTTTCCAGTTGTGGCGTGGTGTAGTGGTCTAGGCGGATGACGTTTCGCTGGAGAGTGCTCTGAGTGCTCCTATCTAGATCTTCAAGGTTCTTGAGGTCCCGTAGGATGATTATGAGAGATAGTCTCACTGGTCGGCCAGGGCGCTCTTCTTGGATGCGCGTGAGGTTGTAGAGGCTTGTGGAGCCTTCTGCTTTGATGAGCGAGTCCGCTTCATCGAGGGTGAGGATGATGTGGAGTTTCTTGTCCTCCAGTTGATCTAGGAGGATGTGTAGTAACTCCTCGCTAGAGAACCCTCTTTGGGGGAATTGGGGGGTGAATGTCTGGAGGACCCGTTTGAGGATCATGAAGAGACTGCCACGGTACTCGCGGCAGTTGACGTGGATGTAGGCGAGGTTGAGCTTCAGGGTCTTAGCAGTGCGCTGAATGTCTGTACCAAACCGTTGGGTGAGGACTGTTTTGCCGGTTCCGATGTCACCGGTTATGAGGACTTTGGGGCTGGTTGTTCCGGGTTTGTCTATGACTGATCGGAAGAGTTCTGCGAGGAATCGTAGCTGGTTTTCCCGGTGGGGTAGGCGGGTTGGGAGCCATTCGAGGCTTAGGGGGCTTTCGTCTTTGAATATGGTGGGTTTGGAGAGCGCGTCCCGTACTATCTCGGAGGGGGCGGATATGCTTGTTTTCTCGATCATGACGAATACTTACACCTGAAAGCTCTCAAACTATACTGATGAACGTATAAGATGAGCAGAGGTGGATAAAAGTAATCGGAACCGAGAATGGAGAGGAATGCATGCTAAAACGGGATTGCTTCTACCGCCCTTCTAAGTACGTGGTGACGACCTGGATCGTCTGGAGGGTATGTTGGGTAATCGCCTGGACTCTGCACAAGAAATCCCTTCGTGAATCCCGATGTAGACGGTGATGGGCTTACTCGGCCCTCTAGAATGGGTAGGGTGATAAGAGTAGCCATATGGTAGAGATGTATAGGTACCTGAGGCTGTCCAAGCTGAGTGGCGATTAGATAGCTATGAAAAAGGGGCAGTCGAGGAACTTGATTGAGTTGGTACCTGAGTCGATTCGTTCAAGAGTACCGAAGCCAGTTCGGCACAAGATTTTGCCAAGATACCGAATTATCAATGGAGTCGTCGTCGACTACCTCGACTGGGTCTTGGGTAGGAAAGGCAGGTTCACCCCGCCTAGACACCTCGTACAAGCAGCTGGCATCGGCGGTAGCTCTGCCGCTGAATTCAAGGAGTTAGGCCAGAAGCAGCTTCGATATTGTGTCGAACTTGCTTCCCTCAACCCACGTGAAACCGTTCTCGAGGTAGGATGTGGAATAGGCAGATTGGCCGCCGCGTTAACGAAGTATCTTAACCAGACTGGCAGGTACGAAGGATTCGACATAGGGGCCGTAGGGATTGGTTGGTGTCAGAGTAGAATCACCCCAGAATACCCAAACTTTAGATTTCGTTTGGTCGATGTGTACAACAGAGACTACAATCCGAAGGGCAGGTATGAGCCCTCTGATTACAAGTTTCCATACGACAGCGAATCCTTCGATCTAGTTTTTGCCTATTCGGTTTTCACGCACATGATTCCGGAGGATTTCGAACACTATCTGTCTGAGATTTCGAGAGTTATGAAAACCAATGGTAGGAGCGCGATTTCTTTCCTTCTCATAAATTCGGAATCCGCTCGGTTAATAGACTCGGGTCAGAGCGTGATCGATCTAAGATACCAGATGGGGCCTTCCCGGGTCTTCGACAAGAACCTGCCTGAGAGCACTATCGGATTTGAAGAGGAATACGTAAGAAAAATCTATTCGAGATATGGTCTGGACATAGTAGAGCCCATTCGATTTGGCTACTGGCCAGGAAGAGAGGGACTCCTTGAAGCTCAAGACATCATCATTGCAAGAAAGACGCGCAGAGTCCGCATTGGGACACCATCGTCATTGTCCTAGCTCGTTCCCGGTTTGAATCGATGAATCGTTTGGGAAGTTGTTCTCAGGTTCTAGCTTGACCGAGACGCCAGACTTCTTATCCGAAGCCTAGGGCTGTGTATCGGCAATTCTCAAATACAGTTGGTACGAGTCCCTCTGGGAATGGGTTCTAATGTGCAAGCTATCGGATTTTGATTCACTTTCAATGGGCTCTCTGCATCGTTCTTACATTGAAACTGAGTTGAAGATATGGCACGAAGCCTACCTCCCGGTAGGAAAGACTGTCTTGGACGTGGGAGCTGGCTGCGGAGAAACAGCGTTCTTCTATTTGAAACACGGTGCTGATCATGTGATCTGCGTCGAGTCTGACCCCGAAGCCATCGTTCATCTGAGAAAGAATTTCGGGAGCGACTCAAGGGTCACAATTCTTCCGTTTCACGTAAACTCGATCAAAATAGACGTAGAGGGGAGTGAAGATGGTATGGTCTTCGAAACCCATTTTCCGGTCAGGTTCAAGTCTGTTGGGAGGTTAGGTCCTGACGTGAGATTGTGGAGGCTGGAAAAGAGATGGTTTTCTGTTCACAATCTCCGAATCGGAATAGCTCACAAGATAAGAATCACTATTCTCGACAAATTGGGATTGTAAGACTACACCGATGAGAAGGCTCAGTTCTTTCAACCTCAACACCTACCTCCGTTTCCTCCTCTATCGCAAACCGCGGGAAAGCTCGATGGGCGAGGTCTCCCCTGTACGCAAAGGTCTTTCGGAGATAGGCAGAACTATGGGCCTCCTCAAGAATATCCTGGCATTGCTGCTTCAAGAGGGGGACCTCCATTGAGGGTTTTGATCGTTCATCCTCTCATGTCAGCGATGGGCGGTGGGGAAAGACTCTGCTGCGAAACTATGAGAGCGCTAATAAACCGGGGAGACGAGGTAACGCTCTTCTCGGGAAACTTCAAGGCTGATCATCTTGAGCGGTTCTTTGGATATGAAGGCCTCTTTGGACGTATATCGCTCAAAACTTACCAGGCGGATCCCAGCGACAGATTCGGTACCTACAAGCATCTTCTGCACCATGCAAAGGCGCAGAGGAAACTCATCTCGGCTGACTCCGATTTCGACCTCGTTTTCTCTACGCAGGACGCTGGCTACATTCCAGACATTTCAAGGCCTGTATTCCAATGGGGATACTTTCCGAATATTTTTCCGAGAGGACTCTATGGATGGCCTTTGCGAGTGCACTATTCACGGAAAATAATGCGGATCGGCCTTGTTCTTGCAATAAGTGAATATTCCAAGGCGCATTTTGATCGAGAGTGGGAAGTTCCAACCACGTTACTTTATCCTGCGTGCAACATGATTCAACCGGGTTTCCCCAAGGATAACGTAGTGGTCACGGCCGCAAGAGGCGTGCCTGAGAAGAATCTTGAACTGTTCTGGGAGATTGCGAGACGATGTCCAAATTATGAGTTTGTTCTTCTCTTGACCTTGGACCCGCGTTTCTTGGAATATTCTCGATCCCTTCAGAGTACCCCCCCAATAAATGGTCGTGTGATTGTCAATCCTGACAGGGAAATGTACCAAGCGACTCTGGCTAGGTCTAGGATCTACCTTCACCTAATGCGCGGTGAACACTTCGGGATAACGATTGTAGAGTCGATGTCTGCTGGTTGCGTTCCAGTGGTTCACGATAGTGGTGGGCCCAAGGAGATAGTAGGCGGTGTCGGACTTCTTTGGCGACAGGTAGGCGAGATTCCGAAACTTCTCTCAGTCGCCGATGACTCCTACGAAGTCATGTCCAATCTTTGCATTGAACGCGCGGGAAACTTCAGCAGAGAAAAATTTGATGAATCCTTCGGCGAAGTGCTCGAAAGAACAGTCTCAAGAGTTCCATAGCACGACCTATGTAGAGAAGAGGAATCAAGATCTCTTATCAACGTCTCAATTAAGATCGTCAAGACGCGAACAGGCGGGAGAAAGTGATCCTCTTCTCTCTGGACCTGGTTTCGTCTCTGACGCGTGCACCGTTATGAGTCCCATGAGCAAAGGGGATCGCTTCATCCGAAGTCTAGTCCTCAACTTGATGGTTGTTCGAACTCGATTGATCATAGACCTGTTTACGATTTCCTTTGGGGTCTCTCGGAGGGCCTTCACGTTGAGAGTTACGTAGCTGAGAATTCCCGGACACTGACACAGATAGTTCACCTCGTTTCCAGCTTCAGGGAAAGGCTCTGGTACACCGTATCCTCGGCGTTCCCAGACCCATCTATGATATGCGGTGAAACCACCGCAACCACGAACCACCTCCCAGCCTTGAGGCAGGCCTTCATGTCTCGGGTAGTAGTCATATTTTCTGTCTTTCATTTCCGGAGTGGCCCAAGTGTCCCAATACCTTAGTTTCAAAGGGACCCGCGAGTAATCCGGGAACCAGTTTGTTGCTCCGAGAATACAATCGGCTTCGTATTCGGAGTACTCCTTGAGTAAATGCTGTATTTCGTTTATCTTGGTTAGATAGTACCTATCAATGCTTAGAAAGTGTTCTGCCTTTGGGTTCAGTTCCAGAGCTCGCTTATGGGCCATATTTCGGCGGATAGCCAAATATTGTATCCTCTCGCTGGTCTTCACGGGAGGATAGTGAGGAAATTCCTTGAATCCTTCAGTATGGCAGTAGAATGGAATCTCGGGAATAGCCCAAGCTTCTTGTTTTCCACTGATACAAACTGCAACAATGTTCCCCTTCATCTGCGCCCTCTCACAAAAAGCTGAGATCTCATCGGTGGCTCAGAGAAATTTCACGCTCATTGCAATAGCAGTCGGATTCAAACAAGCCGTCCATATATGTTTCGCAATGGGGTATCACGAATCGCTTTCGTCCTAGGATTTAGGAGCGAATTTCTCTGGTCTACTCTGGCGCTCCTCGGTACTTTGAGTCACTATTCTGAATTTCGGTAACGGGACGATGAACTTGCCCCCAGAGCGTAGATAATCACTCTCCTGTCTTCTGATCTCATCGAGGAAGTGGTGAGGGAGCACGAGAAAATAGTCAGGCTTATCTTTTCGCGCCTCCTCTTTTGATACAATTGGGATTCCGGTTCCTGCTGTCTTTCGTCCCCACTTCTTGGGGTTCGCATCTGTCGCCTTCTCGATCAGATTATGATCAAGTTTGCAATACTGCAGAATGGTGTTCCCCCGGGTCGAGGCACCATAAACATAGATCCTCTTGCCATCGTCGACCTCTTTCGCTACGAACCTTTTCAACTGCAAACTTACCATTCGGACATTCTTGGCAAATTCCGTGTAGATTGAAGGCCGCCTCGAAAATAGTTTCGTTTCGTAGTCTTTCAATCGCTGGACGCTCTCATTCACAGGAAATCTGCCTTTATGTGAGACGTAAGTACGGAAACTGCCCCCGTTTACGTCATTCGTCTCTACATCAAAAATCTCGAGATCCTGTTTAGTCAATAGTAGGCTCAACGTCTTGAGAGAATAGTAGGTAAGGTGCTCATGTCCGATGTTATCGAATCCGTTTTGCTCCAGCATCGTTGGCAGATAGTTTTGTTGGATAACCCAGATTCCATGAGGGTCAAGAATTCTGGAGACATCGATCACAAAACTTGTAGGATCGTCGAGGTCGTAGAACATAGCAATACTGGTTACGATCATCGCCTTTGAGTCAGGAAACTTCTTTCTGAATAAGTCAAATCTGAAGTAGTCATTAAAGATGTAATCTGTTCCCTTGATTGCGTCCTCGACTAGATTCTTCGCAGGTTCAAAACCAACTCGACGCAACCCTGGTGGCTTGTAAGCGCGGAGAAGTGTACCATCGTTACATCCGATATCTACTACTATGTTACCAGGCCTAGGATTCGTGACCTTGCAGGCTTTTTCGACTATATCCCCCAGGGCTCTCCTCATCGTGAAGCTAATTCCCGAACGGTACCAATAGTGACGATAAAGTGAATCTCGTGGAAATGTGTGCTTCAACTGAACTAGGCTGCAGTTGGTGCATCGGACTAGTTCGAGAGGCGATCGTGGACTGTCTCCTTCGGCGGTCACGAAATCAGATACATGTTGGTTACCTAGCGAGACTAAACGTATGAATTTCTCTGAGTGGCATAACCTGCATTTCGTCATAGGGACAAAGGTCAGGCCCAAGGGTTCTCGAGTCTCTGTGTGAAACGAAGCGGGCAATAGAATACCTTACATTTCAAATGTCGTCTATAAACTACAGGATAAAACCGAGGAATTTCTGGAATCTACTTGTTCGTACCCAGCGAATATCAATGGAGTTTTCGGGTTGGTAGAAGTGCATTGGTCTACCGAGGTCCCGGATAAGGACCTGGCTGCAAGACTATTATCCTCTATGGGACAAGAGCCGTAGTCAATATGTCAAGTATAGAAGATCTCGCATCAAAGAAATCCGTTGAGCGTAAGGGAGCACCACCCATGACTAAGCGGGAGGCCGAACGGCTAGTGAGAGTCCTCACGGGATGGAATCTGATGGACGGCTCTCTGGAGAAAGAGTTTCATTTCAAATCTTACTTGGATGGCTTGGATTTTGCCTATTCTGTGGGGAAGATTGCTGAGGAACAAGATCATCACCCTGATATTCTGATCAAATGGAGACGGGTGAGGCTAACATTGTCCACTCACTCTGTCAAAGGATTGAGCGAAAATGACTTCATAGTGGCTGCGAAGTCCGAACTCAAATACCGAGAATCTGGGTTTGGTTGAGGCTTAGCTGGCTACCGCCGGGTTTTCAGATGTTCCTCTATGGCCTTGAGTCTATTCTCAATCCCTGTGAGTCGGTCTAATATTTCCTTGAGTACTCGGAGACTCTCATCGTTTCTGGGGACATACTGACTGGGGGGTCTCAAGGGTGAGGGAAGCGGTTCAATCGGTGCAGGATGTAGAGGGTCAAACGGTCGTCTGGGTTCCATTTCTGTCTCAGTGTACGAAACACATGGTTTTGACTTTTTCCATATGCTTCTGGGAGTCCTAGTAGGGCAGAATCTGAAAGAATTATAGGAGGAGAATGGGCCGTTGGTTCCATGAACTTCGAACGTATAATCTTCAGGAGCTGGTTCTATCTGAGAGTCGGCTACGCTACCTACATAGCCTTCTTCATCGGCTTTTTGAGCAGCATCACTGTAATCTACAAGCTCGCGATAGCAGACACGTCACTTGTATCGCTTTTCCCACACTTAACTGAGTTCGCTATCGTGGCAATCTTCATCTCCTCCCCGATCAGCGTCGTGATCGGTCTCTTGCATATGCGCCGGACTGCCGCATTCGCCGCGGACGCTTCGGTCTCGACCGAAGCCAATCCTTACGTCTACAAGATCGTTCCGGGTAAAGAGCGAGAGGTAACCGTCCCGCTCTCAATATTGACAGCACGGGTTCTACTCAAGCTTGGCGAGGATAAGTTGACCCTTGACGAGAAACGCGAACTTGAAGCTGTTCTAGCGAAGGCTGATAAGCTGCTCATGGGCCAGTCGGTAGGATTGAAGAAATAAACACTCGTCCGCAGATCGTGAAACTCAGAGCCGGTCCCTTAGCCCTGCCTCGGTTCAGTCGGTCATCTGGTTCACCTGATTCCGCCAAAAAAGGGGAAGAGATCTTCACGATTCAAAAGAACAAAGACCCGTTACAGTGGCGCGTAGCGTTCCTGAGATTGGATCTCGGTGTTCGGTCCCGCGAGCATTTAGCCAAAGTATTTGCGGACCATCTTGACGCCGACGTCGCTTGCTGCCCATTTTTCGCCGTTGAACTTGACCGCTCCCAGTCTTTCAAGATTCGCTAGGTGTTCGCCTAGCTTCTCGGCTGGGAATCCTTTCTCTTTGTGGCCTGGGTAGACGTCGCCTAGAGCCTTCGCGACCTCTTTTGCGCTCTTAGGGGTCTCGCAGATCCTGACGATCTGTATGTTTACTTCCGTTGTGGTAAGGATCCGGAATATTTCTTCTTCTGAGAGGCGGGGTTTTGTCAGGCTGAAGCTGACCGCTCCGGATGCTTGTGAGGGGCCAGTCTTTGGTCCATGTCTTCTGCGGCGTATGATCCTGTAACTAATTAGGCCCCACGTTGCGGCAAGCATTGACCAGAGAAAGGTTGGGTTCCCTAGGAGCCCGATGATGTCTTCGAATTGTAGTGCTACTATCATTGTTCTATCTCACCCTGTGCAGTGCGGCCATTTCGATTCCTGCTGGACCTACGCGGTATGCGTAGACTTTCATGTCTCCGAGTGCTCCTGGCATTTTCAATACTCGCATCTTCCTAGCATAATCCTCACTCCCGAAGGGTTCTGTTGAAAGGTCAACAACGCCATCGCTTAAGTGCTGAACAGTGTTCTCAATGTGTTCAGTGTGAATCCCCTTAGACGCTAACAATAATGCAAGTCCTCCAGTAGACCGGACATGATTCTGTAGGATCTTCAAAGTCTGCTCCACCGCGGGAAAAGGTGCTGAACGGATGATATCGCTCAAGCTATCAATCACAATTGTAGTCGTGCCCAGAGGCGTGATGACTCGGGGAAACTCCTTGGCCAGTAGGTTGGCTGGGCCGATGTCCCATGAGACCTCGCCTGAGATCTTTTCCTTTTTCATGCTGAAGCTGTCGATGAACCACATCTTTCTCTTCTCAAAGTAAGTGTCAAGGTTCCAGCCGAACACAGCCATCTCTCCCACGACATCTTCCCATGACCGTCCCGTCGTGAAATAGACCGCAGGCCGACCTTCCGATAGGCCTTGGTAGAGAATCTGTTCAGCGCACGTAGTCATTCCTGTGTCTGCTTCGCCGAGAAACGTGATTATGCTGCCTGATGGTAGGCCGCCGATCGACTCGTCAAACGCTCCAATTCCGCTTCTAATATTCGCCATTTTTTTCTACGCTTCGCCTAGTGCTGTCCTTGTCGGTCCTGCCTGTTCTGGTACTGGTCCTGGTACCCTCGCTGGTATCCTGCCTCGTCGGGGGTTGATTGTTCCACTTGAACCCCTTGTTCCACTACCCCTGCCCCTTGGGATACTGGGATGTTACCTGTCACGACTTCTTCGATGCCCGTGTTACCGCCGGCTTCGGCGCTTTCTCCTGCTAGTGCTGTGGAGGCGCCTGTGGCCGTGGCTGACACTTCGAACACCGACTGGGCCTTTGATGACGATGCCGTCGGGTCCGATGGCGAACGCATAGTCGTTCAAGCTGTGGCTTGTACCTCGCATCTTCCGGACGAATAGCTTCCTTATCGGCGAACTCTGGCGGACGAGAGATAGAACCATGACTCCTGTTGCTAGGAATTCTTCGATGCCGAAGCGGCTGATCAATCCTGAGCCTTCAACGATTTCAGTGGTCATCAGTGTCGTGCATCCGACGTCTTTCAGTAGAAGACCCACTTCTAGGAAAATCTCTCGTAGAGTGTTCAGGTCGGTTACTCGGAAGCCGAATCCTGGCAATGAGTCGACTACGAGTCTTGTTGCTCCGAGCTGTTCTACGAGTATCTTGACCTCGGAGAGTTTTGATCGTAGGTTGTAGAGGATTGATTGGAGGCTTTCTTGTTCGGTGACTTCTGATTCGACGCGTTGGTAGACCGCATCAACCATTCCGATTTTTTTTTCCTGTTCTAGTTTCTTGAAGTCCCAGCCAAAGCGCAGCATGTTCGCCTTGAACTCGGAGGGCGGTTCTTCGGTGCTGACGTAGACTCCTGGTTCGCCGAACTTTGTGGCTCCTTTGTAGAGGTACTGTCCGCAGCATATCGTCTTCCCGCAGCCCGCTCCTCCTGCTAGGAGAACTCGGGCGCCTTTGGGGAAGCCGCCTTCGAGAACGTGGTCCAGGCCTGGGATCCCAGTATGGACCCTTTCGATCGCGGTTTCCATAATGGACCAAAGGCTAGGGCGGCTGGAAGCTACCATAAGGCTACAGTAACCCTGTGGCCAATCCACAGGTTACACCACCGATCATTTCCCAAATCAGACCCGTCCAAGAGGGTCAGGCGTGCTTCGAGACTCTTGTTTCGGGGAGCTGCAGGCTACCGTCTCTTGCCGGTTGACGGCTAGAGAACCAATTTTCTTTGACCGCTCGCTACGTGGTGGGAT
>WNFE01005830.1_pt1 | contig 10108 bp, 10 predicted proteins | sample 5400451 | NCBI WGS metagenome assembly WNFE01 (sample SAMN13153344, study PRJNA577476) | soil metagenome | isolation source: 200 cm saprolite under Douglas fir tree site 2 hole 2 | place: USA:California | collected 2015-04-18 | reverse complement strand
CATGGATCACGACGTTCTCGGGGCTCGCGATCATGGTGGCGGTGCTGGCCTTCAACCTGGTAGGTGACGCTCTGCGCGACCTGCTCGACCCCCGCCTCAAGGGCGAGTAGCGGAGTCACCTCCTCCCTCGACGCGACGGGCCCTTCGACAAGGCGATGGCGATCACGGTCCCGGCGAGCCTCGTGGCGTTTCTTCGTCCCGGCGACGGCCAGGGCCGCGGGCCGTACGGTCTCGAGGTGTGGCGATTGACGTACCGGGCGAGATAGCGGTGGCCGAGCTCACTCCGTACGTCATCGCGTATGGTCTGCCGCTCATCTTCGGCATCGTTCTGCTCGAGCAGCTCGGCGCGCCGATCCCGGCGCTGCCGGTACTCATCGTCGCGGGTGCGCTCGCCGTTGATCGAAACCTTTCGGCCGTCCAGATCCTCACCGTCGCAGTCGTCGCCTCGCTGCTGGCGGATTCGGTCTGGTACGTTCTCGGGCGCCTGCGGGGACAGCGTGTGCTCAAGACGCTCTGCCGGATCTCGCTGTCGCCCGACTCCTGCGTGCGGCAGACGGAGTCGCTCTTCGAGCGATGGGGAATGCCCGCGCTGCTCATCGCGAAATTCATTCCTGGCTTCTCGACGGTGGCCCCGCCTCTGGCGGGAGCGATGCGCGGCCGCATCGCGTCCTTCCTGCTCTATGACGCGGGCGGAGCCCTTCTGTGGGCGGGCGCCGGCGTGGCCGGCGGAATGTTGTTCTATCGGGCGATCGACCGGGTCCTCGCGGCCCTGGCTCGCGGGACTGGTGGTCTTCGTCGCGTTCAAGTGGTGGCAGCGGCGCCAGTTCTACAAGTTCCTCCGAATGGCTCGAATCTCCGTCGAAGAGCTACGCCGCTTGATGGACGAGGGGAAGAGCCCGATCGTGCTCGACGTCCGCACCAGGGCCGGACGCCTTCGCGATCCCCGGCGCATCAAGGGCGCAGCCGCCCTCGACGTCGACAACCTCGACGCGGAGCTCCAAGCGCTTGCACGAGACCAGGAGATCATTCTCTACTGCACGTGACCCAACGAGGCTTCGGCGGCCCGGGTGGCCCGCATGCTGATCGATCGGGGATATCGGCCGGTTCGGCCGCTCGCCGGAGGACTCGAGGCCTGGATACAGGCGGGCTACGCCGTCGAACCCGACCAGCTCATCACGTCCCCGTAGCGGTATGGCTCGACAGCCGCCGCTCGTGGAGCGCGCTGAGGATCTCGGCGATTCCGGCGCCTGCCCAAACGTCCACGAAGGGCGAGTCGAGCAGCGCGGCGATGTCGCGGCCGCCGCGCGCCTTCGACTGCTCCTCCGTCTCGCCCGCGCGCGCCGCGCGCAAGTGACCGATCACGCGGTCCTTGCGGTAGACGGCCGGATACTCGACGTAGCGGTAGAGCTCGACGAAGTCCTTCGTGAAGAAGACGGCGACGGGGATTGACGCCCACTTCTGGCCGTTTTTCTCGTTCGCGTAGTCCAGGACGAGGTCAGCGTTGCCGTGCGAGCCTCGATCGGGCAGGCCCGTGCGCAGCATCGTATCGGCGTCACGGACGAAGATGCGCAGCTCGAGGCCGCCGGCCTCCGCGAGGCGTGCCAGGTACGGCACGTCGCGCCGGCAGTCGGACGACCAGTCCTCCGACAGGACCAGGATTTTCGCGGGGCCGCCCGGTTGCGCGGCCAGCCACTTGATGGCGGCCGCCTGCTCGTTGGTCAGTCGCGCCTTCGCGTGACGCTCGCGCAGGAACCCGCTCCAGTCGACGCGCGGGCGGACCAGGCTGAACCGCCGGACGTCGAACCCTTCGCGGCCGAGGTTCTCGGGCGAGCCGGTGAACTTCACGTAGTCGTCGAACGTCATTCCCTTGGCGAAGCGCTCGGGCGTCATGGGCGGAGTGTATGTGGCCGCGGCCGAGCGGTCAAGGCGAGGCCCGACCGGCGTGAGAGGAGCGGCGGCCTGCTAGAGCTTCAGCAGCGATTCTAGATTGCGCCAGAGGATCTTCTCCCTCTCGCCGTCGGTCAGGGTTTTCAGACTTTGTATCCAGGCGACGGGCGAGGGATGCCACGGCACGAAGGGCCAGTCACTGCCGAGCACCACGCGGTCGGCGCCGACCTCGTCGAGCAGGAAACGGAGCGCCTTCTCGTTGCCGACCACAGTGTCGTAGTAGAGGCGGCGCTGGTACGTGCTCGGCGCCTGCTTGATGATGCGAAGCGCGTCGGCGGTCCCCTGCCACCCCCGGTCCAAGCGCCCCATCGCGAAGCAGGCCGGCCCGCCGCCGTGGGCGATGCACACCTTCAGGTCGGGGCACGCGTCGAGGACGCCGCCGAAGATCAGCACCGCGACGACGATCGCGTCCTCGACGATGACGCCGAGGCTGTTGAAGAGCCCGTAGCGGGTCGTACGCTGCATCATGAAGTTGTGCTGCGGCTGCGGATGGAAGAAGAGCACGGCCCCCATGGCCTCCGCCGCCTTGAACAGCGGCCGGAACCTGGGCTCGTCCCAGTTCTCGCCGTTGACCACCGTGTCGAGCTCGGCGCCTTTCAGGCCGAGGACGGTCACCGCGCGCTCGAGCTCGTCGATCGCCGTCTTGACGTCCTGCACGGGCAGGGTGGCAAGGCCCGCGAATCTCTGGGGCCACTGCCGGGCCATCGCGGCGATCTCGTCGTTGACGTCGCGCGCCAGCGCCCGTCCCTGGGCCGGGTCGAGGTGATAGCCGAAGAACGGCGTGTGGATGGAGATCACCTGCACATCCACGCCTTGCGCGTCCATGTCCTTCAGCCGCTCTTCCGGTGTGAAGCGCACCTTGGGCGAGGTGAAGGCCGTGCGCTTGCCCCCGCCCATCACGGTGCCGAGGCCGTCGCCGGGCTCGTGGCGAAAGCCGTACCAATCCCTGCGGGCGTCGGCGGCCTGCCACAGGGACCGCGGTACCAGATGCGCGTGGATGTCGATGGTCTTCATGAGCGCGTCCTCCCTAGAGATCGAGGAGCCGGCGGGTCGTCGCCTCGATCCATTTCTGCTGCGGGTCCTCGTCGAACACGAGCCGCTCGTCGGCGGGGGCGATGCCCCATGCGCCGGTGGCCAGCTCGGCTTCGAGCTGGCCCGGTCCCCACCCGGCGTAGCCCAAGAAGAACAGCGCCCGTCGTGGACCGGTGCCCCGGGCCATCGCTTGAAGCACCGTTGGATCCTCGGTGACCGCGAAGCGACCGTCCACCACGGTTGTGCCCTCGCCTGTCCAGTCCGGCGTGTGCAGGACGAAGCCGCGTCGCTCCTGGACCGGCCCGCCGTAGTGGACTCGGACGTCGCCGCTGCCGGGCGGCACCTCGAGGCCGAACGGCTGCAGCGCCCGCTCGAACGGAACCTCGGCGATGGGCCAGTTGACGACCAGCCCGAATGCCCCGTCCGCGTCGTGCCGCACGAGGTAGATCACCGTCCGGGCGAACCGCGGATCGCGGAGCGCGTCGGTCGCGACGAGCAGGCGGCCCGTGAGCGCGCGGCGGCTGGGCGTCGCGGCGCGTTCGTCGGCCGCCGCAGTCGCCACGAGGACCGTCGCGAGGAGGAGCGCGGCCACGGCCCGACTACTTCTTGAAGAGGTTGTCGAACCCGCGACGGATATCGCCGGGGCGGGTCGAGTCGGGCGAGGCGTCGCGCTCGACCGTCACGCGGAGCGAGAACGTGGCGCAGTCGTTGCGCGCGTTCTTGTCCGCCAGCCGCTCGGGGATGGGCTGCGCACACTCGAAGCGCCGGCTCGTGTCGAAATGGGTGCACTGGCGGCATGCCCGAATGGCAGCCCGGCAGTTCGGGCACTGCTCGAGCGACGCGGTGGCGATCGGTAGCACCGCGCCGCACGCCCCACACCGGGAGACGGTGTGCCTGGCGAGCATCCCGCCGCTTCGCGGCGCTTCTGCGGCCGGAGGCTCTCGTCTGCCCGACTCCGGGCCCGGGCTCCGGTAGCCTTGCTGGCGGTATTTGCGGTCGGCCATGCCGTAGGTCCTCTCCGGTTCCTACTCTAACCGATGCCAGGCGTCACCAAGCGTCCGTTGAACGACGAGGCCCCCGTGCCCCCAGGGCCTTGACTTTGCCCCCGGCAAGCGCCATCTTCTGCCCTCACCCGTCACATGAACAGCTTCAACCCGATGGACCCCGAGTTCTTGGCGGATCCCTATCCGACATACCGCCGCCTGCGTACGGAGGATCCTGTCCATCACAGCCCCCTCGACTTCTGGGTGCTCACCCGGTACGAGGACGTGGTGGCGGTGCTTCGCGATCCGCGCTTCATCAAGGAGCCGCTCGTGGCGTTCGTGGCGGCCCGCTTCGGTGCGGCGGTGCCGCCGGGCGTCGGAGTCTCGATGCTCGATCGCGACCCGCCGGATCACACGCGGCTGCGCAGCCTCGTGAGCAAGGCGTTCACCCCGCGCGTCGTGGAGGGGCTGCGGCCGCGCATCCAGGAGATCGTCGACAGCCTCATCACGCGCGCCGAGGCGGCCGGCTCGATGGATCTGATCGAGGAGCTCGCCTACCCGCTCCCGGTCAACGTCATCTGCGAGATGCTGGGCGTTCCCGTCGAAGATCACGAACGATTCAAGGGATGGAGCCTCGACATCGCACGCGGGCTCGATTCGATCTTGCTGCCCCCGGAGTCCGAGGTGCCGCGGCGGAGCGGCGCCGCCCGCCACGCCATGACCGACTACTTCCGGGGACTCGTCGCGGAGCGCCGGGCCTCGCCGCGCGGCGATCTCCTGTCGGCGCTCATCGCCGCCGAAGAGGCGGGCGACAAACTGAGCGAGGACGAGCTGCTCGCGACGTGCATCCTCCTGCTCATCGCCGGCCACGAGACGACGGTCAACCTGATCGGCAACGGGACCCTGGCACTCCTGCGTCATCCCGGAGAGCTCCGTCGGCTCCGCGAGACTCCCGGGCTCATCGCGAGTGCCGTCGAGGAGCTGCTGCGCTACGATGGTCCCGTGCAGCGCACCGCGCGCATCCCAAGCACGGACGTCACGATCGGCGGCCGGACGATCGGCAAGGGTGAGATGGTGATGCCCTTCATCGGCGCCGCCGATCGCGATCCTGCCCAGTTCGCCGACCCTGATCGTCTCGACCTTGCCCGTACCGACAACCGCCACATCGCCTTCGGCTGGGGCATTCACTTCTGCCTCGGCGCTCCCCTCGCGCGCGTGGAAGGGCAGATTGCCATCGACACCCTCGTGCGGCGGTTCCCGAAGCTCGAGCTCGTCACGAACGAGCCGGAGTACCGCCAGAGTCTCACGCTGAGGGGATTGAAGACGCTCCCGGTGAGATTCTGACGGGGCCCGTGACGAGCCTGACGTGATCGAGCGAGAGGGCCGGCGAGAGGATCCTCACGGTCGGGGTGATGAGACCGCCGCGACACCGCCGCATCCCGTCCTCGAGCAGTACTATACGCGCGCCGCGGACCGGCAACCGTTCGTCGGCGCGCTGTTCGACGGCGCGGCGCGACACTACAACCGCATCGGCAAGATGCTCGACTTTGGCTCCGGCCCGTGGTATCGCCGCGACGCCCTTCGGCGCGGCGGTCTGCGTCCCGGGATGCGGCTTCTCGACGTCGCGGTCGGCACCGGTCTGGTGGCACGCGGGGCGGCAGACATCCTCGGCAAACCCGGTGGAGTCATCGGCGTCGATCCGAGCCGCGGAATGCTGCAGGAGGCGCGGAAGGCGCTCTCCGGACCCCTCGTGCAGGGCAGGGCGGAGGCGCTGCCATTCCGCAACGATCGCTTCGACATGCTCAGCATGGGCTTCGCCTTGCGCCACGTGCCCGATCTCGAGGTGGCGTTCCGGGAGTACTGGCGTGTCTTGAAGCCCGGTGGTCGCCTCCTCCTCCTCGAGGTGGTCCGCCCGTCCTCGCCTGTTTCCCGCTGGCTCGTCCGGACGCATTTCCAGCGCATTCTGCCCCTGATGGCGCGAGTCAGTACCAGGAGCGAGCCAGCCCAGCTCCTCATGAAGTTCTACTGGGACACGATCGACCAGTGCGTGCCACCGGAGACGATTCTCGACGTGTTACGGCGGACGGGCTTCGCCGCAGTCGATCTGCGCGTGTTCTACGGACTTATCAACGAGTACGTGGCTGCGAAGCCGCCGCAGTAGAAGCCTCCGGCCTTCACCGGATGGCGAGCTGAGCCGGGTCCACGCCCCGCAGCGTGTGGCGGCTCAAGAAGCGGAGCAGGCCGCGGCTGTAGCGGGACGTCGTCGCAGCCCCGCTGGCCAGCACGCCGACGTGGCGCGCGATATATTGCTCCACCGCATTCTTGAGGAAGCCCGGCCCCGGCCTCGCCATCCAGGTGCGCCCGACCCGGACCATCGTCGCCAGCCGCCCATCGTAGAGATAGGCCACCAGCTCGAACCAGGCGGACAACATCTCGTTCTGGGTCGCAGCGTACGAGGCTAGTACCGAATGCATCTCGGCTGGCGACGGCGCCGCCCTCCGTCTCAGCCACGGGGCCAGGCCATCGGCCAATAGCTCGGCCGAGCGGAGTGCGAGGAAGACCCCGGGTGAGAGCATGGGGTCGATGAAGCCGAAGGCGTCCCCCGCCATGACCCAGCCGCGGCCATAGCCGCGCTCGGAGATGAGCTGATAGTTGGCGTAGGTTGCCACGTCGGTCATCCGCTTTCCGTCGCCGACGACGGAAGAGAGCCAGGGGTCGGTCGCGATGGCGCGCTCGAGCCGCTCTTCCGGAGTGCGCCCGAGGCGAGCCGCGTCGTCTTGCCCCAACACGATGCCAACCGAGAGCCGCTCCTGGAGCGGGATACACCAGCTCCAGCCGCCGGCCTCACCGCGCGCGATCAGCACCTGCCCGGGCGCGTCGTCCCAGCTGAAGCCCTCGAAATGAGCGAAATGCGCCACATCCTTTCGCGGCCCCAGACGGGCCGGAATCCCCAGCACGCGGGCCGCGTGGCGGGCCCGCCCTGTGGCGTCAACGATGAGGTGGGGCGGGCGGCCCTCCATCGCTGGCGCCGCGGCCAGTGTCTCGGGAGCGAGTGCCAGCTCCGCGCCCGCCCCCTGCTCGCTGGCCGGTTGTAGCCGGGCTCGGACCGGCACGTGTCGTACTCCGGCGGCGATCGCCTTGGTGAACAAGGCCTCGTCAAAGTGCGGGCGCGGGATGTTGTAGGCGTACGGGAACACGGCGGGGGCGAAGCGTTTGAACGTGACGCTGAGACGGTCGGTGGGCGACCAGATGAAAGACACGCCGGGCTTGACGCGGCTGAAGCTCGCGGTCTCCTCTTCGAGGCCGAGACGTCGCAGAATCGGGACCACGGCAGGGACGAGCGATTCCCCGACGAGCAGCTCCGGACGACGGCCATCGTCGAAGAGAGTGACGTCGCCGCCCTGGCGGGCGAGCAGGATCGCGAGGGCGGATCCCGCGGGCCCCGCCCCGACAATTGCGACTCGCAGACGCTCTGGCTGCCCGGTGCTGGAATTCATGGTGTCCTGGTCCATCCCATTCCGTCGCGAACCACCTCGATGATCCGTGCCGCCTCGGCGTCGCTCACGACGCCCTCGATCCAGGATACAACGAGGTTGTTCCGGCTCTCACAGCGGTTGAAGAATACACCGATCCCAGGCCTGGGAGGAACGACGGGGACGTGATAGGCGTTCACGACGCGGCGCCCGAAGCATTCCTCGAGGGCTGGCGGCCAGTCCGCAAGGTCCGCGCAGTTGAAGGAAAACAGCTCGCCGCCTGCCGTCCACGGCAGCACGCGCAGCATCATCGAGAGCGGACGGTAGTGGAGGAACTCCAGGGACACCGCGTTGGCGTCGATCTGCCCGTCGCGGACGGCATCGGCCATCTGGCGGCGCAACGCTCGAGCCAACGCTGGCACGTCGGCCGTGTCGGAAGGCAGGAACCGCGCGAAGTGAAATCCGAGCTGGTTCCCGAAGGTGGGTCCCAGATCCCCCTTCGGCCGCAAGTCCACCGAAATGGGAAGCAGGAAGGGAACATTCGCGAGACCCCGCCGGTCCCACAGCTCGGCCATCGCTTTGCCGACTACGGCCAGGCGCCAGGTGATCTCCCGGGTGGCGCGCTGGCCCGCGGTGGGGCTCAAATCGACGAAGCTCTCTTGCCTGAAGCAAGTTCGCCCCTGCGGCACCAGCCCGGTCCCCGGCGAGACCGGCGGCACGGGCGCGACAGTCCGGATGTATTTCAAGCTCCCTCTGGCGATACGACTGCGCTCCCTGAGCGGCCGCGGATCGCGCTCGGGTACGAAGGCCGGAGGGGTGCCGCCCCAGGGCGCTTCGCCCGCGTGCCGGTCCAGATGGTCCAGGTGCGCCACGAGGTTCTGCCCACCTCGTGCGTCCATGAGGGGATGGAACCACGTCAGCACGAGGAAGCTCGTCGCCTCGCGTTCGCCGTCCAGGAGCAGGGCACGGATCGGCGCCTCCCGTCGAGGGTCAATGCTCGCGTCGAGCTCGGCCACCAGCTCCCGCTCGAGCTGCTCCCTCGCGGCGAGCGTCACGCGCCGTACCGGCGGACGGGTCAGCGCCGCGCGCGCGCCCGCGACCCAGTGGAACTTTCCCCATGGGAACGGCCGCCGCAGCCGCGCCGCCGGCCACGGGCACACGTCGAGGAATCGATCGAGGGCGCGGCTGATCCGCTCGGAGGCGATGGGGCCATCACACTCGACCACGAGAATGGTGTTGTGGCTCCGCCCGATGCCCTTCCAGCGTGGGTGCCGCGCCATCAGGACGAGATCGGCACCACGCAGGGGGAGTCGGCGCACACCCGGTCGCAGCACGCTCAGGGGTGACGTCATCTTCGGCACGCCATCTTCTGCCGAACGCCCCTTGCCCGCAAGCTCCCCGAGCAGGCTTATGATCATCGGGTCGAAGCCCCGATGCCTCGACCCGGGAGGAACGCGAAATGACTGCGCGTGGTGAACGTGGCATCGGCAAGCTCCGCGTGCTGATCGGCTTGCTGCTGATCGTGGCGCTGGTCGCGGCCTACTTCCGGGCCACGTTGACCTGGAGCTATGCGGTCGGCGAGCGCGCCGGATGGGTGCAGAAATTTTCCCGCAAGGGCTGGATCTGCAAGACCTGGGAAGGCGAGATGGCGATGGTGTCGATGCCCGGCGCGGCGACCGAGACGTTCGCCTTCACGGTGCGGGAGAACGACGTGGGGGCGCAGATCAACAAGCTGATGGGCCGACGCGTCGCGCTGCACTACGAGCAGAAGGTCGGGCTCCCGACGAGTTGCTTCGGCGACACCCGATACTTCGTCACGAAAGTGACGCTCGTGGAGGAGATCCCATTGGCTCCAGGCGTCGTGGTGCCGACGCCGGCGCCGAGCGCTCCCGCGAAGTAGGTCGGAGCCCTTCGGCGTCGCCTTGCTCCCTGCACGCCCTCACGCTACAGTCGCGTGGTGAGCCGCCTCCTCGACCGGGTACGTTTGGCGATCGTCGGCTGCGGCAACATCTCTCAGCTCAACGCGCCCGGATATCTGCAGCACCCGCGGTGCGACGTGGTGGCCCTGTGCGACACCGCGTCCGAGCGGGCGAAGCGGCGGGCCCGGGAGTGGGGCATCTCGCCCCGCGTGTACTCGGACTTCGCGCAGGTGCTCAACGACGCCTCGGTCGACGCGGTGGAGCTCCTCACGCCCACCTGGCTCCATGCCGACCAGATCGTGGCGGCCCTCGAGGCAGGCAAGCACGTCTCGTGTCAGAAGCCGCTCGCGACCACCATCGCCGAGGCCGACCGCATCGCGGCCGCCGTGGCCCGGGCGCGGACGATGTTCCGCGTCACCGAGAACTTCCTCTACTACCCGCCCATCATGAAAGCCAAGGAGCTGCTCGACGCCGGCGCCATCGGCGAGCCGTCGCTGGTGCGCATCCACACCACGCGCGCCCAGCACATCACGGGGCAGGCGATGGAGCTCGAGCCCGACGCCATGGTGTGGCGCCGCGATCCCGGGCGGAATCCGGGCGGCCCGCTCTATGACGACGGCGTGCACAAGTACGCCACCGCCGCATACTGGATCGGCGAGATCGGCGACATCTCCGCCCTCGTGACTCGGGGCAAGGACCTCCTCATGGAAACGCCGGCCGCGGCCATGTGGCGCTTCAAGGGCCGCGATTGCCT
>WNFE01004842.1_pt1 | contig 10108 bp, 7 predicted proteins | sample 5400451 | NCBI WGS metagenome assembly WNFE01 (sample SAMN13153344, study PRJNA577476) | soil metagenome | isolation source: 200 cm saprolite under Douglas fir tree site 2 hole 2 | place: USA:California | collected 2015-04-18 | reverse complement strand
CCCATCACCCGCGCCTCGGGCAAGAAACGGGCCGTGCTGGCCCGCTACGTGCGCAACCGCCACCTGGCCGACGCCTGCTACCAGTGGGCCTTCTGCGCCCTCACAGCCTCACCGGGAGCCCGAGCCTTCTACGACGAGCACCGGGCCAAAGGCCAAACCCACGACGGCGCCCTCAGGGTCCTCTCCAACCGCCTGATCGGCATCCTCGACGGCTGCCTTCGCAAACGCTGCCACTACGACGAAAACATCGCCTGGGGCCACCGCGCCACTACAACCGGCACACAGGCTGCGTGAGGGCGGCACGTGATGATGGCAACAATGCTCGCGCTATCAATGGTCACCGGGGAAAACGTGTCCACAAACCGACTTCCTCTTGACAAGTTGGAGCCGTGGGATGTCTAGCTCCAGGTCTCACAGCCACGGAGATGTTCGTGGGCACCACGGATGCGTCGAGCAACAGGAGCTTGATGCAGCAGGCTGCAGCGGCGCGGGGTGTGAAGGGCCAGCCATTTGATCCTAAGCCAGTCGATAAGGCGCTCATCGACTACTTCAACCAGCGGGGTGGGATCCGCGGTCACAAGATCGAGTTGGTTGTACATACAATTGACCCGAACAAGCAACTGTCGCAGCCCGCTGAGGTTCATGAGCAGGCCTCGTGTTCCTTCTTCACCGAGGACCATCAGGTTTTCGCAGCCATGCCCGGCGATTACGGTCCGACCTACTGGCAGTGCATGTACGACCGGCACGTTACCGTGATCGATTCGGAGCCCGACGTGACGGGCGACTCGGTCTGGATTCGTCAATGGCCAAACAAGATCATGCCTAACGGCGTCAATGATACGATTGCCGCTCAGAGCTACATCAATGGCCTTTACGCGCAGGGTTTCTTCGGTCAAAGGGCCAAGATCGGGCTTCTATTGGAGGGCTGCGACTTTCTCGTGCGGTCAAAGGATCAAGGTATCGTTCCCGCGCTGGCTTCGCACGGGCTCTCAATCAAGGATATATCGACGGTGGCCTGCACCACCGACGCTCAGTCTGCCGGCCAAGCTGAATTGGCGGCACAAAGCACCGTGCTCAAGTTTGTTACAGACGGAATCACTCACGTACTTTTCTGGAACCTAGAAGGATTCTCGACAACATTCTTGGTTCAGGCGAGCAAGCAGCTCTATAACCCACGCTATGGATTCAGCTCATTCGATTACCCCGAGCTCTCCTTCGCGAACAACTCCCTCATCAGCTCAAGTCAGCTTGAGACTTCGATGGGCGTGGGCTGGCTGCCAAACTACGACGTCGACCCATCCACGATACCGATGACTGCAAGCGGAAACCGATGCATCGCGATTCTGAAAGAGGCAAGGGTCTATGACGACTCGAGCCCAGACATGATCTCAAATGAGACGACCGAATGTGATAGCTGGTTCATGCTGGAAGCCGCCGCCAATGCCGCGCCGAGCCTGACTTTCAACGGCATGATCACCGGAGTGGGAAACCTGGGGACGACGCAACTCGCAAATCTGCTTATTGATGGAGTCGCGACATTTGCTCCAGGGAAGCTAGAGGGCGGCTCTTTGTATCGGCCCTTCGCCTTCATCAAATCCTGTGACTGCTTCCACTACTCCGGGTCCTCTAGGCCCCTCGGATAGCCGAGCCGCTTAGAGGGGGTCGGCCAAGACCGGCGCAGTGGAGAGACAATATGAAGATGCCGATGCAAGGCCCGGGCCCGGTTATGAAGCGTTTCCTGGCTGCCATCATCTCGATCGCCATACTATGCTCGGGTTGCGCCTTTGGCCGCCTCAGCTCGATGCAGTTCCGACAGGACCGTCGTGTTCGGATCACCTCGCCGAAAGCCCACACGACAGTGCCCGTACCCTTCGTTCTCCGTTGGACAGTCAAAGACTTCGAGGTGACGGGTCCGACAAAGGCGGCGTCGCGTGACGCCGGCTATTTTGCTGTCTTCGTCGACCGGGCGCCCGTGGCTCCCGGTCGAACTTTGGTCGACGTTGCAAGAGGCGACCCCCACTGCACGGAAGCCAGGGGCTGCCCCGACGCAAAATATTTGGCTGACCACTGGGTGTTCACGACCGAGCGGACAAGTCTGACAGTTGATCGGCTGCCTGAGAAGAATACAACGCAGCGCACGGAGGCTCACGAACTCACGATCGTATTCCTCGACGGCTCCGGGCGCCGAATCGGAGAGAGCGCTTGGCGTCTTCAGTTCAACGTTCGTCACATCCAGTCCTGACCATGCGTATCGAGGGGCGCGCGGAGACAGGCCAACCACCGGACATCGCCAAATCCGGCGAGTCTGAGCAGCTGATCGACGAGGTCGAATCTACCTCCGATCAGCTTCGTAACAAGGCTCGCGCCTCTCTGGGCGTTACGGGCAAGGAAGAGATTCCGCCGCTTCGCGCGACTCTGCGGCAACACGGAGTTGGCTACTATCCGCTCTTGGCCTTGGGCGTCCTTTCTATAGTCGATCTCTTTCAGAGCTTCGCATTCACCGTCCTCACGCCAGAGATAACCGCAGCGCTCGGAATCAGCGTTGGGACGGTCGCTGCTATACGCAGCGTCCAAGCGATTGGCTACGCTCTGTCGCCCCTGCCCATGGCAGCGCTCGCACAGCGCCGAGCCCGCCGCGCGCTTCTCTGCATCCTGACAGGCATCGGTTGGAGTGTCGTAACGCTCTACACCGGGCTCGTGACTGGCCTGATCGGGTTGCTGTTCGTGCTCATCATCGACGGACTCACGACGGGGAGCGTCGGCGCGCTGCATTACCCACTCCTGATGGATTCTTATCCACCTTCTGTTCGGGTTCGGGCTCTCACCTTTTACAACGCGTTTAGCAGCCTGGGTAATATTCTTTCTCCCCTCCTCGTTGGCGCCTTTGCAAGTCTTTTGTACTTCACATGGCGAGGAGTCTTCCTCGTCTTGGGCGCGATCTCTGTCTGTGGCGCTCTCTACGCCATCCGACTTCGCGACCCCGGCTTCGGCCGTTGGGACACGGAACGGCTCAGAGACTCAGTTCGCGAGCTACATGGGAAGGAACGTCCAACCCAAACCGTGCCAGAGGAGGATGTCGCTCTCGGATTCTTCGAGATCCTGCGTCGGCAGCTTCTCATCCCAACGATGAGAAGGCTCCTGGCTGGCTTCCTTGTGCTCGGAGTATTCCTCGTGCCTTTTGCTACCTTTCAATCAGTTTTCTTGGATCGTCGCTGGGGTTTGGGGCCCGGAGGACGCGGCGTCTTCTTTGCATTCATCTCTGGTGTGTCGATCGTCACACTCGTGACCCTCGGCCGCCGGCTAGAAGGCGTGTTCCGGGAAAACCCTGCGCGAGTGGTGCGATTCGCCGGGTTGGCCGTGGCCGCATCTGTGATCACCATTGGCCTTGGCGCACTCTCGCCCATCTTCGGGGTCATGATCGCACTCTTTGCGCTGTCCCAGGCTCTTGTTGCCCTGCTGGGACCATCGCTTAGCGTTGTACTGCTCTCTATCGTGCCGGCTCGTCAGCGACCTCATACGTCTGGCATAACGAGCATCTTTGCAGCGATGGGCGGCATCCTCGGAGCATTGTTCCTGGGAAGTGTTGATGCTCGGTTCGGCATAGTGGGCTCCATCGTCTCCCTCGTCATACCGGGCGTGGTTGGCGCGGTGATTATCTCTAGCGCGGCGCGGTTCGTCGTCGAGGACATGGATGCAATGATCGCTGAAGTGGTCGAGGACGAAGAGATCAGGCAGATCACTGCTTCGGGGAAGAGGCTGGCGATGCTCGCCTGTCGCAGGGTTGACTTCTCCTATTCGCAGCTCCAAGTCCTCTTCGGGGTCAACTTCACAGTTGATGACGGTGAGATCGTCGCGCTTCTCGGAGTGAATGGGGCTGGGAAATCGACACTCTTAAAGGTGATCTCGGGAATAGGACTTCCGAGTCGCGGGAGTGTCCGGTTCCGAGGGCACGACATCACATATCTCGATGCCGAAAGACGTTTGCGCCTCGGCATCACGCAAATCCCGGGCGGTCGTGCCGTCTTCGGCAATGCTTCGGTTTACGACAACCTCCGAGGCTTCGGATACACGCTTGGACGCAACAAGAAGACCTTGAACACAGCAATTGATCGAGCGTTCGAGGCATTTCCGCAGCTGATGAACCGGCGAGATCAGAACGCCAGCACGCTCTCTGGCGGAGAGCAGCAGATGCTGGGTCTTGCGAAGGCCCTCATCCTTCAGCCCCGACTGCTCCTGATCGACGAGCTCTCCCTGGGGCTGGCTCCCGTCATCGTGAGTCAGCTGCTGGAGATGGTCACGCAGATCAATTCGGGCGGGACGGCTGTCGTTCTCGTCGAGCAATCCGTAAACATCGCGCTCTCACTCGTGGAGCACGCGTACTTCATGGAGAAGGGTGAGATCCGGTTCGACGGACGAGCGAAGGACCTACTCGCACGAGAAGACCTCCTCCGAGCCGTCTTTCTTCACGGAGCGACGAAGGGCGCGGTTCTATGATGGACGAAGCCGTCTCTTCGCCATCCTTCCGCCCCAACCGAGTGTTTGGGTCACCGACGGTCAAGCCTGTCGGAATCGCGACTCTGATCCTTGGTCTCATCATCGCCGGCTCTCGGCTACTCGCCTTCGCCCACGCGCAAACCGAAACCGGGAAGTGGCAGACGCCCCTTCCTGTGATCGTCCTCGGCACGATCATTGGGATGACCTACGGCCTCCTGGCTGTCGGTCTGGTTCTCATCTACCGTTCGAACCGGATCATCAATTTCGCTCATGGCCAGATCGGCGCGTTCGGAGCTGCCTTCTTCGGTATCGCGGTGGTCAGATGGCATTTGCCGTACTGGGTCGGCGTACCGATCGCCTTGGCACTGGCTGGAGGCGTCGGAGCCGCGGCAGAGACTGGAGTCGTGCGTCGGCTGCGAAAGGCCCCTCGCCTCATGAGCGTCGTGGCAACGCTCGGAGTGGGGCAGTTCCTGCTGCTGTTCGCGGCCGCTCTCAACGGCCAAGCCGGTCTTGGCGCACGGTATCCGGAGCCCTCGTTCGTGCCGACCTTCACGATCGGAAAGCTTCACGTAGGTACGGCCTATTCGAGCATGCTTCTGCTGTCGCCATTGATTGTGCTCGGCCTCGCTCTCTTCCTTCGCTACAGCCGCTTTGGCTTGGGCGTCCGATTGGCCGCCTCGAATCCAGACGCAGCGCGGATGTCTGGGATTTCGGCAAGCCGCATGAGCTCACTCGCATGGGCATTAGCCGGAGCACTTTCAGCTTTCACGGCCATCCTGACGCAACCGACGCTCGGCTTCACGACCAGTCAAACGTTCGGGCCCAAGCTACTTCTTCTGGCTTTGGCCGGGGCGGTCATCGCCCGCATGCAGAGCTTACCGGTCGCGTTGGTCGCCGGCATCGCTATCGGCATCATCCAACAGTTGTTGCTCTGGAACTATCCACAGGCGGGCCTTGTCGAGGTCAGCCTTTTCGTGATCATCATTGTCGCGCTTCTGCTGCAGCGTCAGCGAGGCGGCCGCGACGAGGAGAAAGGCAGTTGGGCCGCAGTGCAGGCCTTGCGGCCGCTGCCCGACGAACTCCGAGGGGTTTGGTCGATCCGCCATCTCGGTGCGTTCGTGGGAATTCTGGCCCTCGGATTTGCCGTCGCCCTGCCATTGATGATGACGAGCAGTTCCTCGATCACGATGACTGGGATCTTCGGGTTCATGATCGTCGGCATCTCCGTCGGAATCGTCACGGGACTCGGTGGCCAGCTCACGCTGGGTCAATTCGCTCTCGCCGGCATCGGAGCGACTATCTCGGCATTCGTGGTCCGACACCATGGCGGGTACGCCCTTGCGTTCGTCTATGCCGGCCTGGGAGCCGGAATCGTTTCCGTGCTGATAGGCCTCCCTGCCCTTCGCATCCGGGGCCTACTGCTCACCGTGACAACGCTCTCCTTCGCCCTCGTAGTCCCGGGCTGGCTCCTCGGCCAGCCCTGGATGCTCAACGAGGGCAAGCTGCCTGGGCGACCGGTCATCTTCGGCGTATCGCTAAGCACCGGCAAGAGCTACTACTACTTCGGTCTCGCCATTCTCCTAATCGCTTTCGTCCTGGCTCGGAACGTACGCAGGAGCGGCTTTGGGCGCTTGCTCGTGGCGATACGCGATAACGAAGATGCGGCGCGTGCGTTCACGGTTCGGGCAAGCGTGGTGAAGCTGCAAGCCTACATTCTGGGCGGGTTCCTGGCCGGCGTCGGCGGAGCTATGTATGGACATGCGCTGTCGAGGATCAGTGCAAGATCCTTTCCGACTCAAGCAAGCATAGACATCGTCGTCATGACCGTGATCGGGGGCGTGTCACTGCTTGCGGGGCCACTGCTCGGTGCGCTCCTGGTGATCGCGGTACCGGCTTTCGTGCCGCTTGACTCCGCCGGGCTAGCGGCAACGGCGCTGGGGCAGCTTCTCATCGTCCTATATCTGCCGCGTGGTCTATCTCAGCTTGCCGAACCCGTTCGAGACCGTGTCGCTCGCTTCATCGGGAGGCGAGCCGGCGTCGATATCGAGAAGGCGTACGCAACGGACAGTTCCGGGGCTGTCGGTCACGCCCTTGTATTTGCCTCGGAACCTGCCTCGCCACAGCACTATCGGCCGGCGGCGTCGGCGAAACCATTGCTATCAGCGACGGATCTACGGAAGTCGTTCGGTGGCGTGCACGCAGTTGCAGGAGTCTCTCTGGAGGTTCTTCCGGGCGAGACCGTGGGCCTCATCGGACCGAACGGAGCCGGAAAGACAACGACATTCGAGTTGCTCGGAGGGTTCACGAAGGCCGACTCGGGAGGAGTGGTCTTCGATGAATACGACGTCTCCAGGCTGGGACCGGAAGATCGAGCACGACTGGGCCTGATCCGCTCGTTCCAGGACGCCGTTCTCTTCCCGACAATGACGGTGATCGAGACCGTCCAGCTGTCGCTCGAGCGGGTCAGCCCAACCCCGTTCCTGCGATCGACGATTGGACTCATGGGAAGCGAGCGACACAAGGACCGGCAAGCTCGCGAACTCGTCTCCGCTATGGGTCTCGATCCATATCGACGCAAGCAGATACAGGAGCTTTCTACAGGAACACGCCGAATCGTAGAGCTCGCGTGCCTCGTGGGGCTTCGGCCGAAGCTGTTGCTCCTCGACGAGCCCTCGTCCGGAATCGCCCAGCGAGAAACGGAGGCGCTCGGGCAGCTACTGCAGCAGCTGAGGAACAAGCTGGATGTAACGCTTCTCATCATCGAGCACGACATTCCGCTCGTGATGGGTATTTCCGATCGCATCGTCGCGATGGCCGACGGTCGGATCATCTCCGAGGGTACACCGGACATCGTGCGCAACGATCCACGAGTCGTCGATGCTTATCTGGGAAGGAGCGTTACCGCAATCGAGCGTTCGGGCCTCGTCGTTTCGGATGTGCCTTCCATCCTCGCGCCGGCTCAGGAGAACGGGCAAGGAGATCTTCGTCGCTTGAGCACGGTCCGCGGACTCGGATCAGTTAGGGCCGCGGCATTGCTTGAACGATTCGGATCAACCGAATCGATTCGAGCAGCAACTCTGCAGCAGCTCCAAGAGGTGGGCGGAGTGGGTCCGAGTCTGGCTCGCCGCGTCGTCGAGGCACTCAATACAAAGGAGTGGGACGCACCCGCATCAGGTGATACTGACGCGTGATGCAGCCAGGCCGGTCTGAGGAGGGCTCAATGGAAGCGCATATTGCCGAGGTGACCGAAACGACGTCGCAGGTATGGGACCGTGGCCAGAGTGCGAGCGTCAAGGCGGCTGCGCGACGCCCGCTTCCTCGAGTAACAACCCTGGCCATCTCTGCGGGGATACTCGTCTGTGCAACCGGGTTCGGTCTCATAGCCTTCACCTGGTCGCGTGTCGCGGGTACTCTCAACGTAGCTTTGCAGTTGCCTTTCTTCGTCTCAGGCGGACTGACGGGCCTGGGCCTCATCCTCGTTGGACTGACCGTGGTATCGATTGCCGCAAAGCAACGTGAGGCACTCACTCGCACCCAGCACCTCAACGAACTCCGAGAAGCGATCAGGGAGCTGAGAGCGGCGCTGCGGGAGGAAGGCAAATGAGCACTCGGAACCCCGCTGCGTCGCGTGCTCACCGGCTCTTTCGCGATCCGATCTTACCGAGCCTCCTTCTAATGGGTTCGCTCGTGGTCTTCGGTTTTCTCATGATCGCCCTCGGCTGGCGGGCCGTCGCTCGGACGCTTGCGATCCCTCTTCAGACGCCGGGTCTCGTTTCTGGGGGTTTGGCGGGCATCGCTTTGGTAGGGCTTGGTCTTCGCCTCATCGATGTGCAACTCGAACGCCGCTCCGATGCGGCTGAGGACGACCAGATGGTCTCGATAGTGGCAGAACTGAGAGCCCTCATCCGCGACGGACAAAACCTTCGATCACAGCTTCGACGGAAGGGACGGTCGATCCAAGCATGAGTCGATTTCTGCGCGCGATCGCCGCCGCCACTCCTCTAGGTCTCCTGCTGATGGTTGGGGCTGCACGAGCTCCAGTCGCCGGAGCTGGTGTCCAGAACTCAATCACAGTCCCCATGGCTTCCGAAGCCTGGTACTTGGAGAATCCGACGTGCAACACGCTCGCCGGATGCGTCACACCGCCTCGCGCGCTCATCAACCCCTTGGCAAACGATACGTTGCACGTCAGCATCGTCCTGGGCGTTGAAATCGCGCGCTCATATCTCACGTTCAACCTCACCAAGCTACCGAGCGGCGCAAGCATCTTCGGTGGTCGACTCACGGTCCCGATCGACACAACACCGATGGATGGAACCATCAGTCCCGAGGAGTCTCACGTCGTGGCCTGCCTCGTGACACTTCCGATCGTACCGACCCAAGGTTCTCTGGAGTTCCCGCCGGTGCCCGATTGCGCCGTGAGCTCTCCCGGGATCTATTCAGCCAAGGTGCAACCCACTCTGACCTTCGACCTCACGCCATTTGGATCGTGGTGGTCGGGCAGTGCCTCCGTGGCTCTGGTCCCTGCACAGTCCGCCAGCGCTGCGCGCGAGTCTTGGAGCGTTGTGTTCTCCTCGACTTCGCGGCAATCGCCGCCTTCGCCACCGGCGACAGCAGAACTGACCTACGAGTTGCCCGACGAAACGGTTCCTTCAGCCACGTACGTTCCGCCATTACCTCCTCCTGTACCTCCTCCTGCTCTCCTGCCCAATACAGGCCCAGTACTCGTGCCTCAAAGCCCACGCATTCCTCCGTCTACCGTCGAGCCACGAACCGCTGCCCTCGCGCCACGAACCGCTGCCCTCGCGCCACTAAAAGGGCGATACCTCTATCCGGGGGTTTGGGCACTGCCGCTCGTCCTGCTCGCGGTTTGGCTTGCATTAGCCAAAGGCCTGACCCAGGACCTCCATCGCGCCCGCCCATAGACTCTGACCTGCCAACCTCGCGCATCGACCGGAAGCCTTCCCGCGATAACGACGCAACAGGTGTTGGACGATATGGACCGTTCTTGGAACACTCGTCCATCGTGGACCCCGAGCAAGCCCGGTATTCTCGATTCCAGGCCCCCGGTTTTGAGCGGGGCAGACGGCACAGCGCGGAAGGTGCACTCGTGGAAGACGTCGGCTTCAACCCGGAACTTCTGATCGCCGCAAGCGTCACTCCATTTCGGCCGGACGAATCCCTCGATCTCGAACGCCTCGCATCGCACATCGACTCCATGCTCGACGCTGGGATCACCGGAATCATGGCTATCGGTGGCTGTGGCGAGTACGCGAACTTGACGCCGAAAGAACGCGAGAAGGTGACAAGGGAAACCGTCCGCGTCGTCGACGGCCGCGTCCCGGTGATAATCGGGGCTCTTGGACCGAGCACGCGTGAAGCTCTCGCCGTCGGCGTATTCGCCGCTCACGCAGGCGCTTCGACGCTCCTGGTTCTGCCGCCTTACTACGTCAAGCCGTCATTCGAGGGAGTAATGCAACACTTCAAGACCATCGCAGAAGAGACGGGCACGAAGGTGATCGTCTACAACATCCCCGGACGCACGGGATTGGACTTGTCCCTGGCGCAGCTTCTCGAGATCGCCGACATTCCGGGCGTGGTCGCGATCAAAGAG
>WNFE01023550.1_pt1 | contig 10109 bp, 5 predicted proteins | sample 5400451 | NCBI WGS metagenome assembly WNFE01 (sample SAMN13153344, study PRJNA577476) | soil metagenome | isolation source: 200 cm saprolite under Douglas fir tree site 2 hole 2 | place: USA:California | collected 2015-04-18 | reverse complement strand
ATAAATTAAGAATGAAATTCCTCTGCGTACCTCAGCGTCCTCTGCGGTTTAATTCTTTTGTTACTGTCGCCTGCGGTAGTAGATATTGAATTCAAATCCCGGATTCGCTGGGAACAGTTCATGGATCTTATGCAGGCGCTCAGCCAACGCCGCCGGCGCCAGCAGCGGATACTCGCGCTCGCGCAGCTCGTAGTAATCCACCTCATCAATCAGCAGGGTAAGCAGATAAATGGCGATGGCATCGGAGAAGGCCGCGGCAAAGTATTCATTTTTTGCCTTCTCTGCACCCGGCGCGGCTGAGGTTGCCAGCTTACGGAACTCATGGGCATCCAGGCTGGTTTCTCCGCGTGCTTTTTCTTCCACCTGCTTCCAAACCAGGTCGGCAAAGGCCTGCGAGACGCCGGCGCGCTCTACAAAAGCGTGGCCCACGTTGATGTAAAACTCAAAGGCGACAGAAAATTTATCGTCCATCAGGCGGGTGGAGATAAAGATGCATTGTGCGTCACCGCTGGCCAGATTACGGTGGCAATCAGCTTTGTCGCTGAGCGCTACATCATAGCGCTCTGCGACCATGATTTCATCGCCGTCGCTTACCACCAGGGGCACAAAGTAATAGGCTTTTTTATCGAGCGCAGCGGCGACGGACCGGGGCACGGCAAAGATCATGCGCTCCAGCTCGTTCGCGGCCAGCGCGGTTTCGCCCAAAGAGGTGTAGCATATTCCATTGGCCGCCTGGGCGACCTGGGCTGTGCGTACCACATCGGCTGCTCGCCGTATGGGCGTATGGGTCTTGAGTTCGGCTGTTTCTGACATCCAGGTACTATTTTAACTTACTGTTTTTTTCCCTAATCGCTCAATTTATCGTAAACTTAGCGGTTGGCCCTAATTCATATATCTCACATACTAAAGCCAGTTGTAGAGGCAAGAAAGGTTTTGAACGATGCGCCGGAAAGATTTGATGAAGTCTTGGGGACGAATCCTTGCGGGTAGTGCTCCCATGCTTTCCATCGAGATTACGCGCGAGTGCCCCCTAACCTGCCCTGGATGCTACGCCTACGGGGCTGACCACTTAGGTGGTGACGTAACCCTGACCCAGGTCGCCGATTTCCGCGGAGACCAGCTCGTAGAGGGCGTGGTCGGCCTGGTACGCAAACATAAGCCGCTGCAGGTTTCCCTGGTGGGCGGCGAGCCCCTGGTACGTCATAAAGAACTGAGCCGTATCCTGCCCCAATTGAGCGAGATGGGCGTCTACACCCTCATCGTGACCAGCGCCGTGATCCCCATTCCGATGGAATGGATGAAGCTGCCCCGGGTGACAATTGGGATTTCCATCGACGGCTTGCCCGAACATCACGATATCCGCCGCAAGCCGGCAACCTACGAACGCATCCTCAAGAACATCGAGGGACGCAAGGTCAACGTTCACTGGACCATCGTGCAGAACAACATGGAGCGTCCTAATTACCGCGAGGAATATGTAAAGTTCTGGAGTGAGCGGCCTGAGATTGACCGGATTTGGGTTAGCACCTATACCCCGCAACTGGGAGAAAAAACGCCCGAGATGCTTACCCCCGAATCGCGCAAGCAGTTGAGTGCAGAGCTTGTTGGTCTCTCCAACACTTACAAGAAACTGCTTTGGAGCAACTATCTCTCTGAAGCCATGCTGACGCCGCCGCAAAATCCTGATGAGTGCATTTTCTCCAAGATGTCCATCAACTATACGGCTGATCTGAAGAAGCTTGTGGAACCATGCGTATTCGGCGGCACCCCGGATTGCAGCCAGTGCGGTTGCGCCATCAGCATAGGAGCCCACAGGATTGGCCACCACAAAGTTGGCGGTATTTTGCCGGCCCGTTACCTGATGGAAGGTTCAGTCAAGATCGGCAAAGTCGTGGCGGCCATGAACTCTAAATCCCAGGATTTGGTGCGCTGGGGAAAACGCCCCGCAGCCAAGCCGCAAGCCCCAGACTTGGTAAATATTCAGGTGGAATAATATCCAGATTGAATAGATAGGCCGCACTTTACAGAGCTTGCGGAGAAATTTGTGTGGCACAGCCGTCCCCGGCTGTGTATTTTGAAGGGGCACAGCTCCGCAGTTTGCGGGAAAAACTCTTCGTGCCAGAAGACGTACGACTCCGCAGTTTGCGGGAAAACTCTCTATGGGCGTGAAGACGTGTCGGGGCATGGCTTCAGCTTCAGCAGTGCCGCAAATTGCTGAGAAATAAACAATTCCTTACTGCCGTAGGCAGACGCGAAGCGAAGCGTCCAAAAAGAGACTTTTTCTGCAACCTTAAGATTTAACCCCTGCGGCTCTTCTCCGACTCAGCTTGCCTTGCCTACTAAATCTAATATCCCAGACCCAAAACTCTTAAAAACTGTAGGCACGCCTACCATCCAACTTTACAATCCTATCTAAATCAACTGCTTACCTTCCCACCCTTTGGTACGTCTCATGCATGCATATAATGCTCTGCATCCCACGCTTGAAATAGCATTTCCAGAGCTGCAGTAGACCCTCAAAACTCAAGTACTTAAATAGCCGGACAAATACCGGCCCAACAAATCTGGTTCTTCTTAGGAGAGAGTTTATGTTTACCAACATACGTGTAGTGTTCCTGGGTGCTATTGTTGCTTTTCTCGCCTGCATCCCCGCCGCCTGGAGTCAATCCACCAGCACCATTCGGGGAACAGTCACTGATTCCTCCGGTGCGGTTGTACCCAATGCCAAAGTGACCATCCACAATCAGGCCACCTCTGAAGAACGCATTACCCAGACCGACAATAGCGGTAACTACGTAGCGCCTTCGCTGCCCGTAGGCACCTATCGGATCACCGCGCAGGCAACGGGTATGCAGACCGCCGTGGCCAGCAACCTGGTCCTCGAAGTGGCCCGCACGGTCGAGCAGGATTTCAAACTCAAAATCGCCGACGTCTCGCAGACCATTGAGATCAACGCCACAGCTCCGGTCATTGAGGGCGGCACTGTAGGTGTAGGACAGGTAGTCAACCAAGATACCGTGCAGCAGATTCCACTTAACGGCCGTCACTTTCTCGATATGGGCCTGCTCATCGCCGGCTCGGTTACACCTCCGCAGAACGGCTTTCTGAGCTTTCCTTTGCGCGGACAAGGAGCATTTGCCTTCAACACCGCTGGTAATCGTGAAGACACAACCAATATCATGATCAACGGCGTCAACCTGAACGATCAGTTGCAGAACCAGCTCACCTTCCAGCCCTCGATCAACACCGTGCAGGAGTTCAAGGTTGATAACCTTTGTGCGCAACCACGCCTTCGATGCGCGTAATTTCTTTAATAAGGAATTTATTCCTGATCCCGCCAATCCCGGCGCCTTCGTGCACAATCGCCAATCTGCTTTCAAACGCAACAACTTTGGCGGCGCAGTAGGCGGACCGATCTGGAAGGACCGCACCTTTTATTTCTTGAGCTATGAGGCCCTGCGCCAACGGCAGGGCATTGATACCAATGCTACTGTGCCCACTGCTGCACAGCGCGCCACGGTGACCAATCCGGCCATCCAGAAATTGTTGGCGATCATCCCTCTGCCGAATTCCGGTACTAATTTTGTAAGCTCGTCAACAGCTCCGGTGAATATTGACCAGGGCACAGCCGACATAAGCCACACCTTCAATTCCAACGACCGGTTGCATGGCTACTATGCAATTCAGCAGGATCTCCGCGGTGAACCCGCGGCTGCATCGTCTGTTGGCACTATCCCCGGATTCGGCGACATTCGCCAATCGCGCCGGCAGCTATTCACCCTCAATGAGACCCATGTCTTTACAGAACATGTAGTCAACGAGGCACGCCTGGGCTTCAATCGCGTCCACATTACTTTTCTACCAGCCGCGCCGCTCAATCCGGTTGACTTTGGGATTAACGATGGCGTAACCACCGCCATTGGACTGCCGAATATCGTAGTCAATAGCGGCACCGGTCTTAATTTCGCTGGCCCGCTCGGCGAACCGCAGGGGCGTGGGGATACCACCATGGTTCTTTCCGACACTGTTAGCTGGCTGCATGGCAACCACAGCTTCAAATTCGGAGGCGAGTTCCGCCGCTTCTATAACAACAATTTCAGTGGCGACGTGGGCAGGTTTACCTTCAACAGCATGACTAACTTTCTCAACGGCAATGCGGACGCCTTCCAGATTAACCCGGGGACAAAGCCCAGCCGTATTACCACCAACGCTGTAGGACTCTTTGTGGCAGATAGCTACAAGGTGCTTCCTTACCTGACGCTGGATCTGGGTCTGCGCTATGACTGGAACGGGACGCCAACTGAGGCTCGCAACCGCTTTGCGGTTTTTGATCCCACAACCGGTTCGCTGGTGCAGGTGGGACATGGGATTGGCGAAGTTTACAACCAAAACAACAAGAACTTCGAACCACGCGTAGGCTTCGCCTGGGACCTGTTCCATGACGGAAAAACCATCCTGCGCTCGGCTTATGGATATAACGTGGATCAGCCGGTTACGAACGCTGTAACAGGCTTGGCTTCCAATCCCCCGTTTGCTAATCCGCTTAGTTTCTCGCCGACGGTGACAGTGCCCACGGTTCCGATCACGAGCGCATTTACATCCGTCTCTGGAGCAGGTTCGCTCACTCCCGCCAGCATCAACCATAACTTCAAGAACTCCTATGTGCAGGAGTGGAACCTGAATATCCAGCAGCAGGTTACCTCAACCACAGGAATCATGGTCGGCTATTTCGGGTCGAAGGGAACTCATCTGAGGGTGTTGCGAAATGAGAACCAGCGGCTGTTCCAGCTACCAGCGAATCCACGGCCATTTACCCGACTGGTAAGCAGCGCATCGGTTCCATGTCCAATAGCTCCTGCGGCAACGTGCCCTACGCTGAACAACATTAACGAGGTAGACAGTGACAGTGCTTCCAATTACAACGCACTGTGGGCCACGGTCACACAGCGGCTTTCACACGGCCTGCAGTTTAACGCCTCTTACACCTGGTCCAAATCACTGGATTTTAACTCGCTCACTTCGCAAGGTGCGGTGAATCTTGAAGACAGCACCAATCCCCGCCTGGACTACGGCCCGTCGGATTTTGACGCCCCCAGTTGGCGCCTATTGGCACCGTTAATCAGATCATTACATCCGGAACCCAGGCTGGTAACGTGCAATGGTTCACCAACAACGGAACCGGCACTGTATGCAACGGCACCAGCACTCCCGTAACCTCAAACTGTCTTCTCTTTGTTCCATCGAATCGCTTTGGCAACATGAGGAGGAATTCTTTGCTCGGGCCCGACTTCAAGAACCTGGATTTTTCAGTGATCAAAAATACCAAGATCACTGAAAGGGTTACGGCAGAGCTTAGGGCAGAATTCTTCGATCTGTTTAACCATCCGAACCTCGGATACCCAATTTCCGGAACAAATGCCATCGCCCAAACCGTTCCCGCCACTGGAACGAATACGTTTGGGGTCATTAGCAACACCCGCTTCCCGACCGGTGACTCCGGCTCGGCACGTCAGATTCAGTTTGCCGTGAAGTTTAAGTTCTGATCTGGGAATTGTTCTGATTTGGGAAAATTCAACCTTTCAAAGCACCAGCCTCGACAGGCTGGTGCTTTTTTCGTCCGAAGAAAATCCCTATTGTTAAAAAATAGCTAATCCTATTGAACAAATAATCCGCAAGCATTATCTTAGAAACGTGTTAGCAGTTTTTCACAGGGCCCCGACTGCGGGTATAACTGTTTGCAACAAGCCTCTGGCCTGTTCTTCAAGAAAGCCTGCAAGAAATAACTTCTCAGTTCATTCCATCAGCAGTAAGCGTCAAATCTTTGCGATTTTTTGTATCCAAGATAACTGAAATCAACCCATAACAGTGCAGTAAGCATAAGCGAGGAAGAACATATGAGCCAGTCCAAACAATTCTGTAATTCTCAATCCTTTTTAATGAATATGAATCGAATTGCACTGCGTCAGGCTAAGAAAAGTCTTGGGTACGGACTGCTAATTCTCGCGCTTGTCATTTCTGGAAATGCACAACAGAACTATATTTCGCAAGGTGGGCGTCCCAGCTTCGCCACGGTTGATCCGGTTGAGTTGGGCTTCATAAATGTGGCAAATGGCCAACTCCACCTTGAGATTCGTATTGGCTCTTTTCCGCAAAGAGGTGGCCTTAAATATGAGGCCAAACTGGTTTATGACAGCGGCATTTGGGGTCTTGACGGAAATGGCCCCGGGTGGGCTCCCGTCAACTTTAGCCTTCCTCATACGCTTGGAACTCCTTATCACGGTGGTTGGCGGTTGGTGACAACAATGGGTGGCGGTGGCCACGCCGAGGGAATCCCGGGAGACGATAATTATTGTATTGACGGCAATGGAAGCCCACAGCACTGGGTTGATGTTAATCCATACACTTGGACAGCGCCGGATGGCACGTCGCACGTATTCAATATTTTTATTCGGTACGCTCCAATCTATGCTACTTGCAATCTTCCGGGGATTTTATCTGGGGATGCGCTGGCAATTGATGGTTCCGGATATCACATGTATGTGACCGCTGGCGGAGGTAACGATGTAATCTCCGTCTATGCCCACGATGGAACTCAGGTCTTTCCTTCAGCAAAAGATACGAATGGAAACTTTTTCTCGACCGATGGAAATAGCAATATCGTTGACACACTGGGGAGAACTCCGGTCATCACCACAGCATCAGGAGATCAAACATTCTATGATGTGCTGGATTCGCAGGGCTCCCGCTCCAGGTTTACTACTCAAACCGTTGCTCTCGCTGCAAGTACGAATTTCGGCGTTCCTGGTGCTAGTGAATTTTCTGGTAATTTTTTCGAAATCAAGAGCCTTACTCTTCCAAACGGAACTTCGTATGTCTTCGACTACGACAGTGGAACTACACCCGGCCATTTTGGACAATTGACAAGCGTGACCCTGCCTTCTGGAGGACAAGTCAATTATTCCTATATCACATTTCAAGATGCTGGCGCGATGCATGTAGGCCCAAACTCGACTCACAGCGAGAATAGATGGGTATACACACATACGTCGGCAGGTGCAACGACGTACTTTATCCCTGCAATACTGAATCAGAACCAGTGCCCTGTCAGCAATGCGCCGTGCCGACAGGTAACCGTGACTAAACCAACCGGCGACAACACCGTTTACGCCTTCACTTTTTTTACTGACTGGCAAACACCGTGGAGCACCAAAATCGACATTTATAAGCAGAGCGTCAGCCCTGGCAATCTGTTGACTACGACTACACGCGATTATTCCGACCCAATTACTTTTTTTCAAGATGTGTTCGGCTTTGACGAATGGGGAGGCCGTCAACTCGTTAGATCAACCACAACCATTCCCGCTTCAGGAGTAACGAAGAAAACAGAATATTGCTATGACGACAAGCAAACTGGAAACTGCTACGGTGATTTATTTAGCGGAAATGTAACAGCAACCAAAGAATGGAATTACTACGTAGGCGCACCGCCGTCGCAGCCCGACCGGCAAACTCTTGTTACTTATCTGACCGATCCCTCGTACCTCAACAAAAACATGTTAGATCGCCCTACGAGTGTCACAGTCACCGACGGCTTGGGAAATTGGGCCGCTCGAACTGTACATGAATACGACAACTATACCGAAGGGTTCTCGGGAAGCGGCGCTGTGCAGCATGATGCAGCTTATGGCGCGGGTTACGGCGCCAGAGGAAACGTCACAGCTATAGAGGGCTGGCGCAATACAGATGGTGCTTATCTGACCACAAGGAGCCAGTATGATGACGCGGGTAATCCTGTCAAAATCACAGACCCGAACGATAATCCCACATACTTCAGCTATGCAGATTCGTGGGGAGAAGGCTCGTGCGTACCGTCGGGCGGTAATGCTGCAACCTATCCTACCAGCGTCACCAATGCCCTAGGCCACATTGCTCGCAAGGCTTATAACTCCTGTACGGGCTCATTGGCTTCAGACACCGACACAAACAGTCAGACTACGACTTACGCTTACAACGACAGCATGGGACGATTGACCAGCGTCACCGGTCCGCCTGATCCCAACAACGGCAACCAGCAGTCGCAGACCATATACGGCTACGGTGATGCTGTAAGTTACAACTCCCCGTACGTTTACAGCATGACCAAGATTGACTCTAGCAACTGGACCGAGTCATGGACGCAGATTGATGGGCTGGGGAGAGCGATCCGCACCGCCAAGCTGAACGGCGAAGCCAGTCCTAACATTGTGGATGATGTAGATACCTGCTATGACAGCCTTGGGCGTAAGCAATTCGAGACCTATCCCTACCAAGGGCCGGGTTGGGGGCCGGGCACCTACCACTGCCCGCCAGACTCTTCTACATCCGCGGGTGACAGCTTCACCTATGACTCCCTTGGTCGCCTGACAGCCGTGACCCACGCCGATGGCGGTATCGTCACCACCGATTACTCGCAATTTCCCAAGATCACGGCATCCGATGAAGCTGGGCATGCGCGCCAGAGCCAGGGTGACGCTCTGGGACGGCTGATTAAAGTGTGGGAGCCAGATCCGGCCACGGGTACGACCTTCCCCAACGAGACCGACTATCAATATGACACGCTGGATAATCTGGTGCAGGTACAACAGCACGGCGGGGTCTCCGATTCCAGCCAGTGGCGCACCCGCACCTTCCAATACGATTCGCTGTCGCGTTTGCTGAGTGCAAGCAATCCCGAGTCGGGAACGATTAATTATGGGTACGACGCAAATGGCAATCTGATTTCGAAGATCTCGCCCATGCCTAACCAGACAAGCGGGGCCTCTCTCCAAACTACTTTCCACTATGACGCACTCAACCGGCTGTACTCGAAGTGCTTCTCCGATGGCACCCCGTGCGAGTATCTGTACTATGACTATCCGTCCGTCTGGGGCTTGACCATGCACAATCCGATTGGGCGCCTGGTAGCGACCGGCGTCTCCAGCAACAACGCCAACACCTTGACCAGCTACGATGTGATGGGACGCCCGGAGTGGCAGGTCGAGCTACGTCTGGGCGCGCCGCTCAAGACGTTCAACTATGCCTACAACCTGGATGGCTCGCTCAAATCGGTTACCTATCCCAGCGGGCGCATTATCAACTACAGCTACAACGTTGGCCAGCGGTTGGTCTCTGCGGTGGATTCCACCAACAACATCAACTTCGCCACAGGTGCGCACTACACCGCCTGGGGAGCGTTGAGCAGCGTAGTCAATGGTAATACCTCTTCCTTCGCTGGCATTGCTACCACCAACAGCTACAACGTTCGCATGCAGCCCTACGAACTGAAGACGACCGCAGGAGGCTCAGCGGTGCTGGATCTGAGCTATGACTTCGGCCTCGGTCAGTACGATAACGGCAATGTCTCTTGGCTGATCAACAATAAAGATGCGGCCCGCAGCCAGCAGTTCGGCTACGATGCGCTGAACCGGTTGCTCTGGGCATACACGTCGAACCTGAACAGTGGCGGTTACCACAACTGGTGGCAAGGCTTTAATTACGACGCCTGGGGTAACCTCCTGGCAAGGAACGTTGCTGGCGGCGATACGCCTCTGAATGTCACGGTGAACGGCAACAACCAGGCGACCAATTGGTGCTACGACGCGGCCGGAAACGTTGTCGGCCCCAACAACCCCTGCTCGACCTACGCCAGTAACCATACAGCCTATGAGAATGTCTTTGACGGAGCGAACCGGCTGACCCAGACCACGACCGGAGCCGGCCCCACCTCCTATGGCTATGACGCCGTTGGCCAGCGGGTGAAGAAATCGAATGGCAGCACGAGCACGCTGTACTGGCAAGGGGCGAGCGGCGAGGTATTGGAGGAAACTGATCTCAGCGGCAACCTGCAGAACGAATACATCTTCTTCGGCGGCGAGCGGGTTGCCCGCTACAACGTAACCAACGGGTACTTGTACTACTTCTCTGACCATCTGGGCTCGGCGGACGTTGTCACCGATGCCGCCGGGCACATCCAGGAAGAATCGGATTACTATCCCTTTGGCGGGGAGCGGGTGGTCAACAACAGCCAGGTCATTGACGTCATTAATCCCGGCTTTGAAGGCAATTCATCGCAGGGTTGGACCTTGGGATAT
>WNFE01008601.1_pt1 | contig 10110 bp, 15 predicted proteins | sample 5400451 | NCBI WGS metagenome assembly WNFE01 (sample SAMN13153344, study PRJNA577476) | soil metagenome | isolation source: 200 cm saprolite under Douglas fir tree site 2 hole 2 | place: USA:California | collected 2015-04-18 | reverse complement strand
CCGGCGCGGTGACCATGCTGGGCGAAGAAACATTGGCCCCCCAGCGGGCGGTGAAGAGTTGCGCCGAGCGAGCAAAGGCCCCGAAGCCTGCTTCCGGCAAACCGGTGCGGTCAGCCAAGAGAAAAACGTGATCTGGAGCTGACCGACTCGGTGTTGTCAGGCACGATCGAAATCCTTGCTTCGCCGCGTCATGAACTATGCGGTCCGATGCCGCGATCTCTCTCGCTATTGGGTTCGCAAGTCGTTTGGGATCTGGCCACGGCCAACACTCTGACCGATTTCGGCACCTACTCCATATCGGTACTGATCAACGACACAGGTTGAAGACGACGCTGTAGCCTCGGCAGCCCGAAGGGGCAGAATGGGTCTTCTGCCGCACGCCTTCATCTAAGCCGAGGTTGATCGCGCGCCCGTCTTCGAGAACCCGAGCGGCAGAACAGGGATTCTGGGGCAGAATGAGCATTCTGCTTCTGGCCCTCAGTCTCCACCATGGACCGCTCGGATGACGGATTTTCCTGACTGCGCCGGCCAAACGCAATCGGAAAGCGAGCTCCTGTTCGCCTCAGCAGCTCGATCGGGCAGAACGGGTATTCTGCCGCGCCCCTCGTTTGGATCAAGGCTGGTGGGCGAGCACTTGGCGTGAAAAGGCTGGATCGGCCGAGGCGGCAGGTATTAGAAGGCGAGGCGGAGGGTGAGATGTCCACCAGCCATTGCAAGGCAGGGGGTCGTCGTGACTTCTTGAAGGCAGCCGGTTGCCTCACGACGGCCGCCTTGCTTCCGCATCGCTTCGCCTGGGCTCAGGCCAACAAAATCAAGATCGGATTGATGCTTCCCTATACCGGGACATATGCCGCGCTCGGAAACGCAATCACCAACGGCTTCAAGCTCGCCGTCGCGGAGCGACGGGGAAAGTTGGGCGGCCGAGAGCTTGAGTACTTCACCGTTGACGATGAATCCGATCCCGCGAAGGCGCCTGAAAACACCAACAAGTTGGTCCAACGCGACAAGGTGGACGTGCTGATCGGCACCGTTCACAGCGGCGTCGCGCTGGGTATGGTCAAGATTGCTCGAGAAACGGGAACGCTGTTGATCATTCCAAACGCCGGCGCTGCAGCCGCCACCGGCGAACTCTGTGCGCCGAACATTTTCCGCACCTCCTTCACCAATTGGCAAACCGGTTACCCGATGGGAAAGGTGGTCGCAGATCGCGGTCTCAAGAGCGTGGTCACGATCACCTGGAAATACGCGGCCGGCGAGGAGTCGGCGGGCGGGTTCTCGGAAGGATTTACGAAGGCGGGCGGCAAGGTGATGAAGGAGCTGTGGGTTCCGTTCCCGCAGGTGGAGTTTCAAGCACTGCTCACTCAGATTGCCTCACTGAAGCCGGATGCTGTCTACACCTTCTTTGCCGGCGCGGGGGCGGTGAAGTTCGTGAAGGATTACGCGGCGGCGGGCCTGAAGGGAAAAATCCCGCTCTTTGGATCCGGTTTTCTCACCGATGGCGTACTGGAAGCGCAGGGAGAGGCGGCGCAGGGGTTGGAAACGACGCTTCACTATGGGGATGGAATCGACACGCCGCGAAACAAGGCTTTTCGCGAGGCTTACGCGAAGGCATACAAGTCCGAAGCAGACGTCTATTCTGTTCAAGGCTACGACGCGGGATTGTTACTGGGGCTCGGTTTGGATGTGGTACGCGGAGACGTGAGCAAGAAAAATGAGCTGATCGCGACGCTGGAGAAAGCTCGGATCGACAGTCCAAGAGGGGTCTGGACGCTTTCCACGGCGCACAATCCAATCCAGGACATCTATCTGCGGAAGGTTGTTGGCACCCAGAACAAGGTGATTGGAGTGGCACACAAGTCGCTCGAGGATCCCGCTCGCGGCTGCAAGATGAAGAAGACGTGAACGGTTGGCCTTCTGAATTCTTCATTCAGCTCCTCAACGGCATCCAGTATGGGTTGTTGCTGTTCTTGCTCGCCAGCGGGTTGTCCCTGATCTTCGGCATCATGGGCGTTCTCAATTTGGCCCACGGCAGCTTCTACATGGTTGGCGCTTATCTCGCGTTTTGGCTCGCGCGAGAGATCGGCAACCTGTGGCTGGCGATCCCAATTGAATTGGCGATGGTTTTGCTGATCGGAGTGATCCTTGAGTCTACGCTGTTCTCGCGCCTGTACCACCGCGATCATCTGCAGCAGGTGCTCCTGTCCTTTGGCCTGATTCTCATCTTTGAGGAGTTGCGGAGCATCTTGTTTGGGGACGATGTGCACAGCGTCCCCGTCCCACCGTTGCTCAGTGCATCGATTCCGCTCACCGGCACCCTAAGTTATCCGGTCTACCGTTTGTTCATCTCGGGGGCCTGTCTGGTGGTTGCCGGACTGATGTACGTCGTCATTCAAAAGACCAGAATCGGCATGATGATTCGCGCCGGCAGTACCAATCGCGAAATGGTGCAGTCCCTCGGCATCAATATCAAGCTGATCTACCGCTGGGTGTTTGCGATTGGGGTGACGCTCGCGGCACTCGCAGGGCTGATCGCAGCCCCCGTCTCTTCCGTCTACCCAGGAATGGGCAGCCAGATCTTGATCATCTGCTTCGTCGTGGTGGTGGTCGGTGGCATCGGCTCGATCAAGGGCGCGATGATCTCCGCACTGATCATTGGAATTGTGGATACGCTCGGCCAAGTGGTGCTGCCCGAATTCTCTGGGGTGGCAGTCTACCTTCTGATGGCTGTGATCCTTCTCTGGCGGCCTCAGGGCTTGTTCAGGGTCGCGTGAGGATTGGCCGCTTCATCCTGGTGCTGGGGGCCGTTTGCGTGGCGCTGGTGCCTCTCACCGGTGCGACCTTCTATGTGCAGTTGGTGAGCAAGATCATGATCCTGGCGATTTTCGCGATGAGCCTGGATCTTCTGGTCGGTTCCGCTGGCTTGGTGAGCCTGGGGCACGCCGCGTTTTTTGGGGTTGCCGGATATGGAATCGCGCTGCTCTCGCCGAAATATCAGGCAGCGAGCTTATGGTGGACGCTACCGGCGGTGCTGATCGTTTCCGCTGCTCTCGCGCTGATCGTCGGTCTGCTCGTGCTTCGTACCTCGGGAGTCTACTTCATCATGGTCACGTTGGCTTTCGGCCAAATGCTCTACTACTTGTTCCACGACACCAAGTTAGGAGGCGGATCCGACGGCATTTATTTGTACGTCCGGCCGGAGCCGAGCATCGCCGGATATCGGCTGTTCGACCTCGAGAAGCCAGTGCATTTTTTCTATTTCGTATTTGTGATCATGCTCGGGGTTTATTTCTTATTGAAGCGCATTCTAGTTTCGCCCTTTGGCCACGTTTTGGCTGGACTGAGAGTCAATGAGCAGCGAATGCGCTCGTTGGGATTCCCGCCGATCCCCTACAAGCTCGGTGCCTTTGTGTTGGCCGCCACGTTGACCGGGCTGGCCGGGTACCTCTCCGCTTGCCAATTTGGATTCGTCAATCCGGAGATGCTGTCCTGGCACTATTCGGCGACGGTGCTGATGATGCTGATACTGGGTGGAGTCGCGCGCTTGCACGGGGCGATTCTTGGCGCATTCGCCTATGTCCTCCTCCAAGAGCTGTTGGCGAGCCAAGCCTTATTCGGCGCGATCGCAAAACACTGGCAACTCGGCATGGGTGTCCTCATCGTGCTGAGCGTTCTGTTGCTCCCCAACGGTTTGGCCAGCCTGTTTGATCAACTTAGCCGGGTACGCCCAACGCAAACTAGCCAATGATCGACCGGGGGTTGCGAGCGAGTGGGCTGAGGAAGGTGTTTGGCGGGCTCACCGCAGTGGACAACGTCTCTCTCGAGCTTGCGGTCGGATCACTGCATGCGGTGATTGGGCCCAACGGCGCCGGGAAGACGACCTTGATCAACCTACTTTCTGGAGATCTCGCCCCCACTGCCGGCAGCATTCATTTCAACGGACAAAACATCGTTGGATACTCGTCGGATCAGCGCTCGCGTCTCGGCATCGGCCGCACCTATCAAAAAATAAACATCTTTGCCTCGTTCAGCGTCTTGGAAAACTGTCGGCTGGCGGCCCAATCGAGGAAATCCCATGCAGCAAATGTGTTCCGCAGTGTCCGCTCCTTTCCGTCGCTGAGACGCGAAGCGGAGCGGGCGCTCGGGGCAGTAGGCCTGGAGCAAAGGGCGGATGTGATCGCGGGCACGTTGAGCCATGGTGAGCAGCGTCAGCTGGACATCGCGATGTCGCTGGCGACCAGGCCGCAGGTCCTGCTGCTCGATGAGCCGCTCTCGGGTATGGGCGCGGAAGAGTCGGCGAGCATGGTCACGCTGCTGCGGGAGCTAGCGAAGGACCATGCAGTGCTGCTGGTGGAGCATGACATGGATGCGGTCTTCGCGCTGGCCGAAGCGTTGACCGTGATGGTGAATGGCCGTGTCCTGGCGTCGGGGAAACCGGAGCAAATTCGTGGCAGCCCCGACGTTCAACGTGCCTACCTCGGAAGCGCAGAGGCGCGCCGTGGCTGAGTTACCCATTCTCGAGGCACTCGATCTTCACACGTTTTACGGTTTGAGCCACATCCTCCACGGAATCAGTTTTGCCGTCCGCCCGGGTGAAACGATCGGCTTGATGGGGCGAAACGGAATGGGGAAGACAACCTTGGTTCGCACTTTGGTCGGGCACGTTCGGCCTCGTCGAGGAAGAGTGATGGTGAACGGCAAGGAAATGACTGATGCGCCTCCCCACCTGATCGCGCGGGCGGGCATCGCCTACGTGCCCGAAGGACGCGGAATCTTCCCAAACCTTTCGGTGCGAGAAAATCTCTTAATGGCGGCTCGGCCGGGACTCGATGGCACATCTACGTGGACCTACCAGCGCGTCCTGGCCAGCTTTCCCCGCTTGGCCGAGCGACTCAACCAGGGCGGTCAGCAGCTATCTTCTGGGGAGCAGCAGATGTTGACGGTCGGCCGCGCGTTGCTGACCAACCCCAGGCTGCTGATTCTCGACGAGGCCACCGAAGGGCTGGCACCTCTGATCGCGGATGAAATCTGGCGAATCGTGCGCGAGATTCATCACACCGGGATCGCCACGATTATTGTCGACAAGAATTTCGCGACGGTCTCGGCAATCACCAGTCGAAATGTGATTCTCGTCAAAGGTCAAGTCGTGCTCGAGGGAGCGAGTCAAGAGCTGCAGAAGCATCCGGACCTCTTACAGCGATACCTAGGGATCTGATCGAATCGCTACGGCTGACAGGTTTGAGCACGCCGGTCTTGGTTCGGCCCCTTCCCACACCCCAACCCCAATCCGGGCAAACGGCCAGTCTGAACGGGTATGAGCTCGTTTCGGGTGAGCGACGTTGGCGAGCCGCCAAGGAATTGGGTTGGGAAACCATTCGCGCCGTTTGTGAGGAGATGACCGATCCTGAGGCGGCGGCTCGAGTCGTCACCGAAAATGAAGTGAGAACCGACACCAACATCCTGGAAAAGGGCGCTGACTACAAACGGCTTACGCAACCGCCATGCAGCCTGACTCTCGAGGAAATCGCTAGGCGTTATGGGTTCAGTGCCCGTTCCTCAGTACAGCGGATCATCGATCTTCTCGACCAACCCGAAGCTATCCAAGACTTGTTGTCCCGGGACTTGCAGCGCACTGCTCAAAAAGGTTTCGCTTCGTCCCGATACTCGCTCGTGGCCCTCTCCCTCAGGCACCCGGCAGGAGTTTGGCGCCCAGTCCCCTGCTCGAGGCGTGAGAAACAACTGATGAGATGGATCGCAAGACTACTGGATCAGATCTCCGTGCTCGTCGCGCTCACCGGAGGGAATCGGGCCATCGCTACCACCGGGTCCAAATCCGGATCGACCAGGATGATCCGGGATGGTGATGCGTGCCTCGGCGACGTTGTTGCCATAATTGGATTCTGGAAGTTGATGACAGAAGCCCTGCGCGTCGCGGAACCTACACACATCTTGGGGATTTACTGGATCCGGGATAAAGGGAGGATTCACCGTCACTCTAATAATATAATCGCCAGGAGGGACCGGGGCCTGGCCGTCGCCGCCGTCGAGCACGAAGTACTGCCCGCCCAGAAACCAAATGTATTCGTCCGCCCAGCTGGCACTGATACCTTGATTCCCTGGTACACCGACGCGCCCACAAACGCGAAACTGGGGCTGTCCGGGCGGCTCAATCCCGAGGTCACCGGCGGGTTTGACGTCGATCATGCAGAACCCGCGCTTGGCAACGCGCCACACCTGTCCGGTCGTGACGCTGATGAGTTGATCGATCGTGTAGTGACGAAAATGAAAATGGTGATGACACGTGGCGAATTCGTATAAGCCGTCGTTGTTGGCGACGTGAACGTTGGGATCCCCGAGCGCCAAATCGCCAGCGCCCACATTTGGGGTGTTAACCGTAAATCGGAGAACGCGATGAGTTCCTGGCTGCACACCACCTTCCTGAACCGAACAGGTCGTCGCAAGAAAATCCTCGTCCCGCACGATCCAATGATTCTGGAGAATCTGCTGGTTCACGATTAGGTCCGGCAATCGCTGTGCGTGAGCAGTGAAGCTCAGCGCGAGCGGCAAACCCGACAGCAAAGCCACTACGAACGACAGGATGCGCAACTTCCCAGCGATGACCCGGGCTAACATGGAATCCCCCTTTGTTTGGCAGCGGGAAACAGACTGCGAACGCGAGCGGTTGTCAATGTCCATCGCGCCGCCGCTCCGGGATCGAGACTGGCTTCCCAGGCTCAAGGACACGATTTGGACACAGATTGCGGACCCCCGACCATCGGATAAGGAATCCGATGGTCACTACGTCAAGTAGATACGCCGGAAGAAAAGGAACGAAGCGATCGACTTCAGTGGACCAGCCAGTTCTCCATGGCGAGGCCGGGAATATTGCACTGCTGGAGAGCCTGGTCGTCGGTCACCAGCACCGCGCCGTGGGCGAGCGCAGTGCATGCGATCAACAAGTCAAAATCGGTAAGCGGCCTACCACGGGCCTCCAGAGCCACCCGAGTCGAACCGTAGTGTTCAACCACAGTGTTGTTGAGCGGTAGTATGACAAAGGATTCGTACAGATTCCTCACCTTGGCGAGATTCTCCTCGCGCCGCGCAGAGCGGAAAGCGCCGTAGAAGAGCTCGGCGAGCTGACCAGGGGGATTGCCACATCTTCCACAGATACATCACGCAGGCGTTCCAACACTTCCTTGCGACGATTGAGTGCGCCGATGACGGTATTGGCATCGAGGACGAATCTCACAGATCACGCACCTCACGCCGGCCTCCTCGACGCCGAGCTTCAGAAAGAAGCCCCATGATCTCTTCGGTGCTTTCACCTTCCCAGGGGCCGATCTCACCAAACAAATCGGCCGCCTTTTGACCTGTGAGCGGCTCCTGGACGACGTGGATTTCTACTGTCAGGTCGTCGATTCGAGTCCGCACCGGACGGCTTCCATCCCGTTTGAGCTCGGCAACTGCCTCTTGAAGATTCTTCAACACGTCAGTCCTTCTCCTGTCTTCTCGGAACTTGAGTGACCGGCGAAGTAACCCGCCGAGCGCAACTTCCGCTACTTCAGGATAGTCTACCCTACCCCTTGGCTCTTCTCCACGGAACCGTCAATGCAGGTCTCTGATGCGCGTACTGCACCGTCGAGCAGACGGTGACGAACAGCTCCAGCCGCTGCTGGGTTGAGAGGTTGTGCGAGAGAAGTATTGCCAGCCCTCCTCCGTCGTCCCACCGTCGATGAGCCGCGCGATGTTGGGATGCTCCAGGTTTGCCAGGATCTGGCGCTCGGCCTTGAAGCGCTCGATCACGAGCTCCGAGCCGGTCCCTTCCCGGAGCAGCTTGATCGCCACCTGCTTCGGGTACTGGTCGTCATCCCGGACGGCCCGGTAGACCGCCCCCATGCCTCCGTGGCCGATCTCGCTCAGCACGCGATAAGGCCCGATGTGACGGCCGACGGGGCTCGCCCCGGGCGCGCTCGAAGCGAGGCGCGGCAAAGTGCCCTCGAGCACCGCTCAAGAATCCGCCCGCCTTTTCGTCGGAGGCGAGCATCCGTAGAACCTCGTCCGCCAGCGTAGGATCATCTGTCGCCGCTTGGGCCACGAAAGCCGACGCGGGCAGAGCCTTGCTGCTGCAAGGCAGCCTCGAATATCTTCTTGACCCGGCACCAGCGCTCGGGCGTCACGGTTCCCCCCGCTCCTCCCCGACCTTTTATACCGGCTGTTCGATCCCGGTTAGCTCCACAACCCGTTTTGCGACGGCTGGCTACTTCCGCCGATGCGCGACTCAACCGCCTCGCGGATGGTCTGTTGCGCGTCGCGGTCGAGGATGTAGCGGTGCCGGACGTTGTCCTGACTCACGCGAGTCACTCGCTGAACGTAGCGCTCGTGGTCTGGGTAGAAATCACCCAGCATCCCGACGTCGAAGGGAAGGGAGTAGCCCCATCGCACACAGGCGCCCGGTCCAACGTTGAAGCCGACGTTGTAAGCGGTGGGCACCGCGAGCTCCGACAATCGGATGCCTCCCAGCGCGAGTCCCAAGTCATCTCGGGCGATCACGGAGGGACCGCCCGGCGGTCCATACTCGACGATGTCGATCCCCGGCGCGCTCGGCGGTGCGGCGTGCTGGCGCACCCAGCGCACCAAGAGGTCGAACCCGGACGCGAGCACGTAGGTGGTTGGAACACGAGTTCCAATCGAGGGTACATCGCACTGCGGTGCCAGGGCCGCCTCGGAGGACGTGCCCCGATCCCGAAGCTCCAGTGGCTCACGGCTGGCGCGCAGATGCTGGTCGACATGCGAAGTGCCGGCGACCTCCCAGGTGCGAAAGAGGCTCGTGTCGTCTTGGCGGACCGATGCCTCGAAGGCCCCGACGTCGTATTCGGTCAAAACCTTCCAAACTGGGTCCGTCAAATCCGTTCGGATGGGATTGCCGAGCGACGATAAGAGCAAAAAGCCCTGGTAGACGTTGGCCAACGGGTGGATTGAATTGACGTACGCGGAGAGCCGGAAGGCCGACTGGGACTCGCCCACAGCGATGACCGTCCGCGGCCTGAATCCGGCCAGCGGGTCGATGCCCTCCGGATGGCGGATCGCCTGTCCAGCCTGAGAGTAGATGTCGTAACACAGAGAATCGTCTGTTACCGATCCCCCGTCGGTGACGTCGAGCGATCCGTATCGATCCGGGCTCCAGACCTTGAGCTCGTTCACCCCCACCCGCTGCGCGGATACGCCAACCCAGATGTAGCCAGCGCGCAGAATGTGCTCCCAGGCAAAGAACCAGGTGTTCTCCGCATCGAAGCCGTTGGTGACGTTGTACCATTCGACCAGAACGGTGCCATTGAACTGGCGGCGGTCTGCCGGACGACGGACGACCATTCGGGTGAGGTAGGGATGACCGTTCGCGGTTCCGGAAAAGAAGAACTCCTCCTCGATGTAGCCATTGGTGGCCAAATCATGGTTCGTCGCGAAGAATGGATAATCGTGCGACGGGTTCCCAGGAATCACCGTGGCTGGAATAGGCCCGGTAACGGTGGGATTGGGCACCGGATCGCCAAGCGCCGGAGCTGCGGCAGCAATGGCCAAGATGGATGCTAGCAGCGAGTTGGACATGGTTCCCCCCTTGAGGTGCGGCGTTGAAAAAGCCGCGCAGGCTAGGATCCGCGTTTCAGCCGAGTCAAGGCGCACCGCGACCGTCTCGTGTCGCTCGTGATGGCTCGCGTAGGGACTTCGACAGGTGGCGGGTGATCTCTAGCTGTCGTCTTTCCCCGTCCGTTTGCGATCTCTATGGGTACAGGCCCAGCACGCTTGCGGGGACCCGAACCTAGGAGAAACAAAAATGAGCAGGATGAACACGAAAGAACCGAGTACGAAAGTAAGTCGGAAGCTGTTTCTCAATCGCGAAACGGTGCGGAGTCTCTCGACCGAATCGCTTGAGAAGGTCGCTGGCGGATGGCGTCCATCAGTTTCTATCTGCAGTCTGGTTGTCTGCATCACGACTTGGTGATTGTCTGAATGCGGGCAAAACCGGAGGCCCAGTCACTGTTGCGAGGGACTGGGCCTCGATCCTTTTTGCGCGTAATTGGGTATTACTACGCCACACGGTGCCGGAGTGAAGAGTCC
>WNFE01006939.1_pt1 | contig 10110 bp, 10 predicted proteins | sample 5400451 | NCBI WGS metagenome assembly WNFE01 (sample SAMN13153344, study PRJNA577476) | soil metagenome | isolation source: 200 cm saprolite under Douglas fir tree site 2 hole 2 | place: USA:California | collected 2015-04-18 | reverse complement strand
GATCCTGATCGGCGGCCACTACGACACGAAGTGGTTCCGTGACATCCGGTTCGTCGGCGCCAACGATGGCGGCTCGAGCACGGCGCTCCTGATCGAGCTCGCGCGCTCGCTGGCGGCGCGGCCCCGAGAATTCGCGTACTGGATCGTGTGGTTCGACGGCGAGGAGGCACGCGAGTCGTGGACCGCGACCGACAGCCTCTACGGCTCCCGCCGGATGGCTCAGGAGCTCGCGCGCAAGGGGACGCTCCCCCGCGCGGTACTCGTCGTCGACATGATCGGCGACCGCGACCTCGGGATCCGCCGCGACGCGTACTCGACCGACTGGCTCACGGACATTGTCTGGACGGCCGCCGCGCGGCGGGGCTTCGGGGCGCACTTTCTTCCCGACGCGCTGGCGGTCGAGGACGACCACGCGCCGTTCCTGCGCGCGGGCGTGCCGGCGGCGCTCCTGATCGATTTCGACTTTCCGCCCTGGCACACCGCCGGGGACACGCTCGACAAGGTCTCCGCGCGGAGCCTCGAGATCGTCGGCAGCGTCCTCCTCGAAGCGCTGCCCGCGATCGAGGAACGGCTCGCGCGTCCACCGGGCGGGACCCGCCCGTGACGGGCGTCCGGGTATAATTCTACCAATGCCACGCGTGCGCGAGATCGACGACCCCGGCGACGAGCCGACCCTCAAGGAGACCTTCGCCAAAGAGCTCGAGACGTTCGGCTTCGTGCTCAACACGACGAAGATCCAGGCGCACACGCCCGGGATCATGAAGGCCGCCAAGCAGCTCTCCGCGGCCGTCGACCGATCCGGCCTCCTCCCGAAGGACCTCCTCGCGCTCGTCTACCTGCGCGTCGCGCTGATCAACGGGTGCCCCTTCTGAATTGACATCAACGCATCCCGGGGGATGCAGGCCGGCGCCTCGCAGGAGAAGATCGCTCAGGTCGCACACGCGGCGGTGAGCGACCTCTTCTCCGAGCGCGAGAAGGTCGCGATCGAGTACGCGGAGACGATGACGGTCACCGGGCGGAAGGTGGACGACGCGCTGTTCACGCGAGTGCGCAAGCACTTCAGCGAGGCGCAGATCGTCGAGCTGACCGCCGCGGTCGCGCTGGAGAACTTCCGCAGCAAGTTCAACACCGCGCTCGGCATCGAGGCCCAGGGGTTCTGCGTGCTGAAGTAGCAGCGGTATGGCCGCTTTTCTTCGCGGCCCGGCAGGATGTTAGACTAGGGCACCGACTAAGGGTCATGGGCAAGGTCGAAAAGCTCGAGCAAGAGATCCAAGCGCTCTCCCCGGACGAGCTTGCGCAGTTTCGCGCCTGGTTCCTGGAATACGACTGGGCAGCCTGGGACCGTCAGCTCGAGCGTGACGTTCAAGCGGGGAGGCTTGACGACCTTGCGGAGAAAGCCCTTCGTGACCACGCAGCCGGTCAGACAAAACCTCTCTGACTCAGCACGCGTCTCCCGATTTCTGGGCGTCCTACCGGGCCTTACCGTCGGATGTCCAGAGTCTCGCCGACCAAGCATACGCGCGCCTGAAGCAAGACCCGCGGCACCCATCGCTCCACTTCAAAAGGTCGGTCGCTTATGCGGCGCAAGGCGCCCCGCGGCTGAGCTGATATGGCACACTGGACGACCCGGTAGCGCAGGGAGATACGGTCGGATGGCACGTTCTGGCCGCTTTGCGGCCCTGCGAGAAAGATCACGACGAGGCTTCCAGGGCTACCCAGTCGCAACGGTCGCGTACTACGGGCCAGATGCTAGCAGAGCCACAAAGGTAGCAGTCGGCGTGATCCTCGCGGAGGGAGCCGAACCTTCAGCGCTGGAGCGCTGGCATTCTGCCGAGGCCGATGTGCGATTCGACCAGGACGTTTGCGGCGCCGCGCTTGACTTCATGGCGGCCCATCACGTGAAGACTGTCGTGATGAGTCCGAGGATCATCGGATGCCCACACGAAGAAGGCGTCGACTACGCGGCCGGGGAGAAATGCCCTGCGTGTACATACTGGGCGGACAGGGATCGATGGACGGGAGAGGTCATTCGGTGAGCCACGCGTGAAATCACGATCGGTAGGTCAGCTCGCAGATGAGATTTTCTCTGCCCACCGCGATTTCTCGGGCCGATAGCGCGCAATTTCATTGGGCCACAACTCGAGCCGTCTACCGCAGCAAGTTCAACACGGCGCTCGGCATCGAGGCCCAGGGGTTCTGCGTGCTCAAGTAGTTATGCGTCGCTTGACGGCCGAGGGAGAACCGCTTAGAGCTGGTCCAGGAACCAGATCGGGGCGGCGACGATGACCACGACCAGCACCACGTAGCCAAAGGCAGTCAGAAACTCGATCACTGGCAGTCCACCCGAGCCTATCGCCTGCTCATTCGTTCATAAGGCGATGAGTCCATGCAAAGTGACGGTGAGGTTCGCACGACGCGTGGCCTTTGGCAAGAGGAATGAGCGGGGTTCGCGACTTATTGTTCGCCAGCGCTCTTGGATTTTCCGGAAAACAGACTGCGCAACCGGGGGGGTTGCGTCCTGTGGACCTATTTGCGACGATCTGCACACCGATGGCCGAGGAATTCTGCGTGACCCCGCGTTGAGCACGGCGCAGGGCTCCGCGCGTCCGCTGGCGGAGGTCCGCATCGAGACGCTCAGCACCCGTGGTGGCCGCCCGCCGGGCGTCCACGAGGTGGGCGTCCACGTACGCTACGGCGAGTTCTTCACCTTTCTCGGCCCGCCCAAGTCGGGCAAGTCCGACGTGCTGAGGGCGATCGCGGGCTTCCTGCCGATGACGAGCGGCCGCGTCCTCGTGGACGGCCAGGACATCTCCCTCCTGCCGACGCGCGGGCGCGGCGTCGGCTATGTGTTCCAGGAAGGTGCCTTGTGGCCCCACCTGACGGTCGCCCACCACATCGCCTTCGGCCTCGAGCAGCAGGGGCTCGCCGCCGCGGAAATCGCGCGCAAGGTCGGGACGGTCGTCGGCCGCCTCGGCCTTGCCGGGCTCGAGGCGCGCCGCCCGCCCGAGCTCGGCATCGAGCAGCGGCGCCGCCTCGCGATCGCGCGCGCGCTCGCCGTCGAGCCGCGCGTGCTCCTCCTCGACGAGCCGCTCGCGAACATCGACCCCGTGGCGCGCAAGACGCTCCGCCTCGACCTGGCGAAGCTCCACCGTGACCTCGCCGTGACGACGATCCACGCCACCCGCAACGCCGCCGATGCGCTCGCCCTCTCCGACCGCCTCGCCGTGATGGGCGAGGGGCGTGCGCTCCAGATCGGTGATCCCGACGAGCTCTACCACCGCCCGTCGAGCCGCGCCGTGGCCGAGACGCTCGGCCCGGCGAACTTTCTGCAGGTGAGCGTTGTGGAGGTCCGCGACCTCGGCGTCGTCGTCGAGACCGAGGGCGGCCACCAGGTGCCGGTCGCCGGCACCGGCGCGTTCCGCAAGGGCGACCGAGGGCTGCTCGTGCTTCGCCCGGAGACGCTCTCACTCACCGAGGCGGCGATGGCGCGCGGCCCGGGCATCCCCGGGAAGGTCGCGCTCCGCGTCTTCGAGGGCGCGCGGCACCTCTACGAGATCGAGATCGGCGGAACGCTGCCGGTGCGCGTCGAGGTGCCTTCGACGGGCGAGACGCGCATCTACCGACTCGGTGACCGGGTGCGCGTCGAGGTGTCCAGCGAGACGGTCGTGCTGGTACCGGATGTCTAGCAGCACGTCGGACTCGCCGCGCTTCGAGCGCGGGCTCCGCCCGCGCAATCCGTCCTGGGGGAGGCCTCGGAGGGGGCCGTCGAGGCCCCCTCCGAATTTCAGACCGCGTACGTGCGATCCTGCTCCAGGATCGAGACGCGGCCGCCGCCGATGCGCTCCAGCTCCTCGGCGATCTCCTCGTGGAACTGGGGCTTCACGTGGTAGATCAAGACCGGAAGGTTCCCCGGCAGCTTGTCGAGCTCGCGACGAATCAGGGCGGGCGTGAGGTGCTTGGCGACCTCGGCAAGCGGTCCCAGCCGGTTCGGGAACGCGCACTCGAGGATCACCGCGCGCAGACCCTGGAGCCCACGGGCCGTATGCCAGAGCGCCTCGGTCGGGCCCGTGTCGCCGGAATAGATGACGCCCGACGAGCCGTCGTGGACGATGAACCCTGTCGTCGGCACGCTGTGGTTCACCTGGACCGGCGTCACCCAGAGATCGCCGACGCGCTGCTCGACGTCCTCGACGAGCGTCCGGTACTTCACGACGGGGACATCGGCGTGCGGGATCTTGGAGAAGTCGGGCCAGAGGACGTTGTTGAAGACGCCCCAGCGCAGCGTGCTCACGACGTGATCGATGCCGGTGATCGTCACCGCGGCGCCGTTCTCGCAGAAACCGAGCGTCTCGCTGAGGTACACGAGGCCGGCGACGTGGTCCAGGTGCGAGTGGGAGATCAGCGCGTGCTCGATCGAGAGCTGCTCGGGGACCGTCAGCGTGCTGCTCACAGTTCCCGCGTCGATCAGCGTCCGGTCATTGACGAGGAACGCGGACGGGCGGTGCCCGAGCCCCTCGGCGCCGAAGGCGCCGAGCACGCGGATCTTCATCGCGCGCAATACTAGCACAGAAAAATAGTAAGATTGACGCATGGCCGACGAGAGCTTCGATTATCCGACGATGGCGCGCGCGCTGATCCTCGGCGACAAGGACACCGTCGCGCGAAAGACCCGAGAGGGGCTCGACCTCGCCCTCGATCCGAAGGTGCTCATCTTCAAGGGCCTCATCCCGGGGATGGACGTCGTCGGCGAGAAGTTCCGCCGGAACGAGTACTACGTGCCGCAGGTTCTCCTGTCCGCACGCGCCATGTACGCCGGGCTCGACCTGCTCAAGCCGCTCATCACGGCCTCGGCCCGGGCCGACGACTACTTCGGCGTGGTCGTCATCGGCACCGCCCAGGGCGACCTCCACGACATCGGTAAGAACCTGGTCGCGATGATGCTCGAGGGCGCGGGGTTCAAGGTCGTCAACCTCGGCCGCGACGTGGCGCCGGAGGTCTTCGTGCGCGCGGTCGAGGAGCACGGCGCGAGCATCGTCGGGATCTCGGCCCTCATGACGACCACCATGCCCGCGATGAAGCGGACGATCGACGCGCTCGTCCGGGCGGGGCTCCGCGAGCGGGTGAAGGTGATGGTGGGCGGCGCGCCGGTGAGCCAGGCGTTCGCCGACGAGATCGGGGCGGACGGCTACGCGAGGGACTCGACCCTGGCGGTCGTCAGGGCCAAGACGCTCGTCGGGGTCGAGGCCCGAGTGGCGTCGTCATGACGGCGCGCGGCTGGGAGGTCAGCGAGCGCGTGCGCGCGGGCGAGATCCTCGTCTTCGACGGCGGCTACGGCACCATGCTGTTCGCGGCGGGCCTCGCGAACGGCGCCTGCCCCGAGCTGTGGAACGACACCCACGCCGACATCGTGCGGGGGATCCACAAGGGCTACGTCGACGCGGGCAGCCAGATCGTCGAGACCAACACCTTCGGCGGCAGCCGCCTCAAGCTCAACGAGTACAAGCTCGGCGAGCGGACACGGGAGCTGAACGAGAAGGGCGCGCGCCTGGCGCGGGCGGTCGCGCCGCGGGGCACGTACATCGCGGGCTCGATCGGCCCCACGAGCCGGCTGCCTCGGGACTACGCGCTCGACGAAGGGGTGACCGACGAGGAGTACGTCGCGACGTTCCGCGAGCAGGCGGAGGCGCTCGCCGAGGGCGGGGTGGACCTCTTCGCGGTCGAGACCATGATGTTCCCGCAGGAGGCGACCGCGGCGGTGCGCGCGTGCAAGCAGGTCGCGAACCTTCCCGTGATGGCGACGATGTTCTTCCAGTACGAGGAGATGCACGACCGCGACCGCACGATGTGGGGTGAGAGCCCGGCGGAGGTCGCCACGAGCCTCCTCGCCGCGGGCGCCGACGTCGTCGGGATGAACTGCGGGCGCGGGCCGGACCGGGCGATCGTCATCATCCGTGAGATGCGCAAGGCCACGGACGCGCCGCTCGTCGCGTACCCGAACGCGGGGCTCCCGATCACGACGGGCGACACGGTCACCTACGAGCTCGGGCCCGCGGCGATGGCGCGCGAGTACCCCGCGCTGCTCGACGCCGGGTGCAACATCGTCGGCGCCTGCTGCGGCTCCAACCCCGAGCACATCCGTCTGATCGCCGAGGTCGTGCGAAGCCGCAGGACGTGACGGCGCCCTCCGACGCGCCCCGTGTTCTGGCCGACATCGCTCTCGAGATCGATCCGGACGAGGTCCTGCGCTTCCAGGGTTACAAGCCGGGGCTCGCCGTCCCGAGTCGCGAGGCCCTGGCCCTCTTCGACGAGGCGCAGGCACTCGGGCGGCGCCTCATGGAGCCGCGCGCGGTAGTCCGCTGGGTGACCGTCACCCGCCGCGACGGCGACACGCTCGAGGCGGGCGGGCTCGCGCTGACGATCCCGGGAATCGAGCGCGCGTGGGGCCCCGTGGCCGAGCTCGCGACTGCCGTCTGCACGATCGGCGAATCGCTCGAGCGCCGCGGCGCCGAGCTGTGGGAGGCGCGCGAGCTGCCGCTGGCGGCCATGCTCGACAGCGTGGGCTCGGGCGCCGTCGAGAGCCTGGCCGAGTACGTCAACGACGTGCTCTGCCAGGAGGGGATCCAACGCGGTTTGAAGGTCACCAACCGGATCAGCCCCGGCTACGGCGCCTGGGACGTGGCGCAGCAGAAGGAGCTGTTCGCGCTGTGTCCCGGCGGCGCCATCGGCGTCAGGCTCAACGAATCCTGCTTCATGACGCCGGTGAAATCCGTTTCGCTGCTCGCCGGCGCGGGTGTTGCGGCGCGCGTCGATCACTATTTCAGCCAGTGCGCCCGCTGCTGGATGCGCGACTGTGCCTATCGCCGCGCGCCCGCCCGGCGTACCGTGCACCGATGAAGAGTCGGAGGGGGCCTCGATGGCCCCCTCCGAGACCTCCCCCAGGATTCGATTGCGCCGGCGAAGCCGGCGCTCGGACCGCGGTTACTCCGACACATTCCTAGTCGGGTGGCGTGGCAACGCGCAGAAAATACGGGTCTCGGAGGGCCTCGCCGCCCGGCCTGTGCCCTCTCGGGTGTGCGGTCCGGGGCGCGGCGCGCGGGCTCCGCGCTCGCGCAGGCATGATCTGGTACGATGCGAAGGATGCGAGCGGATAATGTCATTCTCATCGGCTTCATGGGCGCCGGTAAGTCGGCGGTCGGCAGACTGCTGGCGCGTCGGCTCGGGCGCTGCTTCGTGGAGACCGACGACATGATCGTCGCTCGCGTGGGGCGCCCGATCCCCGAGATCTTCCGCGTGGAGGGCGAGGAGCGGTTTCGCGAGCTCGAAGCCGACGCGCTGGACGCCCTCAAGCTGAAGTCGGGCGACGTGATCGCGACGGGCGGCGGTCTCCCGTGCCGCGAGGGGCGCATGGAGGCCCTCCGGGCGCTCGGCACCGTCGTGTGGCTCGCCGGCGACTTCGCCGACCTCTACGGGCGGGCGCGCCGGTCGGCAGACCGGCCGATGCTCGCGGGCCGGACCGCCGAGGAGCTGGAAACACTCTACCGCGCGCGCGAGCCCTACTATCGGCGCGCGCACATCGTGGTCGACACGGGCGGGCTCGGCCCTGACCAGGTCGTGGCGCGCGTGCTGGCCGCGCTCAGGGAACCGCATGCCGCACGCGTTTAATCTCCGTCTCGACGCGGGGCCGCTCCTCTGCGACGGCGCGATGGGCACGATGCTCTACGCGCGCGGGGTGTCGCTCGACGCCTGCTTCGACGTCCTCAACCTGAACAACCCGAGGCTCGTCCAGGCGATCCACGCCGACTACATCGCGGCGGGCGCCGACCTGATCGAGACCAACACCTTCGGCGCCAATCGCTTCAAGCTCGCGTTGCACGGGCTCGCGGGCCAGGTGCGGGAGATCAACGGCCGGGGCGTGCGTGTCGCCCGCGACGCGCGCGAGTCGACGGGGCGCGACGTCCTCGTCCTCGGGTCCATCGGCCCGCTCGGCAAGTACCTGGCGCCGCTCGGGAGCGTGACGGCGGAGGAGGCGCGCGCCGCGTTTCGCGAGCAGGCGGAGGGGCTCCTCGAGGGCGGCGTCGACGCATTCATCGTCGAGACGATCTCGGACCTCGCGGAGATCGCGCACGCGATCGAAGCGATCCGCTCGATCACCGACCTCCCCGTCATCGCGCAGATGGCCTTCACCGACGAGGCCGTGACGTTCACGGGACGCTCGCCCGCCGAGGTTGCACGCACGCTTCGCGCGTTGGGTGTCCAGGCCCTGGGGGCGAACTGCTCGGTGGGCTCGAGCACGCTCTATGGAGTGCTCGAGCAGATGGTGCCGGCGGCCGGGGGGCTGCCGCTCGCGATCCAGCCCAACGCGGGGCTCCCGAGCCGCGTCGGCGAGCGGCTCATCTATCTGTCGTCGCCGGCCTACATGGCGGAGTACGCGACGCGGATGGTGGACGCGGGCGCACGCATCGTCGGTGGCTGCTGCGGCACGACGCCTCAGCACATCGCGGCGATGCGTGAGGCGCTGGATCGCAAGAGCCCCATCCGGCGCGAGAGCGTGCGTCCCACGATCACCGTCGGCCACACCGTCGAGAAGCTGGTCCAGGGCGCCAAGCTCCTCAAAGAGCGCGGAGTGGAGATCGTCGATATCAACGACGGCTCGCTCGGGCGCGTGCGGATGGCGGTCCTCCCCACGGCGCTCCTCGTTCGCGAGGCGACCGGGCTCGACATCAACATGCACTTCACCTGTCGAGACCGGAACCTCATGGGCATCCAGGCCGACCTGCTCGGTGCCCACGCCCTCGACGTCCGTAACATCCTCGCCCTCAGGGGTGACCCGCCGCGCGCGGGCGACTATGTCAACACCACGGCCGTCTTCGACGTCAACGCCATCGGCCTCATCGCGGTCCTGAAGCGGATGAATCAGGGCCTGGATGCGACCGGCAACACGATCGGCGTGCCGACCTCGTTCTGCATCGGCGCGGCGCTGAACCCGGGGGCCGAGAACATCAAGGGGGAGATCGGCCGTTTCCACCGCAAGGTGCACGCCGGGGCGCAGTGGGTCCAGACGCAGCCGGTGTACGACCTGGCCGAGCTCGACCGGTTCCTTGAGCAGGCGGGCGGCTCGCCGGTTCCGGTCATCGTCGGCGTGCTCCCGCTCCACAGCTACCGCCACGCCGAGTTCCTGCACAATGAGGTGCCGGGCATCACGATCCCCGACCAGATCCGCGCGCGCCTCAGAGACGCGGGCGACGGCGCGCTGCAGGTCGGCATCGAGATGGCCCAACGCCTGGTATGCGAGATCCGCGGCCGCTACGCCGGCGTCTACCTCGTGCCCTCGTTCGGGCGCTTCGAGGTCGTCGCCGAGGTGCTGGATGCCCTCCATTAATCGGAGCGCGAGACAGGCTCACACCGTGGGTGGCCTGAGAGAGGAGCGGATTGGCTCCGTCAATCGGAGCGCGAGACAGGCTCACACCGTGGGTGGCTTGAGAGAGGAGCCGGATGGCTCCGCCTGAGCTCTCGGCGCTCGGCGTGGTCGAGGCGGCGGCCGAGATCCGACGCGGCGCCGTGAGCCCCGTGTCGCTCGTCGAGGCGTGCCTCGGGCGGATTCGCGCGCTCGACGGCAGCGTGCAGGCGTGGGTGCACGTCGATGAGAAGGGTGCCTTGGCCGCCGCGCGCGAGCGCGCCGAGGAGGCGAAGCGCTCCACCGTCCGCGGGTCGGTGCACGGTATCCCGGTCGCCGTGAAGGATATCTTCCACGTCGCCGGACTGCCGACGACCGCCGGCGCCCGGCCCTTCGCCCACAGCCGGCCCAGCGAAGACGCGGCCTCGGTCGCTCGGCTCCGGGCCGCGGGCGCGATCATCCTCGGCAAGACCCACACGACCCAGTTCGCCTACCGCGATCCGGCGCCCACGCGTAACCCGTGGAACCTCGCGCACACGCCGGGCGGCTCCTCCGCGGGCTCGGCGGCCGCGGTGGCCGCGCGGATGGCCCCGCTGGCGCTCGGCTCGCAGACCGTCGGCTCGGTCTTGCGCCCCGCGGCCTACTGCGGCGCGGTGGGCTTCAAGCCGACGCACGGGCTCGTGTCCACTGCGGGCGTGATCCCGCTCGCCTGGTCG
>WNFE01004840.1_pt1 | contig 10110 bp, 7 predicted proteins | sample 5400451 | NCBI WGS metagenome assembly WNFE01 (sample SAMN13153344, study PRJNA577476) | soil metagenome | isolation source: 200 cm saprolite under Douglas fir tree site 2 hole 2 | place: USA:California | collected 2015-04-18 | reverse complement strand
CGACCGGCAAACCATACGGGCTTATTAAGCACATCACCGATGCCAACGGCAAGCAGACGTATTTCGAATATGACGCACGCGGCAACCGGACCTTAGTGCAAGATGCGTTGCAACGCCAAACACATTATCAATATGATGGCCTCAATCTCGTTACCCTGATTACCTATCCAGATAACACGACCAAGACCTTCCACTACGAGCCGGTGCGGGGTCACTTGGACTATGTGCTTGACCAGAATGGCAAAAAGACCAGCTATGCCTATGATGATGCCGACCGGCTGACATCCGTCACCGATTCGCAATCATCCACCTGCTGTACGACCAACTATGGCTATGACACGGAAGGCAACCTGACAAGCATTACCGACGCTCTACAGCACACGACCACCTTCCACTATGACCCGACGACCGGACTTCGGGATAAGACCATCTACCCCGCCTCTGGCCAGACCCAGCCGACCGAGTTTTATTACTATGACAGTGTTGGCAACCTGATAGAGCTATACACGCGCAACCAGCAAGCGATCCTGTACTCCTATGACGAGCTAAACCGGCGCACCAGGCAACTCTGGTCGAATTCCAACCCTAGTTATGAAGTTGATTATGCTTACGATGCCGACAGCCGCCTTACTTCTGTACAGCAGATCACAAGCGGCAGCTCCGGCCCCAGCTACAACACTTACGGCTTCAGCTATGACGGCATGAGCCGGCTAACCGGCACCACCACGCAATACGCTTCCATCCCTGGCAAGACCTTTACAGTGAGTTACAGATACGATTTCGATTCCAATCGTACGATCATGACCGATGCCGAGCAGGGACAAACCACGTACACGTATGACGCTTTGAACCGGCTCACCAATATTCAGGATTTCAACCAAACTAATTTCGGCTTCGGCTATGACGACATCAGCCGCAGAACTTCGTTGACGCGGCAAAACGGGGTCAACACGGCCTACACTTATAAACCCAATACGAACTTCTTGCAGAACATCCTGCACCAGGTAAGCGGCACGACAGTTGATGGCGCAGATTACACTTATGACAATGTGGGCAACCGCTTAACCAAGACCCTGGAAGGCAGCTCCGCCAATTACGTGGTGAGTTCCAGTTTCACACAAGATAATATCTACCAATTGCTGGGAGTGTCGTCCGCATGTCCGCGAGGTAGCCCGTGCGATGTGTATAACGAAAGCTATACCTACGACGTTGTAGGCAACCGCTTGACCAATTCGCTTGGGTCAATCTTTACCTACAACAATCCTTGGAACCGTCTTGATTCGGTGGGGGCGGTCAACTATACCTACGATAACAACGGCAATCTGAAGACCAAGACCGACTCCACCGGCACGCCGACAAACTTTTGGGACTATGAAAATCGCATAATCGCGGAAGTTCTGCCCAACAGTGGCGGGACGGTATATTTCTCCTACGATCCATTCGGCAGAAGGATTCAGAAAAAGTTTACGCAGAATTTCGTTACCACAACCACAAATTACATCTACGATGGAGCGAATATCATTGAGGAAGTTGACGCGAGTGGAAACCAACTGCGGCGCTTCACGCAGGGGTCAGGCATTGATGAACCTCTTGCCATAACACAAAACAATGCGACCTGGTACTACCAGGCCGACGGCCTGGGCTCCATTACGTCGCTCACAGATTTAACCGGAACGGTGACTGATAGTTATCCCTATGATTCACAGGGAAATGCCTTTGACCAGAATGGAAATCTGCTGCCATCTGCCGGCAGCGGCGGTAACCTGTTCCGCTTCACCGGGCGGGAATATGACCCGGAGACCGGGCTGTATTATTACCGCGCCCGGTATTACTCGCCTCAGCTAGGACGATTTATCAGCGAAGACCCACTAGGCTTTGATGGCGGCGACGTGAATTTCTACGGTTACGTAGGCAATGATCCTGTCGACTTTATCGATCCGTCCGGTTTGGGGAGACTACCTGCTGACCCGAGTGGCTTAGGTGGACAGTGGGTGCGAGATCCAAATCATCGGCCTCCCGGTGGAGGTAGATGGACCAATCCGCATGGAGACACTCTTGAATTCCACAAGGGACGACCCGGTGAACCAGGGAACCGAGGGAAGGACCACTGGCACTTCAATGGAGGTAAAGAGCATCTAAAACCGGGTGATGAGGTTCCTGTTGATACATGTGAGGAACCTAAACCAGAGCCAAAACCATATCGGCCTATTCTTGTGCCTCGGGGTTGGATGTGTGCGAATGAGACCTGTACGGAGATTCGAGAATTAAAGGGTGTAGGTCTCGTGCTGGACAATCCCTATAATGATTTAAATAGCGCGCCGCTTCCGGTAACCCCGATTCCGGTCAACCCCGCAGTGCCCGAGATACCGGTGGTAAGGATACCGTGGTTCGAGTGGGTGTTTCCATAGAAAGGCACAGATTGAGAGGCAAAGTATGAAGCTAGCAATGCAGTTGGAACAACTCGAAAACTCACTTCCCAATGGTTTTCATGACGCGCAGCTAGAGGCCATTATAGTGGATTATGTTTCGAGAGAAGTAGTAATGAAAATGCAGTTGCATGTGGGCAATCCGGATGCGGCTACTAAAGAGGAAAGGGAGGCATACAAACCAGCGGAGCTACATCTGTCGGATGTCTTGTACTTTGTGATCGATCCGCCCGACCCAAAATACAAATATGCAGAAAAAAAGTCGCTGTGGTTGCTTGCTGGGAGAGCAGACGAAGAATCTGCACCTGTACCCCCGATTCCGCTTGAGCAACTGCCCGCTGGTGCATCGGCATATTGGTTCTTCGTGAACGATTGGAACTCGTTCATTCATGTTGCAGTCATGGACGCACAGCTAAAGTGGAGTGAGTCTTAGCACTGTTCTTTCTTAGCCGCCATCCTTGAGGTCCGCTCCGGGTGATCTTTGACGGCCAGGGGATGCCAGTCCTCCGGCCCTGTTCTAGGGCTTCCCGGCTATCCCTTCAACCCCATGAGACCCTTCCGGGAGCCGTGATTCACAGTGCTGGCTTCGGCAGCAGGTGTAGGTATGACACGTCACCCACTACGTGGTTGCTGCACGGTAACCTGCGGTTACCGCACAGTAACGTGCCAGATATTACGACCCGAGTGCAGGAAGGTTTATCAACGAAGACCCGATTGGGCTCAACGGCGGAATCAATTTTTACAGATATGTTTACAACAACTCGACAAACGCAAGAGATCCTGCGGGTTTGCAAGTAGTACCCGAAGGCAAACCTCCTGCTGAAGAGAAGCAAGAAGAAAATCGTGAAGAGGAAACAGATCCAGATAGTTTGACCAACCTTATCCGTCGTGCAAATCAGCGTGAATTTGAAAATGAAGAAGAAGCGAGAGCAGAATCTGTAGCTACTGATGCAGCGTTCGAGCCGCTGGAGGAGCCAGCAGAGAACAAAGGATGCGGCTGCCCTGAACCCCCGAAGGTCGGGCAGTCTGCTGTCCAAAATCGGGCATGAAACGGCTTTAATGCACCACTTTTCGTCTAAACTTGTGTTTCAATGGAGCAGGAGATTACCCCCCTTGCGTAAACTATCTGTTATCCTCCTGATTTTTCTAGGCTTAGGGCTTTTGGCCGTGACAACCTCTGGCCAACAGACGCCTGACGGCAACGCTGCAACTACTTCGGCATCATCATCATCAGACCAGAAGCAGGCTGGCGATCCAAATCAAAAAGATCAAAATCAGAAGAAGGACGACAGCACTCCTGCGCCAGCGCCGCAACCTGCTGCTACGTCCTCGCAGCCGGCGACGTCCTCCCAAACTCCAGCTACACCCTCGCAAACGCCAGCAGCGAGCCCGAGTTTGCCCCAAGCTCCGGGAGGAAAACAGCCTGGGGTAAAAGCAATATCACCAAGCACTACGTACGAGTCCGGGACAGTCCTCCAGGTGCACACGCGCCTGGTGGTGATTGATGTGATCGCGACCGATGAGCATGGCCATGCGGTGCCCGACTTGAAGGCCACTGATTTTTCATTGCTCGAGGATGGCAAGCCGCAGAAGGTGCGCGCCTTTGCATTTGAGCATCCCTTTGCTCCCGATCCCAACGAAAAATTTCCGGCGCTGCCGCCCAATGTGTTCACCAATCTTCCGTTATTTCCTTCGAGCAGCGCCATGAGCGTGATTGTGATGGATGTACTGAATACGTCCCTTACCGATCAGGCGTATGCGCGCCAGAAGTTGCTGCACTACCTGGACAACATGCCTCCCAATGAACCCACGGCAATCTACATCATGGGAGACAGACTGAAAATGGTGCATGACTTCAGCACCGATCATGCGGCGCTCAAAGAAGCCGTCGAAAAAACAAAGCTGGAGTCGTCTCTGCTGGCAGAATCCCCACTGGTGGAACTCCCGGGATCAGCAGGAGCGGGTCCAGGTGCGGGAAATGCGCAGCGTGAACTGGAGCAAACCCGAAGAACAGTAAGGATTGAGTACAGCCTGCAGGCATTGCAGACCATTGCCCATGCGCTGGCTGGTTACGAAGGAAGAAAAAATCTTATCTGGATTTCGGCGGCCTTTCCGCTCTCCATCAATCCCAATATTTCGCTGGAAGAGGATTCCGGGTCGCCTTTTGACGAGATGGAAAATCACGGACAGAAGGTCGCTAAAACTGCGCAGATCCTGACCGATTCGCAGGTGGCCATCTACCCGGTTGATCCGCGCGGCCTGGCCACCTTCAGCACTTTCAGCGCCGCCAACGGTGGCGGCGGCTACAGCCGAAATCCGGCAGCATTCGGAAACGCATTGCAGGGAGAATCGCGCAGGCTTACAGCCGCCCACGACACTATGAATCTGTTGGCTGAAAATACCGGCGGAAAAGCTTTCTACAATCGCAACGACCTTGATAAAGCGATTTATGATGGCGTGACCGACGGTTCCACATACTACTTGCTTGGCTACTATCCCGAAAACAAAAAATGGGATGGGAAATTCCGCAAGGTGCAGGTCAAGGTAACTCGTGGAGGAGTGAAACTACGCACTCGGTTAGGATATTACGCCGCTGATCCGCAACCGGTTGAGATCAAGCCGAACACCAAGCAACGTGATCGCGATCTGGGCGATGCTTTGCGCCTCGGCGGGCCGACTTTAACCTCTCTATTTTTCGAGGCAGGCGTGATGCCGCCTACCCCGCAGAGCCAAAACAAGATCACGGTTAACTATGCCATCTCCCCGCATGCTCTTCGGATACAGCGCGGTGAAGATGGGCTGGAGCACGCCGACCTGGAATGCGTGGTGCAAGCCTATAACGAAAAAGGTAAACCGGTGAACTCCGTATTTTCAAGCGTACAGGTGGCGATGAAGCCGCAAACCTATCAGAAGAGTTTGAAAACCGGTCTGCCCTGCCAGAATCAGCTCGAATTGCAGCCGGGAAGCTACCAACTCCGCTTTGCGGTTCGCGATGCCCATACCGGTTTGATCGGCACATCGGATGGTAAGGTCAACGTGCCTACTATCGCGGAAGTTAAGACTCCGCAAACGAAGTGAAGCAAGAGTTTAACCACAAAGGACACAAAGGTACACGAAGGAAAACGGGAAATTATTGTTAATTCATGCCCAGCGTTTCTCATCAGATTTTTGCATTTGAGTTTTTTCTGGGTTGGCTATATGTAATTAGCCACGACAGACTCCTTGCTTTTCTCTCTGTGTGCCTTTGTGATTCCATTGTGCCCTTTGTGGTTAAACTTTTTACTTCCTGCCGAATACCTGTTTGAGCAATGCTGTGGTTTGTGCCGCGGGATCGCGGCGTATCTTTTTTTCCTCTTCTCCCAGCATGTAGAAAAGGCCATCCAGGGTCTTTCCCACCACGTAGGAATCCAAGTTCAGATTCTGGTTCTTTGAGAGTGAAGCAGCCATAGGATTTTGCATGAGCTGGTCATATTGCCTGATCACGCCTACATTTTCCATAGCATTGTGGACAACTGGTGTGAAGGCTGAGGTCAATTCGTCCGAGCTTTGCTTCTTGAAGTAATCGGTGGCGGCAGTATCGCCTCCGGAGAGGATTTTGCGCGCGTCATCGAAGGTCATCTTGGTTAATGCATTGATGAAAATTTGCTTGGCCGCCGGAGTGGCCTGCTCGGCGGCACGGTTCATCCCCACTTCCAAATTATCAACCTGCGCGCCCATCCCGACCATACGCAACCCGTTGCCAACAGTACGCAACTTTTCCGGCAGCAGTATTTTGATGGCGGCATTTTTCAGGAACCCATCGGGCCTTCCGGTAGCGGCTACCGCTTTGCCTGTGCTTATTTGCAGGGCCTGTTTTAAGCCGGCCGTAATCTTGTCGGTGCTGAGGCCGCTGCCGTTAGCATTTTTGGACTGGGTGGCTTCTTGAGCTTTCTTCAAGAGGTCATCTAGCGACGACTGAGCAAGGCAGCAGACGGATAACAGAGCCATCGTCAACGCGATCATCAGAACCCACTTTTTCATTGGCTACTCCTTTTGCGGAACGCTAGTCGAGATACTTGACAAAGATCACTTCGTTTTGCTTTTCGTTATAAAGCAGCTCATCCACCAGGAAGCGGGTCATGAGAATGCCAAATCCTCCCGGGCGCATGCCCTTTTCCTCGCGTACTTTGATGTGCTCAATGGAATCCTCCTCTGGATTGCTGACGGCAGCATGCTTGAGCGAGTCAAAACGAAAGCCGGCGCCGGGATCAGCAATGCGGTAAAGTACCATCCTTCGAGTCCGCAGGCAGGCAACTTGTACTTTAACGTTGGGATCGAATTTACCTCCCCACTCGATGGCATTCAGCAAAAGCTCATGAAAAGCCTGGCCGAGGGATTCACGAACCTGGTGAGGAAGGTCAGAATCCAGCCCCATAAGAAACGACTGGATGCGGTCCACAACTTCGCGCTGGCAGGGAACCAAAAGCTGGACCCAATCCGGCTTGGCGGAGAGCACCTCAATCGCCGGCTGCACGGGACACGCCAAGACTTTTTGGACTGTTGCCAGCAGCTCCTCTGATGAAAACGGTTTGCTGATGTACTGGCTGGCTTGTTCGCGCACGGCATGCAGCAGTGTTTCCGGCGCATGGTCGGCGGTCATGAGGATGACCCGTTGCGTAGAGCCGCGCCGATGCAATTCAGTCAGTACATCCAAGCCGTTCATATGCGGCATCCATACGTCGAGCAGCACTACGTCGAACTCGTGACGGGAAAGCCGCTCCAGACCTTCGAGTCCGTCGCTGGCCTCTTCTACCGCAAAGCCTGCTCCAGAGAGAACTCTATTCAGAAGCACGCGTATAGAAGGCTCGTCTTCGATGACCAGTACACGGCCTGGCGATTGGGAAGCAGGAGCGTCATTCATTTTTGAACCATCATCTTTAAAATTTAAGCTGTCATAAAAAAACCGTTACTTTTGAACCGCAGCATCAGCATGGAAAGCCTTTACCGCCTCTTCAGCGCTGGCGTAAATTTGAAAAACTTGATTCAGATGGGTGGTTTTCAAGACGCGCTCAATGCGCTCATTCAGACCGGCGAGCTTTAAGTCTCCGCCGGCGGCCCGTATCGAGGTCAGCAGGCCGACGAGCGCGCCCAAACCACCACTATCTATATACAGAACACGGGACAGGTCGAGAACAAGGTAGAGACCCGGAACAACGGATGGGCCCGGGGCTGAGGGCTCGTTTTGACGGAGCAGCTCCTTTACCTGGGCACGCAACGAATCGGCCTCTTCACCAAAGACAATAATTCCTTGACAAACCAGCACGGTAACCTGTCGCAGGGAGCTTATTTGCAAGGTAAGGGCCATGAAGCTTCATTCCTTAGGGTAGAATTGAATTTTACCACCCAGTTTCATGTCATTCAGCCAGCGGTTGAGACTTGGCTTACAGCGGATTCAGGGATATCATTAGAGGAGTATTCTCCCCGGGTCCATATTGGCTCCAATCGCGATGGACTTTTGTACCCATTGCACGTGAGACCACAGACCGATGAAGTATTGCGAAACCTGTCATAGCATTTATCCCAACGAATTAGACTCCTGCCCTAAGGACCGAGAATCTCTGCGGCAAGTTTCTGATCTCATGCCGGGCATGATTATCCGCGATAAATATGAGGTCATGGAAAAAGTGGGCATCGGGGGGATGGCTGCGGTGTACAAGGCGCGGCACCTCACCTTCAACGAAATTCGCGCGCTCAAGGTGGTCAACAACAAGTTATTAAGCGACCCCGATTTTCTCAAGCGCTTCAAAAATGAAGCGATCATCACCCGCAAACTGCGCCATCCCAATGCCGTGCAACTCGACGACTTCGATACCACGGAAGATGGGCGACCGTTCATCGTCATGGAGTACGTGCAGGGCAAGAACCTGCGTTCCTGGATCTACGGGGCCAATCCCATACCGATTCCCCGAGCCCTGAACATCTGCAAGCAAATAGCGGCCGCGCTGGGAGCAGCCCACAAGCTGGGGATCGTTCACCGCGACATCAAGCCCGATAACATTCTGCTTGTGCCACAACCGGGCCAGGTGGAGAGCACGCAAGACCTGGTCAAAGTTCTGGACTTCGGCATCGCCAAGATGCAGGCAGACGGCCACTTTGACGGAGGCCGCAATGCCACACAAACCGGCATGGTGGTGGGAACGCCGCAATATGTTTCGCCGGAGCAGGCTTCGGGCAAAATTGGCGACCAGATTGACGGGCGCTCCGACCTTTATTCCCTGGGCATTTTGCTTCACGAGATGATCACGGGCAAACTGCCCTTCAATTCCGATACACCTATTGGCTTCCTGATCCATCATTTGCAAACGCCGCCCACGCCGCCGGCCGGAGTCTCCCAATCCGTTTCTGCCTTCATCATGAAGGCATTGGAAAAAGACCGCACCCGACGATTCCAATCGGCGGAGGAGATGACAAACGCGATCAACCGTTTGCTCAACGCCCCAATTCCTCCGGTTGTAAGACCGGAGACGGGAACATCCATTCTCACTCCACCAGGCGGCAGGCCAGCCCCTATTTCCCAGCGTACGCAGCCGTTCGCCACAGCCCCAGCGGTCCCGGTACCATCACCACGCAGCATAGCCGTACTGACACCTTCCCACACAACCGGTACTTACGTGCCTTCGGCGGGAGGAACGGTTTTCGACGAGACCAAATTGCGGCGGGGCAAGCCAGCAGCGGCAGGGTCTTTCGATTGGAGAAAACTAGCGATTGTGGGTAGCATCGTTGTAGGCCTGCTGCTCGCAGTTGGAGCAGTCAGGCATTTTTTGGCGATCAGAAATAACCAGTCCATACAGACTGCACAGGACGACGCGCGAATCCTGCAGGATGTGAATGAGGCGCTTACTCATTCCGAACCGCTGCAAAAGGCATCCGTTCATGCCGCCGTGCAAAACGGCGTGGTCACACTTACCGGCACGGTGAGCAAGCCTTATGATTCGGAAATTGCAGTGAACCTGGTGCGCGACGTTCTGGGAGTGCGCGACGTATTGAATGAGATTCAAGTGGTGGCGCCCCATGAACAACAGGAACCGGTATGGCGTTCGGAGCAAAACAGAAAATCGAACACGACCAATCCGGAGCCGACCAACAGCCACCCGGCGCCGACTCCCGCTCCAGCCAGCAACAATACTTCATCCTCGGGCAACGCGTCTTCCTCGGGTCGCGGAAACCAGGCAGCGGTTGAACAATACCTGCATGACGGTTACGGGCAGATTTCGAGACAGGATTACCAGGGAGCGGCACAATCCTTTCAACGTGCCCTGCAGCTTGATCCCGGCAACCAGGCCGCCAAGGCGGGACTGCAAAAAGCGCGAGCGGCGAGAAATAAGTAGTCCTCAGTACCCAGCCATCAGCCTTCAAGGCCTTTGCTTTTCTCGGCGTCTCCGCGCCTCCGCGGTTAATCTTTTGATTTTGTTTTTCTCCGTGTCTCCGCGGTGAAATCAAAATTCGAGCCGCCAGCGGAATGTAGCGGTAGTCGCTGGCTTGGCAGTCGAGGCGGTGAGGCGCTCGCCGCGCTGCTGCGTTTCTCCTTTATCCACCGTGCCGCGACGACATCGTAGCGGCCAATGGAGGATTTTCCGGTCGCTTAATTATCCGTTCCAGCCGCCCAAGAAAGATTAACCACAAAGGACGCAAAGGGTAATTTTCG
>WNFE01005325.1_pt1 | contig 10111 bp, 8 predicted proteins | sample 5400451 | NCBI WGS metagenome assembly WNFE01 (sample SAMN13153344, study PRJNA577476) | soil metagenome | isolation source: 200 cm saprolite under Douglas fir tree site 2 hole 2 | place: USA:California | collected 2015-04-18 | reverse complement strand
GGGGTCGGCTGCGGAGACGTCGGCGATCCAGGCCGCCGTCCGAGCCCACGCGGCAAGCCAGTCAGCTTTCGTCCGCCAGCAGCACAGATGGGACATCCTGCACTGCGAGGCCGCCTTTACGAGCTTCTTCGCGCAGGAGGGAGGTCAACTTTCCGACGCGGCACGGCTGTGTCACCTAGCGAAGCGCAGCCTCGGCGAGCGTGCCTACTGGTCCGCCGCCGCCCACCTCAGCCGCGGCGAGCTCGCCGAGTTCCTTGCGCTACTGGGGCTCGCGCTTCGGCTGCGGCCAGCGTGCGCCCTGCTGCCGCCGGTATCTTATCTGGTCCGGCGAGAGGACGCCCGAGCCCGGTTGGTTCGTGTGCTCTCGGAGTTTGCGGGGAAGCCACGTGCCCTGACCAGTTCACTGCACGCTGAGAGATGAGGGGTCATGCAAGACATGAGGACCTTGACCAGTCGCGAAGGTCCTGCCGTGCACGGCGAGCGCGCAGCCACTGCCGAGCTCCCGGTATCGGCTGGCCCGACCTTGCACTTTCATGAGACCAAGCTGCACGGCGCCTGGCTCGTCGGGTTCACGCCGGCGCGGGACCATCGCGGCTTCTTCATGCGCACCTTCTGTGCCCGCGAATTCGCGGATCGCGGGCTGGATGCGCTCTTCGTGCAGCACAGTATCTCCCATTCGTCAGCGAAGGGCACGCTGCGCGGCATGCATTTCCAACGGGCGCCCCATGGCGAGGTCAAGATCGTCACCTGTCTCAGGGGCGCAATCTGGGATGTCATCATCGATTTGCGTCCCGGCTCTGCGACCTTCATGCGCCGGGAAGGCTTTTCGCTGAGCGAAGAGAACCGATACCAGCTGTACATTCCGGAAGGCTTCGCGCACGGCTTCCAAACTCTCGTGCCCAATAGCGAGATCGGCTACCTGATTTCTGCCTTCTATGTTCCGGAAGCCGCCGACGGGGTGCGCTACGACGATCCTTTGTTCGGGATCCCCTGGCCGTTCGCTCCGGCTGCGATGTCGGAGCGGGATAGGAGCTGGCCCGACTTCTCGGTGCCTGCACGATGACCCCAAGTGCGCAGGAGCCCACGCCCCTCGACGAAAAGCGTGTCATCGAGCTCTTCGACGAGGCTGCGCGAACCTACGGCGAGGCCTATGTCGGCGACGCGCCGGCGGCCGAATTCTTCCGCCGCCGCAAGGAAGTCGTTCTGGCTATATTGGCGCGGCTTGCGGGCGGTCGGCTGCTCGACGTCGGCTGCGGTCCCGGGCTGATGGCCGAGCTCTGCCTGAAACAGGGTTTCAACTATACCGGCGTCGACATCTCGCCGGGCATGATCGCTGAATGTCAGCGCCGACATGGCGACCGCGACGGCGCCAGCTTTTCGGTTGCCAAGATCCAGAGCCTTCCATTCCCCGACGCCAGTTTCGATGCGCTGCTTTGCATGGGTGCGCTGGAATACCTAACGGCAGGGGCAGAGACGCAAGCGATCGCGGAGATGGCCCGGGTGCTGCGCAGCGATGGGCTGCTGATCATCTCCTTTCTCAATGCCGTCAGCTTCTATTGGATCTTCGATCGGTGGTACGGTGCGTTACGCGGCGCTCTCGCCGGGCCACCGCGCTGGCTCTGGGCAAGGCTATGGCCATCTTACTCCGTGCGGGCGAGGGGGTCGGCGGTGCCCTTTCGCAAGTTCCGGGAGAGCGCGTGCCGACGGCTTCTGGAGCGGAGTGGCCTCGGCGCGGTCGAGACGGTCTTCTTTGACATGGGCTTGATGCCATCACCACTCGACAGGCGACTGCCGCGCGTGGTCCGCCGGGTAAGCAGTCGGCTAGAACGCTTTGCGACAGGATCCCTGCGGCAGCAGGCCAAGGGCTTCGTTCTCGCCGCGCGGAAGCAGTCGACGGTCACTCAGCCGCTCGATCAGCTACGGGCCGACAAGTTGGCGCAGGTCGGGTGGCGAAGACTTGGTCTTTATAGCGAGGATATGATGACGGACGTAGTTAGCCCGTCGACAGATTTGCAACGAAACCACTGGAATGATTGGAACGCTGCGACGCGCGAACAATACGTAGATGAAATATCTTTAAGGCAAGCCGATATCATCAGCCAGTGGTTAGATCTGCTGGGGCGTAAAGATCTAGACATCATCGAAATTGGGTGCGGCGCAGGATGGTTTTCTCAGCGCTTAACGCAGTACGGGAAAGTGACTGCGACCGACCTCGCCGACGAAGTATTAAAACGCGCAAAAATACGTGCCCCATCTGTGGAATTCGTTGCAGGAGATTTTATGAACCTCCCATTTCTAAAGAATTGTTTTGACGTAGTAGTAACATTAGAGGTGCTCGCCCATGTCGCCGACCAGCAAGCGTTCATTCATAAGATTACTAGTCTCTTGCGACCGGGCGGATATCTGATGTTGGCGACACAGAACCATTTTGTACTCAAATACTTTAACCGCGTCCCGCCGACGCGACCGGGTCAGTTGCGCCGCTGGGTTGGCCGGCGTGAACTGCGAGAAATGGTGGAAACAACAGGATTCCAGGTTTTGCAAATATTCTCAATAACACCACGAGCAAACCGTGGAATAATGCATCTAGTAAATTCACGCAAAGTGAATCGGCCAATTCGCGCCTTATTTGGCGATCGTGTCGAGAGGCTGAAAGAACGGTTGGGATTGGGATGGACTTTGATGCTGTTGGCGCGAAAGTGATGCCTCATTCCCGATCTATATTCGCGTTAGGGACGCTCATTTCTGAGCACCCCCACCAGCGGGCCCAACTCGGCATAGCAAGCATAGGCGCGCAGGATACCGCTTGCACGAGGAAAGGTGACACCCATGACTTCGGTCTTTTTCGATCCCGCCCTGAACGACGAAGAGCGGCGCGACCGCCTCTACGCCGGGGACATCATCCTCTTCTCCGCCACCCCGGCGTCGCTCAGCCTTGTGGAGCTGGCGAGGCGCCTGCTTGAAGAGGCCTTCGCACCGCACGACCCGCGCACGATCCACCGGCACCGGACGCCCGAGGAGGTTGCCGCGATCCTGGCTAGGCTCAAGCCGTGTTTCATCCACCATCCGGACTGCAAGGAATTGATCCCCGCGCTGATGCGCGAGCGGGGCATTGATCCCGAGAAACTCTACTTCGATGTGCCGCGCCTGCGCTCGGCTTATCCGTCGGAGTTCCTCGCGTCGGGCATCGCCTATGCCTTCCATCCGCACCGCGACACTTGGTACTCGGCGCCGCCCTGCCAGCTCAACTGGTGGATCCCGATCTACCCGCTGCAGCCGGATAACGCTATGGCCTTCTATCCGCGCTACTTTGCCGAGCCCGTCCGCAACAATTCGGAGATCTACAATTACTACGATTGGAACAGCCGCAACCGTGCGACGGCGGCTCAACATGTCCGCAGTGATACGCGCGAGCAACCGAAGCCGCAGCAGCCCTTGCAGTCGCTGAGCGTCCGTTATCTGCCGCCGCCCGGCGGCGTCATACTGTTCTCCGGCGCGCAGCTTCACGAGACGGTACCGAACACCACCGACGAAGCCCGCTACAGTCTCGATTTCAGAACGGTGCATCTAGACGATGTCCTGGCCCGGCGCGGCGCGCCGAACGTCGATTCGCGCAGCACCGGGACCACGATGCGGGACTATCTGTGCGCCTCCGACCTGCAGCGCCTGCCGGAGGAGACGGTCCGGCTTTACGACGACAACACCGCGCAGGCCGGCAAGGTGCTGTTGTTCGGCGACCGCCTGCTGCACGAGGTAGCGACGGAATAGAGCGGCTGCTGTCATCGGTACGACCGGAGCCTACCTCTAGTGACAGCTTGGACCAACTCATCCGGTTCGATTGGCTGAGGGTGCTCCGTCCGAAAGCTAGGCTCCCTAGCGTGTCGCACGGCCCTAGGCTGCTGGTCGCGAAACGCGTCGAACGCCAGCAAGAGGGGCAAGGCTCGGGATGAGCGTGCAAGCACTAGAAACCGAGGGTTGCCGCGTCTCGGAGGAGGCTGGTCGTTGCCGACTCTGCGGTGAGGCGCTCAAGCAGAGCTTCGTCGATCTGGGCATGTCGCCACTCTGCGAGAGCTATGTCACCCGCAATCAACTCGACGGGATGGAGGCGTACTATCCACTCCATGTCTTGGTCTGCGGCAGCTGCTTCCTCGTACAGCTGAAGGAGTATGTTAGCCCAGCTGACATCTTCAGCGAATACGCCTACCTCTCGTCCTACTCTACAAGCTGGGTCGAGCATGCGAAGCGCTATTGCCAGATGATCCAGGCCCGGCTCGGCCTGGGCGCGCGGAGCCTGGTCGTGGAATTGGCGAGCAATGACGGGTACTTGCTGCAGCACTTCCGTCCACTCGGAGTATCGGTGCTCGGCATCGAGCCGGCCGCCAACGTTGCCAAGGCGGCCCTAGCCCGGGGCGTTTCGACGCTGGTCGAGTTCTTTGGGACCCGGCTGGCAGAACGGCTGGTGAAGGAGGGCAGCCAGGCGGACCTTATCGTCGGCAACAACGTGCTGGCTCAGGTCCCGGATCTCAACGATTTCACCGCCGGCATGGCCCACCTGCTCGCGCCCGAAGGCGTCATCACGCTGGAGTTCCCGCATCTCGAGCGGCTGATGGCGGAGACCCAGTTCGACACGATCTACCACGAGCACTTCTCCTACTTCTCGCTGGTCACGATCGAGCGCCTCGCGGCGCGGCACGGCTTGATGCTGTTCGACGTCGAGGAGCTTCCCACGCATGGCGGCTCGCTCAGGGTCTATCTCGCCCATGAGAGATCGTCCCACGCGGTCGAGCCGGCAGTGGCGCGACTGCTCAAGCGCGAGCGACGTCTGGGGCTCGAGGACCTTTCGACCTATCGCGCCTTCGCCGAGCAGGTGAAGCAGACCAAGCGCCGGCTGCTCGCATTCCTGATCGAGGCGAAGGACGCCGGCAAGCGGATCTGCGGCTACGGGGCGCCCGGCAAGGGCAACACGCTGCTGAACTACTGTGGCATCGGGACGGATTTCCTCGACTTCACCGTCGACCGCAGTCCCTACAAGCAGGGCCGCTTCACGCCAGGCATGCACATCCCTATCCGGCCCGTGAAGGCCATCGACGAGGCGCGCCCCGACTTCCTGCTGATCCTGCCGTGGAACCTTAAGGACGAGATCGTCCGGCAGATGAGCCACATCGGAGACTGGGGCGGCCGTTTCGTGGTGCCGATTCCCGAGGTCACTTTGATCGATCCGAAGGTGATGCAGTCATGAAGGTGGTGCTCTTCTGTGGCGGTCTAGGGACGCGTATCCGTGAATACGGCGAGAGCACGCCGAAGCCGATGATCCCGATCGGCAACCAGCCGATCCTCTGGCATGTGATGAACTACTACAGCCGGTATGGGCACCGGGACTTCATCCTCTGCCTCGGCTACAAAGCGAACGTCATCAAGGAGTTCTTCCTCGGCTACCGGCCGCATGCCTATGCGGACTGCGTGGTCACCGGCTTCGGCCGCAAGGTCGAGCTGCTCGGTCAGCCCGAAGAGGACTGGCGCGTCACGCTCATCGACTCGGGAATCTGGCGCACCATCGGCGAGCGGCTCTGGGCGGTGCGGGACCACGTGAAGCGCGAGGAGATTTTCCTCGCCAACTACAGCGACGGTCTGACCGACGTTGATCTCGACGACATGATCGACCGCTTCCGCAAGAGCGGCAAGGTCGCCTGCTTCCTCGCGACGCGGCCGCCGCTCACCTATCACCTGGCCGATATCGCGGACGATGGGCGGGTGCGCGAGTTCCGCTCCTCCGACCGGTCGGATATCTGGATCAACGGCGGCTACTTCCTGCTGCGGCGCGAGATCTTCGACTACATGAACGAAGGCGAGGAATTGGTGCTCGAGCCGTTCAGCCGTCTGATCGAGGCCGATCAGCTGCTTGCCTACAAGCACGACGGCTTCTGGCGTTCCATGGACACGCTGAAGGACCGGCAGGTCCTGGAAGATATGGTCGAGCAGGGTCGGATGCCCTGGCGGCCCGGGGGCGCGAACGAGGGGGCCAAGAGATTGTTGATCGCCGAGCCATGATGGCCTTGCCGCTGACGCGGCCCGGCGAAAGGCTGTCCGTCCTTTGCCTCGGGGCCCATGCCGACGACATCGAGATCGGAGCGGGGGGCTCGATTCTCGGCTGGATCGCCGCCGGCCTCCAGTTGGAAGTCGACTGGTGCGTCCTCAGTGCCAACGGCCAGCGAGCCGGCGAGGCGGAAGCGTCGGCCGCGGCATTCCTTTCTGGGGCGGCATCCAGCCGGGTGAGACTTGCGAGCTTCCCCGACAACCGCTTTCCCACCCATTACGATGCCATCAAGGACTGGCTGCTGGCGGTGCGTGACGAGGTTGCACCTCAGGTGATCCTGACGCACCAGCGCGGCGATGCGCATCAGGATCACCGGGAGGTGTGCCAGCTGACCTGGAACCTGTTCCGCGATCACCTGATCCTGGAATATGAGATCCCGAAGTGGGACGGCGATCTCGGGCAGCCGAACCTCTATGTGCCGCTCGCCGACTCCGTGCTCGAGCGCAAGATCGAGTTGCTTCTCGCCCACTTCGGCACGCAGAGATCGAAAGATTGGTTCCAGGCGGAAACCTTTCGCGCCCTGGCTCGCCTGCGCGGTATCGAGTGTCGGGCCCCGAACCAATGGGCCGAAGCTTTTTTCGCCCGCAAGCTGCTTCTCGCCTAAGGCGACGGTTTGACCCCCGGGGCGGCCTGCGGACTAGGCGTTTGCCCGACCGTAAGCCTTATGGCCAAGGCGCCAGAGGATCCTGCCAGCCTTATCCTTGCCGGGTCGAATGCCAGGGAGCGTGAGAATGAAAGGTCGGGTCGCATTGATTACGGGCGTAACGGGTCAGGACGGCGCTTATCTCTCCGAGTTGCTGCTCAACAAGGGCTATGTCGTTCACGGCGTCAAGCGGCGCTCCTCATTGTTCAACACTGCCCGTATCGACCATCTACACCAAGACGCACATGAGGGTGGCTCGTGCTTTGTGCTGCACCATGGTGATCTGACGGACGCAACCAACCTGATTCGTCTCATTCAGGAAGTGCAGCCGCAGGAAATCTACAATCTTGCGGCCCAGAGCCATGTGCAGGTCAGCTTCGAGACGCCGGAGTACACGGCGAACGCGGACGCCCTCGGCCCGCTGAGATTGCTCGAGGCGATCCGAATCCTGAAGCTCGAAAGCCGAGTGCGCTTCTATCAGGCCTCGACCTCCGAGCTCTACGGCCTGGTCCAAGTCGCGCCCCAGGACGAGACGACGCCCTTCTACCCCCGCAGTCCCTACGGTGTCGCCAAGCTGTATGCTTACTGGATCACCGTGAACTACCGCGAGGCTTACGGCATGCATGCCTCGAACGGGATCCTGTTCAACCACGAAAGCCCGATCCGGGGCGAGACCTTTGTCACGCGCAAGATCACACGCGCGGTTGCGCGCATCCACCACGGCCTGCAGCACCGTCTCTATCTCGGCAACCTCGATGCGAAGCGCGATTGGGGGCACGCCCGCGACTATGTCGAAGGGATGTGGCGCATCCTCCAGCAGCCCGAAGCTGACGACTACGTGCTTGCGACCGGCGAGACCCACACAGTGCGGGAGTTCGTCGAGCTCGCTTTCGCCGAGGTCGGCCGCAGGCTCGTATGGTGTGGCAAGGGTGCCGGCGAGCATGGCCTCGACCCCGAGCGAGGCGAGGTGCTGGTTCGCGTGGATCCCCGCTACTTCAGGCCAGCCGAGGTCGAGGCGCTGCTCGGCAATCCAGCCAAGGCACGCGAGAAGCTCGGCTGGCGACATCAGACCGCCTTTGAGGAGCTGGTCAGGGAAATGGTTAGCGCCGACCTGGGCGCGGTACAGCGCGAAGTCCACCGCGAGCTAGAACCTGCATGACGGCGACCTCTGCAGCCCGAAAGACCGACGCCGTGATCGACGCTTGGTCCAGGCAAATGCCAGTCCCGGGCCCGCGCAAGTGTAATCGGAATTAGACCTTGGCGCGAGTGCCCCATCCAAAGCACGAAACTGATCAGTCACCGTCAATCGCCTTCTTTGGGACGACGATAGCGCAACGCCTCCTTAGTGTCACTTGATCTCCCTCTCGAGCAACGTTGCGTTAACAGTCACCATAAAGCCGCCGTGAACCTTTGTGGCGATTTGCATGTCAGTAAGAACCGGGGTTCGCTTGGTGCCAGCTTGTCGGCCGGCTGTCTAGATGAGTGAGCCAATCGTCGCAGAATATTCTCGCCGAGTATCCGAGCGAAGACTGCGAAGCGCGGCGTGAAGATAGCTCTCAACTGACAAGACTCAGCAAACAACGGATTATGGACTATGCTATTCCCACGAGACACGCCAGGTATCACCCGCCGCCGAATGCTAGGTATGCATGCGGGCGGCTTGTTGGCGGTGCTGATGCCGCGCGTCGGACGTTCAGCGACCCCGCCAGCGACGCGAAGTTATGACTTGGTGCAAAATTTCGGGGCGCAGCCGGGGACCGTCCCAGCGAGCGTCAGCGCGACGACGCGCGCCCTGAAAGCTTTCCATGTCGAAGCCCGCAACCGCACCAACCCAACGCTGCCGGGAGCGTATGCCGATGCGCGTTGGGACACCCGCATCGCTCTGAACATCCCAGCCGGAACCTTCCAGCATACTTACAATCGCTTTGGGATGGGCATCAAATACTTGACCCTCCGTGGTGCCGGAAAGACGAGAACGTTTCTACGGAATTCCAACGTCACGAGTTGGTATGATGCCATTGCTTTTCGCTCGTGTGCGCCCGACTATTTTAATGATCCGGGTTCGCCGCTCAATCTCGGGTACTACATCGACACGGTCGAGGCGGATGCCACCTCCGTTGTCCTCAAATCGCCAGCCTATGCCGGCTCCGTGTCGGTTGGAAAATGGGTGCTGGTCATGTCAATGAGCCGTCAGCTCTATGGTTGGCCACCTGCCATGTCCCGCTACGAATGGGCCAAGGTGACGAGCAAGGATGGCGCGACCATCCATCTCGATCGCCCCTTGACGATGTCGCACCGCGACGACTGCCCAACGTTGGGTGTGGCGCGCGACGCGGGCAATTCCCTCGCTTCCGCAGGTCCCGCAGCGATTGTTCCGATCGACACCGACCGCAAGCCCGTCGGCGAACTGCACATCTACGAGGGGTTCACGGCGCTGGCCCATCCTAAATGGGATCCGTCCTGGGGCGACCAGGTATCGACGGATGTGTTCCAGATTCTGGGTTGCATTGAGGCACGCGTAGCCGACTGCGACTTCGAGAACGCCGTCGGCATGACGCAGATCAAGTCATTGACGTTGACCGGTTGCGCCTACAAGTTCGACGAGTCAGACAAGATCGTCGGCCAATGCAGCTATGTCGACTGCCAGGTCGCTGAAACCGTCGGTCACACCCAGCAACTGAATTGGACGGTCGAGGGAGGCCAGATTGGCCTCCTCAAGTTTGGCAAGCCGTTCAACGAAATTACCACCCGATGGGGCATCGGGCACACGGTCAACGTCAACGGGGCCTTTATCAAGGACTCGACGCTGGTCAGCGTGACGGGCGACGGTACTTTCGTCCATGCGACCTTTACAGGTATTTCGCTTAAGCTCGGAGACAGGGTCTGGGTCGCCCCGCTACAGCGCTTGGTGGTGCGCAACTGCGTCGGACGCGGGACGCGACGGGAATGGAGTGTCCCGTTCGTCCAGAACATCCCTGAAGTAGTCTGGCAAGCAAACAGCGGCGACTAGGTCCAGTCGACCTTCGAGTTTCGACTGCCCGTCCGCGCGCGCGAGGGCTGATATCGCCGAATTTCTAGGGATTTGGACTGGTTCGGAGCACCGAGGGTTACTGGCCGAACGCTAACCTCATGCGTATCGGCTGAGCGCGCTTCGTCGCGCAGGAACGCCACAGTGCGTGGCCAGGAGGCTATTCTTGATGTTGGCCAGCATGGTGTTATACCAGGTCCCCAAGAGGGCGACTCACGCGGGGGATTGAACTAAGCCTACGGCAGAAGTGGAGCTGCGGCACGGACGGGGCGCTTCTCATCGCGAGGTAATGCGATTGGGATGCCGTCCGTGATAGCCTGGTCTCGGCGTCCGACGCGTCTCGGCT
>WNFE01006598.1_pt1 | contig 10115 bp, 7 predicted proteins | sample 5400451 | NCBI WGS metagenome assembly WNFE01 (sample SAMN13153344, study PRJNA577476) | soil metagenome | isolation source: 200 cm saprolite under Douglas fir tree site 2 hole 2 | place: USA:California | collected 2015-04-18 | reverse complement strand
CGTGGCAGCGGGCCCAGGCGCGCAAGGCGAAGACGCGCACGCACTACCTGCGCGACGAGGCGGGCCACCTGCTCTCGAAGCCTGAATCGGGTCTCGTCTCGTCGCAGCTCCTCAACGGGATTGGCCGCTGTCACGTGTGCGGGGGAGCCCTGCGCTACGTCGGCAAGTCAGGGTACAAGGAGTCCTACAGGCGCTACTACTGCTCAGAACGCCTCCGTGGTCGGCGGTGCGAGAACAAGCGGGGGGTCCCGCTCGAGGCCATCGACGAGGCCGTCGTGAGCAGTCTCCGCGACCTGCTCTCGTTCAAGCCCGAGACGGTGACCGCGCTGATCGAGGAGCGCGAGGCGAAGCGTCAGGCTGAGTGGGAGGCGCAGCACGCCAGCCGACCCAATGCAGAGAAGGAGATCGCGCGGCTCGAGGCCGAGATCGGCCGCCTGGTCATCGCTCTGGCCTCGGGCGTGGCCTCGGCGGACGTCACGAAAGCCATCGCGGAGCGCCGGGCCAGGATCGAGGAGCTGAGAGCCATCCCCGCGCCCCAACCACTGGACAAGGAGGCCTTTCTGGAGGGCTACGAGGGCCTACGCAAGCTCCTGGACCAGAAGTCCCCGGCCCAGGTCCGAGCCGCGCTCCGCAAGCTTGGCGTCGGCCGCATCGATGTGAGGCCGTCGGGGGAAGGGTGGGATTTCACAGGCGTTGCTGATCTTGGTCGGGCCCTTCAAATAGGTGCGCCCGAGTCGAGCAGCCAGCCGAAGAAGAGGGGGGTCAGCGCGGAGCCCAGATCGAGACCGGAGTAGACGAAGCCGTAGACCTTCCCGGAGGCCCCGGGCGGCGTGGCCGAGCGCACCAGCATGTCGCGCGACGGCGAGGTGCCGCCGACGAAGAAGCCGGCCAGCGCCATGATCACGGGCAGCGTGTTCAAGGGCGGCGCCCCGCTCGCCACCACCAAGGTGGTGAGCGCGCCCAGCAGCATGCCGCCCCCCGCCACCACGTGATGCCGATTCGTCCGATCCGTGAGAACGGCGCCCACGAAGATGCCCCCCGCGGATCCGAGGAAAAAGCCGGTGAGCGCCCCCGTGGCGAGGCCCAGCGGCGCCTCGTAGAGCTGGACTATGGCGGAGACGGCAAAGGTCTGGATGCCCACGAGTGAGGTCGCGAGCAGGGCGAAATAGGCAAAGGCCGCGAGGATGGAGGGAGTCATGAGGAGAGCGACGTTCCCCGCGAGACCGTGCACGGGGGCGGCGCGCCTCGATTCGCGACCGCCGCGGTCATCGAGGGTGCGGCGGGCGCCGCCACCCAGCCCAGGGTGCCGCAGATGCCGTGGACGCCGTACGCGCGGCCGAGCCGTTCCGGAGAGACCGCCGTGTTGAAGATGGAATAGTCCGCAGGATGGAACACGCTGTTGCCGAGGCCGAGGAGCACCGCCACGGGGAGCAGGAGCCAGAAGGCGGGCACGACCCCCGCCACCGCCGTCGCTCCCGAGAGGAGCGCCATGCCCCCCAGGAGGACGCGCCGCGCGCCGAGATGGTCCACGAGGAAGCCCGCGCCCGTCTGTCCCAACCCGGAGGCCGCGAAGAAGAGGCTCATCAGGAGCCCGAGCTCGACGTAGGAGACGCCGAACGACTCGCGGAGGAGCGGGAAGAGCGGGGGCAGGGCGAGCTGAAAGAAGTGGCTGACGAAATGCGCCGAGCCGATGAGGCCGATGATGCGCACATCGCGCCTCAGGCTGCCCACCGAAGCCTCCGCCGCCGTCCGAATAGCGCACCTCCCTGTGCGTCCCGCCCATCCCTATGGCGCGTCTCAACAGCACGAAGCCCCGCGAGGGCGGGGCTCATCCAGCCTATCCCAACCTGGCCGGCCGGGATAGAGGTCGTTTACCGCGGCACCGGGCCAAGTTGCGAGCCAGTTCTACTCAGCTCTCGCCTCGGGCTATGCCCTCAGCTCGAAATGCCACGCCCGAGGGAGCCAGCAACGCGAGGCGTACGTAGGTGTACGTTGAGCGTTGCTGGCGACCGAGAATGTGGCCGTTCGAGCTGAGCTGCCCTGCCGCGAGGCGAGAGCGGAGTTGATCTGGCGAAGCAAACTGCCCAGTGCCTGTCGCGGATTGTTGCCGCGTGGTACCATCGCCCCGCCAGCGCTCGCACCGAGCAACCTACCCGGGAGGTATTGATGCCGATCCAGCACGTGGGCCGCCCCCTCAAGCGGCTCGAGGACCCCAAGCTCATCACGGGCAGCGACCCGTACGTCAACGACGTGCGTCGCGGGCTCGAGGGCGCACTCTGGCTCGCCTTCGCGCGCAGCCCCCATGCCCATGCGGTGATCAAGCGGATCGACACGACGGCGGCCAGGAAGATGCCGGGGGTGGTCGCCGTCCTCACGGGCGCCGACGTCAATGCGGAAGTCGGCGTCATCCACACGCCGCTCCCCCCCGAGATGTTCCAGACCATGAATCGTCAGGGCCACACGCTCCTCGCCGAAGGCCGGGTTCGTCATGTCGGCGAGCCCGTTGTCGTCGTCGCCGCGGAGTCGCCCCAGGCCGCCACCGACGCCGCCGAGGCGGTCGTGGTGGACTACGAGCCGCTGCCCGTCGTGGTCGACGCTCAGGAGGCGCTCAAGCCGGGGGCGCCGCTGCTCTATCCCGAGACCGGCTCCAACCTTGCCGTCTCGCTCAAGATCGAGAAGGACGGCGTCGACGCCGGTCTCGAGGCCGCGGACATCGTCCTCGAGCTCGACATGATGAACCAGCGCGTGCTGCCCCTGTGCATGGAGCCGCGGGCCTGCAGCGCGATCTGGGACGACAAGGCGCAGAAGCTGACCATGTGGGGCGACACGCAGACCCCGCACACCATGCGCAATCAGATCGCCGAGCGCTTGAAGCTCAAGCCCGAGCAGATCCATCTCATGACCGGGCGCGTGGGCGGGGGATTCGGCGCCAAGGTACCCGTGTATCAGGAAGACACGCTCGTGACCATGCTCGCGAGACGGCTCAAGCGCCCCGTGCGCTGGGCGGCCACGCGACGCGAGGACATGCAGGCGACCGGCCACGGGCGCGACATGCGCTGCTGGATGAAGCTCGGGGCGGACAAGACGGGCCGCGTGCTGGCCATGGACGTCAAGATCACGGGCAATGTCGGCTTCTGCCTGTACCACGTCGGCTGTCTCCTGCCCGTCCTGTGCGCGCAGATGATCACGGGCTGCTACGCGATCCAGGCCGTGCGCGCCGAGGTGGTGTGCGGCTTCACCAACACCATGGGCACTGTCCCCTATCGGGGCGCCGGACGGCCCGAGGCCGCCTACTTCATCGAGCGCGCCATGGACATGCTGGCGGCCAGGCTCAAGCTCGATCCCGCCGACGTCCGCAAGCGCAACTTCATCGCGCCGGACAAGTTCCCTTACGACACCGCGCTGGGCAATTCCTACGACAGCGGCGAGTACGCCCGCGCCCTCGACCACGCCCTCGTCAAGTCGGGCTATCCCGCCCTTCGCAAGGAGCAGGAAGCCGCCCGCGCCCAAGGCCGCCTCGTGGGGATCGGGCTCGCCTCGTACGTCGAGATCTGCGGCTTCGAGGACGACGAGGTCTCCGACCTCGTGGTCGCCGACGACGGGCGCGTCACCGTTCTCACCGGCTCCGCCTCCCACGGCCAGGGGCACGAGACGGCCTTCGCGCAGCTCGTGGCCGACGAGCTGCAGGTGCCCATGGACCTGGTCAAGGTCGTGCAGGGCGACACCGCGCTGGTCCGGAACGGCGTCGGCACCTTCGGCAGCCGCTCCGCCGCGCGCGGTGGGATGCACGCCCTCGGCAACGCCACCAAGGTGCGTGAGAAGGCGCAGCAGATCGCCGCCAAGCTCCTCGAGGCGGCCGCCCCCGACCTCGTGCTGGCCGACGGCAGGTTCTCCGTGCGCGGCGTGCCCGACCGCTCCGTCACGTGGCAGCAGGTCGCCGCGGCCGCCAAGGGCAGCCTGCATTCGAAGGAAGACCTCCAGATGGGCAACGGCATGCTCTTCCCCTTCGGCGCCCACGTGGCCATGGTCGAGGTCGACCGGGACACGGGCCAGCCTCGCATCCTCCGCTACATGTCGGTGGACGACGCGGGCTTCCTGATCAATCCGCTCCTCGTCCAGGGGCAGGTCCACGGCGGGCTGGCCCAGGGCATCGGCCAGGCGCTCTGGGAGGAGGCGGCCTTCGACGAAGGTGGCCAGCTCCTCTCCTCGAGCCTCATGGACTACGCCATGCCCAAGACCATCGATCTCATCTCTTTCGACAACGACCACACGCGCACGCATTCGCCGCGGACTCCCCTCGGCGTCAAGGGCATCGGCGAGGCCGCGACCATCGGCTCCACGCCCGCCATCGCCAACGCGGTGATGGATGCTCTGGCTCCGGTGGGCGTCACGCACGTGGATCTGCCCCTCACCCCGCGGAAGATCTGGGCGGCCATGAGCGCGGCCCGGAAATCCTGAGGAGGGTTCGACCATGAAGGCCGCCATTCTCTACGAGGCGAACACACCGCTCCAGGTGGTCGAGGTGGAGCAGCAGGGTCCGCAGTCCGGCGAGGCGCGCGTGCGCGTCAAGGCCGCGGGGATCTGCCACAGCGACTGGCACATCATGAACGGTGACTGGCCCCTGCCCCTGCCCATGGCCCTCGGCCACGAGGCGGCGGGTGTCGTGGAGGAGGTTGGCCCGGGTGTGGCCAACGTCAAGCCCGGGGATCACGTCATCTTCTCGTTCCGACCCCAGTGCGGCCGCTGCCTCTACTGCTCGCTCGGCCGCTCCATCCTTTGCGACGGGCACAAGAGCGCGCGCTTCGCCATGCTCGACGGCAGCCATCGCCTGCGCCGCGACGGCCAGAACATCAACCAGATGGCGCGTATCGGCACCTTCTCCGAGTTCGTCGTGTGCCCCGCCGAGATGCTCGTGCCCATCCGCAAGGAGATGCCGTGGCCCCAGGCCGCCCTCGTGGGCTGCTGCGTGCCCACGGGCGTGGGCGCCGTCACCTCCTGCGCGCGTGTGGAGGCCGGCGCCTCCGTGCTCGTCATCGGCTGCGGCGGCGTGGGGCTCAACGTGGTGCAGGGCGCGCGGCTGGCCGGGGCGGGCATGATCGTGGCCGCGGATCTCCTCGACAGCAAGCTCGGCTACGCCAAGGAGTTCGGGGCCACCCACACCTTGAACGCGAAGCAGGACAACGTCGTCGAGCGCGTGCGCGAGCTGACGGAGGGGCGCGGGGTCGACTACGCCTTCGACGCCATCGGCGGCGAGCAGACGACGCTGCAGATCCTGGACGCCATCAGGCCCGGCGGCGTTGCCGTCATCGTCGGCATGGCGGCCATGGCCGTCCGCGCGCCCATCACGCCGTACATGATGGCCCTCCAGGAAAAGACCCTCAAGGGCACCATGTACGGTTCCGTGCGCCCACCCATCGATTTTCCGCGGCTCGTGGAGCTCTACCTCGACGGCCGCCTCAAGCTCGACCAGCTCGTGAGCCGGACGTACAAGTTGGAGGAGATCAACGAGGGCTTCAAGGCCCTGACGTCCGGCCAGGTCGCCCGCGGGGTCGTGGTGTTCAACTGATGAAATCGCGCACCGTCTACGAAACGCCGCGCGGCGCGGGCGCCCCCGGCGAAGAGGTGGTCACCAGCACCTGTGCCCACAACTGCGGCGGGCGCTGTGTGGTCAACGCCCACGTCAAGGACGGCCAGATCGTGCGCATCAGCACCGATCCGCGCCGCTGGACGCCCGAGATGCCGCCGCTGACCGCCTGCGTGCGCGGCTTCGGCGCCGCCGAGCGCATCAATCACCCCGACCGGCTGCGCCATCCCCTGCGCCGCGTGGGCCCGAAGGGCTCGGGCGCCTACGAGCGCATCTCGTGGGACGAGGCGCTCGACGAGGTCGCGGCCCAGATGCTGCGCATCCGCGACACGTACGGGCCCGCGGCCATCCTCGACTGCTCGCGCACCGGGAGCACGGCGGTGATCCACAATCGCGCCGTGGTCCAGCGCCTCCTCCATCTCTTCGGCGGCTGCACCGAGCTCTGGTCGAACCTCTCGAACGAGGCCGAAATCTTCGCCCTCCGCCACACCTATGGCCCCAAGGTGGATTGCAAGTTCGCGGGGCGTGAGCCCAGCGACTACGTCAACTCGCGGCTCATGATCCTCTGGGGCTGGAGCCCTGCCGACGGCACCTTCGGGACCAATTCGCCTCAGTATATCCACTGGGCGCGCGAGCAGGGAGTGCGCATGGTCACCGTCGATCCGCGGGCCACGCGGACGAGCGTGAAGATGGCCGACGAGCACGTGCCCATTCGCCCCGGTACCGACGCGGCCATGCTCATCGCCATGGCCCAGGTCATCGTGAGCGAAGGCCTCCATGACCAGGCCTTCCTCGACCGGCTCGCCCTCGGCTTCGACGAAGCCCACCTGCCCGAGGGCGCGCCTCCCGGCTCCTCCTACCGCTCGTATCTGCTCGGCCTCTCCGACGGCGTGGTGAAGACACCGGAGTGGGCGGCGCCCCTCACCGGTGTCCCCGCCGAGACGATACGAAGGCTCGCGCGCGAGTTCGCCACGATGAAGCCCGCCGGTCTCCACTGCGGCTACGCGCCGGGACGGACGGCGTTCGGCGAGCAGTTCCACCGCGCGGCGTATGCGCTCTGCGCGATCACGGGCAACATCGGCATCCCCGGCGGCAATTCCGGCTGCAGCGGCGGCGCCCAGTTCCACGGCATCAAGCGCCAGGGCGCGCCGCCCAACCCCGCCAACGCTCGCGTGGCCTCGACGCTTCTCGCCGATCTGCTCACGCGTGGACGGGCGGGCGGCTATCCCGCCGACATCAAGATGGTCTACTCCGCCTGCGGCGACCTCGCCAACCAGTGCCCCAACGTCAACAAGATCACCGCGGGGCTCGAGGGGCTGGAGTTCATGGTCGCCCACGATCACTTCCTGACCCCGACGGCGCGCCAGGCCGACATCGTGCTGCCCGCCACCACGTTCTGGGAGCGGAACGACATTCACACGCCGTGGAGCGGGGCGGGCCACTACGCCATCTTCATGCGTCAGGCCATCACGCCCATGTACGAGTGCCGCAACGACGTGGACATCTGCGCGGACCTGGCCCGGCGGCTGGGACTGGAGGGCTACAAGCGGCCGGATGACATCGAGTGGCTGCGCGAGGTCTGCGCGGGCACCGACATCGACGACTTCGACGCCTTCCGCGAGCACGGGCTGGCGCGCCTGCCTGCCCCCGAAGAGGCGGTGGCCTTCGCGCGAGAAGTCCGCGACCCCGCCCGGCATCCCTTCTCCACGCCGTCAGGAAAGATCGAGATCTACTCGACCTCGATCGCCGCCAACCCCGACCCGTACGGGCTCGGCCACGTTCCCGCCATCCCGACCTGGATTCCGCCCCACGAGGGCGACCCGCGCCATCCCCTCGAGCTGATCTCGCCCAAGTCACGGGCCCGGACGCATTCGACCCACGACAACCAGGAGATCCTGGCGCGGGCGGACAGGCAGGACGTGTGGATTCACCCGGAGGATGCCGCCGCCCGCGGCATCGAGCACGGCCGGCCCGTGCGCGTCTTCAACCAGCGCGGCGCGACCATCCTGCCCGCGCGCGTGACCGACCGCATCGCCCGCGGGGTCGTCTCCATCAAGGAGGGCGCGTGGTTCACTCCCGCCGCCTCCGGAGAGGACACACGGGGATGCGCCAATGTCCTGACGGAAGACCGCGCGACGCCGGCGGGAGCGCCGACGTACAACACCTGCCTCGTCGAGATCGAACCCGCTCCCCCGTCGGCCTGAGCCCTCCCCCGCCCCCGTCGATGAGCGACGACGCCGACGTCGAGAGGAAGGTGGCGGCGAGCCTCGAGGCGCTGGGCGCGCCCTTCGAGCTGCTGCGGATCGACCCCGACTTCGCCGACACCGCGGCCTTCTGCGAGAAGTACGGCATCCCCCTCGACCACTCGGGAAACACCATCATCGTGGCCTCGAAGAAGGAGCCCAGGCAGTACTGCGCCTGCCTCGTCCTCGCCACCACGCGCCTCGACGTCAACCACACGGTGCGCAAGCTCCTCGGCGCCTCGCGCGTCTCCTTCGCCACCGCCGAGGAGACGCAGGCCCTCACCGGCATGATGATCGGCGGCGTGACGCTCCTCGCCTTGCCGGCAGACCTGCCCGTCTATGTCGACGAGAGGATCATGTCGCTCGACTACGTCATCCTGGGTGGCGGCAGCCGGTCATCGAAGATCAAGATTTCCCCCGACGCTCTGAAGCGCCTGCCCAGCTTGTCGGTAGTCGCGGGACTGGCGCAGGCGATTCCATGAAGATCGGCGTCAACCTCATCAATTTCGGTCCCGGCGCCACGCCGGAGGCCTTGCTCTCGTGGGCGCGCCTCGTGGAGGAGCTGGGCTACCACCTCCTCATGACCTCCGACCACGTGGCCGTCACGCCCGACGTTGCCGGTCGCTATCCCGCGCCCTTCTACGAGCCCCTGACCGTGCTCGGCTGGCTCGCGGGGGTGACAAAGCGGGTGGAGCTGGGCACCACGGTCATCATCGTCCCCTATCGCCATCCCCTCGAGACGGCGCGCGCCACCGCCGTGGTCGACCAGCTCTCGGGCGGGCGATTCATCTTCGGGATCGGCGTGGGATGGGCGAAGCAGGAGTTCGAGGCGCTGGGGCTCCCCTTCGACAAGCGTGGGGCCATGACCAATGACTATCTGAGCGCGATCAAGGCCTGCTGGACCCAGGACGTGGCGAGCTACGAGGGGCGCTTCGTCCGCTTCCAGGGTGTTCACACGTCTCCGCGGCCGCTCCGCGCGCCCCACCCGCCCATCTGGGTCGGCGGGGCCAGCGAGGGCGCGCTCCGGCGCGCGGTGCTTCATGGCGACGCCTGGCACCCGATCAGGGTGCGCGTGGACTGGGTGCGGGATGCGGGGCTGCCCAGACTCAAGGAGATCGCCCAGAAGGAGGACAGGCCGGTGCCCGCGCTCTGCCCGCGGATCAAGCTGCAGCTCTCGGACGGGCCGATGCCGGAAGACACGCGCAGCGCGGGCCAGGGCAGCCTCGAGCAGGTGCGCGGCGACCTCCGGGAGCTCCAGGCCATGGGCGCGCCATACGTGCTCCTCGACACCTACCTCGACGATCCCGAGGCGACCCGGAGCCACGAGCCGGCCTGGCGGTTCCTGAAGACGGTGGCGGAGCGCCTGGTCGATCTCGGGCGTCAGACTATTCGATGATGAACCGGTTTGGTCGATGATGAAGTGGTTCGGGGCCGCCGCCACCATCCTCTTCGCCATGGGCCTGGCCCGAGCGGAGGAGCAGCGCACGGTGGTCACGCTCGGCACGGCCACGCCGGGCGGCGGCTTTCCCGTCTATGGCCAAGCGGTGGCGGAGACCATCCACGCCACCGATCCCTCGCTCGAGGTGCGCACGCGAAACACCAAGGGCTCCACCGAGAACGTGCCGCTCCTCGAGGCGGGCCAGCTCGATCTCGCGCTGGTCCAGGGCGAGGTCGCCCACGAGGCGCTCAGCGGCATCGGCCGTCCGCCCGCGCGCCTTCAAATCCTCGTGGCCATGTACACCACGCCGGGGATGTTCGTGGTCCGCGGCGATCAACCCTTCCGGACCATCTCCGATCTCAAGGGCAAGACCGTGGCCTGGGGCGCCCGCGGATCCGGCCTCGTGGTCCTCGCCCGCTATGTGCTGGACGGACTCGGGCTGGACATGGAGCGCGATTTCCGGTCCGTCTATCTCGATCAGGCGGGTGACGGGCCCGCCATGGTCGGCGACGGCCGCGCGGCCGCCCTCTGGGGTGGCGGCGCGGGGTGGCCCGGCTTCACCGCCGTCGCGCGCGGCGCCCAGGGCGCGCGGTTCATCGCCCCCACGCCGAGCGAGCGCGCGCTCATCCAGGCCAAGCACGCTTTCCTCAAGACCTTGACCATTCCCGCGGGCGCGTATCCGGGTCAGACGGAGCCCATCGTGTCGGTGGGCTCGTGGAGCTTCATCCTCGCCACGCCCACCCTGGCCGAGGACACCGCGTATCGTCTCGCCCGCGCCCTGCACCGCGGCGAGGCGATGATCGCCGCCAAGCTACCCCAGGGACACGAGACGACCGCGGCCAATACCGTG
>WNFE01005253.1_pt1 | contig 10117 bp, 10 predicted proteins | sample 5400451 | NCBI WGS metagenome assembly WNFE01 (sample SAMN13153344, study PRJNA577476) | soil metagenome | isolation source: 200 cm saprolite under Douglas fir tree site 2 hole 2 | place: USA:California | collected 2015-04-18 | reverse complement strand
CCGCCTGCTTCAGATAACCGGACTGGTACAGCTGCACGACTTGATCGTTTGTGCGGAGCGATTCGTAGGCATTGGCCACGTCGGTGAGCGCAATCGAGGACTGCTCGCTGGAAAGCTCCTGGGACTGCGTGATCGCGTATTGTGTACGCGCGATTTCGCCCTGGTTGCGGTCGAAGATGGGTATTTGAATGTTGAAGAAAAGCGAGCCCGTGTTGACGCCGCCGAGATGGTTATAGGTGAAGGTAACGCCCAGGTCCTTCTTCCCGTTGGCCTTCGCGAGCGTGTACTGGCTTTGCGCCGCTGTCACGCCCAATTGCGCCGCGCGCACATCCGGGCGCTGCCGGAGAGCCATCGCTTTCAGGTCGTCTTCGCCAAGCTTTACCGGTTTATATTCCAGGTCGCCGGCGGCTTCGTAGTTTTCTGGAACGGACTCATATCCCAGCAATTGGCGCAAGATCGCAAGCGCCTGCACCCGGGCCAGCCTGGCTGCCGAGACGTCCATCTGGAATTGCAATAATTGCAGCTTGATCTTGATCAGGTCGCCTCCGCTCATGGACCCGGCTTGGAACCTGGCCTCGCTGATGTCCACGGTCTGCTGGAAACTCGCCAAATCCTTTTCGGCCAAATCCAAGTCGGCTTGCGCCAGCACCGCCGCAATGAATTGCGACGCGACGTTGAACGTCAGCGTCCGCTCGTTGTCGGATACCTGCGCCGAGGTCACCGCGGTCTGGTCCCGGGCCGCCCCCAGCCGATGCTGCCGCTTCTTGCCGCGCTCGAAGAGGTAGGACAATCCGATGTCATAGACAGCACTTTGGTCAATATAATCGTAGGTAAATGAATCGGGAGAGAAGAACGGCATGTACTGCTCATCCACGAGGAACACGGGGTTCGGCCGCAGATTGGCCGTGATCTCCTGGGCTTTGTTCTGCAAGATCGTCGTGCGGGCCGCTTGCAAGGAATGATTGTGCTGGATCGCCAGATCGATGGCCTGGTCCAGCGTCACGCGCGCCGGCGGTGTCTGCGGCGCGGCCTGGGCGGGACCTTGTGCCGCCACCCGCACCGCGGTGATAAGCGCCAAACCATGGAGCACAATCAAGAGCTGCCATTTTCGGGCCCTGAACTTCACATTCATAGTTGCTCTCCTGCCTGAAAAGTTCATGTCCCTCGATGCGGCCCTCGGGAAAATGCGGAGTCCCGGAGCTGCTCGAGAGATCGGAAAAATGAAATTGAATTCGGTAAGCGCCGGTACGGCAGGCGCCTTGTGTAAGTAAATTACGCGGAGGGTGGTGCGCGGGAAGAAATGTTCGAAGAGACCGGAGAGACAGTTGGCGCCGAATCTTCAGGCAGCGGCAGACTAGCAAGCAGCAAAAGCACCGCAACGCGGTGGCTTGTTTCCGGCTGCACGGCCACCTGATGACCCAGTTGGCAATAGGGGCAATGGGCGTCGTTCGCCGAATCGTGGTGATGCCAGCCACTGACAACCACTGTGGCGAATACCAGCAGTGCGGCCAGCGCCAGCGAAACCCCAAGGACGCGTATTGTCTTCCGTACGGTCATTTCGGTGAACTCGGGCCCAGTTACAATACTACGCTGATTGTAACTGGATGTAAGACGCTGGTAAAGCGTTGCCCGTTACAAGGTTCGAACCGGTAACGGCTTGCTTACCGAGGGGGCATTCGCAGGCTGCCGAAGAAGTCGTAAGGTTTGTGGGTCGTGCCTTTTCACCCTGACGGAGGAAGGGTAGGCACGACAAATAAGCTTTTCTTTCATCAGGGGTTTTAACACGTTAGGCAGTCTGCTTCAGCGCGCGTTCCAGGATAGTGAGGCACTGCGCCGCGCGTTCCCGCAAGTTTTCGTCCCGGTCGCCCTTTTCCTGCCGGAGCGTGTGCAGCTCATCGGCGATGGCCATGGCGGCGAGGACAGCCACGCGCACCGAGTCCACCGTCTGCGTCGCCGCGGACACCGCGCTCATTTTTTCGTCCACGTACCGCGCGAGTTCCTGGACATAACCTTCATCGAGGTCTCCCGCCATCGTATAGCTCTGACCATAGATTTCCACTTTTATGCGGTTCGACATGCAATACGCTCCCGGCTGGACGGCCTATTTTCTGCCGATCTGGCGCGTCTGGCAAGGTTTCGTATCGCGCCATCTAAAATGTAACCGAAGGGGGTATCGTCGCGCCATTTAGGATGTAACCCGACTCAGACGCAATTTTGAGGAGGGTTGGGCATGGGGCAGAAGGCGAAGTGGGAGTACTTTCGAGCGATCTACCAACGGTATCGTCAGGCGGGGCGGAAGCAGAAGCAGGCGATCTTAAACGAGTTCTGTGTGAACACCGGCTATCACCGGAAGTATGCGATTCGGCTGCTGAACGGGCCGCGTCCGGGGAAGGGGCCGGAGAAAGGGGTGCGGCGGCGCGGATACAGCTATGGTCCTCAGGCGCTGTCGATCCTGGCGGAAGTCTGGGAAGCCGCCGCGTATCCCTGGTCGGTTCGGTTGAAAGCGCTGTTGCCGAAGTGGCTGCCGTGGATTCGCAAACGCTTTCGGATGAGCGGGGAAATCCAGCGTCAATTGCTGCGGATCAGTGCGCGGCAGATGGATCGCCGTCTGCGGGCCCAGAAGAGGGAGAAGAAGAGGCGCATCTACGGGCGGACCAAGCCGGGGCTGTTGCTGAAGCATCAGATTGCGGTGAAGACGGATAGTTGGGACGTGACCACGCCGGGGTTCACCGAAGTCGATCTGGTTTCGCACTCGGGCAATTCGGCCGACGGGGAATTCGCCCATACGCTGAACGTGACCGATATTCATACCACCTGGACGGAGTCACGCGCGGTGCTGGGAAAAGGGCAAACCGCCGTAAAAGAGGCCCTGAATGAGGTCGAAGGTGCGCTGCCATTCCGTTTGCTGGGAGTGGACTCGGACAATGGCTCGGAGTTCATCAACTGGCATCTGAAAGCCTGGTGCGAGCAGAAACAGATTCAGTTGACGCGGGGACGGCCGTACAAGAAGGACGACAACGCGCATGTGGAGCAGAAAAACTGGACCCATGTGCGCAAGCTGCTGGGCTGGGAGCGCTACGATTCCGAGCGGGCCGTGGAAGCGATGAACGATCTATACCGTCAGGAACTGCGTCTGTGGATGAACCTGTTTCTGCCTTCGGTGAAGCTGGTGCGGAAGACTCGCGTGGGCTCGAAACTGCGACGCGTCTACGACCGGCCGCAGACTCCGTTGGAGCGGGTGGCGTGTTGCCCGCAGGCCGATGCGCAACGCGTGGCGGAGCTGAGGCATCTGGAGAGGACCGTGGATCCGTTTCATCTGGGACAGGTGATCGAGCGGAAGTTGGATCGCATTTACAAATGGGCGAACGGGCGCTGGAGCCCGAAGCCGGTCCGGGCGCAGGCAGCGAAGCAATCGGGGCGAGCGAACGGCTGTGGAAAAGGCGCTGCGTGGAAACCCAAAAACAGGGTTTCCACTCCGCTTGGAAATCCCGCAAACAGCGCGGGATTCCCACTTTCCCACAGCCACGGCGGCGGTCGTTCGGTTACATCGCAAATGTCCCGACAACCCTCCCCAAAGTTACATTCTTAAATGGCTCGACACGGGTGCGACGTGACGACGCAGCGTTGCTTTACCGGTGAGGAGCGGTTTGCTAGGCTCATGGATATGGCTTTTCCTGCGAAGGGGAATACGCGGAAAAAACAAATGAGGGAACCAGGATCGACGATTGCGAGCCGCGACAATCGCTGGCTCAAGCGATTTCGTGCTTGCCTGGCCGGAGAGAATGGCGGCGACGACGGGATTGTGGGCGTCGAAGGAGTGCGGTTGGTGGAGGCTGCGCTGGGTTCTGGGCTGTCCGTGGAAGCGCTGCTGGTGAGCGCGTCGGGTGAGCGGCACTTGGCGCGGCTTGCCGATCTGATCGCGCCCGAGATGCAGATTCTTCGGACGACTGACCGGCTGTTTGCCGGCATTGCGGACACGCAAGCACCGCAGGGCGTGGCGGCGCTGGTTCGTCCGAAGGTTGCCACGATCGAAGATGTGTTGAGAGGCGTCGCACTGGTTGTCGTGCTGGTGGGCGTGCAGGACCCGGGAAATGTCGGGGCGATCCTGCGCGCGGGGGAAGCGTTTGGCGCAACGGGCGCGGCGACCTGCGCCGTTGGTGGCGTGGGCACGGCGAATCCTCTGGCGCCGAAGGCGCTGCGTGCGTCCGCGGGGTCGGCGCTGCGGTTGCCGATTCTGCGCGGGATGTCCGCCGCCATCCTTTTGGCACAGTTGCGCGTCTCAGGAGTGAAGTTGTACGCGGCCGTGCGAGATAGCGATTCACACGAGGGGCGGCGGGGCGGCAGCTTGCCGGCGTTCGTGCGGCCTTGGGAGGCGGACTGGAAATCGCCGGTGGCTCTGTTGATTGGAAACGAAGGAGCGGGGCTGCCCGAAGAAATTGTGCGATCCTGCGACGCGCGAGTGAGTATTCCTCAACGGGATTCAGGGAAGAACGGCGGGGTGGAATCGCTAAATGCGGCGATGGCGGGGAGCGTGCTGCTGTACGAGGCGATGCGGCAGCGGGGCGTGGGAACCTAATTGATTGCCGAAATGATGTTTCAGGCCTTCAGGGGTTAAAACCCCTGAAGAAGACGAAGACTTTATGTCGTGCCTAAAGGCACGACCCACAAAACTTGAGAGTTTTTCCGTGATCTGCTAAAGCGGGCGAAGAGCAATCCTTTAGGAAAAACCGGAGATGAGTCTTTTCGCGAAGCTTGAGCCGGAAGACAGCAGCGCGGCGGGATCGCAGCCGCTGGCGGAGCGGATGCGTCCGCGGACGCTTGATGAGTTTACGGGGCAGGAAACTCTTCTCGGGCCTGGGAAACCGCTGCGGACGCAGATCGAGCGGGATGATATCGGCTCGATGATTTTGTGGGGACCGCCGGGATGCGGAAAGACAACGCTGGCGCGCCTGATTGCGCGAATGACACATTCGGAATTTATCGCGTTCAGCGCGGTGCTGACCGGGATCAAGGAAATCAAGGAGGTGATGGCCGCGGCGGAGCATACTCGGCGTGCCGGGCGGCGAACGATCGTCTTCGTGGACGAGGTGCATCGATTTAACAAGGCGCAGCAGGACGCGTTTCTGCCCCACGTCGAGGCCGGAAATATTATTTTGATTGGGGCGACGACGGAAAATCCTTCGTTCGAAGTGATCGCGCCGCTGCTTTCCCGGACGCGAGTGTATGTCTTGCAGGCGCTGTCGACGGAGCAGATCGAAGGGTTGTTGCGGCGGGCCATCGCGGACAAGGAGCGCGGGCTCGGAAACGAAGTGGTTGAAATGAGCGAAGAAGCGATTCAACACGTCGCAGTATTTTCCGGCGGCGATGCGCGCGCGGCTTACAACACGCTCGAGGCGGCTGTGCGGGCGGTGCAGCCGGATTCGAAAGGCCGGCGGTCGATCACCCGAGAGCTGCTTGCCGAATTGCTGCAGCGCAAATTCCTGCTGTACGACAAATCCGGGGAAGAACACTACAACCTGATTTCGGCGCTGCATAAATCGGTGCGGAACTCCGACCCGGATGCTTCGCTGTACTGGCTGGTGCGGATGCTTGAATCGGGTGAAGACCCGTTGTACATCGCGCGCAGGCTGGTGCGGATGGCTAGCGAAGACATCGGGCTGGCCGAGCCGGGAGCGCTGGCCGTCACCATCGCGGCGATGCAAGCCGCGGATTTTGTCGGGCCGCCCGAAGGAAATCTGGCGCTGGCGCAAGCGGCGGTGTACTTGTCGCTCGCGCCGAAATCAAACGCGGTCTATACCGGATATGGAGCCGTGGTTGCGGACCTGGAGAGCACGCGGACGGAGCCGGTGCCGCTGCATCTGCGCAATGCGCCAACCGGTCTGATGAAAAATATCGGCTACGGGAAAGGGTATCAATACGCGCACGATCGGGAAGATAAAGTGGCCGACATGGCTTGCCTGCCGGAATCGCTCGCGGGAAAGATTTACTATCAGCCTACCGATCAGGGATTTGAAGCGCGATTGCGGCAACGCCTGGAAGAGATTCGGCGGATCAAAAGTAAGCGGCGATCATGATGAGTTGGGAGAAAAGATTTCAACACAGAGGGCACAGAGGACACGGAGGGCGACGAGACGGACTATCGCACCACGAAGGACCTCTCCCGCATGGCGATGGGCTCTGCCGATTCAGTCTGGTCGCAATTCCTGTCCTCCTTGTGACTTCCTTTTTATTTCCGACGGTCTGCAACGCGCAAGAAAATCCGGTCTTCAAGATTGATGAGGACATTTCGCGGTTTGCTTATTCGGGGAGCGGGCGGATCGCGTACGCTACACGGCACGTCTATTCGGTTAAGAAGATCCAACTGCAGCGGGACGATATCTGGATGGCAGAGCCGGATGGGAAGAAACGCCGCATTCTGCTTGGGGAGAAATTTGTGCGTGGGACGGGGCCGTTCAGCTATACCGTGCGCGGGCTGCGGTGGTCGCCGGATGGCAGCAAACTCACGGTTGAGATGGGAACGAGTGAGATGATTAATGATGATGGCGACACGCGCGAAGGAGTGATGACTCTGCTGCTCGACGACGCGGGGCGCGAAATTATAATTCCGGGAGCGGATAGTGTGATTCCTAGAGCGATGAATGCAGCGTGGCAGGCGGACGGGGTAAGCGTGATCTATTTGACTGAGCTGGCACAGGCAGCCGCGAAGGCGCCGGGCGCAACCCCGGCAAAGTCACCGTCAACTCCGGCGGCGAGCAAACTTTTTACGATGAACCGAGTGAAGCCTTTTTCGGAAGGAACGAGCTCGCTGTTTCAGGGGCACTTTTTTTCCGTGGTGGCGTGGAATGTGAAGCAAGACGGTGGTGTGGCGATCGAGCGTGACTCGGGCGCGACTGGAACCCCGCGTCTCGTGTCACTCGATATTGCGCGCGAGACTTTACGCGTGCTGGGCGCTCTGGAGGGCTACGCGGGAGGGCTGAGCGTATCTCCTTCGGGCAAGAGGGTGGCGTACTGGATCGACAACGAGCAGCTTGAAGTGCGCGAGATTGGCGCTCCAAACCGGATGGCGCGCGCGCGCGTTGCGCTCGGAACTTTGGCGTGGTCCGCGGACGAAACTCGCGTTCTGGTGAAACGCGGACCGGCGCTGCGATCGGGCGGGTTGGCATGGTTTGCGCTGCCGCCGCTTATTCCTATGGTGGCAGATGCTGCTCCTGATAGGGCAGAGGTTGCGCCGCGATCCATTTTGCATGATCTGGAATTTCGCCAGTTTGATATTTCACCGGATGGGAGATTTCTCGCCGTGGTGGAGCCGGGGAAACGGAATCTGCTTGTGTATCCGGTGTTGTGAGACATTTCATTCAGGTGGAGGAACTGGCGTTGCGTGGTGTATAGATCCAGCGAGCCTGCGTGCCGGATTTGAGATTTCAGATTTCAGGGAACGGCGAAAAGCAGGCGGTGTGGGGATATTGCGCAGCGCCGGACGCAGAATTTGACATTTCAGATTTTAAGGAACGACATATTTTGAAACGTCAGATTTGGAAAATACACATTCAGAGAACACCGGGATACCCCGTGCCGGAATGTGTGCCACCTATTACCGATGCGGAATGTCAGAGGTGGCGCTTGTATAGTTCTTTGGCGATGCACAGATCCATTATGACAAAGAGTCCTGCGCGGCGGGCGCGGATCGCGGAGGGTTCGTTTGCAACGCCTTCCTGCATCCAGATTGCGCGCGCGCCGATCTGAATGGCTCCTTCGACGACTTCGGGGACCAGCTCCGAGCGGCGGAAAATATTCACGATGTCGATCTTTTCGGGGATGTCTTCGAGCCGGGAGTAGCATTTCTCACCGAGGATTGATGATTCATTCGGATTGACGGGAATAATGCGGTAGCCGGCGGACTGAAGATACTGCGAAACACCAAAGCTGGGACGAAATGGTTTCGACGAGAGCCCAACGACGGCAATTGTTTTTGACGACGCGAGGAGTTCGGTGATCGCTGACTCGCAGCTTGCCGGATCGTGAGTTTTATTTTGTGGCATCAGAGAAACCTCTCCCAGTGCGGTGTCCCTCAAATGTCCTAAAGAATTGCAACATATCTTCAGGGGCTAAAGCCCATTTGTTTTCAGGCCTTTTGTCAGGGCTGAAGCCCTGACCCACAAGACAGGATTGCAACCTATTTCCGGAGCAGAATATTAGTGGGTTGTAAAAACAAACGCCGGACAGGTGAGAAATTCCTCGTCGATTCCCTCGCCGCGCTCGGGGCAAGTCGCTCTTCGGAATGACGCGCAAAGAGAGTTTTTCCGCGGCCTGCTTGGATATGCTCATTTTGGGCGGCGACGGCGAGCATGGCGATCTTTTGGAGTGGGCCGCAATGGGGGCTTGTTTTCGAGTGCACGATCGATCGCGCGCGATAGTTTCGCAACTTCACTGGGGTCAAGACGCCGGTAGTGGCCCTCTGGAACCGTCTCGGCCTCGAGGGAAGCAAGTTTCACGCGCTTCATTTTTTCGACACGGTGGCCCATGGCGAGCAAGTTGCGCCGCAGCAAATCGCGGCGGACTCCGGAGAATTGCACTTCGTACCAGGGGTTCGGCGGATTCTTCCCGGCGGACCGGGCCGCGCGCAGCGGAAATATCTGGCCCCGGAGGGAGCTCGCCAGGCTCTTGAGCTCGGTCTCACTGAGGCGCCCTTTCACTTTGATCCAATATGTTTGCGGCAGTTGGGGCGATGCTTTCAACATGCGGTTGGCAAGATCGCCGTCATCGGTGAGGAAGACGACGCCGCTGGCCGCGTAGTCGAGGCGGCCCACGGGAAATACGCGTTCGGAGACGCCGACGAGCAGATTGCGCACGGTGCGGCGGCCTTCGGGATCGGCGAGCGTCGAAACGATCTGCGGAGGCTTGTGAAGCAGGACGTAGGCGCGCGCCCCGGAAATGTGGGCGACCTTGCCGGCGGCTTCGATCCGATCATGCTCAGGGTCGGCTTTGGCGCCCAACTCGGTGACGGTCACGCCGTTGACGCGCACTTGACCGCTCAGGATCAGTTCTTCGGCATGACGCCGGGACGCAATCCCGGCGCGCGATATAATTTTTTGCAGGCGCTCCAGCATTAATTAATATGTCGAACAGGTGCTCGACTACGCGCTTTCTGCCCTTGTGCTCCCCGCTTTCTGCTTCGTTTCTACGTCAGCGGAATTTGACGAATCGTGGGGGCTAGATGGCGCCGATTCGTCGCCTTCGTTTGATGGAATTGTTGCACTAGGTGTTGCCTCCAAAAATTCGGCGCGGATTTCTGTCTCGGGCTCGATGGGTGCGATGCCTTCGTCGGCGCCCAAGGCGGCGCGCGCAAGTTGTTCGAATTCCTTGAGGCTCGGCAGCTCGTCGAGATCGGATAGGCCGAAGCGCATGAGGAATTCTTTCGATGTGCGGTAGAGGATAGGGCGGCCTATGACGGCCTTGCGGCCCGCCGTGGTGATCAGGCGTTTTTCGAGAAGCGTCTTGATGACTCCCGATACGTTCACACCGCGAATTTCCTGGATCTCCGAGGGCGCAGGCTTTTGATGAAGCGGCGCACGACGTCGTGGTGTTGCGGCTTGGTGTAGAACTTGTAGCCGCCGGCGACGGCGCGGATTTCGATGCCGCGATCCTCGGTGGCGTAGGTGGCAATCATTTCGTCGAGCGCTCTCCGGACGATGTGTTTTTCTTCGCCGACTGCGGCTGCGATCTGTTCAAGCGTTGCGGGGTCGTCGGCGGCGTAGATGATGGCCTCGAGCGCGCCTCTTAGTTCTGTGGGGTTCATGGTCATTGATATTGCTCGTCAATTTCTTTAAGTGGTCCTTTAAGTGGTCCTCGAAGTGGGTCGTCGGGCGTTTCATTCAGGGATTCGCCGCCGGCGAAGACCACGTCGAACATTTTGTGCTTCCGTAAACGGATTTCTCCGAATTGTTCTTGTTGCGTCAGGACAATTGCCTGCAGACGGACCAACTCGAGAACGGCGAGCAGGGCGACGATCATGGCGTGGCGCGACGCGCAGGACTCGAAAAACGTGATGAGTTGGATGCCGTCGCCGGCTGTGACCAACTGTTGGCGTAGGAGCTCCATCATTTGAGCGACGGTGAAC
>WNFE01004827.1_pt1 | contig 10121 bp, 7 predicted proteins | sample 5400451 | NCBI WGS metagenome assembly WNFE01 (sample SAMN13153344, study PRJNA577476) | soil metagenome | isolation source: 200 cm saprolite under Douglas fir tree site 2 hole 2 | place: USA:California | collected 2015-04-18 | reverse complement strand
CCACGGCCGTTCCTACTGGGTGTTAGACAACATCGCATCGCTGCGGCAAATGAACGGCGACGCTTCGCCGGCCGTGCGACTCTTCCAACCTGCGCCCGCCATTCGAGTGCAAAGAAATACCAATACCGACACGCCGCTCCCACCGGATGAACCCATGGGCGAAAATCCGCCCACCGGCGCGGTGATTGACTATTACCTGGCGAAACCGGCCTCAGGGCCGGTGTTGCTTGAGGTCCTGGATGCCAGCGGAAAGCTTGTAAGGCGGTATTCCAGCGACGACGCTCCGGAACGAACCGCGGCGGAGGTGGAAAAAGAGATGATCCCGGCCTATTGGCTGCGGCCACCCGTTTCTCTATCGAGTGCGGAAGGAGTGCATCGCTGGATCTGGGATTTGAATTACGCTCCGCCACTTGCGACCGAGCATGAGTATCCGATCTCAGCGACCCCGCATGACACTCCGCGATTTCCGCTGGGGCCGACCGTAGTCCCGGGAGAATACTCGGTCCGGCTCACGGTGGATGGCAAGAGCATGACGTCGCTTTTGACGGTCAAGATGGATCCGCGAGTCCGCGTCTCCAGCGAAGATCTCGAGCAGCAGTTTCAACTGGCGACCGAGCTTTCGGCGATGTTGTCTGCAAGTTCAGAAGCGGTTCAGCAAGTGAAGTCCTTGCGTGCGCAACTCAAGACTCTTTCCGCTCAAGCCACCGGAAGCCTTAAGGAGGCAATCTCTCAACTAGACGCAAAGCTGCAACAACTTGCCGATGGTCCTGACAAGCCACCAGCAGGCGCCTCTCCTCCGCCTGCGCTGGGCAGCATCAATGACGATACTGCGACGCTGTATGGGCTAGTCAATGGCGCCGATGCGGCGCCGACCCCCGCGATGGTTACGGCGACTCGAAAAATAGCTGACAGCTTCGCTCCTCTGATGAAAACCTGGGACGCGGTCAAAGCAACGGATATTGCTGCGCTAAACCGCCAATTGAGTGACGCCAAGCTTAAGACACTCGATCTTAAAGTTGATTCCTCAAACACTGAGAGCCCTTCGAATGAAGAATAAGTTTGTAGGTACATCATTCTTGGGTGGGTGAGTCCTGGTTTACCTCGCGAGCAGCCGTTCGATATCAGCCTTCAGGGATTCAAACTCGATAGGTTTACTCTGGTGACTGTCAAATCCGGCGGCCAAGGTTTTTTCTTTGTCTCCCCTCATTGCATACGCCGTCAGGGCGATGACTGGAAGCTTGGTAAATCTCGCATCTTGCCGGAGCGATTGAATTACGGCATAGCCATCCAGCTCGGGCATTTGAACGTCGCAGAGCACCAAGTCAGGCGCTGTTTCCGTAATTTTCTGCAACGCTTCCTGACCATCGGCTGCTTCGATAACCTCATATCCCCAGCCCTGGACGAACTCACGTAACAGCTCCCGGCCGGCTTCGCTGTCCTCGACGATTACTATCTTCTTCATTGTGTTGCTCGTGACCTTCCCGTTGGTTTGCCAGCCGAAGTGCGCGTCACTCTCGCTAGTTGGGTTAGCAGCCCTTCTTTCCAAAACTCTCCCTTGCGGTAGAAACCTTGAGTGGCACGCAATAAAAATTCGATATCCGTTGCCGTCAAGTCTTTAGCGGTGAAGACGAACACGGGTAAATCTCGCAATGAGGAATCGTCCTTGATTTTACTAAGCACTTCAAAACCGTCCATTTCCGGCATCATTAAATCGAGCAGCATCGCATCCACTGCATTCTTTGCCAGCAGTTCTAAAGCTTCTCTCCCGTTATGTGCAACCATCGGGATGTACCCGGCAGATTGCAATACCTGGCTTGCCAACTGCAGGCTGGTATCTTCGTCATCAACTACAAGAACCTTGCGTGACCCGTTGATCCCAAGATGTTTTTTCAGGGCCGCTAACAGGACTTCTCTCTGCACTGGCTTGACCAGGTATTCGGAAGCTCCCAAGGCGAAACCTCTGCCTTTGTCGTCCACTATAGAAACGATCACGACAGGAATCGCGGAGGTCGCAGGGTTGGTCTTTAACTGTTGCAGGATTTCCCAACCGCTTTTGCCTGGCATGAGCATATTCAACGTGATCGCATCGGGTAGAAGCTGAAGTGCCTTGTCAAGAGCCTCCTTTCCCGAGCTGGCAGTAATGGTCTGGTATCCCTCTGGGGCAAGATAACTCTCCAGGAGTTCGTGGGTTGAAGCCTCATCATCAACAACCAGAACCAGCGGCTTTTCGCGGCAGGAATCCAGGCCCGGTGCGGAAATGTTGGACGCAGTTTCAGGGAGTGCCTTGCTGCGCGGTAGTGTGAAAGTGAACTGGCTTCCCTTACCAACCTCGCTGCTGACCACGATCGTTCCGCCTTGCTGCGTTACCAATTTCTTAGTGATGGCCAGGCCCAGGCCGGTACCCTCGGTGACCCCTCTGGTCGTCTTACCGACCTGGCGAAATTCATCAAAGATGACTTTCTGATCTTCCGGCCGAATGCCGATTCCCGTATCGGTCACGGCAACGTGAGCGAAGAGATTATCCTGCGTGATGTCCAGCTTGATCGTTCCCCCTACGGGGGTGAACTTCACAGCATTGCTCAGCAGATTATAAAGGATCTGCTTAAAGCGAACGTAGTCGGCATAGATGTTAATGTCGGCCCCGCCTTGTATATCGACTTGGATTCTCTTGGCCATCGCCAGTTGGCGAATGTTTGAAAGCACCTCCGGGACTGCGGTCTCGACCGCAAAATTCTCCAGGTGCAGCTCCATCTGTCCGGCTTCGATCTTGGATAGGTCCAGCACGTCATTGACAAGCTGCAAAAGGTGCTTGCCGGCGTCTATGGTGTGTCCCAGCCATCGCTTGTACTTGCCGGTGGCGGTTATTGACGGCTCGCGGGACAGCAGCTCAGAAAACCCGATAATGGCGTTCAATGGGGTACGCAGTTCATGGCTCATGCTGGCGAGGAACTGGCTTTTCAATTGGGTGGCGCGTTCCACTTCACGATTTTGCAGCTCCAGCTCTTTATTGGCCACGGCTAGCTGCGCCGTGCGCTCTTGCACTCGTTGTTCCAACTGGTCGTGGGCCTTTTGTAAAGCTCCAGCGTTCTCCTGAATCTGACCCAGCATCTCATTGAACGCCTGGATCAGGATATCGGTTTCGTCGCGGTTGCCGGTCGGGCTGGCACGCACCGTGTAATTCTTGTCGCGTGAAACGACGCGCGCAATCTGCGCCAAATGTACGATCGGTTCGGCAACGGCACGCTGGAATATTGATGCGACCAGAAGTGCACCAATGAGGGACAACGCCAAAACAACGGCAAGAATGCCCACGAAGCGGTCTAAGCGCTGATTCATCTCCTGTAAATCAGAGCGGATATAGACGGCGCCGACCGGCTTCCCTTCAAACACGATGTTGCGAACCAGCACAAGCTGGCTGTCCTTGAACCAATGAGCCTCCGCTTGACCGGCAGGAACCGGAGGCAGCGCCAGGGGTTTGCTTGTGCCAGAGCGCTGATACATGGCGAAAGGCCGGCCGTCGCTTGTGTAAATGCCGGCCGATACGACGTTGGGGGCAGCACGCAACGCCGTCAGAGTGCTCTCCGCCGCTTGCGGATCATTAAACAACAGCGCGGAGACGCTATTCGACCCGGCGATCTGGGCTTGAATCGAGAGGTTGTGCACCATGGTCTGCCGAAAGGTAATCAGATCGTAAGCAACAAACCCAGCGCAGGCGATCAGCAGGGCAGCACCACTCACCAGCATGTTCATGCGGGTGAGTTTCCTGGTAATTGAGTTCTGTACCCTGGGCATGATCAGGCTCCTGGATGAGAATCCCTTCTTACGCTGATTGCGACTTTTAGCAATTGGGAGCTCAAGGTCAGGTTGGCACGCTCGGCGCTCGTCAGGTTAATCTCAAAACGCACTCGGTTGGCGTCCAGGACGAATTGGATCATCCCGCCCCGCCGGGTGAACTGCGGTATGTCGCTGACCGTCAAAACATTTGCTTTGTCGAGGGTACTCAGAATTTCTTTGAGGTGACTCTCCTCTGAGGAACTGATGAACAGGATGTGACAACTTACCGCGTCTTGCGGCTTTGGAAGTCGCTTGACGACTATGCTCTTGCCGTTGATGGTCTCACTGGCGATGAGAGTATCGAGGGTCGCGCCGAAGGGATCGCGCCCGAGCACGCAAATGCTGAAGGAATCGGGAGCGGTTGTAGTCTTGGCGGGCCATTCAACGAATTTTCCTAAGTTGTATAAGTAGGCGGCTTTGACCTCGTACTCAGTTGGAGTCGCTGCCTGGGAATACAGATTTCGGGAACCGATAAGCGCCGACGCGATCACCAAAGCTATGAATAGAGACAGGCGGCGGCCCGGATGAGCGGCGATCCTGCAGGGTTGTGGCGCGCGTCGGAATGGGATTGCAATGCAAATAAGCTTCCTCCTCATCTCTTCGTTACATGCCAAGTCATCTTGACGTATGCGCTGCGCTCGATTCCGACAAGAGCCCCCGGGTCGCCGCCGAACTCCGCGTGATGAGGCTGAAACAAGTTCTGCCCCACGACTGCAAAGTCGAGGTCCCGAGTAGAGTGCCAATTGAGCTGCACATCCGCTGTTGTGTAGGCCGAAACGAATTGTGCCGGCAGGGCACTTACATAACGAAGGGTCTGATCAAATTCCAGGTTCTGGGGTAAATCAAGAGACGATTGGAACACCACCATGTGATGTGGGCTTGAACGGTCAGTTGATTGAATTGTCGATGAGTCGAGGCTCCCTGCCTTTCTGCTCAAGCCGATATGCAGATAGGAATACGAACCTCTCAAACGCCAATGGCTGGTTGGCGTCCAATCGGGCGCGATCTCGAAACCAGATGTATTGCCCAACAGCCCGTTGCGGAAAAGGAACGGAACGATGATATGTGGTGGCGGCGGTGAGTTCTGAACGAAAGGCACGCCAGGCTCAATACTCAGGAGCCGGTCGTAGTTGTTATAAAAACCTGCGATGTCCACATAGAACTTTGGGTGAATGAGGCTGCGGTATCCTGCCTCATAGCCGATCAGTTGTTCCGACGAGAATTTTCTGTCGCCCGCGAGGCGGAAAAAAGTCAGCGGAGTAGGCACCAGCACTCCGCTAATCTGGAGGTCTTCCTCGATGCGCGAAGGTGTACGCACAGCCCGAGTGACAGCCGCCCATACCGTATGATGTGGAACCGGTGCCCATAGGATTCGCGCGCTGGGCTGGCCCTCGAAACCGGAATAGTTATTGTGCAGGAACTTGGACCCGATGGTCAGCAATAGCCGATTTTCAACAATCGAGATTTCATCCTGGATAAAGGCACTGTAGAGCTTTTCCGTGAAGTGGTTCGGGATGAACACGGTGGTGGGAACAACCACGGTTGCATTGCCTGAACTGAGGCGAGCTCCGAGTCCCCAGAGCAGGTTGTGCCGTCTCGCGAGTGTCATGTGATGGATAAAATCAATGTCAAAGGTGTCGCGAATCTCAGCGAAGCTGGCTTGTCTGCGGTCTGTGCGGTCGTAATACGTTTCGAGCTGAACGTCGGAGCCGGCGCTCAACGTGCGCTTCCAGCGGCCCAGCAGATTACCCCCTGCGAGCTGGGCGTTATTTTCTACCATGCGCGTATACGGGGGAGAAAGAGTTGCTATCCCCGTTCGCTGTCCCGCCTCACCTTTGTAAATGTCACCTTGAAACGTCACCATGTCGCGATTGTGTGGGTCCCAATCCATCCGGAACCCGCTCTGGACCATGCGCCAGTCATCAAATCGTCTGTGGTCCGGATGAAACTCCGGCCCGCGCGTAAACGCCTTGCCGTAGATTCGGTAATTAAAATTGTTTCCGTCGCCGCCGTAGCGGGAATTCAGGAAACCTTGATCGATAGTTCCACCGCCGGCAGATACGAGAGTTCCACGAGTGTCCTTGGCATTCTTGGTGATGATGTTGATTACGGCGTTGACAGCGTTTGCGCCCCAGATCGTGCCGCCCGGCCCGCGAATGACTTCAATCCGCTCGATATCTTCGAGCAATGTGTCTTGGACGTTCCACCAAACGCCCGCGAAGAGCGGCGTATAAACGGTTCGGCCGTCGATCAGCACGAGTACTGATCGGGAGAGGGCACTTCCGAACCCACGCACGCCAAGGGACCACGTATTAGAGTCGACCCGCGCGACTTCAACCCCAGGCGCCAGGCGGAGGACCTCCGGGATGCTTGTGGCCCCGGAGCGCCGGATATCTTCTTGAGTAATGACGTAGATCGCTGCCGGAGTTCGGCTGGCTTGCACGGGCTCCTTGGACGCGGTTGTGACCTCGATTTTTCCCAGATCCTCCAAACTCATATGCGCGAGACGGCTTGGGTTGTCTTGGCTGGCCTGTGGAGTGCCTCCCCAACTTTGGCTGACCAGTATCGCCAGCAGGAACGCAGATATCAAAACTGGAAGGACTACGGTACGGGGTATGCCAGTACTGCCGTAGTACACGACAGCTCCGGCGGCGTGAAGACGGCGGGGCCAGTTGTCTTTGGGCGGCATCCAATAGTTAACCCGTTGCGATTCTAACCGCGGCTTGTGTGCCTTTGCAGTAAGTATCGCAGTCAGGCAAAGAATTAAGTCCTGAAATGGGAATGGTTCCCTTTTTGGGAAGTCTCTCAGGCAATCACCTTAACTGCGACTGCTGGACTCTTAACTAGCGGGGCGTAAATAACCGAAAAGACAGTAGTTGCGTGCATAATATAGGACCATACTGGAAAGAAACCCGGCCAAAACCAGCAGCGATGATGGAACCGCTGGTTATTGCGCCGATTCCGGCGCTTGATCCCGTTAACCGTAGGGAGTGGGTTCAAACGAATGCACGCCAGGCTGAGACATGGACTTGAATTGGAGCTTCTTGTAGCATGGCCCGCATGAAAAAAGTGGAATCTGGCAATCGCAGTTATGCCCCGAAAGGCAAAGGCCCTCCGAAAAACGTTGACGAATACCTTGCTGGCGTCCCGGAACCTGCCCGCACCATCTTGAACGAGATTCGCGCGGCGATTCGGTCTGCTGTGCCCCCGGAGGCTACCGAGGTCATCAGCTACGGGATACCGGCGTTCAAGTACAAGGGACCGCTGGTGTGGTTCGCCGCGTTTTCGAACCATTGCAGTTTGTTCCCTACTGCGTCCGTGATCGAGGCGTTCAAGGACGAACTTAAGGGCTTCGCCAAATCCAAAGGGACCATCCACTTCCCCACGGACAAGCCACTGCCGGCTACACTTGTTAAGAAACTGGTGAAGGCGCGGGTCGCGCAAAACGAAAGCAAGAAACGGCGCTGACCGGATTGCCCTCGAGTAAACGGAAACCATGGACGCAAAGAATGACAGCTCTAGCTAGTCATTGGATGAACGGCCGGCTCCGCCGTTGAGCCGAGCATCGTCGCGCCGGACATATTCCGGAACAGTGACACCTTTGATTAATTTCTCGTGTGGTATGGGCGGTCGGCGGGGCTAATGCTCGGCTACGCGCGCATGAACGAGAAGGAAATTCAAGAGGGCATACGGCGGTTGGGCGAAATACTCTAAGACCTAAAAGCGCATCTGCCGCAGCGTTCGTTCCTCTCGTCTGAGAGATCAAGTATCCTATCCCTTCCGTGTCGCCGCGAGGGAACTGTGCAAATCAAGATCTTCAGCTCGTCTGCCGAATTCCGAGAATGGCTCGAGACCAATCACGACCGTGTCCCGGAGTTGTGGTTGGGTCTTTACAACCAACGCACAGACAAGAAAAGCATCACTTACCGTGAAGCGTTGGACGAAGCTCTGTGTTTCGGATGGATCGATGGAGTGCGCAAGAGCATCAACCAGACCACCTACAAACAGCGCTTCACTCCACGAAAGCCGAAGAGCTACTGGAGCGCAGTCAACATCAGGCGGGTGGATGCGCTGGCAAAGCTTGGCCGAATGGCGCCTTCGGGGGTGAAAGCGTTCGAGCGACGCACGAGCGACTCCGGTAAGTACTCTTTCGAGTCACGACCGAAAAAATTGCCTCTCGCTTACGAGCGGCAGTTCAAAGCTAACCCCCGGGCCTGGGAATTCTTCCGGGCACAGGCTCCCTGGTACCAACGGACATCCAGTTTTTGGGTCGTGAGCGCCAAACAAGAAGAGACTCGTCAACGTCGGCTGGCAACGCTGATTAACGATTCACAGAAAGGGCGCAGGCTGGACATGCTTACGCCGAAGGTGAAGAAACCACAAGATTCAGAGAAGCGCCCGAAGGTTAAGAAGCAGCGAGGGTAATAGCTATTTACCGCTTAATGCATCGGGCGAGGTCTCCGAGTACACCTCGTAGTGCCGGACGCGGGCCTCCATTTCGATCAGGTACTCGGAGTCGAAATCGGAGCTGGGAGCTTCGAACATGGTATTCATGCCATACTTGGGCATGCTGCTCCGGCCAGCTGAACCAGAAGATGCAATCGCTGTGGCTCGTGTGCACGTCCGGTCATGGCAGGCGGCCTACCGGACGCTCCTTCCTGATGACTACCTCGATCAACTTCGTCCCGAAGATCGAGCACAAAAATATGATTTCGCGAGCCTTGACCCTCTAAAGCCGCGGACGATGGTGGCGATCGAAGAAGGGTTGATCCGTGGGTTTGCCACTACGGCTCCGGCGCACGAACCGGATCTGCCAGACCATGGAGAACTGTGTGCGCTCTATGTGGATCCCGAACAGTGGGGTCGGGGTCTGGGCATGGCTCTTGTGTCGGCCGCTCGTGTCCGTCTTTTCGAACTCGGATTTCGAAATGCGCTGCTGTGGGTCCTGGCGGGCAACGTTCGTGCGGAGCGCTTTTATCGAATCGATCAGTGGGTACGCGATGGCCTGCGCCGAACAGACTCGGTATGGGGTGTAACGGTCAATGAAGTCCGCTACCAGCGCGGACTTTGAGGCACCATAAACCTTTTCCGATCATTGCCGGGCAGTGGATCACCAAACTACAACAATCCCAGATGGTCAGGAAACTTGGCCTGCAAAGAGCTCACCAGGACTTCAAACTCAGCAAGACCACGCAGGTTCTGGAGACAAGGGTCTTTCATGAAAAAAGGCCAACATGCGAATCCGGTGCTGACACTGCGCTCCAGCCACTCAAAAGCAGTTTCGCGCCGCCCTGCCAGGGCGAGAATGCAAGCGATCTGATAATAGGTATGGTGCGCGTGTCCAAATGATTTTGCACTCGCACAAGCTTTGGCCATGCAGTCGAGCGCCTGTTCGCCTCTCCCCGTCAATGCGTAAAAGACGCCCTGCAAGCTGGTGATGAGCGGCTCCTCGGGCACCAGTTGCAGCGCTTCATTGAGCAGGCCTTCCGCCTCTTTCCAATCCCCGGTCATCATGGCCGGCTGCGGAGCAAAATAAATTGCGTACTTGTTACCTGGACTTTCCGACCGCCATGCTTGAATCTCTTTCCGCGCCAGTTCGTATTCCCTGCTCCAGACATAGACTTGCACGATGCTCGGACTCACTGCCTTTTTTGGATGGAACGGCCGTCCTCTTTCGTACATTTCGCGAGCGTGATCGAGCAGCCCGATATGTGCCAGGATGGTGCCCAGACGGTTGTAAGCATGCGGCAGATTGTTCTGCAGCGCGAGCGCGCGTTTGAGGTCGGCAATCGCTTCCACATGCTGGAAGTTTTTCGATGGTCCCCAGAGCAGAAAAGCGCGGGCCACGTGTCCTTCGGGCAGGTCCGGGTCTAGTGCAAGCGCACGCCGGCAGTGGAATTCAGCTTTTTCCAGCCACACGCTGGCTGGATCCGATTCGAAATGGCGGGTCGTACACGCCAACGAAAGGGTAGCGTGGCCGAGGGCAAAAGCAGGGTCTCGAGTCACAGCGTTGGTCAGGTGATGAATGGCTTTCTCCATCATGACCGGATCGCCCGAGGCGCTGAGCCGGTAGCCCCGCATGAATTCCGCATACGCCAGCGGCTCCCTGCTATACCGTGGGCGTTGCTGCAGCGTCGCAGGACTCAGCGGCCGGTTCAGTGCGCCCGCGATCTGCTTCGCGATCTCGCTCTCGAGTCCGGAGAGGCGTTTCATGTCGAGATCGCATTTCTTTGTGAAGCAAGCGCCCTGCAAATTTGTGTCAAACATCTCCAGGGAGAGCCGCCATT
>WNFE01021699.1_pt1 | contig 10122 bp, 9 predicted proteins | sample 5400451 | NCBI WGS metagenome assembly WNFE01 (sample SAMN13153344, study PRJNA577476) | soil metagenome | isolation source: 200 cm saprolite under Douglas fir tree site 2 hole 2 | place: USA:California | collected 2015-04-18 | reverse complement strand
CACCTGGTTAGTTCCTTCACGACCTCGTCGAGCCCCGCGCTGTGCGATCCCTTCACCAGCACGCTGTCGCCGCGGCGGGCGTTGTTCTTGACCCACATCACGGCCGCTTCCCGGTCGGGCACGAGGTGCGCGCCGGCGGCGTCCGCGAGCACGCTGCCGAGCTCGCTGTCGAGGACCGCCACTGCGTCGAACACCTCCGCGGCGCGCCGCCCGACCCGCTGGTGGGATTCGATGGCCAGCGCGCCCAGCTCGAACATGGGCCCGAGCACGGCGAACAGCCGCCCGTGCCGAGGCCGCTCCGCCAGCGTCTCGAATGCGGCGAGCATCGACTCGGGGCTGGCGTTGTAGGCGTCGTCGACGATCACCACGCCCTTAGAGGTCTTGTGCTCCTGCAGCCGATGAGGGACGAACACATTCGCGAGCGCTGCGGCGCCTTCGTCGAGGCCCACCCCCGCGAACCTTCCGGCGGCAAGCGCCCCGAGTGCGTTGCGGGCCTGATGGCGGCCCTCGAGCGCCAGGTGGATGGAGACATCACCCACCGTGAATGCGCATCCGCCATCATCGGCGGCCGTGTAGTTCTCGCCGCGAAGGTCGCCCGCCTCGAAGCCGAAGCTCGTCACGGGTGCTGTGGACATTTCGGACAGCAGCGAAAAGAAGGGATCGTCGGCGTTCAGGACCGCCAGCCCCGATTCAGGAAGGGCCGCGACGAGCTCGCCCTTGGCACGCGCGAGCTGTTCGTGGGATTCGAAGAACTCCATGTGCACGCTGCCGATGTTCGTGATGATCCCGACCGTCGGCTCGGCCAGGTGAGCGAGCCGGCCGATGTCGCCGGCGCGCTGCATCCCCATCTCCAGGACGAGCGCCTCATGCTGGGGCTCGAGCCTCAGAATCGTCAGAGGCACCCCGGTCTCGGTGTTGAGGTTGCCGGTCGTCCGCAGGACTGAGTACTTGCGCTCCAGGATCGCGGCGACCATCTCCTTGGTCGACGTCTTGCCATTGCTGCCGGTGACGCCGACCACCAATGGATCGACGCGCTCGCGGACGTAACGCGCCACGGCGTACAGCGCGTCCCACGTGTTGCGGACGATGACCTCCACGACCCCATGCGAGAGCTCGGTCCGCCGCTCCACGACCAGCGCCGCGGCGCCGCGGCCGAGCGCGTCGGCTATGAACCGGTGGCCGTCCGTGCTCGCGCCCTTCAGGGCGAAGAACACGCCCCCCGGCACCACCTCGCGCGAGTCGGTGTGGTAGGTCCCAAACGTGTTACCGACCTGGGTGCCGCCGATCTCGCCACCGCCGGTCGCCTCGAGCAGCTCGAGGAGGGTGAGCTTCATACGTCTAAGTGTGAAACGAGGTGAGTCGCGGGCAGGTTCCTGAATTCGCCCAGGTGGAGCGAAAGCCCGAATTATTCGGGCGTCCCCCAGTCAAGAAGCTTGCGTCCTCATACTTTGCAATCGAGTCTTTTTCACCTGTGAAATCGAAGATTTCACAGGTTTTTAGTCGGGGGTTATGCGCCAGTCGACGACCATGGCCTGGGCGATCTTCTGCCACACCGGCGCCGCCGTGAAGTAACCGTCGTTGAGCGTCCAGTCCCGATCGCTCCCGGGCACATGTGGCTTCCGCATGACCACGATCATCGTGAACTTCGGGTGGTTCGCGGGCAGGAAGCCGACATACGACGCCCAGACGTCGAGCGTGTACTGGCCGTTGACTGGAATCTGCGAGGTCCCTGTCTTCCCCGCCTCATCGAGCTCGAAGCCCTTGACCCGCGCCGTCCAGCCGGAACCGTGCTGGACGACATCCTCCATCATCGCCGTCATCTGCTGCGCAGTGGCAGCGGTGATGACCTGGCGCTGCTGCTTCAGCAGCAGCGGGTTGACGGTGGTGCCGACGCGCTCGACCACGTGCGGCGGCGCGTAGCGCCCTCCATTCGCGATCACGTTGACGGCGGCCAGCATCTGGACCATGTTGACTCCGATGCCCTGCCCGAACGCGGTGGTGGCGTACTGGCTGTCGCTCATCTGATCCTGCGCCGGCAGGGCCACCGCGGTCTCGCCGGCGACATCGATGCCGCTCGGCTGCGTGAGGCCGAATCCCTTCAGGTAGCTGTAGCACGCGGCATGGCCCTCGGCCAGCATCGCCTTCATCGCACCGACGTTGAGCGAGTGGTCGAGCACGTAGGTGTAGTTGACGTTCCCGTGGTTGCGATGGTCCCAATCGGCGATCCGATAGCCGCCGACGTTCAGGTAGCCGGGGTCGTTGATGACGGTGCCGGGGGTGATCGCACCCTGGTTGATGGCGCCTGACAGCGTGACCACCTTCATCACCGAACCCGGCTCATAGAGGTAGCTGGAAACGTTGTCCTGAAAGAGGGTGGGGTCGGTGTGGTTGAAGTTGTTGGCGTCATAGCTCGGGTAATCGGCCCACGCGACTATGCCGCCGGTCGCCGGGTCCATGATCAGCACGCTGCCACTCTCGGCATTTGCCTTTTTGACTCCGTCCGCCAGCGCCTGCTCGGCCTGGTACTGCACGTTGGCGTCGAGCGACAAGACGAGGTCGGACCCGTTCACAGGGTCCTGGTGCGTGTGCGAGCCGAGGACGATCTCGCGGTTGGCGAGGTCGCGGTAGCTCGAGATGTATCCCGGCGTGCCGGCCAGGTCCTTCTGGTAGTACTGCTCGAGCCCGCGCTGGCCCTGGCCGTCGTAGGTCACGAACCCAAGCAGGTTCGCCGCGAGGCTCGAGCCCGCCGCGATCCCAGGCAGGTACGACCGCTGCGATTCGTCTTCGAGCCCGACCCCGGGCAATCTCAAGGCGCGCAGCTGGTCTGCCTTCGCCTGGGGAAACCGCCGGAGGATATACGCGAACTTCGAGTCCGACTCGAGCGTCTGCATGACCTTGGCCTTGTCCACTCCAAGCACGCTCGAGAGGCCGCTCGCAACGCGGTCACGAACAGCGGGGGCGATCTGGTCGGGGGAAACGAACGCGGAGTAGACGGTGGTGTTGACGACGAGCTGGGTCAAGTTGCGGTCGAAGATCACGCCGCGAAGCGCGGGCAGCTGGACGAGCTCGTGGTACTGGGCCTGGGCCGACGCCGAAAGCTGCACGTGGCGCAGCACCTGCCAGTAGGCGAGTCGCGCCCAGACCGTGCCCGCGAGCAACGCGGCCACCATCAGCAGGGCCAGGATGCGCAGCCGCGCCCCCAGGACGTGCTCGACTCGCGGGGCCCTTTTCCGAAGAGCCCCCGCGCTCACCTAATGACCCGCGGCCAGGACGTCGCGGGTGCCGCCGACCTTGTTGACCAGGGCGCCGAGGTAGCGCGCCCAGAGCGGAGTGGCATCGGTGCCGGAGGCGCCCGCGGGCGCCTGCAGGTCGATGGCGACAGGCTGCGCGGGCACGTACGCGACCGGCGCCGTGCGCTGCATCCCGCTCTGGGCGGCCGATTGCTGGACCTGAGCCGGCGCGTGCATCGTCACCTCCTGATAACGGAGCTGATCCTGGTCGGCGATGAGCTGGCGCTGCTGGTCCTGCAACCGCGTGATGTCGTAGGCCGATTGCGTGACCTGCGCTGCGAGCGCCAGATAGAAGAGGACGGCGACCAGCGCCGCGCCCAACCCGAGGTAGGCGTGCGCGTATGCGTTCAGCTGCAGGCGGTCGGCGGCGACGGAACCCGCGACCTGCACGAAGCCGCGCGTGCGCCGTCGCCGGCGTGCCGGGACGTGCTGAGGGGCGGCGGCGCCGAGGCGCCGCCGGGTGAGTATTCGGGTCGATGTCAAGACGTGTGCCTCATTTGTTTCTTTGTTCTGCTGCGTGCTACGGCTGGTACATGCCTACCGACGCCCCACACCCTCACCCTCTCCCCGCAGGGGAGAGGGGAACTGGGTCAGATTTTTTCCGCCACCCGCAGCCGCGCCGAGCGGGCGCGGGGGTTGGCCGTCAACTCCGCCTCAGAGGGACGGACAGGACGGCGGGTGACGATACGGAGGGTTGCCCGGTGGCCGCAGGTGCAGACTGGCTGCTGGGGTGGGCAGATACAGTCTTTGGACTCGACGTTGAAGAAAGACTTCACCAAGCGGTCTTCCAGGGAATGGAAGCTGATCGTCGCCACACGACCACCGGGTTTGAGAATCTCGAGAGCTGCCTTCAGTCCTGCCCCGATCTCGCCCAACTCATCGTTGACGGCGATGCGGATGCCCTGGAAGGTTCGGGTCGCAACGTTGATGTCGCGAGGCCAGGCCCGTCGGGGGATGGCCGCCTCCACGGCGGACGCCAGATCGGTGGTCGTGCGCAGCGGGCGGCGCGCCACGATGAACTGTGCTATCCGCCGCGCCCATCGCTCCTCGCCGAAATCGTGCAGCACCTGCTCGAGCTCTTTGACGTCGAGCTCGTTGACGATGCGCGCCGCGTCGAGCGATTGGGTCGTGTCCATCCGCATGTCCAGCGGCCCCTCGCCGCGGAAGCTGAATCCGCGCTCCGGGGCGTCGAGCTGGACGCTGGATAGACCGAAGTCGAACAGGATGCAGTCGGCTGGGACGAACCCGGCCCGGCGAGCCAGCGCATCCAGCTCACCGAAGCGACCGTGGACGATGACCACAGCCGGCCCATGAGAAGCCAGCGCCGATCGGGCGGCTTCGACGGCGACGAGATCGCGGTCGATCCCGAGCAGCCGGCCGCCTGGCTCGATCCTGTCCAGGATCTGGCGGGCATGGCCCGCCTGCCCCAGGGTGCAGTCGATCGCGACCGCCCCCTTCTGGGGCTTGAGCAGCTCTATTACCTCTTGTGAAAGTGCGGGTTGGTGACCGGTCAGCGTCCTGAGATCACCCTGTCAGCGAATTCTGTAAAGCGCCCTTGCGCGTCGGCGTTGTAGCTGTCCCATCGGGCCTCGGGCCAGATTTCGACCCGGGAGCCCATTCCGATCACCACCGCCGTCGATGGGGTTTCGATCCCCGTCACGCGGCGCTGCTCCATTCCGAGCGTGATCCGGCCCTGGCCGTCCGGCTCGAACGTCTCCGACATCGAATACAAGGTCCTCGCCAGAGCGCGCTGGTCGGGGCCCGGCAGGGGGCTTCGCAGCTCCTGCGCGAGCGCGTCCCACAGGTCGGCGGATAGATCGCCAGGGCGCTGTCCTGGCTCACCGACACGTAGCTCCCCTCCGGGAGCTGCTTGCGAAACGACGCGGGGATGGCGAGCCTTCCCTTGTCGTCCACGCGGACCCGATGTGCCCCGGTGAACACTCACCGGCTCCGCCTGTGTCGCGCGCAGAGACCGCACCCGCAGCCGTCGAGCTGCATGGGCAACGGGTTGCCGAGCTTGTCGTAGCGGTGGTTGGCCGGCGCGCTCGCTTGATTCCACAGGTCCCTAGCGAATCGGGGTGGGTTCAGAAGAGTCTCCACCCGATCGAGTCGAAGTCGCCGGTTCGTCGACGCCATTCAGCGTGGCCTCGGCGTCGGTGGTGTCGGCGTCGGCCCCATCGCGGCTGCGGGGAGAAGTGGCGTAGAGGAGGTGTATGGCGTGCCGTACTTGGACGTAGGGTGCGACGTATGTTTCCATGTTGCTTGATTCACCACTTCTCCCCACTGATCACCGCGATTCGCCGCAAACCTTAACGACCACGTATAGCCCTGTCAATACCTTTACCACAAGATGTAGCGTGACCTGGGCGGCCGAGGATCGTCGAAGCCCAACATGTTGTGTTTGAGCCTCATGAGGCCACCACATGCTGGTGCAGAATGTGATAGCAACGAACATTAGTTCTCAAATCGCGAGCACCAAAGAAAAAGGACCGTCGCGGTGCCCAACGACCGGACGGTCCTTCTGTGAGTGAGCTGGTGCCGAGTCTAACCCGCCGCCTGCAGCTGGTCGACCACGAACGCCGACACGAATGCCTCCTCCCGCCAGGATTCGTACCGGCCTGACGGTCCCGAGTGGCCCGAGTCCAGGTCGGTCTTCAGGATGATGGGGCGCGAGCTGAGGGTCGCAGTGCGCAGCTTGGCCACCCACTTGGCCGGCTCCCAGTACGGCACGCGCGGATCGTTGAGGCCAGCCGTCACCAGCAGCGCCGGGTACGGCGCGCGATGCACGTTGTCATAAGGCGAGTAGCCCTTCATGTATTCGTAGAACTCGGGATCGTTGGGGTCACCCCATTCCTCGTACTCGTTGACCGTGAGCGGGATCGATTCGTCGAGCATGGTCGTCAGGGCGTCGACGAACGGGACCTGGGCCACCGCGCACGCGAACAGGTCCGGACGGGCGTTGACGACCGCGCCGACCAGGAGGCCGCCCGCGCTGCGCCCGCGGATGGCCAGCTTGCGCGGATTCGTATAGCGCTCTTCGATGAGCTCGACAGCGCAGGCTACGAAATCGTCGAACGTGTTCGTCTTGGCCAGGAACTTGCCTTCCTCGTACCACTCCCTCCCCATCTCGCCGCCGCCCCTCACATGGGCGATGGCATAGACGAAGCCCCGATCGAGCAGGCTCACGCGGGCCGAGTCGAACATGGGGTCGCTGGGCATCTCGTAGGCCCCGTAGCCGTAGAGGAGCGTGGGGTGGTTGCCGTCCCTGATGAGATCGCGGCGGTGCACGATCGATATCGGCACGCGCACGCCATCGGCAGACGCCGCCCACAGCCGATCGGTGACGTAGTCGGCGCGGTTGTAGCCGCCGGGCACGGGCTGCTCTTTGACGAGGGTGCGCTCGCGCGTGTTCATGTCGTAGTCGAACGCCGACCACGGTGCGTTGAGCGACGTGTAGAAGAAGCGCATCACCGTGCTCTCATACACGGGATTCGATCCGGCGTAGGCGGTGTACGCGGGGTCCGGTTGATCGACGACGTGCAGCTCGCCGGTCGTGGAGTCGAGGACCTCGAGCCGCTGCAGCCCGTCGGAGCGCTGGCCGAGCACGACGTGGCTAACGTGCACGTCAATCGCGTTGAGGCGCACGCCGGAGCGCTCGGGGACGACCTCCTTCCATGCCTCGCGGCCGGCTCGCTCGACGGGCGCCGAGACCAGCCTGAAGTTGCGCGCGCCGTCGTTGGTCAGGATCAGGAAACGATCCTCCTGGTGGTCGACCGAATACTCGACCCCTTGGCGGCGACCTTCGATGAGCACGGGCTCGCCTCCCGGCTGATCGCTCCGCAGGTAGCGGCTCTCGCTTGTCACCTGGCTCGAGCTGGTGAAGATGAGGTAGCGCTCGCTCTTGGTCAGCTCCACGCTCAGCTCGAACCGCTCGTCATCTTCCTCGAGCACGCGCACGTCTTCAGCCACCGGCGTGCCGAGCGCGTGGCGCCACACCTGATATGGGCGCATGGCCTTGTCCGGCCGGACATAGAAGAATGTCTTGCTGTCGACCGACCAGGCGGAGCCGTAGTACACGCCGTCGAGGACGTCGGCCAGGTCCTCCCCACTCGTCAGGTCCCGGAAGCGCACCTGGTGGAGCTCGTCGCCGGTGAGGTCGACGGCATAGGCGAGAAGGTTCTCGTCTGGGCTGCGCTCGACGAAGCCGAGCTCGAAGTAATCGTGGCCGCCGGCCAGCTCGTTGGCGTCGAGCTCAACCTCCTCGGGGGCGTCCATCGAGCCCTTGCGCCGGCAGTGGATCTCGTAATCGAGGCCTTCCACCGTGCGCGTGTAATGCCAGTACCCTTTGAAAAACGAAGGTGGCGAGACGTCGGTCTGCTGCACCCGGCCGACGATCTCTCCGTACAGGCGTTCCTGAAGCTTGGCCACCGGCGCCATGACAGCATCGGCGTACTCGTTCTCGGCCTGCAGGTAGGCGATCACTTCCGGGTTGGCTTTCTGCCGTAGCCAGAAGTACGGGTCGATCCGGCGGTCCCCGTGCTTGGTCAGCACCGTGGGGTGCTGGGCTGGGATGGGGGGTCTGGGAGCCCCGGCTGGCGCTTCCATGGGGGATACATCCTGCCAGGTTCGAGCGGCTTCCAAACGCCCTCGCCTCCCCACTTGTGGCGAGGTCGACCCGGTGGCCAGAGATCGGCTTTTAGGTCTCCTTCTCCCCTCACCCCGCTTCGCGGGGAGCTCCCCGCGTGGCGGGGAGCCTAGAGGCCACCGAGCTTGAACGCCTGCCTGACCAGCCGCTTGACGGCTGGCTTCTCAGCGTCGGCCGGACCGCGCAGGGTGACATACCGCGAATCCTTGCCGGTGCCCTGGAGGAGGCCGCTTTTGTCGTCGAGCTCGCGGCCGCGATAGAAGAAGAGGGTCGAATGGTTCGTGAACGTGCCGACGCCGACCACGTTGGCGCCGCCGACTGAGTAGCGGACGAGCTTCCACATCGCGCTGCTCGAACGCGGCGGCCGGCTGCGGTATGCGATCTCATCCGCCTTCGGAGCCGCCTCCTTGACGGTCTTGATCGCAGCCTTGACCGTCGGGCGCACGTTGGTCGGAACGTTCTTGAGCTGCTCGGCGAGCGAGGTCTGCACGGCAGCCATCACATCAACCGCCCGCGATCGCGCCGAGGATCAAGAAGGGCTCCTTGCCCACGACCACCTCATCTGGGAGCGGATCGTCTGGCAAAGCGTCGGACCAGTCCTCTTCGCAGGCGAAGAACCTGATCATCGGCCGGCGCTTCTTCGTGACCATGTCTCGCATCGTCCCGCGCAGCGCCGGGTAGTTTGTCTCCAACGCGTCGAGGATCGACCGCTGAGTCACCGGAGCGGGGAGCTCCAGCTCGACCACCCTGCCGACGCCGGCGAGCGTTTGCAGGTTCGCGGGCAGGACGACCTTGATCACGCCAGCGTCTGGACCTCGACAGAGAGCACGCCCGGCAGGTCGCGGACGATGGAGGTCCAGCTGTCGCCTGCATCTGCGGACGCATAGACCTGGCCCCCGCTGGTGCCGAAGTACACGCCGCAGGGATCGAGGGCGTCGACCGCCATGGCGTCGCGTAGGACGTTGACGTAGCAATCCTTCTGCGGGAGCCCGTTGGTCAAGGCCTCCCACTCGTCGCCGCCGGTTTTGCTGCGGTAGACGCGCAGCTTGCCGTCGGGGACGTAGTGGAGGGAGTCGCTCGTGATCGGGAGCACGTAGACCGTTTCCGGCTCGTTGGCATGGACGTCGACCACGAAGCCGAAGTCGGTTGGGAGGTCGCCGCTGATCTCGCGCCAGGTGTCTCCCCCATCGTCGGTCCGCATCACGTCCCAGTGCTTCTGCATGAAGAGCGTCTTCGGACGTGAGTGGTGCATGGCGATGCGGTGGACGCAGTGGCCGACCTCGGCGTCCGGGTCAGGGATGTGGTTGGAGCGCAATCCATGGTTGACCGCCCGCCACGTCTGGCCGGCGTCGTCAGTTCGGAAGACCCCTGCCGACGAGATCGCGCCGAACATCCGATCAGGGTTGCTCGGGTCGATCAGGATGGTGTGCAGGCAAAGTCCGCCGGCGCCAGGCGCCCAGCCGGACGCGGTCTTGTGGGTCCTGAGGCCCGGCAGCTCGTTCCAGGTCTGGCCGGCATCGCTTGACTTGAAGATGGCCGCGTCCTCGACGCCCGCGTACACGGTGTCCGGGTCGTTCAGCGATGGTTCGAGGTGCCAGACGCGCTTGAACTCGTAAGGATGCGGCGAACCGTCATACCAGGTGTGGGGGCCGACCTCACCCTCGTACGCGAACTGGTTGCCGACGGTCTCCCAGCTCTTGCCGCCATCGTCCGAGCGATGCATCACCTGGCCGAACCAGGAGCTGGACTGGGAGGCGTAGAGACGATCGGGGTTGGCCGGTGAGCCTTTGAGGTGGTAGATCTCCCAGCCCGCGAACTGAGGACCGTTGACCTTCCATTGCTTGCGGCTCGCATCTGCGCTCAGGACGAACGCGCCTTTCCGGGTGCCAACCAGTACCCGCACTTTGCTCATGCCACTCGCTCCTTCCTAACCTGGACTACCTGATCCCGGGCCCCTGAATTGGTCATCCAACTCCTCAGACTGGTCTCCCGCGGCAAACTCATCGGTTCCCTGCAATTTAGTAGATTTCAAGCTTGTGAAGGCAACTCCATACAACCAGAAGACGATCGACGAGTTCCACGCCAAGCAGGGCCGCGGAGTCGGCCCGTTCGGCGACCACGTGGTGCTCATGACCGCGAAAGGAGCCAAGAGCGGCGAGGCGATCACGACCCCGCTCGTAGGTGGAC
>WNFE01006684.1_pt1 | contig 10122 bp, 12 predicted proteins | sample 5400451 | NCBI WGS metagenome assembly WNFE01 (sample SAMN13153344, study PRJNA577476) | soil metagenome | isolation source: 200 cm saprolite under Douglas fir tree site 2 hole 2 | place: USA:California | collected 2015-04-18 | reverse complement strand
CATACGAAGCTCTCCGTTTCAGGCCCCCGGAACGCCAGCGGGCGGCCGTCCTCGACGAGAAATGCCATGGAGAAGCAGCGAACCCCCTCGGCGCTGACCAGCGGCTCGATGACGTCGCCGTGCGACGTGCAGCTGGCAACGGGGAGGTGCAGCAGTTGCGGCGCGGTCGGCCCGTTGAAATCCGCATCGAGGACGCCGGCGGCCCGCCCCGACCGCGCCAGTGCCCGGGCTAGGCCGGCGGTCACGAAGCTCTTCCCTACGCCGCCCTTGCCGCTCAGCACCGCCACCACCCGCCCTACGGTGGCGAGGCGGTCGGCCACGCGGCGCCGCTGGGCCGCAATCTGGTCGACGAGCCCAGAACGGTCGGGTTCCGTCAGGTCGCGATAGGTTCGGATATTCAGGGACATCGCCCGCAAAGATGGCGCCGGGACCGAGGACCGTCTAGTTTCCCCGTTCCTCCATGATCGACGAGCTCAAGCAGAAGCTGCAGGTCGAGGTCGAGCGCCTGAACCACGAGATCAACTTCGTGTTACCGAAGGAGATCGAGCGGGCTCGCGCGCACGGCGACCTGCGGGAGAACTCGGAGTACAAGGCGGCCCTCGAGCGCCAGCAATTCGTGACGTCGCGGCTCTCCCACCTCCGGCTGCGGCTCTCCAAGCTCTCGGGCGTGCGGGAATCCGACATCCCGCGCGACCGTGTCGGGTTCGGGTCCCGGGTCACGGTCCAGGATCTCGACACAAAAAAGAAGGAAACGTACGCGCTGACGCTCGGCGAGTTTATCGAGGGCGACGACGACCCGGCCGAGCTCCCGGTGTCGATGGCGTCGCCCCTGGGCAAATCGCTGCTCGGCACCAAGGTCGGCGAAGCGGTGACGATCGCGCTGCCGGTGGGGAAACGACGGCTCAAAGTCCTGGAGCTCGAAACGGTCCACGACCTCGCGGAAAAGCGGGGCTAAAGCAGCCGGTGGAACACCACCGGGCCGCTCGGGCTCGCCGATCCGGCCCGCGGCTCGATGGTCATCGCCGCACCCAACACCCGTTGATCGGCACCGGGCATCTCCAGCCCCATCACCATCGGCTGGTCCTGGTCCATGGGCATCACGGCCGCGGTCGCCATGCCACGCTCGGTGATGAACCACAACTGGTACGCCTGATCCTTCGCGTTGGGAGCGAGCCCGTCGCAACGCACCAGCCAACGGTGCCGCACGCTGTCGGCGAAGATCGTCACCGAGCCCACCCGACCGCCGGTCGAGACCGGGATCTGGATGAGCTGCGTCGCGGGTCCATGAATGAAGGTCGAGACGGTGTCCTCGAGTGCGTGGACACGCGTGGCAAGGCCGTCCACGGCGAGGGTGATCATCGCCGCAGCCGCGAGCGGCCACTTCCGCCGCGGCGCCAGCGCGCGCGCGAGCACCCGTCCCTTGAGCTCGGGACGCGGGGTCCGCGGCGCCGCCAGCATGCCCAGCCAGTCCGTCATTCCACCCAGTCCTTCAAGTGTCTCAGGCCCTCGGTCAACTTCTGGTGCGCCATGCGCAGCCGTGTCTTCACCGTCCCGAGCGGCTGGTGCAGCCGCCGGGCGATCTCCCCGTGCGACAGCCCCTCGAAGTAAGACAGCACCACGACGCGCCGCTGCTCCTCGGAAAGGGCGGCCAGCGCTGCGTGCACCTCACGGTGCAGCGGCCACCCGGGCACCGTGGCTTCATGCGGTGCGGCCGGCGCGATGTCGCCGCCCTCCACCGCGTGGGCCTGCTCCAGGTGCGCCGACTTGCGCCACCACCGCCGCCGGCGACGCAAGGCGTCGAGCGACCTGTTGCGCGCAATCGACAACATCCATGGCACGAGGGGCCCGCGCCCGGCGTCGTGTTGGTCAATGCGACGCCACACCTGCACGAAGACGTCGCTAACCACCTCTTCGGCCTCGTCCTCATCGTGCAGAATGTGCACTACCAGGCCCAGAATCCACGGCGCCACGAGGTCGTACAGCTCCCCCAGCGCGCGCTCGTCCCTCGCTTTGAGGCGGCGCGCCAGGGAGCGCTGATGCTCTTGACTAAGACGTTTCGGAGAGGTCACTTAGATGCCGATACTAGCAGGGAACCAGGGCGAATCCAGCCCCGGTCGTGTATCTTGAACGCTCGACCGCGGAGGTGGGATGTTGGTTCACTGCCAAGCTGACGACGAGCGGTTTTCCTTCGAAGCATTCACCCGTCACCCCTTTTTCACCGAAGTCAACCGGTGGATCGTGGAGCGGGTGATCGGCCCCGGACGACGAAAGATCGTCGACCTGGGGTGCGGGCCGGGCGCGGTCACCAAGCTCATTCTCGAGCGCCTCGGTGACGCCGGCAATGCCGAAGTGATCGGCATCGACCCTTCCCCCTCTGCACTGTCGAAAGCCCGCGCTGCGATCCACTCCAAGGTGGTCAAGTTCATGGAAGGCAGTGCGGAATGGGTGTCGCGCATCGTGTCGTCCGCGGACGCAGTCGTGTTCCTCAACGCCATCCACCTCGTGCCCGACAAGGCGCAGGTCATTGCCGAGATCCGGAAGGCCCTGAAGAAGGACGGCGTGTTTGCGTTTAACACGACCTTCTTCAACGGCGCGTACGTCGACGGCACGGGCGCCTTCTGGCGCCGCTGGGTGGTGCGGGCGATGCAGGTGCTGCGGGAGCGCGGTATCGCGGTGAAACACTCGGACCACGCGGTTGCGCGGCAGTTCCTCACGCCCGAGGAGTATTCCGACCTGTGTGTGCAGGCGGGGTTTGCCCGGCCGTCTGTCGACTTGGTCAAGATCGAAATGACGCCCGAGAGCATCCGCGACATCGCCCACTTCTCGCTCTTCATCGAAGGAGCGCTGCCGGGCGTGCCGCTCGAAGAGGGCTCCGCCGCCCTGGAAAAGGGGCTCGAGCGAGCGATGGACGAGACCGGCGTGTGCGGCGTGCCGCGCAACTGGTTGGAGTGCGTCGCCACGGCGGCGTAGGTCAGTCCGCCGGTTCAATCAGAAATTCGAGTCGGGCATGGGCGGCGCGCAGCGCCGCTTCCACGGCCTCCGACGACTCTCCCCGCGCGAAGATGAACCCCGGATAGCGCGACCCTTCGGGCCACGGTACCAGCGTCTGGCCAGGGTGCGCGGTGATCGCGACCTCCTCGACGAGCGGTACTGCCCGGGCCTCACCGACTCCGCGCACGTCCCGCAGGACGCCCGCTCCGGGGACGGGGATCATCATCACGCCGGACGCCTGTTCTTCCCGCTCCCATGTCGGCAACTCCATACCCAGCGCGTGCCGAATGATGATCTCTTCGAGCGAAACCCCGGCCCCCAGGCCCGAGCCCCCAGCCCCGAATCTCAGCGCTCCGCTGCACCGCCCGCCGATGGGCCGCGCCGCAAGCTCGATCAGCCACGCCCCCCGGTCGTTGTGACGGATCTCGGCGTGGATCGGCCCTTCCCGGAGCCCGAGCGCGTCGACCGCCGCCTGCGCGCACGCGGCGATGGCGTGCTGTGCCGTCCGCGCGAGGCGTGACGGCGTGACGTAGATCGTTTCCTCGAAAAACGGACCGTCCAGCGGGTCGGGCTTGTCGAAGATCGTGAGCACGCGCACCGACCCTCGCGTCACGAGCCCTTCCACCGCGACCTCGCGGCCGGGCACGAACTCTTCGACGAGGATGTGCCGGGCCCATTCGCCGCACCCCGCCACGTCCGGCTGCTCGAGGATCGCTTGGACGCGCCGAAACGCCGCCACGAAGCCGGGGGGGTCGTCCGCCCGGACGACGCCGCGCGAGGCGGACAGCCGCAACGGTTTCAGGACGCAGGGGTACGCGGCGCGGCCCGCAACGCGCTCCGGGTCCGCCGCGATCGTCAGCAGCTCGAACCGGGGCACGGCCACTCCCGCGGCGGCGAGCATTTGGCGCTGCTGGTGCTTGTCGCGCGCCGCTCGAGCCGCCGCGAGCGGATTGCCGCGGAGCCCGAGCTCCTGCGCGATGGCGGCGGCGACCACGGCGGTGTCGTCGTCCACCGCCACGACGCCGTGCACGGGGTGCGCGCGCGCGAACGCCCGCGCCTGCGCGGCTGCGTGCGCCGGGTCGGCGAAATCGAGTGTGACGAGTCCGGTTGGGTTGGCCCGCTCGAAGGTGCTCGGCCGCTCGGATGCGACGGTCACTTCGATGCCGAGCCGGCGAGCCGCTTCGACGAACGCGACGGTGCGATAGGTGACGGTCGGCAGCAGCAGCAGCAGCCGCACTTCTACTTCTTCGCGGCGGCGAAGTAGGGGTTCGAGCCGGCGGTGTGGTCGGTGATGTCGACGATGCCCTTCACTTCCGGCACGTGCTGTTGCAGCATGGCTTCAATCCCCTGGCGCAGCGTGACGTCCGCCATCCCGCAGCCCTGGCACCCGCCGGCCATGCGGACCATGACCACGGCGTCCTGCACGTCGATCAGCTCCACCCGACCGCCGTGCCGGGCCACCATGGGATTCACCTGACTCTCGAACAGGTCCGCGACGCGCTCGTACAGCGCATCATCCACCGGCGCGGCGCCGGCCTTGGGGGACGTGGCGGGCTTGGACGTCACCGCCGGCTGGCCGCCCGCGAGCGCGGCGCGGATCGCCTGGCCCACCGCCTTCCCCACCACGGGCCACGCCGCGGCGCTGCGCTTCACCACCGTGACGAGGTTGCCCGACACGATGACCTCGCTCACGTCCGCCCCCGGGATGGCGAAGATCGCTTCCGCGAGCGGGGAGCCCCGCGCTTCGTCCGGCGAGGCAAACCGCCGCACGCCACCCGCGTGCAGCGGCTCGCTCACGAGAAACTTGCAGCGGCCGTTGTCGATCGGCTCAGCGGTGATACGGACGTCGGCGGCGCTCATGGTCGAAACTTAACCTGCCGCCCCCGTCTTGGCGGGCACGGGCCGCATCTGCCGCGCCGCCTGCACCATGTTGCGGAGCGAGGGCAGCGTCTCTTCCCAGCCGCGCGTCTTCAAACCGCAGTCGGGGTTCACCCAGATCTGCCGGTCGCCGAGCACCTCCTGCATGCGCTTGAGCGCCTGCACGATTTCCGCGGTGCTCGGCACGCGGGGCGAGTGGATGTCGTACACGCCCGGCCCGATCTCGTTGGGGTAGCTGTACTCCTTGAACCCCTCGAGCAGCTCCGACCCCGAGCGCGCATTCTCGATCGAGACGACGTCCGCGTCCATCTTCTCGATCACGCGGATGACGTCGTTGAACTCGCTGTAGCACATGTGGGTGTGGATCTGGGTCGCATCCGACACGCCGGCGGTCGCCAGGCGGAATGCGTTCACCGCCCACTCGAGATAGCCCGACCACTCGGCCCGGCGCAGCGGCAGGCCCTCCCGCAGCGCGGGCTCGTCGATCTGGATCACTCGAATCCCCGCCGCCGCCAGGTCCGAGACTTCGTCGCGGATTGCGAGGGCCAGTTGCTTCGCCGTCTCCGCCCGTGGCTGATCGTCGCGCACGAACGACCACTGCAGGATCGTGACGGGGCCGGTCAACATGCCCTTCACCGGGCGCGCCGTCTTGGACTGGGCAAACGTGCTCCACCGCACGGTCATCGCCTTCGGGCGGGAGACGTCGCCGTAGATGATCGGCGGCTTCACGTAACGGCTGCCGTACGACTGCACCCAGCCGTGCTCCGTGAACGCAAACCCTTCGAGCTGCTCGCCGAAATACTCCACCATGTCGTTGCGCTCGAACTCGCCGTGCACCAGCACGTCGAGTCCCAGCTCTTCCTGCAGCTTGAGCGTCCGCGTGATCTGCTCGGCGATGAACGCGTCGTACGCCGCCGGCGTCAGCTTGCCGTCATGCAGCTTCTTGCGCGCGTTCCGCACCTCGGCCGTCTGCGGGAACGAGCCGATGGTGGTCGTCGGGAACAGCGGAAGCCGGAACTGCTTCTTGCGCCGCGCGGCGTGCGGCGATGTGCGGCGCATGTCGTGCTCGGTGACCCCCCGGGCGCGTTGCTTTACCGCGGGATTGTGAATGCGTCGCGAGGTGCGTCGCCCGGCGAGCGAGCGCGTGTTGGCGTCGAGCTGGGCCGTCACGCTGTCCCGCCCCTCGCGGAGCGCCCGCGTGAGGGTCGCCACTTCGACGAGCTTCTGTTTCGCAAAGGCGAGCCACCCTTTCAATTCGCTGTCGAGCCGCGTCTCCAAGTCGAGGTCGACCGGCACGTGCAGCAGCGAGCACGACGGCGCCACCCACACTTGGGCCGCGCCGGCGCGCTCCAGGGCGTCCTCGAGCTGGCGCAGCACCGCCGGGAGATCCGCCTTCCAGATGTTCCGCCCATCGATCACACCGAGCGACAATACCTTCCCTTCGCGCCCGCCCCCCGCCGGCCACGCCTGGAGCAGCGCGTCGAAGCGGCCGCCCCCGGCCGCGCGGACCGCATCGAAGTGCAGGCCGGCGACCGGCAGCTCGAGCGCGGTCGGGAGGTTGTCGTCGAGCCCGGCGAAATAGGTGGCGACGAGGATTTTCACCTTCGGCACCCGCTCCGCGAGGAACCGATAGGCGCGCACGAACGCGGCGCGCTCGGCGGGACTACGGTCGAGCGCGAGACACGGCTCGTCGAGCTGGACCCAGGTCGCGCCGGCGGCGGCAAGGCGCGACAGCACTTCCGCGTAGACGGGCAGGAGCGCGTCGAGCAGCGTGAGCCGGTCGAACCGCGCCGTGCGGGCCTTCCCGAGCAGCAGAAACGTCACCGGCCCGATCAGCACCGGCTTGGTGTGGATGCCCAGCGCCTTCGCTTCCTGGAACTCGTCCACCGGCTTCGAGGACGACAGCCGAAACGCCTGTCCCGGCTCGAATTCAGGCACGAGATAGTGGTAGTTCGTGTCGAACCATTTCGTCATTTCCATCGCGGTGATGTCGCGCCCGCCCGACTGGACGCCGCGCGCCATGGCGAAGTACGTGTCGATGTCCACCGGCCCCCCGGCCCAGCCGTAGCGCTTCGGCACGGCGCCCACCAGCGCGCACATATCGAGCATGCGGTCGTAGTACGAGAAGTCGTTCGAGGGGATGACATCGATGCCGGCGTCCTGCTGCAGCCGCCAATGGCGGGCGCGCAGCTCGGCGCCGGTCTTGAGGAGGTCCGGCAAGGAGACCTTGCCGCCCCAGTAGCCCTCGGTGGCGCGCTTCAGCTCGCGCGCGGCCCCGAGGTGTGGGAATCCGAGATTGTGGGCTGTGGGCATAGGGTCTGGAATCTAGCTACGCCCGAGGTCTGAAGTAACGCGCCCGTGCCAGCCGGGGCCGGCGTCAGGGCTTGTGCTGGTTGCGCGGCTTCCTTTGCCCGGGTGGGACCCAGTCGGGCACGCGCCCCGGCGGCGCGCCGCCGGCGGCGCGCGCCAAGCCTGCAGCCGCCTGCGCCGGTGTGGCGCCGCGAGCCACGCCCGCCTGGACCTCGCCCGGCAGCCCGAGCAGGTCGCTCGGGGACCGGCCTGCGCTGATCATTCCTTGCACCAGCTCGAGCGCCTGCTTCGGAGGCACGCCGAGAGCCGCCAACGTGGCGGCCACCCCAAGCGTGAGCGCGGGATCCTGCGGCGGCTGGCTCACCCGCACCAGGTCGCTCACCTGACGCGCACTGATCCCCGCGTTGAGGGCGTCGGCCCCTCCCTCCACGACATCCCCGCTCGGTGCGGCGACGCCCCCTGCACGCACCGCCTCCCGCGCCTCACCGAGGCGTCCGGCCAAGGCGCGCACCGCCGCGATAACGCGATCGCTCGGTACGCCCTTCGCCGCACCCTCGATCGCCTTTTGCACGAGCGGATCGACCGGCAGGCCACGGGCCGCAGCATCCGCCGCGATGCCCCGCACGGCCCGTTGCACCTCCGGTGAGACACGCCGGTCGAGGCGCGCCGGCACGTCCTGGGCGTTGAGCGCACCAGTGAGGGTCGAGCCCAGAACGAGGGTAAGGGCCAGGCCGATGGTTCTCACAGGTGCGCTCCTTGCGCGGTCACCGCGACGACGCTGTTGCGGCGACCGAATCCGTCGTCCACCGCGGGCGCGGCCGGATCCACGACCCAGCGGGCACCGTCTACCACGAACGCGTATTGATGCTGGCCGACGGGGAGGGCGAGGGTGGTCGTCCACACCCCGCTCGTGCCGGCGGGGACGAGGAGCGCGGCACTCCGGTCCCACTGATTGAAGGTGCCCGCCACGGCCACGCGGTGCGCCCCCGGCGCGTACAACACGAACCGCACGAAGACTGAATCGCGCGTACCGCCGCGTGCCTCGGTGCCGGGCCCCGGCCCTGACGCGGGGCGCCCGACAAGCAGCAGAGCCAGTCCTGCCGCCGCCGCGAGGGCGCCGGCCCACACAGTCCACGGGCGCACTCGCAGCCGCAACTCGACCTCTCGCGGCGTGTTGAGCCACCGCCAGGCGCGATTGCCGGGCGAAGCGGCGTGGCTACGGATGGCGGCCATCACGCGCTCCTCGAGCGCCGGCGACAGCGCAAGCGGCGCGCGGTTCCCCGCGCCCACCAGGCGCAACGCTTCCTCGCCCTCGGCTTGGAGCTCAGGCGGCAGCTCGGCGAGTGACAATTCGCCGTCGAGTAACCGCTTGACCAGGGGATGATAGCCCGCCGTCATAGATGCTCCTTCATCAGCTCCCGCAGCCGGTCGTACGCGCGATGCATCCGCATCTTGAGCGAGGCCACCGTCGCGCCCGTGACCCCTGCGATCTCCTCGTACGCCAATCCTTCCATGTGCTTCAGCACGAAGACCTCGCGCTGCTCCGGGGTCAGGTGCTGCAGCGCCCGCTCCAATGCGTGCGCGCGCTCCACTTGCTCGTAGGCGCCGTCCGGCCGGTCGGGCGCCGCAAACATTTCGTCCGTCGAATCGAGCGGCCGTTCCTGTCGCTGCCGGCGTCGCCGCTCCGCGTAGCAGCGGTTCCGCAAAATCAGGAACAGCCACCCCGCAAACTTGTCCGGCTCGCGGCAGTCCGCCAGCCGATCGAACGCCCGCACCAGCGCGTCCTGCACCGCATCCTCGGCGACGTCCCGGGAGCCGAGCATGCGCGCCGCGTAGCGCGCGTAGCGATCGCGGTAGCGCCGCACCAGAACGGCATAGCGCTCCACGTCGCCTGCCAGCACCGCCCGCACGACCTCGGCGTCCGTCGCCTCGCCCTCGAAACCCAACAGGACCCCCACCGCCGTAAGTGATGCAGGGGATGGTAGAGGACCGGGGTGTCGCGGGCAACCAGTCCCAGCCTAAAGAGTCGCACTGGGCAACTTTGGTAACGCCCTGCCCCATAGGCACTTCCGGCCGTGCGCGTTACCTGGCCCCGGTTTCGACCGTCTTCATAGCGTTATGCCCTACGACACGACCCTGGTGGCGGACCGTCATCTCCTGGACGGTGTGGCGCGCGGCGAGGCGGATGCCTTGCGCGCCCTGCACCAACGTTACGGCGAGAGTATCTACGCGCTCGTCTACGGGATGCTCGTCGACCCCGGTGAAGCGGAAGAGGTGGTTGCCGAGACGTTCGCTCACCTGTGGCGCACTGCCGCACGGTTCGTCGCCACGACGAACCAGTCGGTGTCGGCCTGCCTCAAGGAGATGGCACGGAGCCGTGCCCGCGGCCTTCTGCAGGCGCGGGAATGGCCTGAACGACCGCGCACTCCGCCCAGGCAGGGCCCGCTTATCACGATGATTGAGGAGGTTGTATGACCAGTAAGCTTCTCGGGCTGGCGGTGACGCTGGGCCTGCCTACGATGTTGGCGGCGCAGACACCGCAGATCCCCAACGAGCACGCGTCCGATCAAGGGAAGGCCATGGTCGCGTTGCATTCCCAAGGTGCCGCGCACCGTGCCACGCACCGCCGCGGCGAGGTGGTGACGGTCCCACAGACGCGAAACCCTAACGCGGCGACGCCCGCCGTTCGGGCCACGCCCGCTGTTCCCGGGCATGGGATCGTTCCCACCGTCCCGGCCAAGCGCGCCACGCCGGCGGTGCCGGCGCACAAGGGCGGTCAGTCGGGCAGTCACCGACCCTAGGGGTCTCCAGAGTACTGTTTCAAGAAATTCTAGTAGGGGCGCGGTCCGCTGCGCCCCTACTTACTTTCCACCGCTGTTTCCGTCCTCCGCAGCCCGGGCTAGCTTTGCACCGTGAGGCGGGAGATCGTCGTGCTGCTGGTGA
>WNFE01004826.1_pt1 | contig 10122 bp, 6 predicted proteins | sample 5400451 | NCBI WGS metagenome assembly WNFE01 (sample SAMN13153344, study PRJNA577476) | soil metagenome | isolation source: 200 cm saprolite under Douglas fir tree site 2 hole 2 | place: USA:California | collected 2015-04-18 | reverse complement strand
CAGTTGGACTTGATGAGCCGATGCGCTCGATTAGGTTTGGCGCTCTCAGAGTTGCCACCAAATCGATGTTCTCTTGCGCCAGGTACGCGCGTCTGTCAAACGCACCTTCATCCCTGAAAACTTGCGGCCGCTTTGCTTCCGTCAAAACTGCCACTTCATCTCCCGCATGAAGGTCCGGCGGCGGCTCTCCATCCGGACGCGAGGTGAAGCTCAGTCGCAACCCGCCCCGCGCTGGTTGCAGCGCCTCTTCAATCTCGACGCCAGAAACCTCGATTTCGTATCCATAACCCCAGGGCAGGCGGGTTGGCTCGTCGCGCAAGTGGCCGTGCCACCGCAAAGGCGTCTTCAAAGGGAGTTGCCCTCGTTCCATGAGCGAGATCACATGGTCCGCATCCCGCGGCTGCTCTGCAACGCAAACTCCCAGGAAACCAAGCATTGCCCAGCTGAGCAGGGAAGCAACGACGGCAAAAAAGAGACGTCCGATTCTCACAAGGGCGATTCCGGTGAGAATGAGAATAGCTATTGCTGCGAAATAAACGGAAATGAGTAGAGAAGATGCGGCATTTCGCGCAACCACAGGATGCAGGCCGAGTAGGATGCCGCTGGCAAATGCCGCGGCAATCGCTACGGCCGGCAGTCTCATGGCGCTCTTCGCAACCTCACAAGCGTTTCGATGTGGAACGTCTGCGGAAACAAATCGAACAAATGCATTTCAGTGATTTCATAGCGGATGCTCGGCCCGGTGATTTCTTTGGGTTTCCGAGGTGAACAGGTCAATATCGCCAAGTCGCGAGCTAGTGTGGATGGATCACAGGAAAGATACACAATCTCTCTGGCCCCCAGCTCCGCGAGCTTCTCAGCAGCTTGCGCGCCCAATCCTGCTCTCGGCGGGTCCAGAACCACAAACTCCGGTTTTTCGTCAGTCTTCTTCAGGAACTCTTCCGCGTGTTCATTGTGCGAAACAATCGTGACACCTGCCATCTCCGCGTTGGCGTAGAGATCGCGTGTCGCGGCAAGATTGGCATCCACGCTCACCACTCTCTGAAACGACTTCGCCAGCGGCAACGTGAAGAACCCAACTCCCGAGTACAGATCCAGTGCCAGCGCGCCATGCGCCTTTGCCGTGACGGTCTTCAGCAAATCTTCGATCAGGAAGCGATTTACCTGAAAAAAGGAAAGATGGCTGACGCGGAATTTGTGTCCGCCCGCTTCGTGCGTCAGGTACCCCGGCCCCGTCAATTCAAACCGGTTCTTCCTTTGGTCCAGCAGCAGCAAACTTTCGATCTGGGGCAATGCTTCTCGAAAGGAGGCTGCCAGCTCCGCGGCTGGCTTGGAAAATTTCTCGAACGCAATGTTCAGCGCAATTTTGTCGTCAGCCGAATCGGCAAAGGCTTCTATCTCTTGGATACCCTCGGGCAGTCTTCCGGCGCGCGCCATTTCTTGCAATTGCGCGAAGGTATATGCGAGGCGTGGCGACAGCACGGGACACTCATCAATCGGCACGATCACGGAACTCTCCGGCAAAAAGTACCCCAGCGCCCGAGGCATCCCACTGCGCACCGCCCACTGCGCGCGGTTTCGATAGCCGTACGGTTCCGCCGAATGCTCCACAATTGCGCCTTCCCACGAGACGCCGCCCAACCGCGAAAGAGTTTCCCGCAAAATCTCTTTCTTTAGCCTCAACTGCTCCGCCGCAGGGATGTGCTGGTAGTGGCAGCCTCCGCATTTCTGAAAATGAGCGCACTTTGCTTTTCCGCGCTCTTCTGCCGGTGACGTAACCTCCAACAATTCCGCCCAAATTAAGTTTTTCTTTTTCGATTTCGCGTTTGCCCGCACTTGTTCCCCTGGCAAAACATAGGGCACGAAAACCGTATTTCCATCGGCATGCGCCAAGCCGTCACCACCGTATATGAGCTTCTCAATCGATAATCTTAACTCATCAGGCATATTATTGTCCTATTCTATGATAATTGGCCGGTCTGGGAACGAGATATATTGCGCTGCCTTGTCGTAGGAACTGAGTAGTCTAATTTAGACTAGTTGCGCCTAGTCTAAATTAGACCAGTTACGATAGGTAGAAAAGGCTCAGTCGCGGGATTCCAAACTCTTCCAACAGCCGTTTTTGCATGTATTGTTTTTCTACCATCGCCAGTTGCTGCGCTTTCATCTTCCGTCTGTACGTCGACAATTGCCCGTCCACTTCGCGCTGGATCTTGAGCATCAGCTCTTCCGGCGCATGGCTCATCAGCAGCGCGTGCAGCTTCTCATCCAGAATCGTCAACCGGCGCTCCACATCTTCCAGGTCCAGCGTTGCCGGAGTATCTAGCAGCACGATATTAGAGTTGAGGGATTCCGCAATCTCCGTCAGCCGCGCGGCGATCTCCGGCCGTTGCGCCAATTGTTTTTCCGCGGAGGATTTCAAACGCGCAACATTCCTTACAACATACGCCTTAACTTCATCTCGCGAAAACGCTTCTCTGGCCGCCGCGCGCTCGTTTTTCCGCGCGCTGCCGGCAGCGGCCTCCTGCTGTTCTTCGGCTGCCTCCAGCACCGCATCCGTACAATACGCCAGATTCTTCAAAGGCTTGCCCGCTCCTCGCCGCGACCTCTGATAGCTCTCAAACGCCTTGTCGATCCCTTTCAGCGCCGCCTCCAGCGGCACGCCTGCTTTCTGCCACGCTTCCATGATCGCCCAATCCAGCGGTGACACCAATAGATGCGCCCCACGCTTCCTCCAAAAATATTCTTCGATTTCCGTAAAGTAATTGAAGTAGTTCCAGCCGTCCATTTCGTTGGTGGGAGCGCCCTGATGCCTCAGCGCCAGCCTCGATCCTGCTTGCGTCGCTTCCGTCCGCTGCTTAATTCTGTGCCTTTTTTGCCGGCCCCGCTGCCGCGCTCTTGCCATGTTCCGCGGGCTGGTTTTTCTCCCAGATCAATCGCAGGCCCTTCAGTGTAAGAAATTCATCCGTGTGTTGGATGTGTTTGGAGCCTTTGGAGACCAGCTTGGCCTGCCCGCCGGTCGCAACCACTTTTGCATCTTCGCCAAGTTCTTTCTTCATGCGCGCGAGCATGCCATCCACCATGTCCACCGCACCGTAGTACAAGCCGGCTTGCATGTGCGTCACGGTGTTCGTCCCAATTACCTTTCCCGGGTCTTTGATCTCCACGCGCGGCAGTCGCGCAGCTCGCGCAAACAGCGCTTCCGATGAAATCCCCAATCCCGGCGCGATTACCCCGCCGAGATATTCACCCTTGGCGGAAATCGCGTCAAACGTAATCGCCGTCCCAAAATCCACCACAATGCACGGCCCGCCGTACTGATGGAACGCCGCCACACCATTTACAATCCTGTCCGCTCCCACTTCTGAAGGATTGTCCACCAGCACGGCCATCCCAGTCTTCACGCCCATTTCCACGAACAGCGCCTTCTTCCCAAAATAGATTCGTGACATCTCCGCAAACGTCCGGTTCACCGGTGGTACCACCGAGCTGATTGCCACACCGGTGATCGCGTTCCAATCCAGCCCGGCAAGGGTGAAGAGATTTCTCGTCAGCACGCCATACTCGTCGATAGTTTGCTCGCGGGCGGTCGTCAGACGCCAATTCGCAATCAGCTCCTCGCCGCGAAAGACGCCCAGCACCGAGTTGGTGTTCCCCACGTCAATGGTCAGCAGCATCTAGCGCGCCTCCGTGACGTCGCCTGAAATTACCGCCGTGATCCGCCCGTCTTCCCGTTCCACCTGAAGCAATCCTTCCGGCCCGAGTCCCGCCGTCGTACCGGCATAGCTCTCGGTTCCGTTGGTTACGCGCACGCGCTTGCCTTTTGCATAACTCGATACCGACTCAAAGCGCGCAACCACACTGGCCACACCTTCCCGCAGGAAACGATTGTAATCGCTCTCGAATTCGCGCAGCAACCGCACCAGCAGCTCCATGCGCGATTGCGGTTTGCCGGTTTCCGCGCGCAGGGAAGTGGCCACATTGGCAAGCTCTCCGGGAAACTTCTCCTGATTCACATTCAACCCGATTCCCACAATCACAAATCGTACTTGATTCGGCTCGGCATGCATCTCCGTCAGAATGCCGCCAACTTTTTTCCCACGAACAAGCAAATCGTTTGGCCACTTCAGGTCCACTTGCAGCCCCGTCACAGCCTGCACTGCCGAATGAGCCGAAAGTCCTGCCAGCATGGTCAACAGGGGCGCTTGCACCGGTGCCAATCTAGGCCGCAGCAGCAAAGTCACATAAATTCCCGCGGCGCGTTCGGAATGCCACGTGCGTCCCGCTCGCCCGCGTCCTGCCGTTTGCTCCTCCGCCAGCACTACCGCCCCTTCCGCTTCACCGTCATGTCCCAATTCCAACGCCACCCGATTCGTCGAATCCGTCTTGAAAAAATGAAAAATGCGTTTCCCGAAAAGATTGCCTTTCAGCCGCTGCTTCAGCATGTCTGGAGTCAGGATGTCGGGGACTTGCTCCAGAAAATATCCAGTGCCCGCGTGGCTCTTCACTTTCACGCCTAATTCGCGCAGCCGTTCCACCCATTGCCACACCATGGATCGCGAAACGCCAACTTGCTTCGCGATTCGCGCCCCGCTGATCACGATGGTGGCATTTTCCGCCAGCAGCGTAAGCAACCCCGCTAGCCGCCTGTCGGTAGTGCCTGGTAAAGATTCTTGAGTCATCGGGATCTCTCACGCCCTCTGCGCCGCCTAAGCTTACGTTTCCTCGATGCTGTCCACAAGCAAGCTGAGGTTCGCGGCAGGCGCCGAGTGTGTGAGCATCCCGGAAGAAAGAAAGTCGGCGCCGGCCTCCGCGTAAGCTCGCGCGTTGTCCATTGTGATGCCCCCGGAGATTTCGATCACGCACTCCGCGCGAATCCCGCGGGCGAGCTTCACACACGCTGCCGCACGTTCCGGAGTCATGTTGTCCAGCAGTACTGCTTCCGCCCCAGCCTCGAGCGCTTCCTGCAATTCTTTCTGATCGCGAACTTCAACCTGCACCGGCAACGGCCCTGGACCGACGACTTCCGGGTCCAGTCCCGCGGCATCGTAAGCGCTTGCGGCGCGCGGCGACGGCAGTTTGGGCGATACATGGGTATGCGCTTTGTCCAGCGCGGCTTTGATTCCTCCGGCCAGCGCGATGTGATTCTCTTTCAAAAGAATGGCGTCATAGAGTCCGAACCGGTGGTTCGCTCCGCCGCCGGTCTTCACCGCGTATTTTTCCAGCGCCCTCAAACCCGGCGTGGTTTTTCTGGTATCCCGAATCCGCGTCTTCGTTCCCGCCAGTTGTCCCACGAAGCGCCGCGTCAGCGTGGCAATTCCGCAAAGATGCGCCAGAAAATTCAGCACCGTTCGCTCGCCGCCGAGGATCGCGCGAGCATTCCCCTTGACTTGCAAAATCTCGGCGCCCGGCTCCACAAAAGAACCATCGTTGTGCGGAAAAACGACTCGGACCTCTGGATCTAGTGCCCGGAAGATCCTTTCGGCAATCGGCAATCCAGCGCAAACGAGGGTCTGCCGGGCCAAGATGTGGGCACGGGCCGACGCTCGGGGTGGTACTACCGCTTCAGTCGTCGCGTCTCCCGTGCCAATATCTTCCTCCAGCGAGCGGCGCACTAGATTCGCAATGTAGGGCGTATTCCAATCCATAGGAACCCCGGAAACGTAGAATCTTATCCAAGCTGCGACAAGCGATCCTGTAGCTTTTGCATTTCCACGCGCTGCTCGGCAAGAGTGGCTTCCAGACCTTTAATGATCATCTCCGGCGCGCGACTGCGGAAAGTCTCGTTTCCGAGCTGTTTTTCCTTCGAGATAATAGCCTTCAGGAGTCCTTCGATGTCCCTCTTCAACCGCGCAATTTCAACCTGCGGATCGACGATCTCCTCGAAGGGAATGTGGAGGTCAAAATCCGTGGCTTGGTGAAAATATCCTTTGCCAGTAAGATGCTCCGCACTTACGCGCAAGCTCGAAAGAGCTGCCAGTCGCTTTATCGTCTCTACGTTCTCCTCAACAAGCTCCCTGACCTCCACATCCTGGGTCGACAGTTCGGCCGCAATTCTTTTCTTAGGGTCGATCCTGTTGTCCGCCCGCCCGGTGCGCACCGACGTGATCACGCGTTGCAACAACCAAAGCTTTTTCTCCGCGACCGGATCAATTCGGTTCGACCTAGCCTCTGGAAAGCTGTCCAGTGCAATCGAGCGAATTCCCGCTCGCTGCGGCAGTTGTTGCCACAATTCTTCCGTCAGGAAGGGCATAAATGGATGGAGCAGCCGCAACGCTCGTTCGAAAGCAGCAAACAGATTTCGCCACGCGACTGTGGCTTTTGCCAAATCCTTGTCCAGTAGCCGCGGCTTGACCCACTCGATATACCAATCGCAAAAATCGCCCCAAAAGAAGTGATAAACACTCTGAGCGGCTTCATGGAACCGGTAGCTTGCTAGTGCCTCATTATTCTGTACGATCGCTTTTCCGAGGCGTGAAAAAATCCAGAGATCGACCAGTTCGATTTCATCTCCCGAGCGGTACGGTGCATTGTCACGCACTTCAGGAAGTGCGACATCCTCTATTTTCCCGCCACCCTCTTCAAACTTGTCCAAATTCACGAACAAAAACCGCGCTGCGTTCCAGATCTTATTCACAAAGTTCCGCGAGCTTTGAATACGGTCCTCGGTCCAGATCACGTCGTTTACGGACGCAGTAACCGCCAGCGTGAAGCGCATGGCATCCGTCCCGTATCTTCGGTTGACGTCGATCGGATCGATTCCTGTGCCTTTGGACTTCGACATCTTCTCGCCGTCCGGCGTGCGAACTATCGAATGAAGGTAAACGTTGCGGAAAGGAACTTTCCCCGTGAAGTGCAGGCCCAGCATGATCATCCGCGCTACCCAGAAAAACAGAATCTCGTAGCCGGTGATCAGCAAGCTGGTCGGGTAATACGTTTTGAAATCCGCCGTCTCCGCTGGCCAGCCCAGCGTGGAAAAGGGCCACAAACCTGAACTAAACCATGTATCCAGCACGTCCGGATCCTGTTCCAGCTTTGCCGACCCACACTTAGAGCACTTTGCGGGCGCTTCCCGAGCCACGATGATTTCCTTGCAGTTACCGCAATGCCACGCCGGAATCCGGTGCCCCCACCAAAGCTGCCGCGACAGCGTCCAGTCGCGAATGTTCCTCATCCAATTAAAATATTCCTCGCGCCGGTTATCCGGCACGATCTGAATCTCGCCTCGCTCCACCGCGGCAATCGCCGGCTCCGCCAAGGGTTTCATCTTGCAGAACCATTGCGTCGAAGCTCGCGGCTCGACAATAGTCTTGCTTCGTTCGCACAATCCGATGGCGTTCGTGTGCTCGGTGATTTTTTCTAGAAGTCCCAGCGCCTTCAAGTCCTCAACAATCTTCTTCCGCGCCTCGAAACGGTCCATCCCGGCGTAAACGCCCGCCGCCGCGTTCATTTTGCCGTCGTCGGTCATCACGTCAATTTCTGCCAATTTGTGTCGCCGTCCCACCTCGAAGTCGTTCGGATCGTGCGCCGGGGTGATTTTCACAGCGCCGGTCCCGAACTCGCGGTCCACCATCGAGTCCGCGATTATCGGAATCTCCCGATTCATCAGCGGCAGCAGCGTTTTTTTGCCGACGAGGTGCGTGTACCGCTCATCTTCCGGATTCACCGCCACAGCCGTGTCGCCCAGCATCGTTTCCGGACGTGTTGTTGCCACTACGAGGAACTCCTGTGTCCCCACGACCGGATACTTGATGTACCACAGGTGCCCCAGCCGCTCCTCGTGGAGTACTTCCAGGTCGCTCAGTACCGTCAAGCACACCGGGCACCAGTTCAGCAGCCGGTTCTCCCGATAAATCAGCCCCTCTTCATAAAGCCTTACGAACACCTCCGTAACCACGCGTGACAATTCCGGTGACAAGGTAAACTTCTCCCGCGACCAGTCGCAGCTTTCTCCAATCTGTTTCATCTGCCGGGTGATTATTCCGCCCGACTCTTCTTTCCACTTCCAAACCCGCTTCAGGAATTCTTCGCGTCCCAGGTCACGGTAATTGATTCCTTGGTCCGCCAATTGCTTCACGACCACCCGTTGCGTCGATATCGAGGCATGGTCCGTTCCCGGCAGATAGAGCGTGTTGTAGCCTCGCATCCGGTGCCAGCGCGTGAGGATATCAATCTCTGTGTGGTCCAGCATATGCCCGATGTGCAGCGAACCCGTCACATTCGGCGGTGGGATCACGATCGAAAACACCGGCCCCGGCGCATTCGCATCCGCCTTGAACAGTGCTTCCTTTACCCAGAAGTCTGCCCACCGTGGTTCGATCTGCTGCGGTTCATATGCCTTTGCGATCTCGCGACCCATCCGGTGTGCTTCTCCCTTGTAGTGGCGGGTCTTTAGACCCGTTCTTCTTTACTCCAGGCGGGCTTTGGCCCGCCCGTACTAAACGCGCTAAAGCCTTTCAGAGTAATCTTCGACTATACGAGGGGAAAAGCAGCTGCGTCAATTCGGCCCGACACAACTCAGCAAACAAATATTCAATTTTGACAATTAAAAGCGTCGATTGGACGACTGAACTTACGGGGCGGGGAACTACGACTTCTTCAACTTCATCTCTTCCTTGACCATCGCTTCCACGACGGGCTTCAGGATTTCTCGCGTGACCGCCTGCAAAACCTCTGGACTCATCCGCGCGAGCACTCTGGCAACCAGGTCGTCCATGCTCGGGGTTGCCTCAGCGGCCGCCACCGGAGGCTCTATGAGCGCCTCAGGTGCGTAAAAACTTGTTCCATCGCTAGCGTGTTGTTCAGTAACGTGAGTCGCATCCTCCGCAACTTGCGCCGCTTCTTCGCGGATGGCCTCCACCGCCCCTGTGGGCAAAGCCGCTTCCTCAATCACCTGCTGAGTTGTTTCGCTGACCGCCTCAGCAATTTTTTCTGCTCCGTTGTTTCCCGCAGCAGGAGTGGTTACCGGAGCTGCGGCGTCCCACGCCGATGCTAGTTTGTTGGCCTTCTCAATCTCAGCGTTCCAGGGGTTCGACGGTACCGAAAACCACGAGTCTTTGGGAGCTTTCGTTGGAGGCTCGGCTTGCTTTACCTCAGGTACGTTGGCAACCACCGCCGCCGGAGAGGATAGTTCGTCTTGTCTTACACGCGCTACTTCTTCCACCGCTGTCGCTGTCTCCGTCGAAATCTTTTCCTGCGAAACAGGCGAACTTGCCGCTGCCCACGGGTCATTCCCAAATGGAGCAGCCGCAATCGTTCCCGTAACGGGTGATGTTTTTGCGATAACGGTTGATGCCGCTGGCGTTTCCTTTACAACGTTGCTCGCTGCGGGGGCCGTCTCAACCAGTTCTGGTTTGTCCTCCACCGGCGTCCACGAATCTACTGGAATCTTCTTTGCCAGGATCTGCTCAAAACTGCCCGCGCGCCAATCCTTCGCTCCGCTGGTGGTTCCGGTATCCTTGTAACTCCCCGCTTCCTCGTGCCGCCATGGTGCAGGTGGTTTTTCTTCTTCAGCTTCCTCTTCCAATTCGTCTGAGTCCGGATCGCGCCAATCGCGCTGCGGCGCCAATTCGGAATTCGTCTGCTGCAGATAACTGAGCTCGTCGTCCTTCTCATCCGTAGGTGTTTCCAGCAGGCTCCCGAATGCTACCGGTTGCGAGCCGCTGTCAATTCGTACTGGCTCTGGGCGCTCCGCCACCTCGTCCACAAAACTTTCATGCTCAAGGGGCGCAATTGCCGGCTCATGGGAAGGCATGGGCAATGGGAAGCTTTCCACTGTCGGCACACTCGCACCGCTTGGAGTTAGCAGATCCGAGGCCTTCAGTACCTCTGGCACTGGAGTCTTTGCCGCACCGGCATTCCCCTGGGCCACTCCCGCGCGTTGCAATGCGGACTTCACCATCGAAATCAGCGGGTCTGGCGGAACAAATGGCTTTTTCAGCACCCCATCCGCTCCAACTCGCTGCGCTTCTTGTTCATCGAGTGGATCGAACGCGCCCACCAGCAGAATCACCGGGATATGAGCGAGGGAGGGATCCATCTTCACGTACTGGCAAACTTCGTATCCATTCCGCACAGGCATGAACACATCGGCGAGAACCAGGTCGGGGCGCAAATCGGAGA
>WNFE01020156.1_pt1 | contig 10123 bp, 8 predicted proteins | sample 5400451 | NCBI WGS metagenome assembly WNFE01 (sample SAMN13153344, study PRJNA577476) | soil metagenome | isolation source: 200 cm saprolite under Douglas fir tree site 2 hole 2 | place: USA:California | collected 2015-04-18 | reverse complement strand
GAGGGGGTGTACCTCACGGAGGTCCTCGCCGCGCCCATCGAACAGTCGCGCGACCCGGAGGGGGAGGTCGCGCGCCTGCTGCAGCAAAAGCGCCGTTCCCTGGGCCTCAAGCCGCTCGCCCGCGACGCGCGCCTCGACGCGATCGCGTCTCGCGAGGTGCGCGCGCTGGCGTCCGGAGGCGAGCTGTCGCGCGACCTGCAGCGCCAGGTGGTGGACGAGGCGCTGCGATCGCAGCCACGGCTGCGCAGCGCCATCGCGGAGGCGTTCGTGGGGAGCGGAGCCTCGGCGACGGGTTCCTCGCCCAACCTCGCGTCTCCCGCGTGGACCCGGCTCGGGGTCGGGGCGATCTACGCCAGCTCGGACACCTATGGGGCGGGAAGGCTCTGGGTGCTGCTGCTCTATGCCCGGTAGCCGGCTAGGCGGACTTGCGCTGCGTGGCGAACGCCTCGATCGAATGCTCCGGAGACTCCGCGATGGTGTAGTTCGGGCAGCGCACGCAGGTGAAGCTGTTCCAGCCGCGCTTCACGGCCTCGTTGAGGCAGTCGTCGTACGCGGTGCAGAAGAGGTTCCGGTGCGCCTCGACGGACATCTTGCGATTCCCCTCGAGATTGATCGGCGTGGTCAGCTCGGTTGGCATCGGCTTGGCCATGACGCGCATGCGGAAAATCCTCCTGGTCCAGCGATGAAGGCGGGGCGTATAACAGAACGCGTCAGGCCTCGCCAGTCGCACAGTGACCGACGCTGGATAGGCATCGACCGACCGGGATGCAAGGCATTGTGACGCAATGACAATTTTCGCGTCGGGCGCCCTGCTCCAGGCGCTCCTCCTGGCCGCGGCAGGCGTTGGCCAGCCAACATCCGAGCAGGCGGGCGCCGCCCTGTCCGCGGGGCGGCTGGACGAGGCCGCCGCGGGGGCCGAGTCGTGTCTCCCGGACCCGGGATGCGCGCTGGTGCGGGGCCGAGCGCTCTTCGCACTCGGCCGGCTCGCCGATGCCGCTCAGGCCCTCCAGGGAGCAAGGACGGGAAACCTGGCGGCGCACGCGGCCAAGCTCCACGGGGAGGCCTTCGTGCTGGCCGGCCGCCCCGCGGACGCGTTGGAACCCCTGCGCGCCGCCGCGCAGGCGGACCCGGACGGGCCGGCGGGGATCCGCGCGTCGGCGCTGCTCGCGGACGCCCTGCTCGGGACCGGCGAATTCGCCCAGGCGGCGGAGCAGGCCCGGAAGGCGGCGCAGCTCCCCGCCCAGCCGGGCGACGTCCGGGCCGGACTCGACCTGATCCGGGCCGAAGCGTTCTCGGGCCGGGTCGACGCAGGGGAAGAAGAGGTCGCTCGGGAGGGGGCGCGGCAGTGGCGGGAGTTCTGGCTCGAGCATCCCGAGCACCCCGCCGCCCAGACTGCGCGCGCGGAAGAGGCGCGGCTGTCCGAGGTCTCCGGACGGCCCCTGCCGGAGCCCAGCGGGCGCGAGCTGCTCCTGCGCGCGCAGCGGTTGCTTTCCGCTGGCAAGCCCGGCGCCGCGGTCGCGCAGGCCGAGGCGGCCGTGAAGGCGCTGCGCGGCGGCGAGGCGGCCGAGGCCCAGCTGACCCTCGCTCGCGCGCTGGCCGCCGACGGCCGGCGGGGCGAGGCCGGGCCCGCGCTCACCTCGGCTTGGAAGGACGGCCCTCCGCGCGTCGCGGCGCCCGCCGGGATGCTCTTCGCGCGAGACCGCGCCCGGCGCGGAAACGATCCCGAGGCGGTGCGCATCCTCGACCAGCTGGCGCGGCGCTACCCGCAGTCCGGCGAGGCCGAGGAGGCGGCGTACGTCGCCGCGCGGCTGCAGCTCGACCAGGGCAACGAAGCGGACGCGCGCCGCCGCCTCGCCCGGATCGCGCGCCGGCGGACCGGAGCGCACGCGTCCGATGCGCGCTGGACGGTGGCCTGGCTGTCGTACCGGCGCGGTCTGCCCGACGCCGCGGAGCGGTTCGCCGAGTTCACCGCCAGCGCCGACTCCGACGCCCAGCGGGCCCAGGGGCTGTACTGGCAATCGCGCGTGGCGGACCCGCGCCCGGCGGGAGTGTTCCTCCGGCGCGTGGTGGAGATCGACCCTCTCGGGTACTACGGCCTGCTCGCGCGCCAGCGGCTCGGGCAGGTGGATCCGGAACCGCCGCCTTTTCCGCCCCCTGCCCCGCCGCCCCGGGGCGATCCGCTCCCGCCGCGTCTCGCGCTGGCCGCCGACCTGTTCCGCCTGGGCCTGCTCGCCGAAGCCGGCGCGGAGGCGGACCGGTTCGTGCGGCAGCGACCGGCGCAGGCCGTGCTCGCGCTGCCCGTGTACGAGCGCGCGCAGAGGTATGACCGGTCGCTCGCGCTGGCGCAGTCGCTGCTCGGGTGGAAGACGCCGCGGCCCGGCGCCGACCCCGCGCTGCTCGAGGGGGCGTACCCCGCGGCGTACGCTCCCCACGTCGGCTCGAGCGCCGCGCGCGCGGGGGTCGATCCGTACCTCTTGCTCGCGGTCGCGCGGCGCGAGAGCCTGTTCAAGCCGGACACCCGCAGCGCCGCCGGCGCGGTGGGCCTGATGCAGCTCCTGCCGGCCACCGCCCGGCGCGTGGCCATCGTGCTGGGCCGGCCCTCGCCGACCGACTCGGACATGGCCGAGCCGCAGACGGCGATCGACCTGGGCGCCTGGTACCTGTCCGAGCTGCTGGGGCGGTTCGGCGACCCGGCCATCGCCGCGGCGGCCTACAACGCCGGCCCGCGCGTCGCCGCGCCCTGGGCCGTGCGCTCCGCGGGCCAGCCGCTGGACCGGTGGGTGGAGGAGATCCCCTACCGCGAGACGCGCACCTACGTGAAGGTGGTGCTCGGCGCCTGGAGCGCCTACCGCATCCTGGCCGGCGGCTCCGCTCCCGCCCTCTCCGACGCCGTCCCCACCCCGAAGCCCGGCGCCGCCTTCTAACCGGCCTAAAGGATCAACGCGGAGACGCGGAGTCGCGGAGTCTTTTTGAAACGAATCCCTCCGCGTCTCCGCGCCTCCGCGTTGATCTCTTGGTCTAGATTAGCTTCTGCTGGGCGCCTGTGTGGAGGGCGGCGAGGATCTCTTCGCCGTATTGCTGGAGGCGGAAGGGGTCCATTCCTTCGACGCGGCCGAGCTCCTCCAGGGTGCGGGGGGCGGTGCGCGCCACGGCCATCAACACGGCGTTGGGAGCGATGACCTGCACCTCGACCTTGCGCGCCTCGGCGCGGCCCTTCCGCCAGGTCCGCAGCTTCTCGTACCGCTCCTCCACCTCGGGATCCGGCCCGCCGCGCCGCCACGGCGGACCGCGCTCCGGCCGCGGGCGGGGCGGCGGCGCCCCGGACTGCCCGGCGCGCACCGCCTCGAGGATCTCCGGAGCCAGCCGGCGTAGCACGGCCGCCTGCGCGCCGGGAACGCGCTGCACTTCTTCCTCCGTGCGCGGCTGCCTGCGGGCGACCTCGGCGAGCAGCAGGTCCGACAGCACCTTGAAGGGCGGCCGGTTGACCTCGCGCGCGCGGCGATCCCGCAGCAGGTACATCTCGCGCAGCACGCCCCGGCCGCGGCCGTCGAGCGTGCGCGCCGCCTTCATCTTCTGCCACCCGTCCGCGTCGAACTGGCGCGGCCGCGGCTCCTTGGCGATGAGGCGCGCGAACTCCGCCTCCGCCTCGGACAAGTGCCCGCGATCGGCGAGCCGCGCGCCCAGCCGCTCGCGGAGCGCGAGGAGGTGCTGCACGTCGGCGAACGCGTACGCAAGCTGTCCCGGAGTCAGCGGCCGGCGTCCCCAGTCGCTGCGCTGCTCGTCCTCGGTGAGCATTACGCCCAGCTCGTCGGACAATAGATTTCCCAGCCCGACGCGCTCGATGCCCAGGACTTTCGCGGCGGCGTGCGTATCGAAGATCCGCCCCAGGGTGACGCCCCACTCGCGCTTGAGACACACGACGTCGTACTCGGCGGCGTGGAGCACCACTTCGCGCGCCGGATCGGCGAGTAGCGGAAGCAGCGGGCCCATCCCGACCGCGAGCACGTCGATGGCGTAGTCCGCGCTCGGGGTGGCGATCTGCACCAGGCAGACCTGCTCGCTGTAGGCGTGGAACCCGTTCGATTCGGTGTCCAGCGCGGCGCGGGGCTCCGCGGCGACCGCCTCGGCGACGCGCGAGAGCCCGGCTCCGTCCGCGACCAGCACCTGTTCTCGCATCCCGCCGCGACGCTCTACCACGGCGGAGGCGGAGCGATGCTCGGACGCCGGGAGCGAGAGCGGGCGGCGGCTCACGCCAGCCGGCCCCGCGCCTCAATCTCGCGCAGGATGGGACGGAAGCGGCCCTTGACTTTGAGGAGCCGCAGGTCGTGCGCGAGGCCCGTCGCGGCGCGGTAGAAGAGGATGGCTTCCGCCGGCGGCTTGACCGCCAGCGCGACGCGCGGCTGCGACTGCACCAGCCGCCTCACGTCCTGCACCATCGGGTCCGCGCCGAAATCGTACGGTTCGTCCGTCTGGATCGGCCGCTCGACGATGTCGGCCAGCCTCTGGCAGAACTCGTGCGCCGCCTGCACGTCGTCGCCGATGAAGCGGAAGCCCGCGCGCTCCAGCGCGGGACCGACCTGCATGGCCCGCTTCCCCTGCGCGTTCGCCTCCAGGAAGCTCCGGTAGGTGGCCGCGAAGGGCTCGGAGAGCAGCTTGGTGGCGCCGAAGTCCAGCACGCCGAGGCGGCCGTCGGGCAGGAGGAGGAAGTTGCCGGGGTGCGGGTCGGCGTGGATCCGGCGCGCGGCATAGAACGGCCCCCAGATGGCGAACGCGAGCAGCCGCCCCACGCGATAGCGCTCCTCGTCGGAGGGGTTCGACTCCATCAGCTCGAGCAGATGCGGCCCGCGCAGCCGGGTCAGGCACAGCACGCGTAGCGAGGACAGGTCCGGCACCACCTCGGGGACGGCCAACTCGGGGTATCCGCGCGCCGCCTGCGCGTACGCGCGGCACTGCTCCGCCTCTTGCACGTAATCGAGCTCGCGCAGGAGTGACGCGCGCACCTCCTCGTAGTACGGCCGGCCGTCGAGCGTCTCGCCGGTGAGCGACAGCCCCCGCACCAGGACGGCGGCGTTGGCCAGATCGCTCTCCAGCGCGCGATCGACGCCCGGGTATTGCACCTTGACCACCACGTCGCGCCCGTCGCGGAGCCGCGCCCCGTGCACCTGTGCTCGAACGACATCCGCTGCGGGGCCTGCGCGAGCAGCCTCGCGACGATCCGGCGCGCCTCGGCCGGCAGCGCGTCGGGGTCCATCGCCAGGGCCTGCCCGAGCTTGAGGGCGGCCCCCTTCAGCTCGCCGAGCGTCCCCAGGATCCGTTCGGCGGCCTTGCGCAGATCCGGGCTCGCCTCCCCGCCCAGCGTGCGGCGGGCCTGCTGCGCGAGGAGGTCGCCGGTCGTGCGCGCAGTGAGGTAGGCCAGCCGGCTCAGCCGGCGCAGCCGGCCGGTCTGCACGTGATCGTCGTCGGGCATGGGGACCTCAGGGTAACGGCCGGAGCCCGGTACCGCATCTGCCGGCGCTTCGCCGCCCGTGGTATGGGCCTGCGCCCATGGCGGAACAGACGAGGCCATCACCCGGCGCGGCGAGCGCGTTCGCCGCGTATGCCGCTTTGTGGGTGGGGTACCTCGCGATCGGGGGCGCGACTCAGCAGCGCGACCTCGTCGCCGGCCTGTGGGTGACCGAGATCCTGGCCATCGCGCTACCGGCCATCATCGCCGTCCGCGTCGCCGGCCTTCCCGCGGGACGGTCCCTGGGGCTGCGTGCGCCGCGGCCCGCGCACCTCGGAGCGGCCGTCCTGCTCGCGGTGGCGAACCAGCCCGTTGTGTCCTTCGTCACCTGGGCCTCGCGCGCGCTCGCGCCGGAGAGCTGGGTGAAGGAGTTCGATGCCCTCCAGCGCGCACTCGATCTGTTCTTCTCGATGCAGGCGCTGCCCATGATCCTGACGGTATCTCTGGCGGCGCCGCTGGGCGAGGAGCTGTTCTTCCGCGGCTACGCACTCCCGGCGCTGGCGCGCAGCTGGGGCCCTCTCGCCGCCTGCCTGGTCAGCGGCGCGATGTTCTCCGCCCTTCACGTGAACCGGATCGGTTTCCTGGGTCTGTGGGAGATCGGCATCCTGCTCGCCTTGCTGCGCCTGTGGAGCGGGTCCCTCTGGCCGGCGATCCTCTGCCACGCGACCAACAACGCCGTGGCAGGCGTCGCGTTCCTGCTCGGCTGGGAGGATCCGGACGTCGCGCCGCCGGCCTGGCTCCTGGCGCTGGGGGCGGTGCTTCTCGCCGCCGGCGTCGCGCTGGCCGGCCGCGCGTTGCGTCGCGTGCCGCGGGCCGAAGCGGCGGACGCGCCGCCTTCCGGCGTCCGCTTCTCGCGCGCCCTCCCCCTCGTCGCGCTCTGGGCCGCCGGCGTCCTGCTGGCGATCGCGCAGCTGCGCCGGGTGGTGGCGGACGTCCCGATGGCCGTCTGGATCGGCTTGAGCGCCGCGGCGTTGGTGGTCGCGGCGGCGTCCTGGTGGCGCGACGCCTCGGCCTGAAGCGGCCAGGCGCTACACGCTGCGGATCTTTTGCACGCGCAGCTGCGGCCCGGCCATGGCGATGCCGAAGCCCTCGTCGATCGTCCCTTCCACCTCGACCTGCGCTCCGGCCTTCACGCCGCCGACGGCTCCGACGAGCGTGTAGCGCTTGCCATCCTCGGCCACGAGCTGCCAGATGCCGCCTTCGAGATCCCTTCGCTCCACCCGGCCGCGGACCTTCATCGCATCCTCTCGGGAACGAGGATCGCGCGGCCTGCCCACCAGGCGATGAACGAGCCGAGCAGCAGCCAGAACGGGACCATCCAGAACGGCAAGATGGGCAGGTAGACGCTGCGGACCAGCGCCGCGTGCAGGAGCAGCCCCGCCCATCCGAACGCGAGGCCCGCGGCAATTCCACGAAGTGGCTTCACCGCGCGCGCGGCCAGCGCCAGGGCGAGCGGCGGCGCCGCGCTCCAAGCGACGAACCCCACCGCCGAGGCGGTGAACCCCATGCCCGCCAGTCCGAAGAAATGCTGCGCGAGCGCGGGCGGGGGCAGCGCGAGCAGCCCGAGTCCCGGGAGCCGGGCCGCGCCGAGCGGCGCCAGCAGCGTGTACGCGCCCGCGCCGAGCAGCAGGGCGGGCCACAGCCCGGCGGGCGTTCCGCGCACCTGCCCCAGCCGGCGCGCATGCGCGACACCGAGCCACGCGCCTACGGCGGCCAACGCCACGCGCCATAACGCCCACCAGGTGGTGGCCGTCCGCAGCGCTCCGGATACGTCCAGCAGCCCGGCGCCATATCGCTCCGCGTCGCCGGCGATCTCGGCTTCGCCGTACGCGCCGGGAGAACGCGCGCTCGCGGCCAGCAGCCTTTCCACCGCCGCGGGACTGGTCACGCCCACGGACTGGAGCAACGCCGCGGCCCCGGCCACGTGAGGCGCGGCCATGCTGGTGCCCTGGAACCAGCGGTAGACGCCCTCCCCCGAGGAGGGGTCGACCGTCTCCTGCAGCACGCCGCCCTGCTCGCCCTGCGACTTGTCGCCGCCCGGCGCCGCGATGCGCACCTCGGGCCCGTAGGACGAGTACGGGGCAAGCCGTCCCTGCGGGCCGACGGAGCTGACCGCCAGCGCGCCGGGATACGCCGCCGGAAACGAGACTCCGCGGCCGCCGCTGTTTCCCGCCGCGCACACCACCACGCAGCCGCGCGACCGCGCGTAGGCCACCGCGTCCGCCATCGCCGCCGAGCGCGCGCCACCTCCCAGGGAAAGGTTGAGCACCCGGGCTCCGTGATCCGCCGCCCAGCGGATCGCGTCGGCGATGGCCACCGAGGTGCCGCTTCCGTCGGCGCCCAGCACCTTGAGCGGCAAGAGACGCGCGAGCGGCGCCATCCCGGCCACGCCGATCCCGTTGTCGGTGGTCTGCGCGACCGTCCCGGCGACGTGGGTCCCGTGGCCGTGGTCGTCGCGCGCGTCGTCGCCGTCGTTGAGGAAGTTGTGGCCCCGCAGGAGACGCGCGGGATCGAGGTCGTCGACCGGCGCCACGCCGGTATCGATCACGGCGACCGTGACGCCCGCGCCGCGCGCGCTGTCCCAGGCGGAGGTCGCGCCCGCCGCCCGGAGGTGCCATTGCTGAGCGAACTGCGGATCGTCGGGCACCCACAGCGCCTGCACGCGCACCACCGGCTCGGCGAAATGGACATCGGGGCGCCGGCGCAGCTCGTCGAGGATGGCCGCCTCGCGCGCCGGGTCGACGCGCAGGACGAGAAGCTCTTCCGGCTCGTCGACCCCGTCGAACGGATCGTCGACCAGCCGTTCGTCCTCGAGCACCTCGCCGAGCCGCGCGCCGAGCGCGTGGTGCTCGGGCGTGAACCCCTCCAGGCCCACGTCGATGAGCCCGGGGATGGCCTCGGGATCGCCCTGTTCCGCGACGGCGCGAGCCACGCGGCGCCCGCATCCCGTCAGTCCCAGCAGGAGCAGCACCAGGAGCGCGAGGAGCGCCACCACCGCCCGCTCGAAGAGCGCCGGCCGCGCGTGCAAGGTGCTCAGCTCGACGGACATCTACCCTCTCCCCGGTCCAGTGTACCTCGCACAGGCGACCTACGTTCGCGGGCCCTCCGGATTTCACCGCCCGGACCGTGCAAACGCAGCGGGAGGGCGCGGGATCTACGATTCGTCCAACTCCAGCGGAGGCTCGCCGGATTCGGGCAGATCGACCTCCCGGAACCCCTCCTGCCCCGGCTCGCCCGCGCCCGGCGCATCCGGCAGCTCCCGCCGGGTGGGTCCCGACTCCACCCACGCAGCGACCGTCCTGCCCAGCTCCGGAAGGCCCCGCAGGAACGCGTGGTCCGCATGCGCGATCACGGCCAGCTGCGCTCCTTGCGGTAGCTGCAGCCGGGACCGGTCGCAGAGAGGGTCGTGGTGCGCGCACACCACCAGGAGCGGCTTGCGCAAGTCGCTCAGCCCGGAGAAGTCCCAGAGCGTCGTGGGCGGAGCAATCAGGACCAGCCGCTCGATGGTCGGGTCCTGCGCTGCCCGCAGCGCCACCGCCGCGCCGAAGGAGTACCCCACGGCGCAAGCAGCGTCGGCTCGCGTGGACTGGACGAGCTGCTCCACGGCGGCGCGCAGATCGGCCGCCTCCTCGGACACGTCCTCGATGCGGCCTTCGCCTGCCGCATGCCGGCTCCGCCCTTGCGAAGCTCCCACGCCGCGATAGTCGAAGCGCAAGGTGGGAAAGCCCGCCCGCGTCAGCGCCCACGCCAGCTCCGCGACTGCGGGGACGGTCATCGATCCGCCCAGCGCCGGGTGTGGCGAGGCGATGGCGCAGGGCGGCGCGCGGCGGCCCCGGTGGTACAGCCCGTCGAGCGACAGCCCGCCGCTCCTGACCACCACGCTGCGCTCCAGGAACTGTCCGCGCTGGACCATCACGCGTCCCCTTTGCGGAAGACGAAGAATTTTAGATATCGGCCCTCGGGAAAGGAGAGCTTGATGGGATGGTCGGGAGGCTGGCGCCGCTCCTCGAGCAGCGTCAGGTCCGCCCGCGTCTTGACCGCGGCCTCGCGGACCGCCCCGAGGAAATCTTCGGGGGTGACGCGCGCGGAGCAGCTTGCGGTGGCCAGGATGCCGCCCGGGGCCAGCGCGCCCAGGGCGGCCCGGTGCAGCGAGGCGTACCCGTCGAGCGCGGCGGGCACCGCTTTCTGCGTCTTCGCGTACGCGGGCGGGTCCAAGACGATCAGATCGAAGCGGCCAGCTCCGGCGCCGCGCAAGTACTCGAGCACGTCCGCCGCCTCGAATCCGTGCGCCGCCGGATCGAGGCCGTTCAGCTCGAAGTTGCGCCGCGCGAGCCGCAGCGCCGAGGCGTCGCGGTCCACGCTGATCACCTCGCGCGCGCCGCCGAGCGCCAGCGCCAGCGAGAACCCGCCCGTGTAGGAGAAGCAGTTCAGCGCGCGCCGCACTCCGCGCGCGTAGCGCCGCAGCGCCAGCCGGTTCTCGCGCTGGTCGAGGAACATCCCCGTCTTCTGCCCCGCGCGCACGTCGACCGCCAGCGCGACGCCGTTCTCGCGCACCAGCACCGGGTCGGGCGGCTCCGCGCCCCACAGCACCTGCCCGCGCGCGGGGCGCGAAGGTCCCGA
>WNFE01004825.1_pt1 | contig 10123 bp, 10 predicted proteins | sample 5400451 | NCBI WGS metagenome assembly WNFE01 (sample SAMN13153344, study PRJNA577476) | soil metagenome | isolation source: 200 cm saprolite under Douglas fir tree site 2 hole 2 | place: USA:California | collected 2015-04-18 | reverse complement strand
CAATGAAGCAGTTCTTGCGGATACCAAGGCGGATCCACAATCGATAGATTGAACCGCGCGGACTCATGTAAAACTGGAAAATCAAAGCGCAGGTCGGCATAGACCACGCTGAAATTCTCACTCCCGCTAGCGTAATTTGGATTTCGTTCAACTAACTGACCGCTGCATCCTAGTTCGCCTAATATCGGTGCTAGCGATGGACATCCTACCAGCAAGATATTGCCTGAAGGGTTTGTGTAGTCAGCAAACTGAACTCCCGACCCGCGAGAGAACCGCCAATCGTAGTCAAGCTGATGCTCCTCAATAGGAGCGGTCTCTGCGACTTCTCTAATATGAACCATCGCCATAACTACAACGGCAGATTATCGTGCTTCTTCGCCGGTATCTCCACCTTCTTGTCCTTCAGCATCGCCAGCGCCCGCGCGATCCGCCGCCTCGTCGAGTGCGGCATGATGACGTCGTCGATATAGCCGCGCTCGGCGGCGACGAACGGCGACAGGAAGCGGTCTTCGTATTCCTTGGTGCGCGCGGCGATCGCTTCGGTGTCGCCGATGTCAGAGCGGAAGATGATCTCCACCGCGCCCTTGGCGCCCATCACCGCGATCTGCGCGGTCGGCCAGGCGTAGTTCATGTCGGCGCCGATTTCCTTCGAGGCCATCACGTCGAACGCGCCGCCATAGGCCTTGCGCGTGATCACGGTGACCAGCGGCACCGTGCATTGCGAATAGGAAAACAGCAGTTTCGCGCCGTGCTTTATCAGTCCGCCGTATTCCTGTGCGGTGCCCGGCAAAAAGCCCGGCACGTCCACAAAAGTCACGATCGGAATATTGAAGGCGTCGCAAAAACGGACAAAACGCGCCGCCTTGCGCGAGGCGTCACTGTCGAGCACGCCCGCCAGCACCATCGGCTGGTTGGCGACGAAGCCGACGGTGCGGCCCGCGATGCGGCCGAACCCGGTGACGATGTTCCTGGCAAACGTCTCGGAGATTTCGAAGAAGTCACCCTCGTCCACCACTTTGAGGATCAGCTCCTTCATGTCGTAGGGTTTGTTCGGATTGTCGGGGATCAGCGTGTCCAGGGACATGTCGACCCGCCCGATATCGTCGAAGCTCGGCCAAACCGGCACGCCGTCGGTGTTGTTGGAGGGCAGAAAATCGATCAGCCGGCGCATCTGCAGCAGCGTCTCGACGTCGTTCTCGAATGCGCCGTCGGCGATCGAGGAGCGGGTGGCGTGCACCGAAGCGCCGCCGAGTTCTTCCGCGGTGACGACCTCGTTGGTGACGGTCTTCACGACGTCGGGACCGGTGACGAACATATAGCTGGTGTTCTTCACCATGAAGATGAAGTCGGTCATGGCGGGCGAATAGACGTCACCGCCGGCGCACGGCCCCATGATCACCGAGATCTGCGGGATCACGCCGGATGCGATGACATTACGGCGGAACACGTAGGAATAACCCGCGAGGGCGGCGACGCCTTCCTGGATGCGCGCGCCGCCGGCGTCGTAGAGCCCGATGATCGGCGCCCTCGCCTTCATCGCCATGTCCTGGATCTTGACGATCTTTTGCGCGTGGGTTTCGGAAAGCGAGCCGCCGAACACCGTGAAATCCTTGGCAAAGACGAATGTCTTGCGGCCGTTGACGGTGCCCCAGCCGGTGATGACGCCGTCGCCCGGCACCTTGGTCTTTTCCATGCCGAATTCGACCGAACGGTGCTCGACGAACATGTCGAATTCCTCGAACGAGCCTTTGTCGAGCAGCAACTCGATGCGCTCCCGCGCGGTCAGCTTGCCGCGGGCGTGCTGCGCTTCGATGCGCTTTTCGCCGCCGCCGAGCCTGGCGCCGGCGCGCCGTTCCTCGAGCGTATCCAGGATATCTTTCATGTGGTGCTTTCCCCGCCAATTTGGCTGGGTTCTAACACGGCATTTTGCCGGCGGGAAACGCCCCTCCCGGTATCTGGCAGCCCTGCCCGACGCACATATATCCGGAGCCTCACGGAGGCGACACTGATGGCTGATATCGCGAGCGGAGATGCGGCAGGCGCCGTGACGGGCGGATTGCGCACCATGCTCCGGCTGGAGGGGCTGACGCTGTTCACAGGCATGACCCTGCTTTACGCGGTCTGGGGCGGGTCGTGGTGGATCTATGCCATCCTGTTCCTGGTGCCAGATCTAAGCTTCGCCGGCTATCTCGCCGGCCCCAGGGCCGGCGCCATCGTCTACAACGCAGCCCACAGCTACATGGCGCCGATGACCCTGATGGTCACCGGATTCGCCATTGAAGCACCGCTGGTGCTCTCCATCGCGATGATCTGGCTGGCGCACATCGGCATCGATCGCGCGCTCGGCTACGGCATGAAATACGTGGCCGGATTCGGCTTCACCCATCTTGGCCGCATCGGACGGGCCGCGCCGACGAACTGAATCAAAATTCTTGCGAGCCACTGCAAAGACGTGGATGGCCGGAACACGTCCGGCCATCGCGAACGCCGGATAGCGCGAACCCGTCTACTTCTCGCCGACCTTGAACGGCGGCTCCTTGCCGGGGGGCACGGTTTCTTCCGACATCGCCAGCAGCATCGCCACCATCACGTAGTTGCCCGACACCGCCGTCAAATCCACGATCTGCTGATCGTTGAAAACCTTCTTCGCCCGCGCGTAGGTTTCGTCGGAAACCTTCTGCGTGGTGGTGAGCTCGGTGACGAAATCGTAAACCAGCGCCTCATCCTCCGCCATGCTGGACGGCCGCTTGCTGGCCTTCAGCTCGGCGATGATCTCGGGCGACAGCCCCGCCTTCGCCGCCAGCGGCGCGTGCGCATACCACTCGACCTGCGAGCGCCATTGCCGTCCGATGATCAGGATCGCGAATTCGTTGAGCCTGGTCGGCACCGAGGTTTCCCAGCGCAGATAGTAGAACAGATCGAACAGCCGCTGGCCCAGCACCGGACTGCGTATCATCGGATTGTACGGTCCGCCGAGGCCAACGCTGGAGACCTTCATGATCTGTTCGCCGAGCGGTTTCTGCTTCTCGTCGAGCTGGTCCATGGTCAGTTGCGCAAAGCGCGGTTCCTTGCCGGTCGCGGGCGCTGCGAACATCGTGGCCGCCAACCAGCCGCCGGCCGCGGCCGCCATTAGCGACGACATCCAGATTGCAGATTTCATGATTTCCTCCGTGTTCTCGTTTTTGTGAAAGCGCGGAGCCTAGCCCAGCGGAACAGCGCTAACCAGATCCTCCAAAGCGCACCTGTCCAGCGCTCCGGCGCTGGACCACGAACCTGGAAATGGAGACCGCAAAAATGTCTGGATCCAATATCGCCCGGGCGGGGTTGCTCCTGCTGGCATCGCTGTGCATTCCCAGCGGCACCACGCAAGCCGCCGTTGCCTCGCCCTTCACCGCCATGGCAGGTTCATGGTCGGGCGGCGGCGTGGTGGACCTGTCGGATGGAACGCAGGAACGGCTGCGCTGCAGGGCCTCCTACAATGTGGGTGGAGCCGGCGACGAACTTCACCTGAGTTTGAGATGTGCCAGCGCAAGCTATAATTTCGACCTGGCGAGCAACGTTCAATATCGTGGCGGTGAGATTTACGGCGACTGGAGCGAAGCAAGCCGCAACGTTTCCGGAACCATTTCGGGACGCGCCGCCAGCGGTCGCATCGAGGCTGCTGCGAGCGGTCAAAGCTTCTCGGCCGGTCTGTCACTGACCACACGCGGAAACAGGCAGACGGTGTCTATCCGTCCGCAGGGAACCAACATCACGGCGGTTTCACTGGCCATGGACCGGCGTTAGCCGCTGGTTAGATGGCGCCGATATCGGTAAGGCATTGCTGCGCGAGCTTCATGCGATCGGCGATGTGGCGCGGCTCGCGGCAATCCATATTCAGCGCGAACACTGTCTGCGCGCTGCCCTTCTCGGCCCAGCCCACCAGCCAGCCCAGCGACGGCTTGCCGACCTCGGCCCCCAGCAAACCGGACTTGGCGCGGATGACGGCATCGCCGACTTTGGTGACGGGCAGGATATCGCGAACCAATTCCTGGCTGCGCTTTGAAACCGGCAGCGCGCCGCGCCGCAGGCGATCGACGAAATCGATCTGCTGCACCGGGTCGACGCGCAGATTGCCGGTCAGCCAGAACTGGTCGATGCCGCCGCCGATATCGCGGTTGCCATATTCAAGCAAGTCGAGGTATTTCTGCATCCGTTCGGCGCCGATGCGCCGCGCGATCTCCTGATAGACCGGCACGGCGGAAGCGGCGATCGCCGAGCGCAGGGTGTGGTCGCGGTTCCAGCCCTCGATGCTTCTGACCACACCGTCCCATTTGAAGACATCCTTGTCGGGGTCGACGACCACGCCGGTCTCCAGCGCGATCAACGAATTCGGAATCTTGAAGGTCGAGGCCGGCAGCATCGCCTGCCCGGAACGTTCCTTGTCGCTGGCAATGAGCAGATAATCGTCGGTCTTGTAGCCGATGAAGGTGCCGGTCGTGCCCTCGTCGGTGAAGCGCTTGGCGAGATCCTCGCGAATCTCGCTGCGCTGGGGCGCAACATTGGCGAAGCTGCGTGACGGCAAAATGCTCGCGGCAGCAAGCAGACCAAGGACGTGGCGGCGATTGATCAAGGCAGCATCCGTTGTGATTGGAGATGGCGGCAACGATGCTGCTGACATCGTGGTAAAACAATGACAAGCGGGGATTAGCGAATGCGTCCCGATAGCCGCAGCACGAAAATCAGCACTTCCGCCACCGCCTTGTAAAGTTCCTGCGGAATTTCATCGCCGATTTCGACGTTCGAGAGCGCGCCGGCCAGCACTTCGTTCTCTTCGATCGGGATGTCATGGGCCTTGGCGACCGCGATGATCTTCGCGCCAATGGGACCCTTCCCCTCGGCGATGACCCGGGGCGCACCGGTCTTGTCGTAGTGCAGCGCGACCGCAAGCTGGTTCTTTACGTCAACGCTCATAGCGCGCGATCCAGAAAATGTCCGGCAGGCGCCGGCGCGGATGCTGGCGGCGTGCCGTCCCGGATCACAATGTCGCCGGGCTGAAGCTCGGCCTTGCTGAGCGCCTGGCTGAGTTGCGCTGCCCCGGCGCGCAATTGCACGGCAGTCGCAGGCCGCTCCGCCCACATCCGCACCGATGTCCGCTCGCCGCTGAGCGTTACCAGCGCATGGACCGGACCGGCCGGCTCGACGTCGAGCGAGAACCGGGCCCGCCAAACCCGCTTTGCCGCTTCGGCCTCGGTGCCGTTGCCGCCATCGCGCGAGATTTCGAACTGCGCCATCGCCGTTCCCTGCGGCGTCGCAAACGGGATTTCGAAATTCCATCGCGGCGCGGCCGGATCCAGTCGTGGGCCCGCGGTATCGACACGGTCAGGCAATGAGGCCACCTGCAACAATGTCTGGCGCGCAATCGAGGCATCGGTATCAGCCAGCAGATGATGCGCAGTTGCTGCGAGCGGCGCATTGGATGCGATCGATGGTGCGGCAACGGGTTGCGCCGACGGTTGCGCGCCGCGAAACGGCGGCGGCGTGCTGGTATGGAGCGTGACGTCGTCGTTGCGCGGATCTTTCAGCATTCCCGCCGACAACAATGCATTGCCGTTTTGCCGCGGAATCGCCTGGAGCGCCTCCTGGAGCAGGCTGAAGCCCGCGGACTTGGCGTCGAGCGCCGCTGCGGAGAGCACGATCCGGCCGGCGTTGTTCGCCGCCAAGGCATCGATAGCGCCCGCGACGCGCGCCTGCGGCAGGAGAACATCCTGCAAGTCCGCATCTGCAGACAGGGACGGGACAAGCGTCGATGTCGCCGCAACATGCGGCGAAGACACCAACGCGGCCGAGCTTTGAGCTGCCCCGGCTGTGCCGAACGTCGACACCAGCGTTTGACGAAGCACGATCAGCGCCGCCTTGAGATCGGGCATGGCGGCGGCGGACGAAACAGATCCGGACGCCAGCGACGCCTCGAGAAAAAGCCCGGATTTTTGAAAGGCATTCTTGATATCGGCGCCGGTCAGATTTTGATCGAGGCTGGTCTGCTGCGCCAGCACCTGCATCACCGCCTGTTGCAGTTTTAGCGGCAAGCCGCCCGCCCCCGCAACGGCGCCGAGATTTGCGAACAGATGCGACAGACTGCCCTGCTGCGACGCCGCGGTCTGCACCGCCGCGGAGACCGCCAGCCGCTCCAGCGGCGTCAATTGATTTGCCGCGGCGCCAACCGACGGTTTCGCGGCGGCATTGATCAGCGCATCGGGCGCCAGGGTTTTGATGTCAGAGGGAGTGCCGACCGCCGCGCCCTGCCCGACCACCGCGAGCCTGATCCCACCGTCCATTTCCGATACCGCGAGCCGCAGGGTCTGGCCGGCAGAAAGCGGGACTGCCGAGAGCACATCGATCGAAAGACTCGCGATCGCGATCCGCACCAGATTGTCGGAGAGAAGCTTGAGCACCCGGGCATCGACCACCGTTCCCGGCTGCAGCACGAGTTCGGGCGCCGCACCCTGGGTAGCGACCACCGCACCCTGGGTAGCGACCACAGGCAGGATCGGATTGACGGAAATCGACATTTGGAGGCCTCGCTAGAGTCTGATCCAACTGCGTTGAATCAGACTCGTCGCTTATTCTTTGGACGGGGCATGATCCGCTCCGAAAACCGGTTTCCACTTTTCGGGATCATGCCCTGGGCCATGAACGCTAGCCCAGCGTCGTAAACCTCTCGTTAACATAATGGCCAGCTGCGCGACATTCGGAGCCGACAGGCGCGGCTGGTCGCGACCCGGCCATCTGCTTTTGTCACGCCGGCACCTGGCGTCGATGCGCGCGGTAACCGAATTCCAGCACGCTCAGACTGCCCGACGCGTCGTCGAGATGTCGTGAGAGTAATGCGTACACTGCACGACGGCTAACACAGCGGAATTTTTCAGCGCTATCGGATCTCGCTCGCCGTTGGCAGCACGCGCAAGAATATAGGACGCAATTTCAGCTTTTATCGCCGACGTGCGCTGTGCTTCGGGAAGCATTGCTGTCGCATCCTCGAGCACCGACTTCATCAACTCGATCAATTCAGGCTGAAAAACTGCTCCTCTGGGATTCATGGTTGCCTCCGGCTTCAAGCAACAGCCCCCTGGCATTGTAGGCACGTCAATTTTCAATCAGCAATAACCATGCTGATGCGCGATGTATATCTTTTTTTAATGCGCGCGATGTTCGCTGCAGTGCGGTCGCGTGAAGCGTGAATGACGGAGACGCTTGAATGCGACGCTGAACGAGAGCGGAGCGGCCCGCGTCTTTCTCCAAATAGCTACTGCGCTGTCCAGTGAGCCGCCTGCGCGGTTTGAGCCGGCGCGTCCTTGAGGCAGCGCCGGGCAGCCTCGATCTCGGCGTCGGTGGCACCGTGGCTCCGCGCCCATGTCTCGGCGGCGGACGCCGAGAACTTGGCGACGTAAAACCGAACAACGGTGCAGGAGGCGCGATGAACAAGTCCGGAGCGCTCGGCGGCTTCCGCCTGGGCCGACAGTCCCAGGCAAATTGCGGCGGCGGAAATCCAGCGCGAATACATGTCGAGCCCCTGTTATCCCAGTTCAAGTTGCTCAGCGCGTTGCAGTTCCGCTTACGGGAACTTTACCGACCCGCTGACCCCAGGCTGAGTTAAACAGACTCGCAAATTGAAACCAAGGACACATTGAAACAGAGCCGGATTTGCTCCCCATCATTTTCCGTGGTGAGGCATTGGCGCATCACACGCTGGAGCCCCGTTTCGATAGAATCGAAACGGGGCTCCAGATTCTTGACGCGTTTTCTGGACGCGAACCCCCCGGATCGAGTCCGGGGCAGGCTTTCGCTTGAAAACGCGCTAGGGATTCAGTGACCTGAGAATGCGCGCGGCTGCCCGAAAATCGACCAACCGCGCCGCGCGGCGCGCAGCCACCTCTTCATCGACCCCCCATTTTTCGATGTTCCAGTCCTCGTCGACATGGGCTGCGGCCCAGACCTGATCCTGATCGAGCACGCCCCGCAGCAACGCCAACGCGAGCAATGCCGAGCCCGTCAATGTCGTCACCCCGTGCAAGGCCGCGATCGACCAGGGGTCCGCCGGCAGCGCCGCGCGCGCTGCCGCGATCGCGGGATCGGGCTGGCGGACATGCACAATTCCTTCGGCTAGAATAAAATGAGCGCCGAGCGTATCCGCGGCCCAGAAGACCACCGGATCCCAAAGTGCCGCTTCCCGCGCGACCAGCGCCTCCGGATGGCCGGCGCGATAGAACAGAAGATCGGACCCCAGATATTTCGCGATGTCGTCGGCAACCGCATCGACCCGGTCGGCCACGGCATCGGCGACGCTGTTGGCGAAGCGGGTGAACGGCATGGTCAGGGGATCGATGATTTCCTTCTGGGCATCCCATTCCGCCGCTATGGCGTCGGCGATCTCCCGGGCCGGCGCAACCAAAGCACGCCCTGACGGTGTGCGGATCGGCTTGTCATCGAGGGCAATGGCAAAGCCATCCCTGGCTTCGACGACGCCCGCATTGGCGTAAAAACGTTTGCGGCGCGGCCCGCGCGTGGTGCGCCGCACCGCCTCCTCCGGGTCGAGCGGAGATTTTCCGGAGACTTCATCGAACAATTCGCGCATTCGGTTTTCGGCTTCTCTTCCGTCAGTGGTAATTCGTGCATAAGCGTACGATAAGGAGAGTCGCAAATAAAGCGGGCCCCGCGATGGCGAAGGTTGTCGGAACACTCGTGGTTCTGTTGGCCGGCCTCGCGCATGTTTCTGGCCCAGTACAAAAACTGAGAGACTGCTTCACCGATTGGCGCAGGCGCGTGAATAGGCTGCGCGTCGGCTCGGGCGGACCCCGGCTGCGGCGGCTTCGTCCAGGCAATCGTTGATCCGGTCGCCGAACGAACGCTGCGGCACCGACTGGAGGGTCTGGCGCGGCGGCGCATCCAGTTGCGGGATCGCGGGCACCTCGATTCTGGGCGGTGGCGGCGGTGCGGGTGGAGGCGGGTTAAACTGCGAGGCGCCCGGCAGCAACGTTTGCGCCGGCGCGGCATTCGCGGCAACCAGCGCCAGCGTCAACGCGCAGATCAAGATCGACGGATGTTTCATGAAGGGTATGTCGTGATCCCTCCCGGAAACCGCAAGATAAATTATTCTTCAGGCGCGTTCTCGATCGGATCGAACCTGTCGGCCTCCAGACCCAGCAGGTTCCATGACTGCAGCATATGCGGGGGCAGCGGCGCGGTAGCATCGATAAATCCGCCGCGCGGATGCGGGATCACGATCCGGCGCGCCAACAGATGCAACCGTTTCTGCAGGCCGCCCGGCAGTTGCCAGTTTTCCTTGTTGAAATATTTGGGATCGCCGACGATGGCGTGATCGATATGCGCCATGTGCGCGCGCAGCTGATGGGTCCGTCCGGTGACCGGCTTCAACGACACCCAGGCCAGCTTCTGCGCCGAGGTCTCCACCACCGCATAGTAAGTCACGGCATGGCTGGCGCCCTCGTCGCCGTGCGCCGCGACCCGCATGATGGTGTCGTCCTCGCTTTCTTCCTTGGCCAGATAGGTCGAAATGCGGCCCTGCTTCGGCTTCGGTACGCCGGCAACCAGCGCCCAGTAGATCTTGCGCGCGGAGCGATGGCGGAACGATCCGGTCAGCGCGGTCGCGGCGAAGCGCGTTTTCGCGATCAGCAGGCAGCCGGCGGTTTCCTTGTCGAGCCGATGCACCAGCCGCGGCTTCTGCCCTTTGGCATCGCGCATCACTTCCAGCATTTGATCGATGTGGCGCGTGGTGCCGGAACCGCCCTGCACCGCGAGGCCCGCCGGCTTGTTAAGCACCATGACATCGGCATCCTCGTAGAGGATCATATCCTTAAGGGCTTGCAGCGTCTTGTTCGCAGCTTCCGAGAGACTCCCGGCGATCTTGGGCGCATCGAGCTTCAGTGGCGGAATCCGGATGCTCTGCCCCTCCTCGATCCGCTCCTTGCTGTCGGCGCGCTTGCCGTTGACGCGCAGCTCGCCTTTGCGGACGATGCGCTGGATGTGGGAGAACGACAGGCCGGGAAAGCGCGCCTCGAGAAACCGGTCGACGCGCATGTTGTTCTCGTCGGCGGTGACGACAACGGTCTGTACTTTTGTCGGC
>WNFE01026048.1_pt1 | contig 10124 bp, 11 predicted proteins | sample 5400451 | NCBI WGS metagenome assembly WNFE01 (sample SAMN13153344, study PRJNA577476) | soil metagenome | isolation source: 200 cm saprolite under Douglas fir tree site 2 hole 2 | place: USA:California | collected 2015-04-18 | reverse complement strand
ATGATTACGATACCTTTGCCGCCGATCTCAACGCGCTACTCACGACACTTGATCTTCAGAAGGTAGATCTCGTCGGATTCTCCATGGGTACCGGTGAGGTCTCCCGCTACATAGGTAAATACGGTTCCGCTCGCGTGCGCAAGGCCGTGCTAATCGGAACATTGGGACCGTACCTCGTGAAAACCGCAGATAATCCAGAGGGTGTGGAGGCGAGTGTCTTCGAGGGAATAAAGGCCGCGATTAAGGCGGACAGGCCAGCCTTCCTTCTCGATTTCTTGCATAACTTCTACAACTACGACGTCACTGCGGGAAAGCTCGTGAGCGAACATGTGGTCGATGCCAACTGGAACGTCGCAGTTCAGGCTTCTGCAATAGGAACATTGAAGTGCGTTGACTCTTGGGTTGAAGACTTCCGCAAGGACATTCTCCGCAACAACGTGCCGACGTTGATTATCCACGGCGATGCCGATCGCATTCTGCCGCCAGACGCCACCTCTCGAAGGCAAGCCAAGATGATCAAGAACGTCAAGTTCGTCGAATTACCAGGTGGCCCGCATGGCGTGCTGTGGACGCATGCCGATCAGGTGAACAATGAGCTGCTTTCATTTCTAAAATGAAACAACAACGCGCTTAGCCATGTCACATCACGCTTCAGGCCCGAATTTTGGATTTCCGCGCGACGATGCGCGATTGGACATGACCGATCTCTACGCGTTTGCCAAGCCGGGAGACCCCGACAAATCGATACTGATCCTCAATGTGCATCCCTCTTTCAGATTGGACTCGCCAAAGCCGACAACGACTGAGCCCTTCAAACCGGGAGCGTTGTACGAATTCAAGATCGACATTAATGGTGACGCCGTTGCGGATATTTGTTACAGCGTGCAGTTCGCATCTTCCGAGAATGGAAAGCAGACTGCGACAGTTCGTCGTACGCTGGGCGCGCAAGCCGTCGGAATAGGCGACGACGGCGAAGTCATCGTCGAGAACGCGCCGGTCTCAGTCGAGCACGAAGCTCTGCTAACGAAAGCCGGCGACTTCCGTTTGTTCTTCGGTTGGCGCAGCGATCCTTTCTTTTTCGACGTGAACGGCAATTTCAATCACATGCAGTTTACGGGAGACGATTTTTTCAAGGACAAAAATGTTTGCAGCATCGTAATGGAACTTCCCAACTCGGAACTCGGGACTAACAAGGCCGGAATCTGGGCTCGCACGGTGGATAAGACTGAAGAAGGCTGGGTTCAGGCAGACAGAGGTGGAAGACCACTGCAGGCAGTTTTTCTACCGGGAGAAAAGAAAGATGATTACCTCCTCGGAGAGCCGGCAGATGATGATCGCTTCATCGGCGCCTTCGCGCACGAATTGGAACACTCGGGCGGGTATGCGCCGCAAGACGCCAAGAGCGTCGCGAGAAAATTGTTGCCGGACATTCTTCGCTATGATCCGCAGGAGGCGGTTCGTTATCCGCACAATGGCCGCACACTAACGGACGACGTTGTCGATCATTTCTTCTCTATCTACAAAAACACAACGATTACAGACAAGGTCGGTCCGCACCAAAATCTGCTGCCGGAGTTTCCGTATGTGGGGCCACCGCACAACTAATGAAACAACGTAAGGAGGAATCCATGTCCGCAGTGAACCTAGATGATGCACGACGCGTGATCAGCGCGGCGGAGAAGAAGGCCAGGGAAATTGGGCAGCCAATGAATATCGCGGTTGCCGACGAAGGCGGAAACATAGTCGCCCACATTCGCATGGATAAAGCCTGGATTGGCAGCATTGATGTCTCTATGAAGAAGGCTTACACGTCACGCGCATTCGAAATTGCGACCATAGATTTGGCAAAATATTCTCAGTCAGGAGGCCAGTTCTTCGGCATTCATGCGTCAAACGATGGCAAGATCATGATTTTCGCCGGCGGCATCCCTCTGAAGCGCGAGGGTATGGTAGTAGGTGCAATCGGTGTCAGCGGTGGTAGCGGCGATCAGGACCATGCCGTCGCGACAGCTGGCGAAGCTGCATTTTGATGATGTCACAATGGCCGGAAACTGACCGGCGACGCGGCGTAAGAATGACTTGGAAGCGAAACCGATTCGTTAGGCAATCGCGATCATTTTTTTGACGCCGCTTGACGCGCTCTTTCCCCTGACGACGCAGCCGCTTAAGTAAGCATTAAAGAGATAAACGGCTTCAGCCATTTCGCACGCTGAAAAATCAGTTTGTACGAAACACTCGCGCGATTATATTTCTGACATGAAAGCTGTCGTGTGCCCGCACTGCCAAACGCCGGTTTCCGACCGCGCGCGAGTGTGTTCCGGCTGCGGAGCCGAAGTGGTGCGCGGTGCCACACGCCGAGAGCGTTTTTTCGTGGGTGTCTCTTTCGCAGTCGCAGCGTTCCTGATTCTCACCGTCGTCCTGCGAATGTTTCAGATCGAACGCGGCTCCCAAAGGCGGACGGAGCGCTCTTTATTTTTCTCGGTTTAATCGGACTGCTGGTTTTTGCTTACATCATCGGAAAGCGCGTTGCGCATTTACTTCGTCGATCTCAAGTCCGCTTCCACCGCGTCTATCGACATCAGTAGCGAGCCACCGGAGAATTCGCTCCAATGCAGGAGCGAAGAGCCGATCGCTGTTGCGTATGTTTGGCGTTCAATGCCAACTGAAACGCTCGATCCCACTCCATCGGCACACGCACCCGCGGCGGAACCGGAGCGACTTGCCTATTCCCTTCACGAAGCCGCCGATCTTCTAGGGGTCGATTACTTCAGCATCTATCGTTTAATTCAGCGGGGAAAATTGCGCGCCTGCCGAGCGCTTCGCGGGAAGCTGCTCGTTCCGCGGTCTGAACTACTGAGACTCTTGAAGAGTTAAGTGCCTAGAACAGTCTCAAGCCGCGATGCCGAAGCTGACGCGTTGAGCCTGTGCAAAGCTATGGTCCTGGCGAAGATGTCCATACGTTTTCATGCACAAGGCGCCGCCGTCTTTATGCCCGAGCCAGCGTGAGACGGTAGGAATATCCACGCCGCTCTCGATGCAAATGGTGGCAAAGAGATGCCGAAGATCATGATGTGTAATGCGCTTCATTCCGATTTTTGCCGCTGCATGCGTCATGCTGTTTTGGCATTCGAAAACGCGCATCACAGTTGCCGTGGCAGGCTCATTCGGTCGCTCCGCTCGTAGTTCAGTCAGCATCCGCTCAAGCTCTGGAATCATCGGCACAAAGCGCGTTTCGCCATTCTTTGTCGCAGTTTGTGGGTCGCCGCGAACATGCAATTGGCGACGCGCGAAGTCCGCATCTGCCCATGTGGCATGCTTTGCTTCGCCGATTCGCAGACCGCTGTAGGCGAGAAAGCAGACGAGGTTTGCGCAGTCCTTAGATTGCCTCGCACCGGCATTGCGGATCGCATCGACAAATTTGAGGAATTCTTCGCGCGACGGAAGCTCCAACCGTTTCTGGCGAACCTTGACGCGCGAAAGTCCCGTAGTGGGATTGTTGAACCGCGCACCGGTGCGAATCGCTTCATCGAAAATCGCCCGTAATGTGCCGATACTGTTGTTTACGACGCTTGGTGAATATCGTTGTTGATAGCGGCTGAGCCAGACCTCGCAATCGCGCGGAGATACCTTGCGCACGTCCGTGTCGAACAGTGACGGCCAGGAGCGACGAATAAAGTCGATCATCAATTCACGGTAATCCTTCGACCGAGGCTTCAGCGATGCGCTCGCGCGAACCTTCTGGAGGTACACCTCTGCCGCATCGCCTACCGTCATTTTGCCTTCAGCAAACGCGGTAAATGATTCAATTTTCGAGCGGTGATCGCGCAGCGTGTCAGGCAATCGTTGCTTCGCGACCGAAAACGTCGCGGTTTTCAAACTCTTCCAGACCAATTTCCCTCCGACGCGGAACCGGGCAAAGTATGTGCCCGAGGGCACGTAGCGGACGAGATTCTGCACGGCAGTTGTCTGCCAAACTTTTTCGTCTGAATCGCTCATATATAGCGTCGCGTCCGTCCAGTCTTGCGTGAACAAACGTCGTCACCGCTCCAAGCCAGGAGCCGATGTGTCGTTGCAGAAGCGCGAAAACGATGCGAATAACCGCGCGTGCGCTCAGAGCGAATCCAAAGCAACGCCTTTAGAAGCGTCGAACCTCGCCGTATAGAAAAGGCGTATAGAAAGCGATTCGCGGAAGCCGCATCAGAGAGTATTTTCCCAGGTAAATGCCGGCATAGCTCAGCTGGTAGAGCAGCTGATTTGTAATTCGAAAAAGAGTTTTTGCGCTTGTTTTCGCTGCTTTGCACATCGTCGCGGACGCTAGGTAATCACGACCAATCCATTTCGCATCGCCTTACGCAGAATTGCGCAGTTTTGCGGCAAAGAATTTTCACGCCGTAGAAAACGACCGTGGAAATTTTCTTAGCTCGGATTCTTTTTCTCGTCCGCGGAGTCGGCAGCAGCAGCCCCAGCCTCTGCAGCCTTTTTGCTGCTGTTTGGCTGGCTGTGGGAATGGTATCGCCCGTCGCGGCGCGCGGCGATCGCTCGACCCCCCCGCCCCCCGCGCTTACCTTCGCGCGCGCGTTATATAGGGCAATAAACGGCAATTAAATGGCAATTAAGAGATTGGTCCCAGGTAATGCAACGGATAGGAAATCCGTTGCCAGCATTTATCATTACAAAGCTGTAATCTTTCCGTCTGCGTGCGCATTTCCCTTTTTAATGGACGGCAAGCGCGTGACAACAATGGTTTGTCAGGCTTGGAGCTGGCGCGCCGCGGCAACGCTACGATTCCGCAACCTTCGGGTCATCATCGGCGACGGCATCTGGGAGCGCGTCGATGATGGCGAGATAATTATCCGCGGTTATCGGTTCGAAGCGATGTTGGTGTGCATGCGCGTGGAGATGTTCGTGGCGGATGATTAGGGCAGGGTCGCCGCTAAGCTGGCCGATCTTATCTGTGGCTGTGCCGTAAACAAAGTTGGCCTGGCTGAGATTAGCTTCGTCGATTGTGTCTTCGATGCGATTAGCGGCACGGCGCGCGATACGCAGGGATTGATCAAGCAGCTCTTGTTTACGGTCTGCAATATCTCTTGATTCACGTTGGATAATGGCACGCACAGTCGGCCAAGAAAGCTTGAGGTTGCGCGCGATACGATTTGTTGGGTCGCCGACAGCGGCGGCTTCAACTACTTGCCGGTATTTCTTGCCTGGTACGCGTTCGCCTGTGCTTTGTCCGGCCATGTGATGGGGGATTGAATCACTGCCAAACGAACATGTAAGCTGACATCGAGGCCAACGCAAGAGTTCGTTGTGGTATGACAGGCATCGAAATCAGACCGCAGAAGCGCCCGGCGTCGAGCCTGTTTTCCCAGAGAAAGATCACGCAATCAACTACGCCACGGGCCGCGCGTGCTTCCGCTCAAGTGAGATTCGGATTCTGGATTCGAGCCGCAACGTCGAGCGCACCATTCCGTTCAACGAAGCGGATCGAAAACTGTGACACGAGCGCTAACGTTGGCCATCGGTTATCTGGAGGGATTGGTTAAACACGGCGCTTGCTCCGCCACTTGCGCTCAAGCCTGTCGAGGGGTGAGAAGATCAGACATGCCAGCTCGGTGTGCTTTCCAAAGAAGACGCCGGGGATCGCCATGAGTTCGCAACCGGCAGCGGCGCGCACGCCAGAAACTACCAACGAGACACCGAGGAAGGCAACCGCTGCGAGCTGACCCTTCCCGTGGCCAAGGATCGGTAACCCGGAACCGCCTGCAACATACAACGCGACGAGCAACCCGTTCGCCACAATCGCCCCAAGGAACGGGCCAAAGGCAACGATGCGTCGCGATACAACGATATGGATTAGGCTGTAGACGCCAATCAACCCAAGCACGAGCAGCCAAGCGCCGACGGCAACTCGCCTGGGCACTTGGAAGTAAACAGGCACCGTGTAAACGATCAGCACAAGGCCGAGCAGGACGCGCAGCGCACGCCCCATCGGCGGTGCCTGGCGAGGTTGTTCGAATGGCCCGCCCTGCGGGGTCGGTTCGTTCGCGCTGTTAGTCATTATTTAACTCTGCCGTTCATTGGTTTCACTCTGCGCAGCAGGAAAGTTTCGCCGGATCTTTGAAGCGCGAGATTGCGACGATTTTGAGCGCCTCGGCCATCGTGGGATAAACGTGCAACATGTCGATGAAGTCCTGAATCTTCGCGTGGAAGCGTATCGCCATCGCGGCTTCGTGAATCACTTCCCCGGCGCTGTTGCCGACCATGGAGACACCGAGCACTTCTTCGGTGTCGTCATCAGCGACCATCTTGATCATGCCCGACGTGTCGCGGATCGCGCCTGCACGCGGAACAAGTTCCATCGGCACGGTGCTGCACCAGCAACTGTGGCCCGCGGCGATCGCGTCTTCCTCCGTCATGCCGACAGTCGCGATTTGTGGATCGGTGAAAATTGTGCGCGGAATCACGCGATGATTCACGGCGCGCAATTGATTCGAAAATGCATTGTGCGCAGCGATGCCGCCATCATGGCTTCCGACCGGCGTCGCCATCTGGCTCGCGGTCGCGCTTCCGATTACGTCGCCTCCAGCGAAAATGTGAGGCACGTTCGTGCGCAGAAACTCATCCACTTGCACCTCACCGTGTTTGCCTAACGAAACGCCCGATTTTTCGATGTGTATCTTGTCCGAGTTTGGGCGGCGCCCGGTGGCAACGAGCAGTTTCTCCGCGCGCAGTTCGCGCTTTTTGTCAGACCGGCGGATGCTCGCGACAATTCCGCTACCGTCCTGGCGAACAGCAGTCACCGAAGCGTTGGTGATCACTTTGATTCCTTCGTTTTCAAAAATTTCGCCGATAGTCTTGCCAACTCCGGGTTCATATCCGTGAGCAAGCAATTGCTCATTGCGTTCCAAAATCGTGACCTCGACGCCGAAACGATGAAACATTTGTCCCAGCTCCAACGCGATGTAGCCGCCTCCAATGATGATGAGCGAGCGCGGCAGCTCGCGCATTTCCATCGGCTCGTCGTTAGTTAACAAATCGCTCGTCAGGAAAGGGACATCACGCAGGCCGTCGGTTTTCGGGATGACGGGCCGCGATCCGGTAGAGATGAGAATTTTCTCGCCGGTCAGCCGCTTGCCATCAACCTGCACCGTGTGTTGATCGACAAATTGAACGTGGCCTTCTTCGATAGTGAACTGTCCGCCAGTCAGGCTCTCGTATTTCTTTTTGCGATAGCCGTGGATGACCTCGTCCTTTTGCTCAACCAGTTTGCGGAAATCCAAACCGATCTCTGCTGGCGTCAACCCCGGATAACGCGGGTGCCGCGCGTCGTGAATGATCTTCGCCGCTTCGATTAAATTTTTCGACGGCAGACATCCGCGATTCACGCAAGTCCCACCGATAGTCCGCTCTTCCGTCATCACCGCAGTTTTGCCCAGCTCCTGCGCGCGTAGGGCCGCCGCAAATGCCGTCGAACCAGAGCCGAGAATGACCAAGTCAAACTTTGCGGTATTCGCCATTTCGGGTGAGGTTTGGAATATCAGCCTTCTTTCGGCACGGGCCGTTCACCGTTTTCGATTGCCTCTTCGTCTTTGATTGCTTGTTTCAAAATCTTGATTTGCTCTTGGTCGAGATATTCGCGCGCGATGTCTTCGAGGTGATTCGGGCCGACGCTCTTGCCAGTTAAATCCTTGCGCAACGTGTCCGAGAAGGCGCGTTGAAGTCCCTCGGCTTTGTCTTTTGTCAGTGCAGACTTTGCTTGTACCCAGTGAACCAGCCGCGCAGCGATAATGTCAGCTTCTTCTTCACTCAAGCGATCGACATCCGCGCCGTGATACCAGCCTTTGCCCGACAAGAAGATCTGCACCGCTTTATCGCGCGAATCTCCCTGAAGTTCTGTCGCGCGGTCCTCTTTCAGTCCCGTTGCTACCTTGCTGCGAGTTTCAGCGTCCGATTCAGGCTTCCAGACGACGGCGATTATTGTTCCGGCGCGATTTAACCACGCTTGGAAAACACCGGGCTGCTTCTCCAAGTCTAAAAGAATTGGCTTTGAAGCGCTGCCGCAACCAATTTGCGGCGCGGCCGGACAGACTAACGGAGCTTGGAATACGCTGATCCGATCTGCGGTGAGCGCCGTTGCGTTTTCAGCGGCGCCGGCAAACGGCGCGTAAAGCAAACCGCCTGCCAAAACTGCGGTGAGGTGTGTTTTCATATTCTTTCCTTTCAGTTAATGATCCAGCAAAATTTCTATTTGTTAGGCAGGCTCGCGCGATAGCCGGTGGAATTGATTGCCGCGACCAGTTGTTCGGGATTCGTTTTCGCCGGTTCGTACTCTACCGTCGCCGTTTTGGTCGCGGCACTGACATAAATTGCTTTGACGCCGTCGATTCGCCTGAGCGCATGGCGAACGGGAATTTCGCAGGCGACGCAGCTCAATCCGTCAACTGAAATGACGATGCGACTCAGGCCGTTCGAGAGTTGGTCTTGCGCTGCAGGCGGCACGCCTCCAAACACGTAACGGCTTATGTTCAGGCCGGCTAAGCCGATTACCAGCGCCGTGGTGATTAACAACGTCACAATGGCGCTGCGTTGCCCTCCCATTGGTTTGTGCTCGCAATCGCAAACCGTTTTCTCGCGCAGATATTTTGCCCATGCCCAAGTCAGTATCGCCATGGCGGCGATGATGAAAAACCAGTGATAGCGCCCGATGAATACCGCGCCGCTGCCAACTCCGATTGCCACCAGCAGCAACGGCCCGATGCAACATATCGATCCAAGAATGACTGCCAGGATTCCTGCTTGTTTTGCCTTCATGGCAGCACGCTAGACCCTCTAGTAAAGTAAAGGGTCAACCGCTTTTTTAGAAAAATTTGGGCCTAGGGCAATCGCTCGATCAGATCGCAAAATTCGCCTGCGCAATTCCGCCGGTGTGCGGTTTTCTCGCGCCACGAAGTTAGGGACTGGACAACGGCGCGGCGGTATGCGCGCAGTTGCGCAAGTCGGGCGTCGATTTCCTGCAGATGTTTTTCGCCGAGTTCGGTTACCCTGCGGCATGGCGCTCGTCCATGACTCTTCAGATCAAGAATCTCTTTAATCTCTGCGAGCGCAAAGCCGACGGCCTGCGCCTTCTTTATGAATGTGACGCGCCTCACAACATCGCCAGAATAAAGACGGTAGTTCGCTTCTGATCGTGCAGGCTTTGGGAGGAGATTAATGCGCTCATAATAATGAAGCGTCTGAACGCCGACGCCTGCCTTCTTTGCAATCGAACCGACGTGTAATTCGAGTTCCATCTATCTAATTTAACAGACATGCGCGTTCTCAGCGAGATTGGGGATACGAAGATTTAGATCCCAGCCTCGGAAGCCCTAAAGCCCAGAACCCCCTACCACATTGATTCGCCTGGTCGGGTGCTTTTTACAGCAGACGCACACCGCGACAACGGAAAGCGATTCATCGTCAGCACCGACCAAAACTGAGAGCGTTTCTTGAACTTGCCTGATGCCGTGCGACTCTCAACTAAGCCGCAGAATTTGCGAGCATGGCGCGGGGGCCCTAAAATCCTTTCAGGGAAGCGGTTGGAGGCGGGTCGCCTTAACAACGGCGAGTTTCGCTTGGAGCCGCTCGTATTCTCGCTGCTCCTTCGGAGTCCGTGGTCCATTGGCGAGGTTCTTGATCTCAAGAGGATCCTTTATCAGGTCGTACATCTCCCATTGGGTTGGCTCGACTCTGTCCACGTCGTAGTACTCGGCCAGTTTGTACCGTTCCTCGCGGATGCTGACGATATGGTTCGGCGGTGTCGGATACGGCCCCCTTGCTTGGCCTGACTGGTAGTCGTCGTAGGTGAAAACGATGTAGTCCTGGACCGGTCGGGCAGACGGATTCAGAACCAAGCTTGAATAATCCAGGCCCTGCCAACTCGCCGAGGCGGGAACGTCGAAGAGGCTGGCGATCGTAGGCAGGAAATCAACGTGCGAAACCAGCGCGGTTGATCGGCGCGGGCCCCCGTAGAGCTGCGGGTTCGAGTACACGAGCGGGACGCGAATGGCTTCTTCGTAAAAGTTGAAGTTCTTCTGACGAAGCCCGCCGTGCGCCAGTCCCATCTCGCCGTGGTCGGCGGTGCGAAT
>WNFE01004821.1_pt1 | contig 10129 bp, 5 predicted proteins | sample 5400451 | NCBI WGS metagenome assembly WNFE01 (sample SAMN13153344, study PRJNA577476) | soil metagenome | isolation source: 200 cm saprolite under Douglas fir tree site 2 hole 2 | place: USA:California | collected 2015-04-18 | reverse complement strand
CTGGCGTCCACCGGCGCCGGGGATTAAGGGTGAGCCTTTTGCGGAGCCTTTAGAAAAAGTCCTCATAGGTTCTTTGAAAATTCGCCGCCTGCGGCAGGTCGTAACCTCCGCGCCTGCAGCACCCAGGTTGGAATTTCTTCCCCAGCAAGTTATTGATTCGTAAAATGTATTGACACTGCTGGGCTACGCAACCTCGTGCTCTATCCTCTCGTAAAAGATTGAACGCCAATGATTTACGGCCCGGGGCATTACTTCGAGCAATGGGGGGTGGGGAGTATTACTCGGCGGCGCCAAAGACAGGAGCCGGAGCCGTGCCGCAAGCTGGTTTCTTATTTCCTGGCTGGGGCTGCAACCATCCGCGCGAGTGCTGTTTCCAGCAACTCGGCTTTGAAACCGAAGGGGCCAGGTTTGCTTTTATACGCGACACGGCCTTGGGGATCGATCAGATAAATGCGGTCTGGCCAGCCGGTATAGGCGCGTTCGGTGGAGTTGCCAAATTCGTCGAGGACCGCGGGGAACTTTATCCCAAGCTTTCGCACGCACGCCCCAGCTATGAGCGCACGCTCTTCTTCGCTTTTCGGGCTGGCAAAGAGGACTTGATCCCTGATGTTGCTTTGCATCTGCCAAACGTCGCTGGGGTGCGCCTCGGTTATGTAGACAACCAGAAAAGCAACCCGGTCTCCATATTGCTCGTAGAGCTTGTTGAGGGCGGGCACCTCCCGCCGGAACGGTGGTCAGGTGTAGCTGCCGAATACCAGCACGACCGGCCGCTGCTTGTTCAATGCGGAGAGTTGAATGGATTCGCTCTTGTCCTGCTTCAGGAGCGAAAAATCCGGAGCGGTATCTCCCACCCTCAGGGTTCCCGCGCGCGCATGGGTCCACAGCGTCTCAAATGGGAAGAGCAGGAAGGGAATTGGCCCAGGCATTTTGGCCATGACCCCGGCGAATGTCTCTGGCGGTTGCCGCATCACTTCGAATAACGCCCCGCAGGCCAGCATCCACAACACAGCCAATACGCCCAACACTCGGGTCAGTGCTCTTCTCACGGATTTCCATTTCATGTTCAACGGATTATCCAAATTTCTTCCCAACACTCAAGTAACACGTGATTATAACGCGTGATTATAGGGCACTGCGGTTGAAGGTCAATAGTCGAAAAGCACTATGACGGGGAAGCTGATGTCTGACGCCACAACGACTCAGGGTTGGTTAAAGCTGGGGCGTTTAGCTGGCCTGGGTGCCTGGTAATGGAAGCTGTATGAGGCAGCCGGCGCACCGGAAACTAGGCGCGTGTTGTAGTCCAGGAGATAGTTCAGATGAACGTCATCCTGCGGGTACTTCTCCCCGGCGTACGGATATTGGCCCATGGTGTGGAAGGGAAGTGGTGTGACGTATTCTCCTTCGGCTGCGTAGAAGTCCATATCTTTTTCGTATCCGTCGGCAAAAAAGAAATAGTCGCGCTTCCATCCGGGCCGTAGAGATGGCAAGCCTGTGAGCCTGAAGTCGAGTTGCACTTCATCGCCGCTGCCGAAGACCACAAAGCGATCGTCGGATTTGAGCACCAAGTCGCGTACGTCTCCCAATCTTGTATAAGCTCCAATTTCGCGAGCGTAGGGGCCGGTGCTGCTGGTCTGTTCGTACCTGTAGTCCAGATCGCCGGGAGATTTACCTTCAATCGCCCGAGGATAGCCATGAAAAGCCAGCCGCGCGTCCACCAAGGAGAGGTCTGTTACCCTGACGGAGTTCTCCTTATTATTAGGATTATTAGGAGTGGTATCTACCAGGATTTGGTCCCAGTAGATTTGCAGATTGGTAGTAATGCGAAGCCGTTTTGCCCCCAGGGGAAGTTTGCCGGTGAGATCGGCGACTGTGGTCCGGGGGAGCCCGGCGGGGAATCCCATATCATCCAATACTCGAATCCATTTTCCATCTGTATCCTGCGCTTCGACGTACGGCGAAACTGGAGCGATGCCGGCCTGATAGGCGGCGTACATGGAGTTCGCCGTGAAGTATTCGATATAACCGTACATTAAGAGCTGGAGTGGCCCGCCCTGATATGCGGATGGCAACTCAATTTCCAGGGAGTGCGGCCGGGTGAATCCCTTGTAAGACAAGAGCTCAAAATCGGCGAGATAATTGCGATCTCGCTTGCTGAGCAGTTCCAGAACGTCGTTGCCAAGGTCGTCCCAGGCCCCGGCAGGCGGACGTGCATTGCGGCTGGCAATCACCTTGAATTCAGGGAAGGGAGGATTGCTCGCGAAATACTCGTTGGGATAGACCTCTAAATCCGCCGGATGATCAATTGCAAGCAGCCGCGCCTGGTCGAGATAGACGACCTCTTCCATCGGCTCCATGAAGCGGAAACTTAAAAGGCCATTGCGCGGCCGAATGAGTTCGCCATTTACTTTTATATATTCAGTGGAGTCGGGAATGTTGCGTTCCCCCGGTCCTACCCAGTGACCGAGCACTCCGGCGCCGATCATATCTGCAATAAAACGATAACGTGTGCCATCCCAGGCAAAGAGCAGGGGACAGGAGCTGCCCCGCCGGTCAATTTCACTAATCTTATGAGCTCTGTTGGCGGCCAATTCAGCTTCATCCTGCACTACGCCCGTGGGCCAGAGCAAGCGCACGGTGTCAACGCGAGCTTCTTTCCCCAAGCCAACCAGCAAGTCGGTTGAACTCTGGCTAAGATATCCGGAGCCACTGATCTCCCACTTCTGCCACAGCGTGCCGGCAAAGACCTCCACCTTGGCCCCAATGGCGCTCTTGTTATCACCCAGTCCGGTAAGAGCGATGCGAAGAAAATGGTTCTGATTGCCACCATCATTGCGCAGCAGAACCGGAGGTGCATGGTCCTGAATGATGAGCAGATCGGCGTCGCCGTCTCCGTCAACATCGGCAGTAAGCAATGCGCGCGGAGAGGTCAGCTTTACGCTATCGAGACCAACATCAGTCGTGACATCTTTAAAACCCCGTGGTCCGAGGTTGCGGAACAGGCGTATTTCGGCGCGTCCATCTTTCGTTTCGCCCACCGCAGCGAGGTCGATCCAGCCGTCGTTGTCGTAGTCCAGGGCTACGACCCCCCAGGCTCGCCTCCAGTCCGGAAGTGGGAGCTTGACCTGCTCAACACTCTTACCGTTTTGATTTCGCCACAGCGTAATGCCAGGCGCGCCATCATGCGCGAGAGCTATATCCATCCAGCCATCTTTGTTGAAGTCCAGAGTCACAGCAGCCACCACAGGCGCAAGTGCCGCCTGCGGCCATAAATCGGTCGCGACCCACTTGCCCTCACGTGGATTCAAAAACAACACGGGCTTCGTGTTGGAGGCGGAGACTACATCAATCGCACGGTCATTATTAAAGTCGGTTGCGGTAATTCCATAACTGACCGCATCTGCCGCGAGACCAGTCTCGGCGGTGACATCAGTAAACGTACTGTTGCCATTGTTTCGCCACAGAACGCTTTTGCCGGCTTCGCTACTGGATACATACAGGTCAATGTCACCATCGTGATCATAATCAACAAATGTCAGGCCAACTGGATGACTCTGCATGTGGATGCCCACGGCATCGGTTACATTCTTCAGCGTTCCATCCCCTTCGTTGTGGAGGATCAAGACTTGTTCCGGCGTGCTGAGAGCCAGGTCGGTATGGCCGTCATTGTCATAATCGCCTGCGGCGCAGGCAATTCCATGCCATGCAGGATCAATTCCTGCCTTTCGAGTAATGTCTTCAAATTTTCCGTTGCCCAGATTATGGAAAAGAGCTGCGCCTCCCAACGGGCCGCCATTAGCAATAAAAAGATCAGGGCGTCCGTCGTTGTCGAGATCAAAGAAGCAGGCGCCGGAACCCAGTTGGCTGGGTTTCGCATCGGTTGCAGGCGGGAGGAAAGCCAGGCCAGCATCTCGCGTGGCATCAGTGAAGCGGACTCGGATGGGTGTTGCAGAAGGCTCTGCGGCGTTGCCTGCCTGCACTGCAAGTGAGAGCCGTCCCTGATCGCCGTAGGCCAGGCTCATGAGCGTACCCAGTTTGGTTTGGGTCAGGTGCTGAAAACGCGCGAGATGTTCATGCGCCTTCTCGCTATCGCCTGCGCGCTGAAACGCGCGGGAGAGCCCAAACTCAGCCGAGGCATGGAACGGATTGATCTCAAGTGCGCGCTGAAATGCGGTGATGGCCTCTTTCTGTTCTCCGGCTTGAGAAAACACAGTACCCAGAAAGTAAAAGACGTCGGGATCGTCAGGCTCAAGCTTAGCGCTACGCTGGAACGCTTCGAGCGCCTTTTGCGCGTCCCCTTGATCCTTGTAGATAAGTCCGATGTTGTACCAGGCGCGCGCGTTGCTGGGAGCAGTCTTGGTGATTCTCTGCAGCACCAAAAGTGCAGGACGATATTGTTGCAAGCTCAGCAAAGCGATGCCCTGATTCATCCTGGCTGCTTCCAGTTTCGGATCAAGCAGCGCTGCTCGCTGGAAAAGTTCTAACGCGCGTTTAAACTGCTGCTGGTTCATATAGGCCGTGCCTAGATTGTTGGCATGAAGGGCTTCGGCGCGGCGGTCCTGTGCTTTTGCGGGACTGTTCTTCATGGCAGGATCTTTAGACCGACGTCGAGGTGCTTCGGCAGCGGAAGCAATCGAGATTGCGAGCAGAGAGAAGATGAGAAATGATCTTGTCATCGATAGATTTTCGAATCACCGCAAGGGTCGGAAGAGTTTACCTGTTTCCCGCCCAATCTTAACACTCCTCGGATAAGTCAAGCCTGCCTGGATTTTTCCCGGAGCGGGCCCTGGCGGCCACTCCGCAGGTCTCTAGTATTTTTATACTATTGTCTCCCACGTCATCCTCGGGCTATATTCGCCAGCTTGGTATAGTAACAATCCGCTTCTGTGATTGCCTCATCGGGAGGTTTTCTGACTTGGGTATGAGGGTAGTTCGTGTCCAATAAGTCGGGTTCATCTTCGTCTTCATCATCTTGGCGGAAGTTGTCGGTGCTGATCATCCTCCTGTTCGTCAGCGCCGTTTATCTTTATGTTTTTCCATCGCCTACGCTCACTTACATCGCGATCGTTTTGCTGCATGCGGGTCTTGGCATCCTCGCTGCTCTTTTCCTTATTCCGAAAATACGCCATATTTTTTCGCCACAAAACCTCAAAGTGTGCGCAGGCTGGATGCTCATCACCTTGGGTGCTGGGTTAGGAATTGTTCTTCTCTTTACGGGCACGGCGCATTCGCACTGGAACTGGATGTATGCGCACATCGCGTTCTCCTTAGCGGGGGTTGCAGTTCTGGCCGCGCGCTGGGCAGGATCGAAGGGCTGGCTGGCAGGCGGAAACGCTGTTGCGGCACTCCGCTTTGCGTTGTTTCTTGGATTGGCTGCGGCTTTAGGCTTTGGTGGATTGAAGATACGCGAGGGGCTTTGGCTGAACGCTCACCAGATCAGCAATCCGGCGTCACCGCCAATCAGCATGGATGGAGAAGGCGACGGTCCCAATGGCCCCTTCTTTCCCAGTTCGGCGCAAACTGCCCACAATGGGAAAATTCCCAGCAACTATTTCATGGAGTCTGATGCCTGCCAGCGTTGCCACAGCGACATCTTTAGGCAATGGTCTGGCTCAATGCACCATTTTTCATCTTTTAACAATCAATGGTACCGGAAAAGTGTTGAGTACATGCAAGACGTGGTTGGCGTGAAGCCCTCAAAATGGTGCGCCGGCTGTCATGATCCGGCACTGCTTTACAGCGGGATGTTTGATACTCCCATCAAGCAAATCGTGAACCGACCAGAGGCGCAGGCAGGATTGGGCTGCATGATGTGCCATTCCATCTCCCAAGTAAAGAGCACCATGGGGCAAGGGGACTTCATGCTGGAATATCCAAAACTACATGAACTCGCCGCCAGCAAGAACCCGGCCATACGTTGGGTCCACGACTATGTAGTCAATTTGAATCCCGAACCGCATCGCCGGGTGTTCCTGAAGCCCTTCATGCGCACGCAGACGGCCGAGTTCTGTTCCAGCTGCCACAAAGTTCACCTGGATATCCCGGTGAACCACTATCGCTGGATTCGCGGCTTCAACGAATATGACAATTGGCAAGCCAGCGGAGTCTCAGGGTTTGGGGCCCGTTCGTTTTATTATCCGCCCAAGCCTCAGCAGTGCGCTGACTGCCACATGCCGACGGTGAAATCAGCCGACGCCGGCGCAGTCAATGGGTTTGTACATTCGCATGCTTTTCCAGGCGCCAATACCGCTGTGCCGACTGCAAATGAAGATCCCGCACAGCTCAAGCTCACGGAAGACTTCATGAAAGGCACGGTCTCCGTGGATATTTTTGCCATCTCTGCCGCTCCGGCAAAAAGCGGAGGAGCAGCGCTTCCATCCTCAGAGTTGGCCACCTCATTTGCGGTCGGCGAGGAAACAGAAACCTCCACGCCCCAGGCCGGTGGGGGAACGGTATCGCCAGTCAGCGCGCCGCTTAACCGGATTAATCCGACAGTCCGGCGGGGAGATACGGTTTTGGTCGATGTGGTTGTGCGCACCCGCAAAGTCGGCCACTTCTTCCCCGGAGGCACGGTGGATGCCTATGACACATGGCTGGAGTTGAAGGCAACCGACGATAAAGGCCGGATCATTTTCTGGAGCGGCAAGGTCGAAGACGATGGAAAGGGTCCGGTGGAAAAGGGCGCACACTTCTACCGATCGCTCCTGGTGGATGCGCACGGCAACGCCATCAACAAACGCAATGCCTGGGCAAACCGCGCCGTGGTTTATGTCCACTTGATCCCACCTGGGGCGGCCGATACAGTGCACTACCGGTTGAAGGTCCCGCAGTATGCTGGCGACAAGATTAAACTTCACGCCCGGCTCTGCTACCGGAAATTCGCCTGGTGGAATACACAGTTTTCTTTTGCCGGTGTACCCGATCCCAAAGCCCCGCAGCCGGCAACGACACCTGATTATGATGACCGAAGCTTTGTTTTCACAGGTGATACTTCAAACGTTTCCGGCAAGCTCAAGCACATTCCCGATTTACCCATTGTCGCTCTCTCGGAAGACGAGGTCACGGTAACGGTACTGCCGGCGAACGTGGTCGCCATGCAGCCCAAAGTTGACTTGCGAGCCGAGGATTGGACGCGCTGGAATGACTATGGCATTGGCTTGTTCCTGCAAGGCGATCTCAAAGGCGCGCAACAGGCGTTCGAACAGATTACAAAGATCGATTCGAGTAACCCTGACGGATGGGTCAATCTAGGCCGCGTAGCTGTTCAGGAAGGCGACATGGAGCGCGCCCGCCAGGTCATGGAAAAAGCGCTGCAACTCAAGCCCGATCTGGCACGCGCTAACTACTTCTTTGCCCGCGTGTTGCGCACCGAAGGCAAGTACGATGAAGCGGCCGCCCATTTGAGTGCTGTGCTGGCGCAATATCCGCATGACCGCGTTGCACGCAATGACCTGGGCAGAATTTACTTCCTGCAACGCAAGTACAGTGATGCCATTGCTCAGTTGCAACAGGTACTCAGCATTGATCCTGAGGACCTTCAAGCACACTACAATCTCATGCTGTGCTACCAAGGGCTAGGCGACGCAGAGAAAGCAAAGCATGAGCAGACACTTTATTTGCGCTTTAAGGCCGATGAATCCGCCCAAGCTCTCACCGGCACATACCGGCAGCTTCATCCTGAGGATAACAACGAACGTCAGGCGATCCACGTGCACGACTCCGTCCCATTAACGCCTGCAAGCATCGCGCCTCCGCCGCGTACCGCGAGACTTCAGGGCTTAAAACGAACAGGCAATGGAGAGGTTGACCTGCAAAAACTCTCACTCCCCAAAGGCAGAAAATGATATCGACCAAGTTGAAGTTTCCGTTCATGGTGCTGCTCTTGAGTTTTGTTTACCTGCTGGCCAACCTGTTGTCTTTTGCCCAAACGCCACCGAGGGACGTCCGTTTCACGGACATCACTCAATCCGCTGGAATCCACTTCGTTCACAACAATGGCGCTTTTGGCGGAAAGTATCTTCCCGAAACCCTGGGGCCGGGCTGCGCATTCATTGACTACGACGGCGACGGCTATCCCGACATCTTATTGATAAACGGGGAAGACTGGTCTGGGCATCATCGTGCTGCCTCCACACTCAAGCTCTATCACAATAATCGTAACGGTACATTTACCGACGTTACTGCCAAGGCTGGGCTGGCGGTCAGCATGTACGGAATGGGCGTGGCCATTGGAGACTATGACAACGATGGCCATGATGACATCTTTATAAGCGCTCTTGGCCAAAGCCGGCTGTTTCACAACAATGGCAACGGAACATTCACCGACGTCACCGCCAGCGCCGGCCTTTCTGGTATCCATGAGTTCAGCACCGGTGCCGCCTGGGTTGACTATGATCGCGACGGCAAGCTGGACTTGCTGGTCGCCAATTACGTTCAGTGGACCCCAGAGACGGATCTGCGTTGTACTCTCGATGGAGCGCACAAGTCCTATTGCACACCGGAATCTTACAAGGGTGCCTCGGTACGGCTGTGGCACAACCTAGGAAACGGCAAGTTTGAAGATGCAACCAAAAAAGCAGGTCTTTACGACCCCACGTCGAAGGGACTCGGCATTGCTATTCTCGACTACAACAACGACGGCTGGCCTGATCTGCTTGTGGCCAACGATACGCAACCGAACAAGCTTTACAAGAACAACGGCAATGGGACGTTTACCGAGAGCGCAGTGACAGCAGGCATTGCTTTCAGTGAAGACGGCATCGCACGCGCCGGAATGGGCGTGGATGCCGTTGACTACGACCGCTCCGGCCGGCCCAGCATCATCATCAGCAACTTTTCAAACCAGATGATGTCGCTTTACCACAACGAAGGCAATGGGCTCTTTGTGGATGAAGCGCCCCGCTCCTCCATTGGCCAGAACTCGCTGCTCACCCTTGGTTTTGCCTGCTTCTTTTTCGATTACGATCTGGATGGCTGGCCCGATATCTTCGTCGCCAACGGCCACATTGACAGCGATATTGAGCGAATCCAGAAGCGCATCAAGTATCGCCAGCCGCCGCATCTATTTCGCAACCTGGGTGGCGGCAAGTTTGAAGAGGTTACGGCTTCGGTAGGCGCAGCCTTCGACTCCCCTCGCGTGGCCCGCGGCGCCGCGTATGCGGACATAGATAATGACGGTGACCTTGATCTGCTGATTACTACCAACGCAGGCCCGGCGCTTCTCTTCCGAAACGATGGCGGAAACAGAAACCATGCCTTGCGAGTGAAGTTGCAAGGCACTCGTTCGAACCGCGATGGCATCGGAGCGGTTGTCCGCATCGAATACGAAGGTGAAAAACAGTGGCAGATGATGCGCAGCGGCTCCAGTTACCTTTCCGAAAGCGAAATGGTGCTAACGTTCGGCTTAGGCCAGAAAACCAACGTCTCTTCCGTCCAAATCGAATGGCCAAGTGGGCAGACAGATAAACTTTCGAACCTTGCAGCCGACCAAACCATTACCGTCCAAGAAGGCAAGGGAATCATATCTGCGAAGAAGTTTTCTAAGACGGCCATGACTGGGCAAAAAACCATTGTGGCTCGAAGTTCTCGTTGAGGCAATTTCTCGCTAGCTGGTTGGCCGCCGATTACAAACAGGGACCCACTAGTCTTTTTATACTATTGTCCTTCTCCATCGTGTTCTTTACACTTCCGGAACTCGGTGCCTTTAGCGCGCCTGGGTACAGCATTCAGGATCAGCGACAAACGTGCCTTTGCCCTAGTTGCACAAGAAATTTCAACTGAGAGGTTGCCGTGTTTCAAAAACTACTTCTGTTCGGGCTCCTGATCGTGTCTCTTTCAGCTTCGGGTCAAAGCAATTACGCCGTACTTAACGGCAGCGTGACCGATCCTGAGTCTCGTTCTGTCGCGGGCGCGACCATCGAGCTGACAGCGTCAAGTACGGGGGCGATCCGCCGCGTACTCAGCAACCAGCAAGGTCTTTTCGAAGTCTCCGGTCTCTCGCCTGATGAGTACAGGCTCAAGGTGGCAGCACATGGATTTGCGCCGCTGACTAAAACTGTGCGGCTGGAAGTGGCGCAAAAAATGACGATCAACGCGGCTCTGACGATCGAGCCGGTTAAGGAGTCACTTGAAG
>WNFE01004820.1_pt1 | contig 10129 bp, 8 predicted proteins | sample 5400451 | NCBI WGS metagenome assembly WNFE01 (sample SAMN13153344, study PRJNA577476) | soil metagenome | isolation source: 200 cm saprolite under Douglas fir tree site 2 hole 2 | place: USA:California | collected 2015-04-18 | reverse complement strand
ATAAATGCTCAGGGGTAGCGTAGGAGGCAAGACATAGAATCTTATCTTGCCGAATCTTCACCACATGTGCCACTCTCTTCAATTCCGATAATACACGCCACGGATTGCGCACGTGTTCTAGGACGTTGAAAGCAAACACTGTCTCAAACCGTTTATCCGGGAAGGGCAAATGATGCGCGTCGGCTTGGATGAAATCTACACCATGAATAACGTCGATCCCGCAACTAATTTCTGCGCGAGGCTTTGCGGCGTAAGGCCCTCCGCCGGGACCCACATCCAGATTCAAGCAGAAATCCCGCTCACGAGTTTATCGAAACCGAGACTACGAGATCCAACTTAATAAACGCCGGGAAGCTGGTCCCTGTCGCCATGCTTCCGGGCCTAAGAGTTTACGACCTCAAGAAGAATGTTGATGAGCGGGGTTTCTTCGCAGAGATCATTCGCAACGACTGGAAGGATCTGTTGGGGCAAGACATCATAGTTCAGACGAACTTGTCCTTTAGCTATCCCGGAATGATTAGGGGTTGGCATCGACACAATCGCGGTCAAGTAGACTATTTCATAGTCTTAGAAGGCTCGCTGAAGATTTGCGCCTACGACGACGACCAGACTTCTCCAACCAGGGGCCAGCTGGACGAGGTTATTGCCAGCGAACAGAAGGCGCAAGTGGTGAGAATACCAGGACACTACTGGCATGGAACTAAGACTCTAGGGAACAAGCCATCCCTGACAGTCTACTGTGTAAACCGTCTTTACGATGCAAAGAATCCTGACGAGGACAGGCGAACCTGGAACGACCCCGCCGTCGTGGACCCCAAGACATCAAAGCCGTTCGACTGGAATAAGCCACCACACAAGTAGGCTACCCAGACGGAACTGACCGAGACGCTCCCTGCTTCCTCATTTCCATAATGCCTTCATCAGCGGTGAAAAACGACATTCCAATAGTCTTTTCCGCCTTCTCCACAAGCAAACAGCTGTTCTTCGGCCTCACTGCCACCTGCGTAAACTCGCTACTGAAAACCGGCTGGACCAGTCGGGTCGAATATCCGAACAAGCCTGCCAGTTTGACTGCAAACTCATATCGGCTCAGACATGATCTGCCAGCGGTGTGGAAGATTCCGTTACTTTGGTGCCTAGCAAGCCGGAGAAGAGCCTCGGCCAGATTGTCCGCAAATGTAGGCGAGCTATATTGATCCCGCACCGCTCTGACCGTTTCGTTTTTCTTGAGTTTGTCCACTACGAACATGGCAAAGTTCATGGGCTTCACTGAATCCGAGGCTGTCCCGCTAGTCTCAGGGGGATTCCAACCGTAAATGACGCTGGGCCTTGCGATTACGTAGCTCGACAGTTTTGAAACGATCGTCTCTGAGTCGAGTTTGGTCTGAGCGTAATAGTCGATGGGTCTAGGTGTGTCGTCTTCTGTGTAGTGCCCAATTGTTCCGTCGAAGACATAGTCTGTGGAGATCTGGACTAGTCGAGTATTGTTCTCTGATGCCGCCTCGGCGAGGTTGATTACTCCGTCAAGGTTCACCTTTCGCGCCTCGTCCCTATGAGTCTCGCAGTAGTCGACGTTGGTTATCGCGGCCGCATTTACGATGACGTTGGGACGAATCTCCTTGACTAGTCTGAGAGTCGCATCTCGGTCCGTAATGTCCAATTGTTTGACTTGAGGAAGCGACGTTCTTCGCCTGTTCATTGTATTATACGCTTCAAAGCCATGCTTCGCTGATAGAGCCGCCAACTTTGACCCTACCAATCCGCTAGACCCGATTATCAGCAGTCTGTCCATGTACAAGATGATGTCTCTAGGAGTAGTCTTTTCAAGCTTAAGCTACGACCCCTGTTGGTCGCTGGATGAGAAAACCGGTGCAGGGCATTAGTAGAACAATGCTTCAGTTTGAGCCTGTACTAGGATTGCACCCGAGAGAAAGGACACGTTGAGATGAAGTTTTGAACAAGTTAGTCGTGACAGGCGGTCTTGGCTTCATTGGTAGCAACTTCATCCATCACATTATGGAGTCACGTGAAGATCTCGTAGTCACAAATGTAGATGCTCATCTGGTAGGGAGCAATCCGGCAAACGTCAAACAACTCCGAGGAAACGCCCGATACCGGTCCGTCAAGGGAGACCTCACAGACAATTCGTTTGTACGGAAGATGCTCAAGAATACTGACTTCGTGGTCAACTTCGCTGCTCAGACTCATGTCGACAGGAGCATAGCCCAGCCCGAACCCTTCTTTGAAAGCAACGCTAGAGGCGCCTTCAATCTGCTTCAATCCGCTAGGGAAAACAAGATCACCAAACTAATCCACATATCGACCGATGAAGTGTACGGTTCGACTGACTCGGGGTCTTTCAGCGAAGAGAGTCCCCTTCGCCCGTCCAGTCCCTACTCTGCCACAAAGGCCGCAGCAGATCTAATGGCACAGGCCTGGAGCATGACTTACCATCTCCCTGTAGTCACGCTCCGATGCACGAACAACTTTGGGCCACGGCAGCACCCTGAGAAGCTCATTCCCAAGATCATCATCAGAGCAATGCGCGGGTTGGACATTCCGCTTTATGGCGGAGGAGGACAAATTCGCGATTGGATCTATGTCATAGATTTCTGTAATGCCATCGAGCTGGCGCTCGAGAGGGGAGTCGCGGGAGAGGTCTACAATATCTCAGCAGGAAATGAGCTTACTAACCGAGACGTTGCCGAGCGGCTTCTCAAGCAGCTTGGCGAAACGAAGGCGAAGATAGTTGAAGTTGACGATAGACCGGGACACGACTTTAGATACAGTCTGGACTCCAAGAAGGCTCGGGAGACCCTGGGCTGGAAACCCAACCATTCATTTGAAGATGGGCTCGCTCTGACGATAAGCTGGTATCGTCAGAACGAGCCTTGGTGGCGCCCTGTGGCCACTAAGAAGGTGCTCTCTAAGACTCCTTGGAAGGAGCGATGGTGAAGCCATGAGAGTTCGAGAAACGTTTCTTTGACGGCTCGCGCCCAGCCACGGACAAAATATTTCAGAGATTCGCGAAGGCGCTGCTGTCGTCGATCACGGACGTTCTTTTGAGGATTGGGTCTTATCATAGATAGTCCAGCCGCTCACGGCGCATCCTAGGTTGTTTCATTATGTGCGAGAGCGCTGGCTCGACAGTCCGACTGCTTGACCTTTCAGCAATACGTCTGCTTTCGCAAGAACATCTTCGAATTCTCTCTTTTCTTCCGGGGTCATTGTTTTCAATTGTTCCATCACCTTGGCTAGTCCCCTCGCCGTCAGGATCATCAGCGGTACAAACACTTCCTTTTCCTTTCCAGGAACTGCTCGATAGACGTAAGGGTTGGATTCCGTCTGCACTGACGCGTCAGCAGCAAAGGCCCCCGTTCTTTTCATATGATAAAGGCCGGAGAAAATAGCGATAGGAACAGCCACCATCAGACCGACTATCCCGAACACTGCGAGGCTATGCAAGAACAGAGGCGCGAGATACTTGTTGTCTGCGACACCAAGTTTGTAGAGAACGACAATGTTGCTTGCGAATCCGACGAGGAACGCGAGGTAGAGACCGTAGCCTGTTCTAAAGTAGAACCAGGCTCGAAACAATAGTTTCCAAAAATTCAACCTTGTTATTCTCCAAAGCGAGTCGATCCCGCCAAATCCTTATATGAATATGTGGCTCGAACCGATGCTCGTTGACGTAATGCAGAAGCGCATTCTCATCCTACCTATAGTGTGGGGTGTCTTCGGCCTCGGACTCGTCTTCGGCGTCAACTACTTGCTGGGGTCTATCGTCAACGATCTTCCCTACGGCCAGAATGACAAGCCAATAGGCGGATCCTACCTCCCAGTCTTCTTCTTCACGACAGCCGCGGTCCTCGGCTTCGTCGCGCTCAGCCTCTACGCGCTTGGAATGTGGAACATAGACATGTCCAATCGAAAGACAAGGATCGAGCTTGTCGCCCTCGCAGTACTGCTGGGCAGCTGGATGGGCGTCTTCTATGCTCCCATTCTCTTATTTCCAGGAGTTGCGGCCCTTGTCTATCTGCTCGCAGTCAACGTCGACTAGGACCATTGCGTCAGACCGACGATGTGCAGACAAGACCCCGGTTATCATAGGCTAACGAAGGTGCTTTCGCCCACTACGAATCGTCTCCCGGTGGACCGATAATCATGCCCGGATATGATCTTAGAGTTCTTCCCGATAATACTGTCAACAATCCGCTCCCTACAATCAACAACCGTCCCGTCGAGGATAATACTATTCTCGATCTCAGCCCCGAGAATCTTCACGTGACTCCCCACGGATGTGGAGGGACCGATATAGGCTCCGCTCCCAATTTCCGAATACTCTCCCACCACTACCGGACCCCTCAGAGCTGCGCCTCTCCGCACGACGGTCCCCTCGCCCACTTCAACGCTGCCTGAGATAGAGACCTCTTCGTCGATCTTGCCCTTGACGGATGGCTTGAGATCCTTCAAGACTAGCTGATTGGCCTCCAAGATATCCTCTGGACGCCCGGTGTCCTTCCACCAGCCTGAGACCTCGTGGTAGGTTACTGTCCCGCCCATATCGAGTAGGTTCTGTATCGCCTCAGTGATTTCGAGCTCGTTCCGCCAGCTAGGCTTCAGCTTCTCGATTGCTGGAAAGATGGTTGGCCGGAAGAAGTAGACCCCTGCCAGCGCTAGGTCGCTGATGAACTGCTTAGGCTTCTCGACAAGTTTGACTATCTTCCCCTTCTCAATCTGTACCACTCCGAACCTGCTCGGGTCCTTTACCCGGCTAAGAACAACAGTCGCGTCAGCACCGGAGCTCTGAAACTCGTCAGCCATTTCCGGAATACTATCCTTCAGAAGGTTGTCCCCAAGATGAACGATGAATGAAGAGCCTCCCAGAAACTTCTTCGAGATTAGGACCGCGTGAGCGATCCCCTTCGGGTCAGGCTGGTCCAGATAAGTAATGTGGACCCCAAACTTTGAACCGTCTCCGAGAGCTTCAACGATTCCTTCCTGCAGAGGGCCGAGGATAACACCAATCTCCTTAGCGCCCGCGCCCCTCAGCTGATCGAACCCGTACATCAGCATCGGCTTGTTTGCTATGGGCAGCATGTGCTTGTTCCCTGTGTAAGTTAGAGGGCGGAGCCGAGTGCCATGTCCGCCTGCCAAGAGAAGCCCCTTGAGGTTGCTCAGAAAGCCACCTTCGAGTCATCAGACTCTGAGCATAAATAAATGGGTTCAGCTTCAAGCTTCAATTTAGCTACGCAATGCGCTAGAGCGGCGTCGCAAGAATATACTGACGCTCCTAAGTATGTTCCTGAGCCTAATCCTCGCTAGGAGAGTGGGATAGAAGACAGCGACCACCCAAACTGGCCACTGGCCATAGTTGATCCTGACACGCAAAGAATCGATTACTGCTTGCGAACTCCGACAATCTGGGGCCATGTCGAGGATTGGGGTGCATATCGCGGACTTCCAATCCCAAGCCAAGAAGGGCAGAAGGAAGAAAACACTCACTAGAAGCGTCAAACCGGCTTCGCGCCAGTCTCGGCGAAGCAAATGGTAGAGGAAGAGAAAAGTGTTCGCGAACTGTTTCATGCCAAGAACGAGAAACTTAGTTGCCCGAGCGCGAGGTCCACTGAAAGTCACTAGACCCAACGTGAGGAACAGAAGCGGGACAATATCGTTAAACCCATTCGCAGCCATGACGGCGGGATACTGTCCTCCGAGTGCTATCGAAGTGTAGTAACGATTCCGCACTGCGTAGATCATGAAACCCCACAGTAAAAGAGTGAACCATCGGTAATCCAGCCAGACATACGGCACTTGGATAAATGGAAGGAGGGGCAGGTAGACGTTCCAGCTACTCGCACGCACAAGCATGCCCCACTTCACGTATTGGAACTGGAGAGGTGTATTGTACCAGTCGTGTCCTCCCAGTAGCACGGATACGTACTGAGGAGTGTTCCACTCATCTGTGAGCCAGTTCACATATCCAGTCAAGATCGAGAAGATTCCGAGAGCTGCAGAGCCACCCAACAGCAACGCGCGGATGGCTTCGTGATGGTTCAGACGGTACGTCGCTACAAGATATGGAACGAGGAGAGTGGCCAAAGGGGGAACGAAAGGAGAAAGGAACAGCCCCGGGTCCACTTCAAAGAATACTGGCGCTGACGCCAATAATCCGACTGTGACATAATGCCACTTCTTAGCCATGGGATCCCGAACCTCCAGTTGCTCGTGTCAATCGCCGGGATAACCTCTTCTGTTCAGTGTCGAAGGTGAACTTGGGTGGTAATGACAAGTGGACCTAAGGAAGACTTGCTTAGATTGGACTTACGCTGATTATGCTTGCGTAATAGACTCCTGGTAATTCTGATTCAAGGAATAAGGTCAGCGTCTCTTGCGGAGGTGTTGCCCAACCCCGAGCATTCCAGATAGACTGGAAGTTTAGTATGACCACGTTCCACTGCGAATTTTGAGTTGGGATGATGACGGTAGTGTTCGTGGAATACGGCGTGATTGTTTGTTGGGTTACCTGGTCAGAGAAGATGAAAAATATTGTGTGAATACCGTCTGTCACACTAGCCGCAAATATGAGCTTGGTCGCAAGATTGGTCGAAAATGACGGGTTGAAATGGACGCTTATGCTTGTAGCATCCGGAGAGATTTTCTGCGACAGTGCCAGCCCATCAATGCCTCTCTCTGTGGAGGCGTAGTTCAGGATCATTTGGACGCCACTCGTCCCGTTCGCGCCCAGGGGGGTGATACCAGAGGTTGTCGTGTAAGAGTTGAACAGGGAAAGTTTCCAGTCAAGAGGGACCTTCCTCCCGAGACTCTCATCTAGGGTCCACCACTTCAAACCAGGGTTTGATAACGGTGGAGTTGCAACATTGGCCTTTGCTGAAGGTGATTCGCCTAGCAGCTGGCTAGTCAGCTTGTCATAGACTATAACGTGGAAGGCCGATCCCCGCGGGATAGAAGCAATCCCGTCTGCGGCACTGATGACATAGGATTCACGCGAGCCGCTGTTGAGGAGAGCAGTCGAGTGGCTCGTCCATAGATAGGGCAGTGGATACCATTTTACAAAGAACGTCGGAGACACAGGCGTTTGCAATGTGTTCTTGAGAGTGATATTAATCATGGTTGCTGCCCCAATACCGTCAGGGTCCATCACATTGTTGATCTGAATCTCGGCGTTTGAACTCGAAGCTTGTGAGACATAGGCTTCGGACGTGGCAACAAAAGCGACGAGCAGGACGATCACTATCAGAACCGACAATGCCCGTCGTCGGGCAAGAACTCTGAGAGAGGTCCCAGTTGGAAGATGCCAGTCAATACTTCTTATCCTCGCAGCCAGCGCCAGCCTGAAGTTTGGACGTCCAAGTCGAGAGAGGTCTAGAACAAGAGGAAAGAGCCAGTAGGCCATGTAGTCGGGGAATGATCGAGAGTAGAAGAAGAAGAGGAAGATGGGAAACGCGAACGTTAGACTGTTGAGCCGCGTGAAATGCCGGGCGTAAGCGTACAACAAGACTGTTGAGGCACCTAGCACCAGAACGAGAAAGAAGGATGACGGAACGGCGATACCCATGTCCAGAAGAATGTTGGAAAGGCCAATGCCTCCAGGAAGTTGAGGGGACGCGTTTGGCAAGTATGGAGCCACAACGTCATTCCACCATGCGCTTGGAGTCGCGATGATGAATGGAAGGTTGGGGATTAGAAGTCCAGTCAGCATCAAGAGAGCCGCTGTTCCGGTATTACGAATCTTTGACTGCGGGGTTTCACGCAATAGGCGGATTAAGAGAAAGGGTGCAACGATCATTGCGAGCTGTTTTGCTGCGACGGCCAGACCAAACGTCGCAAAGCTGACCTTGCGATGGCGGTACCAGAGGAAGGCGGTTAGTACAAGGAAGAAGGCCCAGACACTGTCCGTCCAGCCGGCGGCAATCACGTAGGGAAACCAGGCGAAGGGGGCAAGACTGACACTCTTCAGCCGCGCTGGTGCGAGTCCGAAGATAGCGATGATTGAGAGAAGGTGGAACACGAATATTGTATCTCGAACATCACGGAGGCCCAAGACGTAGAAGGGAAGAACCGACAAGAAGCTGAGCGAAGGATAGGCGAGATGAAAGTCAAAAGAGCCGTTAACGCTTGGCGTATAGAAGGAGGGAGTCAGACCAAACTGGTCCATCAGGGGTTTGATAATGAAGGGGTAGGGACTCTGAAACTGGAGAGCCTTCAACACACCCATGTATGTTCCAACAATCGTGTCAGTTGTGTAGCTGACCACTGCGAACCTTGAGAAGAAGAGATAGAGGGCGACCACTGCTACAAGGTTGCCTACGAATGAGAGTTGGTTGATGACTGGAAGCGCAAGTCTCCGGCTAATCACAGCTAGAATATTGAAGATTCCGAATCCGAAGAGTCCACCTGACAACCACTGCCCAAGGACGATGTGGGGCTGAGCAATGAGGAGCCATGCCCCTATCGCAACCAACGACACTCCGCACAGCCCGAGCCCCACGAGGGCTGACACTCCAGTCCACGAAGGGTTCCGATCGGTTCCGAAAAATCGTCCCGCCTGCCTCGCAATCCATTTGGAAATCTGTCGGAGAAAGATGGTCATAGGCCGGATCAGCTCTACCCCTAAGTCCACCGAAAAGAGAGCAATTTAACAACCCACTCTTAAGAACTGTCTACAACAGAAATCATGACAGATCGCAGTTCAAACGGCCGATAGAGGTTCGACTAGAGACGAGTAATGCTGTCGAAGCTCGTGTAGTAGACTCCTGCGGAATTCGATTGCAGGAATATAGAGAAGGTCACTTGCTGAGGCACCGTCCAGCCCTGAGCTCTCCAGATTGACTCCGGACTTATTCTAACAGTGTTCCACTGGGACCTTTGCGCGGGGATAATGATAGTCGTGTTCGAAGAGTACTGCGCGATGGTCTGTTGGACCGTCTGGTCGGAGAAAACATAGTACAATGTGTGGGTCCCATCTGCCACACTCGCTGCGAAGATGAGGCTGCTTGCAACGTTCGTAGTGATCGACTGGTTGAAGTGGACACTCACATTCGTGGCGTTTAGCAAGACCCTCTGCGACAACGCCAATTGTTCAACCCCGGCCGCGCTGGAAGTATAATTTAGGATCATTTGCACGCCATTCGTTCCGTTAACTCCCAAAGGCGTGATCCCGGACCATGCGGGATTCGTGTTGGAGAGGGAAAGCTTCCAGTTGAAAGGGACCTTGGTCCCAACGCTCGGGTCAAGAACCCACCACTTCAATCCGGGGTTCTGCAAGGATGGAGCTGGAACGTCTGCTTTCCAAGATGATGACTCGCCCAGTAGTTGACCACTCAGTTTGTCGTAGATCATGATGTGGAACTGGTCACCACGAGGGACGGCGCTCAACGCATCAGGTGCGGTAATCACATAGGAATTCGCAGAGCCACTGGTTAGAGGTGTACCGGAATCACTCGCCCAGAAATATGGCAGCTGACCATACTTGACGAAGAAGATAGGAGAGACGGGGGTTGACAACAGGTTTGTGACGGTCAAGTCGATCAGCGTTGCAGCCCCAATGCTGTCCGGGTCCATTACCGCGTTGATCTGAATCGATGCCTTCGGATTCGAAGCCTGCGAAATGTAGGCTCCGGACACTCCGACAAAGGCCACAGTCAGCGCCATCACCATCATCACAGACGGAGTAAGCCGTTGGCGGAAAATTTTGAGGAAGGTTCCCGTAGGAGCGCGCCAGGCGATGCTCGGGAGTCTCATCGTAAACGCGAGTCTGAGTCTTGGACCCCCAAGCTGGCACAGTTCAAAGACGAGTGGGAACATCCAGAAGCCCATGTAGTTAGGGAAAGACCGATAGTAGAAGAAGAAGACAAGAATCGGAAATGCAAAGACTAGACTGTTCAATCCTCGATAATGCCGAGCGTAAAGGTACACCAAGGCAGTAGAAGCCCCCAGCATAAGGACCAGAAAGAAGGAAGAGGGAAGTGCGATCCCGATGTCTAGGAGAATGTTCGAAAGGCCTATTCCTCCAGGAACCTGAGCAGGCGAGTTCGGCAGAAAAGGAGCCACGACGTCAGCCCACCAAGAAGCTGGAGTAGAGATAATGAATGGAAGGTTCGGAACG
>WNFE01004817.1_pt1 | contig 10132 bp, 8 predicted proteins | sample 5400451 | NCBI WGS metagenome assembly WNFE01 (sample SAMN13153344, study PRJNA577476) | soil metagenome | isolation source: 200 cm saprolite under Douglas fir tree site 2 hole 2 | place: USA:California | collected 2015-04-18 | reverse complement strand
GACCTTGGCCCGCGCCTCCTCGATCTCCGCGTCGGGATCGGCCACGGCCAGCGACCACGACAGCGGCACCCGGTCGCGCACGCGGCCGCCAAGCAGGCGGTGCACGGGAACGCCGAGCGCCCGCCCGTTGAGATCCCAGAGCGCCATCTCCACCGCGGCGCGCGCGAAGGGATTGCCCTGGACCCGGCGGGCCATCTCGCGCGACAGGACTTCGATCCCGGACGCGTCACGCCCGACGAGCCAGGGCACGATGTAGCGCTCGATGGTGGCCGCGATGGACTCGGACGACTCCTCGCTCCAGGTCGGGCCGCCGAGGCATGCCGCCTCGCCCCAGCCGACCAGGCCGTCCGCGGTCTCGAGGCGCACGAAGACGAAGTTCACCGCCTCGAGGGTCGTGAAGGACATCTTGTGGGGACGCTCGACCGGAATATCGGCCTGGATCACCCGCACGCCGGCGATCTTCATGCGCCAATATCCCCGCTCGTCGCGCGGTCGTCAAGCGGGATTGTAGTCGAGCGCCGGCCTGTGGTATACGCAGGCAGGCACGGAGGTCGACGCCGCCCTCGCCCGCACCCAGGTCCGGCTCACTGACAGAGGAGGAAGCCCCATGAAGCGTTGGCTACCGCTGACTATCGCTCTCGCGCTCGTTGTGCTCGCCTTCGCGCCACCGGCGGCCCACGCGCAGCCAAAAGATACGCTCACCGTCGCCCTCGCCTCGCACGCGCCCACCATGGATCCCCATATGCACTTCGAGCGGGTCGGGATCCTCGTCAACATCAACATGTTCGACTCCCTGCTCCACCGGAGCGCCAAGCTCGAGTTCGAGCCGTCTCTCGCCACGTCCTGGAAGGCGCTCACCGACACCCAGTGGGAGTTCAAGCTCCGCAAGGGAGTCAAGTTCCACAACGGCGACCTCATGACCGCGGAGGACGTCAAGTACTCGTTCGACCGGGTGCTCGACCAGACGAAGAAGTCGCCCCAGTACGGCAACATCCGCGCGATCAAGGAAGTGCGCGTGGTCAACCCTGAGACGGTCCACATCATCACCGACAAGCCGTTCCCGCTCCTGCTCGAGCGGCTCGTCTTCTTCCCTATCGTCCCGAAGAAGCACATCGAGACGGTCGGCGACCAGGTCTTCGGCACGACGTCGCCGGTGGGGACCGGGCCGTGGAAATTCGTCGAGTGGAAGCGCGACCAGATGATCCGCCTGGAGGCCTTCGACCAGTACTGGCGTGGCCGGCCGCCCTTCAAACATCTCGTGTTCCGCGCCATCCCCGAGACCGCGACCCAGGTCGCCGAGCTGAAGACCGGCGGCGTGGACATCATCCGCAACGTCTCGGCCGACCTCATGCCCGAGCTCAAGACCAATCCGCAGACCTACATCTCCTCGACCCCGATTCTCCGTGTGCACTCCGTGGAGCTCGACATGCGCTCGGCGCCCTTCGACAAGCGCCTCGTGCGGCAGGCGGCGAACTACGCCATCGACAAGCAGACGATCATCCAAAAGCTCATGGCGGGGCTGGGGAAGCAGGTCGCGACGACCGTGCAGCCGCCGGCGTTCGGATTCGACCCGGACGTCAAGACGTACGCGTACGATCCGAAGAAGGCCAAGGAGCTTCTCGCCCAGGCCGGGTACGCCAACGGCGTCGACATCACGCTGCACAGCGCCGACCCGGCGGTCCGTCCGCAGTTCGAGGCCCTCTGCCAGATGCTGACCGAGGTCGGTATCCGCACCACCCCGCGGTTGTGGGACCCGGGTCCGGCCTGGAACAAGTTCTTCCAGGGCGAGGGCAAGGCGGTCAACGGCACGTACTTCACCTGGGGCAACTATTCTGTCTTCGACGCCGACGCCGTGCTGCACCCGCTCTACCACACGGAGCAGGGCGGCTGGATCGGCAAGTGGTACACGCGAGTGGAGGGACTGGACAGGCCCATCGACGAGGCGCGGTCCACCCTCGACCAGCCAAAGCGCAAGCGCATCTACTCCCAGATCCAGCAGCTGATCCGCGAAGAGGCGCCGAGCATCTACCTGTACACCCAGTACGACACACTGGGCCTCTCGAAGCGGGTGGAGTACGCAGCCCGGGCGGACGAATGGCTCTGGCTCTACGACGCCAAGCCCAAGCGCTAGGCTGTCCCGCGGCCGCGGCATGAACGGGCCGCCATGCTGACGCTGGTCGCCCGGCGGGTGGTGCGCCTCTTCGTCGTGCTTGCCGGCGTGTCGCTCGTCACGTTCGCCATCCTGCACGTGAGCGGCGACCCGGTCTCGCTGATGATGCCGGAGGCGCCGGAGGCCGATCGGGCCGCACTGCGCCAAGCCATGGGCTTCAACGACGCCCTGCCGGTGCAGTTCGGCCGCTTCGTGGCGAATATCGCGCGGGGCGACTTCGGCCAGTCCTTCTTCCACCGCGAGCCCGCCCTGCACCTCGTCCTGGAGCGCATGCCCGTCACGCTGCTCCTGACCGTCATCGCGATGGCGCTCTCGCTCGCCATCGCCGTGCCGGTCGGAATTCTGAGCGCCGTGCGCCGCAACTCCCTCTTCGACCACGGCGCGACGTTTGTCGTCTTCCTGGGAACCTCGATGCCCGTCTTCTGGACGGGCATCATGCTCATCCTCCTCTTTGCCGTGCAGCTGCGGATGCTGCCCGTCTCGGGCTGGGACACCTGGTCCGCCCTCCTCCTGCCCGCTGTCACCCTCGCCACGTTCTCGACGCCGCTCCTGCTCCGCATCGTGCGCTCGAGCATGCTGGAGGTGATCACCCTCGACTACGTCCGCACGGCCCGCGCCAAGGGCGTCTCCGAGTGGATCGTGATCTGGCACCACGCCCTCGTCAACGCCGCCCTGCCGCTGGTCACGGTGGCCGGGCTCCAGTTCGGCCTGCTCCTCGGCGGCGCCGTCATCACCGAGACGGTGTTCGCCGTGCCGGGGGTGGGACGGCTCATCGTCGGGGCCATCCGCCAGCTCGACTTTCCCATCGTCCAGGCCGGCGTGTTCCTCCTCGCGCTCATCGTCGTGATGGTCAACTTCGCCGTGGACATGTTGTACTTCTACTTGAACCCGCAGATCCGCGTGCGCTGAGTCGGGTCGTGTCCATCGGCACCCTCGCTCCGCCCAGCGTCACGATCCCGGATTCGACCCTCGGGGGCGCCGAGCAGTCCCGAATCTGGCGGAAGCTCGCGCGCAATCCCGCCGCCATGGCGGGAGCTTTCATTCTGCTCATGGTCATCGGCGCGGCCATCCTCGCCCCTTACGTGGCGCCCCACGATCCCGCCCGCCAGAGCCTGATCCGCCGGTTCACGCCTCCGGTGTGGGCGCAGGGGGGCAATGCCGCGTATCCGCTCGGCACGGACCAGGTCGGCCGCGACATCCTGAGCCGCATCGTGTACGGAGCGCGCATCTCCCTCGTCGTCGGCATCGCCGCCGTCGTGGTCAGTCTCCTGGTCGGAGTCACCCTCGGGCTCCTCAGCGGATTCCTCCGCGGCCGGGTGGACGCGGTGATCATGACGGTGGTGGACGTGACGCTCTCCTTCCCCCAGCTCCTGCTCGCGCTCGCGTTCGTGGCTGCCCTCGGGCCGAGCCTCCTCACCATCATCGTGGTGCTGGGGCTCACCGGCTGGGAGCGCTACACCCGCGTGGTGCGGGCGGAGGTGCTCGCGCTGCGAGAAAAGGACTTCGTCGAGGCCGCCCGAGCGATGGGAGCGAGCCCGATGCGGATGGTGCTTCGACACCTGCTACCCAATACGTTCTCGTCCATCATCGTGATGTCCACGCTCCAGGTCGCCCAGGCCATCCTGCAGGAGGCCGCGCTGTCATTCCTGGGGGTGGGGACGGGAAACGCCTATCCGACGTGGGGCCAGATGATCGCGCTCGGGCGGGACTTCGTCACCGTCGCGTGGTGGCTGCCCACGTTCCCCGGGCTCGCCATTCTCCTCACGGTGCTTGCCATCAATCTCGTGGGCGACCGCCTCCGGGACGCCCTCGACCCGCGCGTGGGCTGACCGAGCCTCTCAGGCGGGCTACGGTCTCACGCGGGTCTGGGGGGCAGCCCCTGGCTCACGGCGTCGTGGACCATGCGGACCAGCGTCGTGATGTCGAACACAGGCAAGCCGGTCGCCGCCTGGATGTCCGCGCGATACGGCGGCATGTTCGTGCACTCGAGGACGATGGCCCCGATCTCCGGGTGCGCCTCCACCAGGCACCGCGCCACCGTCAGGTGCTCCTGGCGGGCCGCCTCGACGTCGAGCTCGAGCTCGTTGTCGAGCATGACACGGGTGAACTCCTTCTCGGTCTCCATCCCCGCGACGACCGTCGGGATGTCTTTCGCGATCCCGGCGCCCGTGTAGTGCTCGGGACGAAGCGAGGAGGCGTCGACGGTCATGATGCCGACGGCCCTGCCCGGCGGAAGCATGCGATGAACCAGCGGCACCAGCATGAGGCTCGAGGTGAAGACAGGGATCGAGACCGAGGCCGCCACCTCGGACTGGAACTTTGCGAGAAAGCCGCAATTGGTCGTGACGGCGCGGACCCCCTCCCTCTCGAGCGTCCTCGCGCCCTCGATGAACGCCGGCAACAGTTCTCTCTGGCCGTGGCGCACCACGCGGTCGGGCGAGGCGCCGCGCACCCGGTGATAGAGGACGGGAAAGGAAAAGGTCGAGGCATTGCCCATGTCGCCCGGGATCCTCGGAAACTGGGTGTCCAGCATGAGGATCCCGATGGAGAAGCCGAAGATGTTCTGCCCGCCTTTAACCCTCACCGTGGCACCCTCACGCCGATTCCCGCACGCCGCCCTCCGTGGCTAGTTGAGCTGAGCGAGCTTTTGCCGCGTCTTCCGTAACTGCCCCTTCACGGCCTCGTGGTCGGTGGCGTTGGGGAATTCCGTCAGGTAGCGCTCCCAGTCCCCGAGGCCGCGCTGAAGCTCGCCCATGTTGGTCCACGCGAGGCCGCGATCTCGCCACTCCTCCCCCGCCTTGGGGTCGAGCACGAGAAGCCTGTCGATCACGCCGACGACGCGGTCCCACGCCTCCCGCTGCCAGTAGATGCCCTTGAGGTTGGCGAGCATCCGCGCGAGCAGCTGCCGATGCGACACGGGAGCGAAGTGCTCAGCCTTGAGCAACCCCTTGCGCCCCAGGACGCGCCCGACCAGCTCCTCGCACGCCTCGGGCGTCAGCAGCGCCCCCGCATTGAAGGGGTCGAGCAGGATCTGCGAATCGCCGAGTCGCGCTCCCGCGATGAAATGACCCGGCAGCCCTATGCCTTCCACGGCGAGCCCGAGACGCTTACCCACTTCCATCAGCACGAGGCTCAGTGTGATCGGGATGCCCTGTCGCCGGTCGAGGACCTCGTTGAGAAAGCTGTTGCGCGGGTCGTAGTAGTCCTCGCGGTCACCCGTGAAGCCCTGCTCCACGAAGAGGTACTCGCGCAGGCGGTGGAGGCGGCCGACGGGATCGGCCGAGCGCCGCGAGCCGTCCACGCCGCGAGCGAGGGCGTCGAGTCGCTCGAGATACGCATCCACGTCGAGCTCGGGGTACTCCCAGCGGGCGATGGCCAGCGCCGCTCTCGCCAGATCGATGCGGCCGTCGGGCCTCCCGGTGAGCTCGGCGAACTCGCGAAGCGGCGGGTCGGCGATCATCAGCAGCCGGGAGCGTGGTGGATGCCGGCGGTCTTCAGCGCCGCCTGCTGGAGCTCTTCCGCCAAGGACAGCGTCCGCGCGGCCGCCCGGCGGGCCAGCTCCTGCGCCTCGGGCGTCCCGGCAAGCCGGAGCAGGAGCGAGCGGCCCAGCTGGTGGTGAAAGTACTCGTCGGGCTCGATGACGTCACGGTAGAGCGTGGCCGTCACCTTGTCCCCCGCCTGTTCGCAGAACTCGATGAACTGGCGGTTCTTCACCACCGCGATGGCCTCGCGCGTGAACTGACCGGCCGCCACGCGCTCGACGGTGGTGGCGAGCCCGTCGAGGTACTGGAAGAGCGGGCCATAGCCCTTGGCGATGGGGTTGAAGCCTCGCCCGTCGAAGCCCAGCTCGCGCAGACGGTCGGCGATCATGCGATAGTGCTTGGCCTCGTCGCCCGCCTGGCGGGCGAAGGCCATTTTCACCTCCACGTCGTCGGTGGTCACGAGCCAGCGAGACGCGATCTCGGTCGCCTCGATCTCGTTCTTGAGGGCGACCTTGAGGAGGTTCAGGACCGTGAGGTCGCCCGCGACTTCGGGCTTGAGCGTGGATTCCGGATCCAGCCGCTTCAGGATCCTCTGGTTGCGCGCATCCAGATCGTCGACGAATTCTTCAGCCGTCATGCCGCCACCCCGGATCTGAGAAGCTCCGGCAGCTCCTGGGTCAGCGTTTCCTTCGTGACCACGCGGGTGCACCGGCTGTGCAGCGGTTGGGTGGCCTTCGCCAGCGCGTGGGTCGTAAACCCGAGCACCGGTGGGCGGGGTGTCACGCTCCCGAGCGCGGCGAAGAATGTCTCGTAGCTCCAGCCATCGGTGGTGAGGTCAAGGATGACGAGATCCGGAGCTTCCGCGAGCGACGTCGTGAGTTCTTCGGGAGTCCGGGCGAAGACAAGCGCGGTGCCGACCATCCGCGCCGTCTCCCTGATCCGCGCGACGAAAAACAGATCCTTGACCACGGCGACTACCCTAATCGACATGCATTCTCAACATGCTCGAGGCATGCTGACCGGGGGCGAGATGGTCGGCGCGACCCGCCAGCTCAGTCATACATTCATCCTCAACATGCCTGCGGCATGTTGACCGTGGGCGAGACGGTCGGCGCGACCCGCCAGCTCAATCATCCTGTTCTTGATTCCCCAGCCAGTACCTGTTCCACTCCGCGAGATGGGTCAGCGTCGAGAAGTCGCGCATTCGGTCGAGGTAGACCATCCCCTGGAGGTGGTCGGTCTCGTGCTGGATGACGCGGGCGAAGAACTCCTTGGTCTCGCCTTCGATCGGATTCCCCTCGCGGTCATAGGCATCGAGCCTCACCGAGGTGAACCGCGGCACCATCCCGCGCATGTCGGGCACGGAGAGGCAGCCCTCCCAGCCGTCCTCCATCTCCTCCGTCATCGGTGTCAGCACCGGGTTGACGAGGACGGTCAGCGGGATGGCGGGGGCCTCGGGATAGCGCGGGTTCTCGTTGACCTCGATGACGCAGATCTGCTTGAGCACGTGCACCTGGGGGGCGGCGAGGCCGGCGCCGTTGTACTCGCGCATGGTCTCCACCATGTCGTCGATGAGCCGCTGGGTCTCGGCCGACCGGATGTCACCGACGGGCACCGGCAGCGCTTTCTGCCTCAACACGGGATGCCCCAGGCGCGCGACCTTCAGGATGGCCATGTCATGGATCCTCTGCCACAGAAGTGTAGCACGAGCCCGCTAGCCGTCCCGGAGACCCAGGACGTTGAAGGCGGAGACGGGCTTGGCGAAGCCCTTGAGCACGAGCTCCCCCACGGGCTCGGCCGTCACTATCCGATCCACGGCCGACAGCAGGGTCCGGGAGACGAGAATTTGCCCGGCCTTGGCTTCCGAGGAGAGCCGCGCGGCAAGGTTCGAGACGGGCCCGATCGCGCCGTAGTCCCAGCGCCCCTCGAAGCCGATGGCGCCCAGCGTCGCGGCTCCCTGGGCAAGGCCCACGCCGAAGTGAAGGTCGTAGCCGCGCTCCCGCCACTGGGGCACGAGGGCCTGGACCCGGCCCCGCATGGCGAGCGCCAGTCGCACGGCCCGCTCCCGGTGGTCCCGCACCTCGACCGGATCGTTGAAGAACACCATCAGGCCGTCACCGGCGAAGTGCTCGAGCGTGCCTTCGCTTTCCACGATCACCCGTCCCAGCTCGCCGTGGTACTCGTGGAGCACATCCATGACCTCCTCGGGAGGCGCCGTCTCCGCGAAGGCCGTGAAACCGCGCAGGTCCACGAAGACCACGGTGATCTCGCGCCGGTGGCTCGTGAGCGGGTCCTCCGCGCCTCCCGAGATGATCAGCTCCGCCAGCTGCGGCGAGAAGAAGCGCTTGAGCCGTCCCAGGCGCTCGAGTTGGGTCACCTGCGCCTGGACTCGCTGCTCGAGGTTGGCGTTGAGATCGGCGAGCTCCGCAGCCTGGGTCTGGACGGTCGTGTACAGGTCCTTTATCCTGAGCAGGGATCGTACCCGTGCAATCAGCTCGGCCATGTTGACCGGCTTGGTGAGGAAGTCGTCGGCCCCGGCCTCGAGGCCCTTGATGCGCTCGCGCGTCGGGTCCAGCGCCGTCACCATCACCACGGGCAGGATGCCGTACTCGGGGTTGGCGCGGATCCGCCGGCAGACCTCGTAGCCGTCCATGCCGGGCATCATGACGTCGAGCAGCACGAGGTCCGGCTGCTCCGCCTCCACCTTCTCGAGACCCTCCTGGCCGGAGGCGGCGGTCACGATCGCGTAGCCCTTGGCGGCGAGGAGGTCCGCGAGCATCTTCACGTTGTGGGCCGTGTCGTCCACGATCAATATCTTCGGGGGCATCGAACCGACGCTAATACCCGGGTGGCCCACGTGTCAAGCTCCGCGCCGCCCGCCCGACCCTCCTTGACTCGCCCGCGCCCGGTTGCTAGCATGCCCGTGCGCTGTCTATGCCCCTCCACGAGGTCGGATTGGCCGGTGATCACGCCGCATCTGCCCCGGCGGCCGCTGCGGGGCTGAGCGAGCGCGCGGCACACCTCCTCCTCACCTACACCCCCTTGGGCCCGCTCGTGCGCGCAGTCGCGCGCCTGCGGCTGTCGGTGCATTTCAAGCTCCTGGCCGCCTTCCTGCTGGTCGCCCTCCTCGTCGCCGCCATGGGGGCAATGAGCCTGGAGACCATCAGCACCATGTCAAAGCAGAGCGAAGCAATGCACCACGCCCACCAGCGCGTCACCTCGGCCCGCCAGGCCCAGCACGCCCTCGCCATGCAGATGAACTACACGGCCATGGCGCTCATCCTGCGTGACGAGGCGACCATCGGGAGCATCCTTCGTGAGAACAATCGGCTGAACAGCGCGCTGGCCCAGATCGATGACGCCGCGCCGCGGGAGGAGCGCGACGTCATCCAGCGCATCCGCACCGCCCAGGGCGAAGTGATGGCGACCGTGGCCGACGTCGCCAACCTCGTCCGCGACGGCAAGATCGACGAGGCCATGCAGCTCCAGCTCAAGAACGGTTACCCGCTCTTCCAGCAGGTCGAGGGCCTCGTCGAGCAGGTGGTGCGGATCGAGGAGGAAGGCATGGCCGGCGAGCGCGTCGCCACCGCCCGCGCGAACCGCCGCGCCTTCTACTTCATGGGTGGCTTCGTCCTCGCCTCGCTCCTGCTCGCGCTTCTCCTCGGCTTCGTCATCTCGTGGTCGTTCATCCTGCCGGTGCGCCAAGCCGAACGTGTCCTCGGCCGGATCGCCAAGGGCGACTTCAGCACGACCGTTACCGTGGACAACCGCGACGAGTTCGGCGCGCTCGCCGCCCGGATGAACAACATGAGCGCCGAGCTCCGGCGCCTCTACGAGGAAGAGCGCGAGGCTGCCCGCCAGCTCGAGGCGCTCAACAGCCAGCTCGCACGGGCCAGCCAGGCCAAGTCGGAATTCCTCGCGAACATGAGCCACGAGCTGCGCACGCCGATGAACGCCATTCTCGGCTTCACCGAGATGATCCAGGACCAGATCTACGGGCCGGTGCCGGAGCCCATCATCACGCCCATCCAGGACATCCAGACCTGCGGCCGCCAGCTCCTGGGGCTGATCAATGACGTGCTCGACCTGTCCAAGATCGAGGCGGGCCGCATGGAGCTGTCGCTGGCCGAGTACTCCATCCCGCAGATCCTCGAGACGGTGCGGCTGTCGCTGCGCTCGCTGGCCGCCGAGAAAAGCATCGAGTTCGTGGTGGAGAGTCAGGACGACATTCCCACCGCCGTCGGCGACGGCAAGCGCATCACCCAGTGCCTCACCAACCTGGTCGGCAACGCGCTCAAGTTCACCAAGCAGGGGAGCGTGACCGTGCGGGCCGAGCTGCAGGGCGACGAGGTGCGCTACAGCGTGGCGGACACCGGCATCGGCATTCCCCGGGACCAGCTCGCCCACGTCTTCGGCGAGTTCCGGCAGGTGGACGCGAGTATCAGCCGGGAGTTCGGCGGCACCGGCCTGGGATTGAGCA
>WNFE01004816.1_pt1 | contig 10132 bp, 9 predicted proteins | sample 5400451 | NCBI WGS metagenome assembly WNFE01 (sample SAMN13153344, study PRJNA577476) | soil metagenome | isolation source: 200 cm saprolite under Douglas fir tree site 2 hole 2 | place: USA:California | collected 2015-04-18 | reverse complement strand
GAGCTCGATGGTCGTAAACCCGACGTCACTGACGTTCACCTATCAGGGCGGCGGCTCCACGACAGGGTCACAATCCCTGAGGGTTACCGGCACGACTGCGAAAGTTTGGTACTCGGTTTCAACCTACGGTGGCTCTTGGCTCACGGCAAGTCCGACTAACGGAAGGACTCCTGGCACGATCACTGTTTCAGTGAATGCGTCAGGCATGTCTCCGTCGACCTACACCGGCTCGATCCAGGTGAGCTCTTCAGGTGCCGGGACCGTAACCGTTCCGGTGACGCTGAATGTCACTGCTTGCGTCACCAACTGCGGCGGAAGTACGACGATGTACGCCCAGCCTTACGTCACCGACCCCAGCTTGTCCGGCACCCTCTACGCACAGTGGGTAGATCGTTTGGGTGTTCCGACGGGCAATCCAACGTCACCGGTTGATCCAGGCTTGGTGCTTTCAAAGAATGCCACCGCGCCGGCAGGATCATTCACGGGTGCATACATCAGGAACATCCCGCAAGGGTCGCCCATCCCCACGGAACTTGGGTTTGACCAACGAGTGGGAAGTCAGTGCACTCTCACATCGCCACGAGTTGTTATAGTGGCCAGCGTCAGTGGGACGCACGCGCTAGGCTGCAGCACTGCAACGATTACAACACCCACGATAGGCACAAGCACTACGCCTGTAGCGGGCTGGAATCGCTTGCGGTTCAACATGTCCGCCATGGCACAAGCGGCTCTGATGTTCGTGCCTGGTGACACTATAACGAGCATGACGATTGTCCAGGATCAGGGACCTGACCCTGCAGTTCAGGGATCCGCAGGTGGCTTCGTTGTGATCGATAACATAGACATCAACGGAACGTTTGCCGGAAAGGCGACTTGGATCTCAACAGACCGTTGATCGAAAAGAAGTAAAGGTAGTTGTCAGCTCCAGGCCGGCTTGCCACGCTGTCATGGCAGGCCGGCCTGGACTTTTTTTTCGAGATCGTACCGAGCCGCGGCGTTCGCTTGCTCCTTTGACCCATCAACGCGAACCCAATCGGAACAGCAAGGTTGTGAGGTAAGGTCCGGCTGGGAATTCGATTTCAAACCTACTTTGGTTCATCCCCGCGAAGTGCTTACCCTCACGCGAGCGACTCCGAATCCACGATCCCCGCCTGCGCTGGATACATCTTGACGCATGTGTTAGGATTTCGAGCGAAATTAGTATGCCGAGGCAGTACATTCCGATTTTGATCTTCGCTGTGCTGGCCGCGGCGTTTCCGGCCGTGACGCTGGTGCTCTTCCGGTTTATTCGTCCCACACCGGCGGCGGTGGGGGCGAAACTGAAGCCTTACGAGTGCGGTGTGGAGGCCGAGGGGGACACGCGCGGCCGGTATTCGGTCAGGTTTTATATCGTGGCCATTCTCTTTGTGATCTTCGATGTGGAGACGACGTTTCTTTTTCCATGGGCCGTGCTGTTTTCCACCCGGCAGGAAGGGTTCCGTCTGGAACCGGTGTATGCGCTGGCAAGCATGTTTGTGTTCCTGGGTATTCTGATCATTGGGTACGTCTGGCTCTATCGGAAGGGCGCTCTGGAATGGGTGTAAGGGAGGCAGGTTGACTGTGTTTTCCGCCATGTGCTAAAAGCTACGGGTTGCGCGAGATAGGCGCGGACTTCTCAACTCCTAATTCATGGCCAACGATCCGGAAGGAAAGCAGCCCTCTGCGAGCCCCAAAGATGATTCGTCCGCCGCAAAACCTCCCGCAGCGGCGGGCGAACCTGTGTCCAAGCCGCCCGCTGCACCGGCGGCTCCTGCTGCAAAGCCCCCGGGGGCGGCCACCCCACCGAAACCTCCTGCTCCGCCAAAGGAAGGGCCTGTCGCTCTCGATAACGACCTCGTGAAGCGATACAAGGAAAAATTCGGCGAGGCAATTCGCGAGGCGTGGATTGATCGCAAGCAGGCGATCCTGGTGATCGCGCGCGAGCGATTGGTGGAAATCGCTACTTACAGCCGGGATGACGAGAAATTCGATTGGCTGAGCGACCTCACGGCTGTGGACTGGCCGAAACGCGAGCAGCGTTTCGATGTCGTGCTTAACATGTACTCGTTCGCAAAGAATGAACGGCTGCGCCTGAAAGTGCACGCCTCCGCGGACGAGCGCGTGCCCAGCGTTCAGGGCGTGTGGGCCACGGCGAATTGGGAGGAACGGGAAGTGTACGACATGTTCGGTGTGGTGTTCGAAGGACACCCCGAGCTGAAGCGGATTCTGCTGCCGGACGAATGGCAGGGATATCCGCTGCGCAAGGATTACGACATTCTGACGCAGGACACGGCCTGGGTGCGCGAAAACCTGGGGATCGAGAGCGGACAGTAGAAATGGCGGACCAGCGCGTTCCGTTTGCCACGCATGCCGAGTCCACAGTGCTCGGGGCGGACGAAATCGTCCTCAACATGGGGCCGCAGCACCCGTCGACACACGGCGTGCTGCGCGTGAAATTGCGCCTGGACGGCGAGAAGGTGATCGGCTCGGAATGCGTGATCGGCTACCTGCACCGCGGCGTTGAGAAAATCGCCGAGCACCGGACCTACACGCAGTTTGCCCCATACGTGGACCGCATGGATTACGTCGCGGCGGTTTCGAACGGCCTGGGCTACTGCGAAGCGGTCGAAAAGCTGCTGGGAGCGGAGGCGCCGCTTCGCGCGCGCGTCATTCGAACGATTCTCACCGAACTGCAGCGGATCGCGAGCCATCTGTTCTGGCTGGGGACGCACGCGCTCGACATTGGCGCGCTGACGCCGCTGTTTTACTGCCTGCGCGAGCGGGAAGAGGTCCTGAAGATTTTCGAGAAATATTGCGGCGCGCGGCTCACCACGCACGCGTTCCGCATCGGCGGCCTGCAGTACGAGGCTTACGATGAGTTCGAAAAAGACGTCGAGCGCTTCTGCACGCCGTTTGACAAGCGCGTGGACGAGTACGAATCTCTGCTCACGGGGAACCGCATCTGGGTGGGTCGAACGAAGGGCATCGGCATACTCACCGCCAAGGAAGCGATCGACTACGCCGCCTCGGGCCCGGTGATACGCGCGAGCGGCGTGAAGTGGGACATCCGCAAGGCGATGCCGTATGCCGCATACGACCTGTACAAGTTCGAAATTCCAACCGGGAAGAACGGCGACACGTTTGACCGGTACATCGTGCGCATGGAAGAGATGCGCCAATCGCGCTTGATCTGCCTGCAGGCGATTGAGAACATCCCCGCCGGGCCGATCATGGGCAAGGTCGGAAAGGTATTAAAACCGCCGCCGGGAGAGGTCTATCACGCGATCGAAGCGCCGAAGGGCGAGCTTGGATATTACATCGTCAGCGACGGCACGACGCAGCCGTACCGAGTGCGCATTCGCCCGCCCTCCTTGATCAACCTCGAGGCGTTCGACAAGATGATTCGCGGGCACCTGGTGGCGGACGTTGTGGCCATCATCGGTACGCTCGACATCGTGCTGGGAGAAGTGGACCGTTAACGCGATGCACGCTCTGATCGATTTCGTGATTTCCATTTGGGTGCCGCTGGTTTGCGCTCTGGTGATTGTGGCGGTCCTTCCGCTCGTTGCTGGATACATCGTTTTGATGGAACGGAAGGTCATGGCCGATATGCAGGCGCGGCTGGGGCCGATGCGCGTGGGACCGCACGGCCTGCTGCAGCCCATCGCTGACGCGGTAAAACTACTCTTGAAGGAAGACATTATCCCGGACGAGGCTGACAAAGGGATCTTCTGGATTGCGCCGTTAATCTCGGTGACGGCGGGAATGCTGGCGATGTCGGCGCTCGCGATTGGGCCGTGGTTCCAGATTGCCGACTTGAACATCGGACTTTTGTTTGTCGTGGGAATCGGAGCGCTGGGAATTTTCGGAATCGTGCTCGGCGGATGGTCGTCCAACAGCCATTATTCGCTGCTCGGAGCGTTACGTAGCGCGGCGCAGCTCGTGAGCTACGAAACCGCCGCGGGGATGGCGATTGTCGGCGCGTTGCTGCTGGCCGGGACGCTTTCCACGCGCGAAATTATCGAGGCCCAGGAAGATTACGGGGTTTGGTTCGTCTTCGCGGCGCCCGTGGGATTCTTCATCTATGTTGTGGCCTCGATTGCGGAAACCAATCGCGCACCCTTCGATCTTCCGGAAGCGGAATCGGAATTGGTTGCGGGCTACATGACCGAGTATAGCGGGTTCCGGTGGGCGCTCTACTTCCTGGCGGAGTACACCAACATGGTGGTCGTGGCGTCGATTGCGACGACACTGTTTCTTGGCGGGTGGCTGCGGCCGTTCGCCGGTACGCGGGCATTTGATTTCCTGGATTTCTTGCCGTCATTCCTCATGCTGGTGGTTGCCGGGTATTGCTTTTACCGCGCGCCGAAGCAGCCGGTTAAGATCCAGCAAACCGTTCTTGCCACGGTGGGAGTGCTATTCATTTTGGTTGCGGGAATATTGGCGGCGCCGCTGGTGGCGCCCGCAGGGTCCAGCGTTGCGAGTGCGAAGGCCGGGCTGCACGGGGCGTTCTGGTTCCTGCTGAAAGTGGGACTCTATCTGTACTTGTTCATGTGGCTGAGGTTCACGTTCCCGCGGTATCGATTTGACCAGTTAATGCGTTTGGGATGGCAATTCCTGATACCTCTTTCGATCGTGAATGTGATGGGCATTGGCCTGGCGCTCGTGCTGCACAGGCAATTGGGATGGAGCCATTGGACGGCGTTTCCTCTGACGACGGTTCTGACGCTGGCTGTGGCTGGGGGATTGGGATTGGCGGGGGAGAAGAAGGAAAAAGAACACGCCATCGTGGGCGAAGAGGCGTAGGGAACCAACAACGATGCTCGATCAGATCGTATTTTATTTCTTTGCCGCTCTGGCAGTGATTTCGGCGGTCCTGGTGGTGACGCGCCGGAACGTGGTGCAGAGCGCAATATTTCTGATCACCGCGCTACTGGCGACGGCGGGCATTTTTCTGCAACTGCACGCGGAGTTTTTGTTCATCGTGCAGGTGATTCTGTACGCGGGCGGCATCATGGTGCTGTTTGTGTTCGTCATCATGCTGATTAATCTGGACGTGTCGTTGCACCAAGTGCAGTTCAACCGGCAATGGTGGCTCGGATTGCTGCTGGCGCTGGTCCTGGGCGCGCAATTGACGGTGGCGATCGCGGTGGGACGCTCGGGGCTGCCGCTGGGCGAACCTGCTCCTGCGACCATGCTCGAGCCTAGCACGCAACTCGTAGGGCGCGTTCTGTTCAGCGAGTATATGCTTCCGTTTGAAATTGCGTCGATCCTGCTGCTTGTGGCCATGATCGGCGCCGTCGTTATGGCCAAAAAAAAAGTTTAGCGTGCGGGCTCTTCGTGGAGCCCGCCGAATAGAGGTTGCGAGAACAATTATGATTCCGACCAGCCATTACCTGTTCCTGAGTCTGGGGCTGTTCACGATCGGCGTGATCGGCGTGGTGACCCGGCGGAACGTCATCATCATTTTGATGTCCATCGAACTGATGCTGAACGCGGTGAACATCAACCTGGTGGCGTTCTCGCGCCTGGTCGGCTCGGCCGAAGGGCACGTCTTCGCGATTTTCGTCATTACCGACGCGGCGGCCGAGGCCGCGGTGGGATTGGGCATCATTATTGCGTTTTTCCGGAACCGTGAGACATTGCTGGGCGACGAAATGGATCTGCTCAAGTGGTAGGCTGTGCGGGCTGGTGTTTCTAGGACATGATGCCGACTGAATATTTTCTGGCGCACATCTGGATGATCCCGCTATTCCCCCTGGCGAGCGCGGCGCTGATGCTGCTTATCGGACGGCGCTTGCCGAACAGCGCCGTAAGCGTGGTGTGCGTGGGCAGCGTCTTCCTCTCAATGTGCTTCGCCTTCGGTGCCATATTGCAATTGATCGCGCGGCCTGCCGCGCAGCGCGTGGTGAGTTTCAACCTGTTCGACTGGGTTCCGGCGGGCGTGATGCACACGAACGCGGGACGCGTGATGGATTTTCACGTGCCCTGGGGCGTCTTGATGGATCCGCTGACCGCCGTGATGCTCCTGGTGGTCACCGGCGTGGGATTCCTCATCCATGTGTATTCGATCGGATACATGGGACACGAGGGGGGGTACTACCGCTTCTTCGGCTACCTGAATTTGTTCATGTTTTCGATGCTCACCTTGGTCCTGGCGAATAATTTGTTGCTGCTTTTCGTCGGCTGGGAAGGCGTCGGGCTGTGCAGCTACCTGCTGATCGGTTTCTATTTCCTGCGCAAGTCGGCGTCGGACGCGGGGAAGAAGGCGTTCATCGTCAACCGGATCGGCGATGCCGGGTTTCTGCTGGGCCTCTTCCTGATGTTGGGCACCCTCGGAACGATTCAGTTCACCGAACTGGGTCCGGCGATCGCGGCGGGAAACTTTGAGATTGGGAACGGCACGCTGACGGCGATCGCGTTGCTGCTGTTCGTCGGCGCGACGGGGAAATCGGCGCAGCTTCCTCTGTACGTCTGGCTGCCGGATGCCATGGAAGGCCCCACACCCGTCAGCGCGTTGATCCACGCGGCGACGATGGTCACCGCCGGCGTGTACATGATCGCGCGAACCAACGCCGTGTTTTCAATGGCGCCGCGTGCGCTCGAAGTCGTGGCCGTGGTCGGCTGCGTCACTTCACTTTTTGCCGCGACGATGGGCCTGGTGCAGAACGACATCAAACGCGTGCTGGCCTACTCGACCGTATCGCAGCTCGGGTATATGTTCCTGGCATGCGGCGTGGGCGCGTTCACTGCGGGCGTGTTCCACCTGATGACGCATGCCTTCTTCAAAGCGTTGCTGTTCCTTGGATCGGGCAGTGTGATTCACGCGCTTTCGGGCGAGCAGGACATGCGCAAGATGGGCGCGTTGTGGACGAAGATTCCGACGACCGCGCGCACTTTTCTCGTTGCCTCGATCGCCATCGCTGGGATTCCGCCGCTGGCAGGGTTTTTCAGCAAGGATGCCATTCTCGGCCACGCATTCGAGCGCAGTCCGGCGCTGTGGCTGCTGGGATTCATTACCGCGGGGATGACGGCGTTTTATATGTTCCGCCTGGTGAACATGACGTTCTTCGGAACGTCGCGCGTGGATCATGAAGTCGAGCACCACATTCACGAGTCGCCAAGCTCGATGACCGTGCCGCTAATGATTCTTGCTGTGCTTTCCGTGATTGGCGGCTGGGTAGGCTGGCCTGAGTCATTGGGCGGTAGCGACCGGTTTGCGCAATTTCTGGCACCGGTTATGGTAAAGCCAGGAGGAGAAGTGGCCGAGGCGGCAGGACCTGCACATGTGGCATCCGGTGGTTCGACGGAGTACCTGCTCATGGCGTTGTCCGTGGCGATTGCCGCGGGAGGAATCTGGCTGGCGTACAAGTGGTATATCAAGCGGCCGGAAGTGCCCGGCAAGATCGCGTCAAATTTTGGCGGGCTATATCGGCTGCTCTACAACAAGTATTACGTCGATCAAATTTACGATGCGATGTTCGTGAATCGCATGAAGGATTTGGCGCTCACGCTTGGAGCGTTTGACAACGGCGTGATCAATGGCCTCGGCGTGGACGGCGCCGGCTGGCTGACGCGGTTCACCTCGCGGGTTTCGATAGTGTGGGATACCTGGATCGTAGACGGCCTGGTGAATCTCGCGGCGCGGGTCGTGTGGGTCTTGAGCTATCCCGTGCGGATGCTGCAGACGGGTCGCGTTTCGCGGTATGCGCTGTTCATGTTGCTCGGCGTGCTGATTTTCCTGGGATATTATTTGCGGGCTTCGGGATTCACGCTGCAAAACTTGTTGCACTAGAAGGCGGCTCATGGGTGCGAGGCGAGCGAACTCGATCGGACATCAGGGGCTAAAGCCCTTGTTTTTCGAGTTTCTGAATGTCGCGGCTGAAGCCGCGACCCACAAAGATCAGGTGCGGAATTCGCTCATTCGGGCGGGTACGAAAACATCGCCGCAATTATGGTTTTGTGACGCAGGAATTTTGTGGGTCGGGTGATTTGTGGTTCGGGGATTTTGCCCGCAGGAGTTTTGCGGGTCGGGTGATTTGTAGTTTGGGGTTTTTGCCGAGAGGTGTTTTGCCAATAGGTGTTTTGCGAAGCAGGAGTTTTGTGAGGCAGGAGTTTTGTGGGTCAGGGCTTCAGCCCTGACGTTAGCGGCTGAAAATATGTGGGGCTTTAGCCCCTGAAGCTGCCGCAAAGTGTTTGAGCGAACTTGCTAGGCAGCATAATAGAAGGCGAGGCGGGCAGATGGAATTTTACAATACTCATATCCTGTCGGTGGTGCTGTTCACACCGCTGGTGGGGGCGTTGTTGCTGCTGTTCGTGCCGCGCGACAGCGAAAATGCGCATCGCGTCATCGGCAACCTATTCGCTTTCCTGGGGCTGATCGTTTCGCTGCCGTTGATCTGGCGGTTCAGCTTGGCTCCCGACTCGCCGCGTTTTCAGTTCTACGAAAACCACGACTGGATTCCCTCGATCGGGGCGCACTACACGCTGGGAATCGACGGCATCAGCCTGTTGTTGGTGATCCTGACAACATTCCTGGGCGCGATTTCCATCCTTTCCTCGTGGAGCGCGATTCAGCTCCGGAGAAAAGAATATTACATTCTCTTCTTGCTCCTCCAGGTGGGCATGCTGGGCGTTTTCATGGCGCTGGATTTCTTCCTGTTCTACATGTTCTGGGAAGTAATGCTCGTGCCGATGTATTTCCTGATCGGCGTGTGGGGAAGCGACCGCCGGCTGTACGCCGCGATCAAGTTTTTCCTGTATACGCTGGTCGGATCGGTGCTGATGCTGTTGGGGATCCTGGCGCTCTACTTCAAGGCGGGCGCCATGACCTTCGATATCCCCACGCTGCTGGCATCGGCGGCGCAGTTTGACACGCGAACGCAAGTCATCCTGTTCTGGGCGTTCTTCTTCGCGTTCGCGATCAAGGTGCCGATGTTCCCGTTCCACACGTGGCTGCCCGATGCGCACACCGAAGCGCCCACGGCCGGCTCCGTGATCCTGGCCGGCGTTTTGCTGAAGATGGGCACGTACGGATTCATCCGTTTTTCACTGCCTTTGCTGCCGCTGGACCCCACGGCGCGCCACAAAATAGTGACGATCATGCTGGTCGTTTCGGTGATCAGTATTTTGTACGGCGCGCTGGTCTGCATGATGCAGAAGGACATGAAGAAACTGATTGCGTACAGCTCCGTCAGCCACCTGGGATTCTGCACACTGGGAATTTTCGCGCTGACTCCGCACGGCCTTTCCGGCAGCGTGCTCCAGCAGATCAACCACGGAATTTCCACGGGCGCGTTGTTCTTGATCGTCGGCGTGCTCTACGAAAGGCGGCACACGCGCTTGATCTCGGAATTTGGCGGGTTGTCCACGCCCATGCCAAATTTTGCCGCCATCTATATGATCATCTCGCTCAGCTCGCTGGGCCTCCCGCTGCTGAACGGTTTTATCGGAGAGTTCACCATCCTGCGCGGGACGTACGAAGTCAGCATTAAGTACACGGCGTGGGCGTCGATCGGGATCATTCTGGGAGCCGCGTACTTGCTCTGGCTCTACCAGCGCGTTATGTTTGGGCCGGTCACAAATCCCGCGAACGAGCATATGCAGGATCTCAACGCGCGAGAGTATGCGACGTTGATCCCTTTGGTAATTCTGTGCTTCTGGATCGGAATTTACCCGAAGCCGATATTTCGAGTGCTGGAGCGGCCTGTGCAATTGATCGTCGAGCAGGTCAATCCGGGATACTACGGGGCAGAGCGCGCGTCTGCGCCCGGCGTAAATGCTGCTCCGGCGGCTCCTGGACAGCCTGGAGCGGTGATGCCAGGAACGAACATGCCCGCCGGAATGAATATGCCGCCAGCGGCGACCCCCGACGACGATTTGGATATACGCGCGTTTGATCCACATGCAAATGATAATGAAAAAGCGGCGCCGGCAAGCCTCGGCAAAGCGCCCGCTGCCGGCACGGAGAAAAAGTAAGCAGCCCGATGAACTCTGCCCTCAACGCGTTCCGGTCTTTCATGCAGCAAGGCGGCGGCGGACTGCTCCTGCCGGAGATGATGCTCGTTCTCTTCGCCATGGGCATCCTGCTCACCGATTACCTCCTGGAAGCGCG
>WNFE01004814.1_pt1 | contig 10135 bp, 9 predicted proteins | sample 5400451 | NCBI WGS metagenome assembly WNFE01 (sample SAMN13153344, study PRJNA577476) | soil metagenome | isolation source: 200 cm saprolite under Douglas fir tree site 2 hole 2 | place: USA:California | collected 2015-04-18 | reverse complement strand
TGGGCCAGCGCCGGGGCGTCGTTGACGCCGTCGCCGACCATCGCCACCTTCTTCCCGGCGCGCTGGAGCTCTGCGATCTTGCTTGCCTTGTCGGCAGGAAGGACTTCGGCCATCACCTGTGTGATGCCAAGCTCCCGGGCGATCCGGTCCGCGGTGGCCCGGTTGTCTCCCGTCAGCATTACCACGTCTATCTGCAGCCGGCGAAGCGCCTCGACGGCGGCCTTCGCCGTCTGGCGGGCAGCGTCACTGATTCCAACCACTGCCGCGGCACGGCCATCGACCGCTACCACAACGACCGTTCGCCCCTCAGTCGCCATGTCGTCTTGTTCGCCGGCCAGCCCGTCGAGGCTGACGTTCTCGCGCTTCATGAGCCTAGCGTTCCCCACCGCGACCCGATGTCCGTCCACGGTGGCCACCGCCCCATGCCCGGGCACGCTTTCGAAGTCGGTCACGCCGAGCCGGGCAGCACCCGCCTGCTCGGCGCGTCGAACGATGGCCTCGGCGAGCGGGTGCTCCGACTCTCGCTCAACCGCTGCCGCAAACGCCAGGACTTGCTGGTCCGACAATCCAGAAGCGAACATCTCGGTGACTTCTGGCTCGCCCTTTGTAAGCGTGCCGGTCTTGTCCATGACCACAACCTGGACGCGAGCAGCGGCCTCGATGGCGGCGGCGTTCTTGAACAGGATTCCGCGCTTGGCGCCGAGCCCGGTGCCGACCATGATCGCCGTTGGCGTTGCGAGCCCAAGCGCGTCGGGGCAGGTGATCACGACCACCGTGATCGCGAAAAGCATGGCCTGGCTGAAAGTGCGGCCTGCGAGCAACCAGACGATCAATGTCAGTGTTCCGCCGACGAGCGCGACCAGCACAAGCCAGAAGGCGGCCCGATCCGCAAGCTGCTGCCCCGGCGCTTTTGAGCTCTGCGCCTCCTGTACCAGCTTCACGATCTGGGCCAGAGCTGTGTCCGAGCCGACTCTGGTCGCCCGTGCGCGCAGGGTCCCGTTCTTGTTGATCGAACCGCCGATCAAGGCAGCTCCCGGTGCCTTTGAAACCGGAAGGCTTTCGCCTGTCACGACGGACTCGTCCACTTCGCTGGTCCCCTCCTCGACCACGGCGTCTACGGGGACCCTCGCGCCGGGCTTGATCAGAAGGACATCGCCGACCTGAACCTCCGAGGTCGGTACCTCGACTTGATCGTCAATCTTGATGACGGTCGCCATGGGCGGCGCCAGGTTCAACAGGGCGCGGACCGCCTCATTGGCGCCGCCCCGAGCTCGCATTTCGAGCCAGTGGCCGAGGAGCACAAAGGTAGCCAGGACGGTGGACGCTTCGTAGAACACATCTCCGCCGCCGCTGAAGGTGATGACGACCGAGTAGGACCAGCCGGCCGCGATCGCGACCGTGACCAGAACGTTCATGTCCAACGTACGCGCCCTGAGTGCAGTGATCGCTCCGTCGAAGAAGACTCGGGCCGAGTAGCCGATTACGGGCAGGCTCACGATCAGCTGGAAGATGTCGTCGCGCAGACCAAACGGAGCCGGCAACCCGAAATGCAAGACCTGGCGGCCGATCGACGACCACAGCAGGATCGGCACGGACAGCACGGCTGCCACCAGGAAGCGGTTGCGCATGTCCTGGACCATGGCGCCCATCGACATTCCGGCGTGCCCGCCGTGCCCCATCACTTGGTTCGGAGACGCCATGGCGGTCCCGTGGTGCTGATCCACCCGGTCACTATACCCTCAGGGGGTATAATGTGCGACATGCCTGGTTACACGAAAGACAAGCGGAAAATCGAGACGAGACTAAAGCGGATCGAGGGTCAGGTGCGAGGAATCCAGAACATGGTGGCGGAGGACCGCTACTGCATCGACGTCTTGACCCAGGTCAATGCGACCCGGGCCGCACTCGAAAGTGTCGCGCTGCAGCTGCTCGCTGACCACACCGAGCACTGCGTGATGGAAGCGATCCAGTCCGGCGGCGGAACCGAGAAAGTCCGAGAGCTCAACGACGCGGTCGAGCGGTTGGTCAGGAGCTAGCGCCCAGATTGTTCGTGGTCAGCGCGATTCTCCACGCCCTGCAAATCTCGCTTTTCATGCTCTGGGAGGTCCTGTGGCCGCTCGCGTTCGGCTTCTTGCTGTCGGCGATGATCCAGACGGTCGTGTCGAAGCGGGCGGTGGCCGGCGCTCTCGGCCGGCCGGACCTGAAGGGCTTCGTGCTGGCGTGCGGCTTAGGCGCTGCGAGCTCGTCCTGTTCGTACGCGGCCGTTGCGGTCGCCAGGTCCCTCTTCCGCCGAGGCGCGAGCTTCGTCAACGCGATCATCTTCGAGTTCGCGTCCACGAACCTGGTCTTCGAGCTCGGCCTGGTTCTCCTCATTCTTCTGGGCTGGCAGTTCGTCGCCGCCGAGTTCGCGGGCGGCCTGCTCATGGCGGTGATCCTGTGGATCCTGTTCAAGGTCACCTTGCGCCGGCGAATGGTCGACGATGCCAAACGCCAGGCGGAACGCGGAGTCTTCGGTTCGACGCATGAGGCGCACGGCGAGATGGATGTGTCCATCACCGATGGGCCCTTTCTTTCCAGGCTCTTCTCGCCGCGGGCACTCACCGCTATCTCGCACGCGTTCTACATGGACCTGAACGCTCTCTATCGGGACCTCGGGCTGGGCTTCTTGATCGCCGGCGCGCTCGCGGCTTGGGTGCCAAACAGCTGGTGGCAAGCGTTCTTCCTGACCAACCACCCGACGCTGAATCAGTTCTGGGGACCCCTGATCGGTCCGGTGATCTCGATGCTCAGCTTCGTCTGCTCGGTTGGGAACGTACCCCTGGCGGTCGTGCTCTGGAACGGCGGCATCAGCTTCGGTGGCGTGATCAGCTTTCTGTTTGCCGACTTGATCATCCTGCCGATCTTGAATATCTATCGAAAGTATTACGGTGGCCGCACCGCGCTCTATCTACTCGGTGTCTCGTACGCTGCGATGGCGCTGGCGGGGTTCTTGGTGGGCGGCGCGTTCCAGCTCTTGGGCCTGGCTCCGACCAATCACCACGTCACCGTCTTCGAAACCCAGCCGACCTGGAACTACACGACGTTCCTCGATATCGCCTTCCTTATCGTGATGGTGGTTCTGGCTTGGCGCTTCATCACTACCGGCGGCATCGACATGCTGCGAGCCCATGCGCGCCGACCGGAGGCAGGTGCGCAGCTGGTCCGAGACCCGGTATGCGGGATGAGCATCGATCCGCAGACCGCCGCTGAGAGGGTCGAGTACATGGGTACGACGCACTATTTCTGCTCGACCGGCTGCTGGTCAAAGTTCGAGAAGGATCCGGCCCGGTACACGGCGCATGTGGCCCAGCTCGAACCTGCTGGCCACCAGGTGCATTCACGCGTTGTGGCTACAACGCCAGGAGGAAAAATGGAACGACATGAATCGGCGATCGATCCGGTCTGCGGAATGAGCGTCGACCCCGACCAAGCGGAATATCGCTCGTTTCAGAACGGCGAGACGTATTACTTCTGCTCGGCAGGCTGCAAGGAGACGTTCGATAAGGACCACGGCAAGTACGCCGGCCGCTCAAAGGGTTCGCCCGGCAGGTAGCCCTCTCCTGTTACTCGATCGTGTTTCCGAGCGTTCGATCGGAGGAATGGCCCCGAAGCTCATGGTTGCGCTTGCCCTCCTGCTCGCAGCTGCCTGCCAGGCGCCCGGCGCACCTACGACCTGCAATACACAGATCGACTGGGTCAACTTCGTCCAGGTCGGCTCGACGCAGTACGTCGCTAAACAGCAACCTCCCACACCTCTACAGCAGAGCGATTTGGGCGCTGTCTACGCCCATGTCAAATTCAAGGTGAGCGGCAATGTCTGTGACCCCAACTACAGGCTGAAAGATGGGGATGCCGCGTTCCTGGATGCCGGAACGCCCATCTACCAGATCAATGGACAACCAGCCATCGAGCAGCTGGCGGCCCGCTTCGATGGACGGATCCTCGTTTACACGGCTATGGGGCCGGCGTCCTGACGAGTGCCCGCTGTCTGCCGTATTCGCGGTACGTGAGCCAAACCACGACGAGGTCGAAGATCGTCAACCCTAGAAGACCGATCGAAAAAGCGAAAGTCATCCGGTAGACCTGGTAGACGATGAAGACGATCAGGAACGCGATCATCCAAGGGTAGGCCCAGATCTTGTCCCTGAGCAGCGCGGCCACGAGCACGATCTTGACGACGCCATGCAGGAGCAGGTAGGCGGCCCCGAACTGCAAGGACGATCCGGTAAGGCTGCCGGCGGCATGAAGAACATGCGTGGCGAGGAAGTCGTGAGGATCCTCCGAGAGCTCGTGCTGCGTGAGGGCTCTGCTCACCTGGTCGATGGTCGTCGGGCTGACGACGAGCAACAGGACGCCACCAACGACTTCGAGGATGCCGTCCAGGCCCTTGAGGATGATTGCGACCGCGAAGGCTCGGTCGAGCCGGTCACCGCTCTTGAACCAGTTCACCGAGTCAGGACCTGGCGCGGTAGTGGAACAGCTTCGCCATCGGACGGATCATGCCATCGAGTATCCTCGGCGGCCGGATTTCGGGTCGAGCTGGCGGGCGGTGATGGGCTTGTTGGGATTTCAAATGCCCTGGATCGCCGTCGTCTTCGTCGTGGTCGTTGGGATCATAGGTAACTTTCTATTCGGCCTCGACCAGCGACGTCGATTGCTGGATCAGATCAAGCGAGCCACCGATGCAAAGGAGATCTCCCGCTAGGAGCGCTGGCGTTCGAGCCGCACCACGGGAATCAGGCGATCCGTCCTCCTCTGGTAGTCGGCGAACGACGGCCAGATCTTCGTCATCTCCTCGTAAAGACGGTCCCGCTCGGCACGGTCGTCGACGACAGTGGCACGTGCTTTGAAGGTCTCGGTTCCACTGTCCGTCGGCAGCTCGAGCTCGACCTCAGGGTTGGTCTTGATGTTTCCAAACCATGTCGGGTGCGCCGGCGCGCCCCCCTTCGACGCCACGACGATGCAGTCCTTGCCATCGCGGCCACAAACCAGTGGAGTGGTGATGAGGTCGCCGCTCTTGGCGCCTTTCGCGGTCATGAGCACGACGTGGTCGCCCCACATCCCGACTCCGCGCCCCTTCTTGGCATGAAACTCTTCAATCGTCTTCTGGTTCCAGGCAGTTGCTTTCATCGTTTGAAATCTACCGCGGAACCACTGGGAATATTCTTCAGGGATGGACATCTTCAGCAAGGTCCCTCCGGCGGTGCGCCCCACGGTGCAGGCGGCGCGACGAACCGTGACAGCCATTGCCCCGAAAGCGGAAGAGATCGGTTATCGAGGCGGACCGCCGCGATCCCGCAGCTACATGTGGAAGCTCGTCCGTTATACGTTCGACGGCGCCAACGTGCTGGGCATCGGCACATTCCCGACGCATTCGACCATCTTCTTCTACCGCGGCCGCGAGCTCGATGATGCGAGCGGCCTGCTGAAAGGCAGCGGCAAGGACTCCCGATTCATCACTTTGCGGGAGCCGGCCGAGGCCCAGAGTCCGGCGGTCAAACGGCTGATTCGGCAGGCTTTCAAACTGGGCGGAATCATCAAGTAAGCCGGCTACAAATCGTGGCCTGGCGACAATCTAGCCATTGACAGCGCCGAGCCTGGTGCCATGATCGCTTGTGGCCCCGGTGAATTCGAAAGGCGCAAGCCAGAAGGGTTCGCTGGGGTCACTCCTTTTCTGGCGATAAGGGGCCCAACCGAGCCCCGAACCCGGTTTGGAAACCGCCCCAACCTGGCAGGATGAATGCCCCATGGAAGAGCCTGTCCAGGACCCGCGGCCGCCCCTCGCAGCCCAGCGCCCGACGCTGCTCACCAAGCATGGCGACAGCCGGAGCGACTCCTACTTCTGGCTGCGCCAGAAAGCCAACCCAGAAGTCATTGCCTACCTGCAGGCGGAGAATGCCTACGCCGACGCCGTCATGGCGCCCATGGCCGCCCTCCAGGAGCGGCTGTATCAGGAAATCGTCAGCCGGGTGCAGCAGACAGACACATCAGCCCCTGCGTTTTTCAAAGGCTACTGGCACTACGTGCGCACCGTGGAGGGGCTCGATTACGAGATCTACTGCCGGCGCAAAGGCTCGATGGAAGCCAGTGAGGAGGTCGAGCTCGACGGCAACGAGCTAGCCGCCGGGCACGACTACTTCGAGGTCGGGTTCGTCGAGCGCAGCCCGGATGAAAACATCCTCGCCTATGCCGTCGACCTAACGGGCGACGAGCTGCACGAAGTTCGTTTCCGAGACCTGTCTAGCGGACACGACCTCGAGGACGTCCTGAGCGACGTGTATTACGGATCCGCCTGGTCCGCGGACAGCCGCACCTTCTTCTATGTGCGGCCCGACAAAGCGATGCGTCCGTACCAGGTGTGGCGTCACGCCCTGGGCACGCCCGTCGACAAGGACGTCGTGGTCCTCCAGGAAGACGACGAGCGCTTCGAGCTCAGCGTCGAGCTGACAAAGAGCGAGCGCTACATCATCTTCACTAGCTCGAGCCAGGTCACGAGCGAGAGCCGCTACATGCGCAGCGACGAACCCGAAAGCACTCCGCTGCTGATCGAAGCGAGGCGCCACGGAATCGAGTATTCAGTCGACCACCAGGAGGACCACTTCCTGATCCTCACCAATGACGGCGCCCGCAACTTCAGGCTCGTCGCCGCGCCGGTCCAGCGGCCTGGGCGCGAGGCGTGGGAGGATGTCGTTGCTGAACGCGACGGCGTGCGGATGAACGCAATGGACGTTCACATCGGCCACGTCGTCCTCGGCCAGCGGTCGGACGGACTGCAGCGCCTGGAGGTTCTCAACCGCGCGAGCGCAGAGCTGTACGTAGTCGATCAGCCCGATTCGGCTTACACAGCCTTCGCCGGCTCGAACCCTGTTTACGAGAGCTCGGTGATGCGCTTCTTCTACACGTCGCTGAACGCGCCGTGGTCAACCGTCGACTTCGACATGAACACGCGCGAGCGAACGATCGTCAAGGAACAGCCGGTTCCTGGCGGTTACGACCGCGCGGACTATGTCACCGATCGGCTCTGGGCGACATCGGCGGACGGCACGCGCGTGCCGATGTCGATCGTGTACCGGCGCGACCTCAAAGCGCACGGATCGAATCCGGCTTTGCTGTACGGCTACGGCGCGTACGAGCTGCCCAGCGATCCCATGTTCGACGCTGCGCGGCTCAGCTTGCTCGACCGCGGTTTCGTTTTCGCGATCGCCCACGTGAGAGGCGGGGGAGAGATGGGCCGGCAGTGGTACGAGGACGGCAAGTTCCTATGCAAGACGAACACGTTCGATGACTTCATCGCTTGTGCGGTCGAGCTCATCGAGCGGGGCTATACGAATCCGCGGCAGCTGGCAATCCGCGGCCGCAGCGCGGGAGGCCTGCTCATCGGCGCGGTCGTTAATGCACGCCCGGACCTTTTCGCCTGCGCGGTGGCGCAGGTTCCTTTTGTCGACGTCCTCACCACCATGCTCGACGAATCGATACCGCTCACCGTCAATGAGTACGAGGAGTGGGGCGACCCCAACGATCCCGAGTTCTACGAGTACATGAAGAGCTACTCGCCATACGACAACGTTCATCGGGCCGCGTACCCGGCGATGCTTGTGACCGCGGGCCTCAACGACCCCCGGGTGCCGTTCTGGGAGCCGGCCAAGTGGGTCGCGAAGCTTCGCTCGATGACACTCTCCGCGCGCCCGATCATTCTCAAGACCGACCTCGGCTCCGGGCACTCGGGACCATCTGGCCGGTACCAGTCGTGGCGAGAAGAGGCGTTCGTCTCGGCTTTCGTGGTCGACCAGCTCCAGGCTTCTTGACTTCGGGACTGGGCGAGGCTAATCTAGCCCGGAACGCACACCCATCCGGGTGTGTCCATGCATAGAGGAGTTTGAGCATTGGGCGGCATTACGGAGGGGACCTTCGCCATCGAGGGCGGAGTCTGCCTTCTGATGACCGCACATTGATCCTCTTCTAGCGACTCTTCTGTAGTCACCGAAAGGACCGTGCGGTTGTTGGGCACCGCGTCGGTCCTTTTTCTTTTCCTGGCCTCCCCACTTGTGGGGAGGTCGGCCCCGGTCGCAAAGCGGCCGCGGCCGGGTGGGGGCAGAGGGAGCACGGAAATTTCGCAGGAGAGAAGCAAATGACAGCGATCGAGATCCAGGGAGTCAGGAAAGCCTTCCGGCGCCGCGAGCGCGAAACCGGCGCGCCGTGGTGGCGGCGCGAGTGGAAGGACAAGGTCGCCCTCCACGAAATGGACTTGATCATCGAGACCGGCGGCGTGACGGGGATACTCGGGCCCAACGGCAGCGGCAAGTCGACGTTGATCCGAATCCTCGGCACGCTGCTGACGCCGGATGCCGGCCGCGCCTCCGTGTTCGGCTGGGACGTCGTCGCCGAGGCGCTCGCGGTCCGCAAACACGTCAACCGCGTGTCGGTCGAAGCGGCCTTCTTCAAAGAGCTGAGCCCATGGGAGAACATGCTGTACGCCGCCCGCCTCTACGGACGCGGCGCCGGTGGCACGCGCGAGAAGGTCGTCGAGATACTGGATCGCCTCGGCCTGCCCCTCGACACCCTCGACCAACCGATGAAACAGCTTTCGCGCGGCCAGCAGCAGAAGGTCGCGATCGCGCGCAGCTTCTTGACCGCGCCATCGCTGCTGCTCATGGACGAGCCCACCACCGGTCTCGACCCGCGCTCGAAGAAAGAGGTGCAGGCGCTTCTCCAGATGCTGAGAGCCGAGCGCGAGGTGACTGTCCTGCTCTGCACGCACGACATGGATGAGGCTGCGCAGCTTTGCGATCGCGTGCTGATGATGGACGCCGGTCGCGTGCTCGCCGACGGCACCCCTGAAGAGCTGTGCCGCCGCTACTCCGTCGATGGCAGCACGGCCACCCTCGAGGACGTCTTCATGCGCCTGTCCGGAAAGAGCCTGGAGCTCGATGGGGAGGAGGGGCTGTGATCGAGGTAAGGCACGCCGAGCTCAATGCGCTGTTCGGCTTCGCCGAGCGGCAGATGCACGTCATCAAGCGCTACTGGGTGTGGGAGGTGGTGTGGCTCTTCTACAGCCTGGTCAGCGTGCTTTCGATCGGCTACCTCGCCTCTGGTCTAGGCACGCTGGGCGTGGGCGGTGCCTCGTTCGACCTGCACCGGGCACAGCTCTACCTGCTCGTGGGCGCGCTGCTGTGGGGCTACCTATCGCTCGTTTTCATGGAGGCCGCCTACGCGATCAGCTGGGAGCGATGGGAGGGAACCATCGAGTACACGTTCATGGCGCCCGTGCGCCGGATCACGCACCTGTTCGGCATCTGCTTCTTCGCGATCGGCTACGGGCTCGCGCGAACCTTCGCCGTCCTGCTCATCGCGACGGCAATGTTCCGGCTCGACTTCTCGCATGCGGATATCGCTGGAGCACTGGCGGTGCTGGCGGCGTCGACGGCGCCGCTCATCGGCCTGAGCATCCTGACCGCGGTGCTGCCTTTGCTTTCGCCGCAGAAAGGTGAGCAGATGTCGATTGCGCTCCAGGGCTTCCTGCTCCTTGTTTCGGGCGTCTACTACCCGCTGTCGGTGCTCCCGGTGCCCATGCAGATCGCCGGCGCCGCATCTCCCCTTACATACGCGTTGGCCGGCATGCGCCACAGCCTCCTGGATGGCGCCGGCGTGGGCGCAGAGATGGGCACGATCGCCATCCTGCTGGGCATTGGAGCGGCTCTCATCCCGGCCAGCATCCTCGTTTTCGCCTGGGCCGAGAACCGCGCCAAGCGCCTGGGCCTGCTGAAACGGAGTGGTTGACAAAAATGCCCCACCCATTATCTCACCCAAACTAATGTTCGTCGCTATCACATTCGACAACCGCCTGTCGTACCGTCGAATTGCTCAAGCACAAGATGTTGTGCTTCGGGCGTTCTAGGGCCTGAGAGCTGCCCTACATCTTGTGGTAAAGGTATTGACAGGGCTAAGCGGCGTAGTTAAGGTTTGCGGCGAATCGCGGTGATCAGTGGGGAGAAGTGGTGAACCAAGCAACATGGAAACATACGTCGCACCCTACGTCCAAGTACGGCACGCCATACACCTCCTCTACGCCACTTCTCCCCGCAGCCGCGATGGGGCC
>WNFE01004813.1_pt1 | contig 10136 bp, 10 predicted proteins | sample 5400451 | NCBI WGS metagenome assembly WNFE01 (sample SAMN13153344, study PRJNA577476) | soil metagenome | isolation source: 200 cm saprolite under Douglas fir tree site 2 hole 2 | place: USA:California | collected 2015-04-18 | reverse complement strand
GGACACTGGAATGATCCCGACATGCTGGAGATCGGTAATGGCCACATGAGCGACACGGAATACAAAACCCATATGAGTTTGTGGTCCATGCTTTCCGCCCCACTGATTGCCGGCAACGACCTGCGTGACATGACGCCTGCTATTCACGACATTCTGACGAATCGCGAGGTCATCGCTATTGATCAAGATAGAGGCGGCAAACAGGCCACGCGAGTGTCTAAATCGGGAGACCAGGAAATCTGGGTGAAGCAGCTTGCCGGAGGCGGGCAGGCGGTTGCGTTGTTCAACCGATCCGACAAAGACGCCAATGTAGCCGTCAAGTGGGCCGATATCGGTGTCAAAAAAACTCCAAAGCATCTACGTGACCTCTGGGAACATAAAGATATACAACTCGACAAGAAGCCGGAATACGAAGCGACTGTGCCCGGACACGGCGTCGTGCTGTTACGCGTCAGCAAATAAGGACAGGTTTCTGTACCCGAGTGATGCTCTCAGCAGATTGAGAATCAAGATGCGCTTGATCCTTTCGACGGAGATAACGTAATGGCAGACAACGTCAAGGTCAATCCCCTGCAATCGGTGGCAACGCACCCACGCTGGAGTATCGCGCCCTACTTCATTGTTGACAATGTAGTGGCAACCGCCAACTTCTACCGCGACAAGATGGGGTTTCATTACGAGCGCTTCTGGGGTGAGCCGCCAGCCTTTTGCATGGTAAAGCGCCGCGGGATTGTCATTATGCTCAGCCAGTTTGATAAGACGGGCCTGATGCGTCCAAACAGCAAGGCCGCTCCCGAGGGTGAAGCCTGGGACGCGTATATCTGGGTAGACAATGCCGACGCGCTATACGATGAATTCAAGGGCAAGGGCGTGAAGATCGCAAGCGAAATCTGTGATCAACCCTACGGCTGCCGCGACTTTGACGTCGAGGATTGCAACGGATACAGGCTATGTTTTGGACAGGACATGGAAGGATAAATGATGCCCGGTGAAACAGTTATTGTGCCAGTGAAATTGCGCTGTTCTCTTTTTGCTCTCGCGACACTGCTCATCTGTTGCGGCATCCGTGCACAGAACCCATCACCGAGTCCAACGGCAAGTCCTGCGCCGAACCCAGCTTCGAAGATTCCAGTCAACTATGACGAATCGAAAGTTGGTACTTATACATTGCCGGATCCACTGGTCATGGAAAATGGCCGGCGCGTCCGCGATGCCAGTACCTGGAACAATAAGCGCAGACCAGAGATCCTGCACCTGTTCGAGGAAAATGTTTACGGCCGCAGACCTGGTCGTCCTAAGGACATGCACTTCGAAGGCTTCGATGTTGATAAGCACGCCCTGGGTGGAAAGGCCATCCGCAAGCAGGTAACAGTTTATTTTTCCGCGAAGAAAGATGGACCGAAGGAAGACGTCCTCATCTATCTGCCCGCGAATACGAAAAAACCAGTGCCTTTGATCCTCAGTCTGAATTTCTCAGGCAACCACCGGATCATGGATGACCCAGGCATTAAGCTGGCCACGGTTTGGGACCGCAAAACCAAAACAAAATCACAGGCAACCGAAGACACCAGGGGCACTTCCAAGTGGCCGATTGAAAAGTTACTTGAGCACGGCATTGGCCTCGCTACCATCTATTACTACGACATCGAACCCGATTTCATGGGCGGCATGCAGTATGGAGTGCGGCCTCTGTTTTTCAAGCCCGGGCAAACCGAGCCGGCTCCTGACGAATGGGGCGCCATCGGCGCCTGGGGCTGGGGGCTGAGCCGCGCCATGGATTACGTGGAGACAGATAAAGACATTGACGCCAAGCGCGTTGCCATTCTGGGACATTCGCGGCTGGGCAAGACAGTTCTGTGGGCCGGCGCTGTAGATACGCGCTTTGCCATGGTGCTGGCAGCCGGGTCCGGAGAAAGCGGCGCGGCCCTGGCGCGCCGCGATTTCGGCGAAACCGTTAAACACATGAACGTCAACTTTCCCTACCAGTTCTGTCAGAACTATCAGAAGTGGGGTGACCACGTAGACCAGATGCCGGTGGATCAGCACGAGTTAATCGCGCTGATCGCGCCGCGCTTCGTCTATCTGGCGGATGGTGATCAGGACCTCTGGTCCGACCCGAAGGGGGAATTCCTTGCAGCCGTAGCTGCCGGTCCGGTATATCGTCTGCTTGGCAAAGATGATCTAAGTACAGGCCAGTGGCCGCCGGTCAACCAGCCTATTCAGCATACGATTGCGTATCACTTGCGAACCGGTAAGCATGAGCTGGCACCTTACGATTGGGACCAATACATCGCGTACGTGGATGCGAACTTTCATCCGCAGCACTGAAGTTTGTGCTGGCACAGCGTGGCACCAAAAGGTGAAGAGCAGCGTTTCTGTAAAGCATCCACGAGCCATGTTCCTCCCGCTCTGTCATGTTGAGCGAAGCGCCTCGACTCCATGGGCAATCCTGCAGAATCTCAAGCGCGGAGTCGAAACACCCCGAGAAGGTTTTGGTCTACATTCCGCATCAGGGAATTTTCCCGATGCCGCCGCCAGCGAACGGGCTGGGGGCATGCCACCGCTACCCGCCCTTCCATTCCAGGATTTCACGCACGATCGCCGCGAGTGGAAGTCACTGGCTTCCCTTCCGGGACACACTCTGGGGAGAATTCCCTAGGGCGGCATTTCTTCCAGAGGCATTGTCGGGGTGTTTCGACTGCGCGCCCATCCGTCTCGTGGCAACAGAATTTCTCCAGGCGCTCCGCTCAACATGACAGTATGGAGACGGTTTTAGCTGGTACCTGAAAATCTTCGCGAAAAGCAAAGAATTTCAAGAGTGGCAAAGTCGACTACGGCTGGGCCACACAAGCCTTATCCCCTTATCTGTCCGCTACCAATGACTTCATATTTGGTTGAGGTGAGTTCTTCCAGGGCAAACGGTCCACGGCAGTGCAGCTTCTGGTTGCTGATTCCCATTTCAGCGCCGAAGCCGAATTCGCCGCCGTCTACAAAGCGAGTCGAGGCGTTCCAGAGCACAGCAGCAGAATCAACCTGGCGCATAAACTGGTGTGCGTTGGTCTCATTCTTTGTCACGATGGCTTCTGAGTGTTTGGTGGAATAGCGATTGATGTGAGCGATAGCTTCACCCAGGTCTTTCACGACTTTAATCGCGATGCACAAGCGCAGATATTCTTCCGGCCAGTCTTTCGCTTCTGCCAGACTCACATTGCCTTCCCCGGCCAGCTTACGGGTCTGCTCGTCGCCGCGGACTTCCACCCCGCCCTCCAACAGCTTCTTCACAATGCGCGGTACATATTCGGCGGCGATGCCTCGATGCACCAGCAACTTCTCGGCAGCGTTACACACCGAAGGGCGGTGCGTCTTGGCATTGATGACGATACGGTCGGCCATTTCGAGGTCGGCGGATTCATCCACAAAGATGTGGCAGTTCCCTGCCCCGGTCTCGATCACCGGCACCGTGGCGTTCTCGATGACAAAGTCAATCAGTGACTGGCCGCCACGAGGAATCAGGACATCCACGAAACCGCGGGCTTTAATCAGCTCCTGCACCGAGACGCGCGTGCTGGAATCCAGTAACTCGATCGCCCCTTCGGGAACGCCGGGCACGCTGTTCAGAACTTCCACCAGCCTGCGATTGCTATGCGCGGCTTCTTTTCCGCCGCGCAGAACAATCGCATTTCCCGTCTTAACCGTGAGCGCTACGGTTTCTACCGTAACGTTAGGCCGCGATTCATAAATAATGCCGACCACACCCAGGGGAACGCGAACTTTACGGATGCGCAGTCCGTTAGGGCGGGTCCACTCTTTGATGGTTTCGCCGACAGGATCGTCAAGGCTCGCGACATCGCGCAACGCCTGGCTCATCTCCGCAATTCTCTTGGGCGTCAACAGAAGACGGTCGCGCATGGCGCCTTCAAGACCGCTGCTCTCCAGGTCTGCCTGGTTTGCCGCTCGTATGCTCTCATGTTCAGACTCAAGCGCTTTAGCCATCTTCTCGAGCAGCAAATTCTTTTCTGCAGTAGAAAGCTGGGCCAAAATAGGAGCAGCCTCCCGGGCGCGAATCAGCTTTTCCTGGGTGGAGAGCGCGTTACTTACGGAAGTCGCCATATCACTTCACCGCTTTCCGTCGGGGCGGAAAGTATGTCCCAATTTTACGCGCAATTGCCTTCGACAAAACCTGCGGATCTCCGCCGTTCACAATGGCCACATGAACTCCATTTTCGCTGGCCAGCTTGGCTGCACGTAATTTGGAGCGCATGCCACCGGTTCCCAGATCGCTGCGCCCGTTGCATAAAGCTTCCATTTCGGGGGTAAGTTTTTGCACGGTACGCAACAGCCGTCGAGTTTTGCTTCCGTCAGGGACATAGAAGCCATCTACGTTGGTCAGCATGAGCAGCCACTCGGCTTGAACGGCAGTCGCCACCAGGGCGCTGAGTTGGTCATTATCGCCAAATGCGGCTAAGAGTTCGATTTCGCCGACCGAGACGCTGTCATTTTCATTCACGATCGGCACCACCCCCAGCTTGAGCAATCGTTGCAGAGCATTCTGCAAATTTTTGTAACGAACCGGCGAGGTGAAATCATCGTTGGAAAGCAGCAGTTGCGCGACGGTCTTCTTCCCAAAAAACACCTGTTCGTAGGTATGCATCAACAGGCTTTGTCCAACGGCGGCGCAGGCCTGCATGAGCGGGACCCCGGTGGGCCGCTCGCCAAGAGAGAGCCGTGACATTCCAGAGGCGACGGCTCCAGAGCTTACGATGAGATACTCATGGCGCGACAGGTCGAATTGATCTACCAGGTTTCGAAGCTGGTTAGTATCAATGCGGCCCTTGGGCGCGATAACACTGCTGCCAATTTTGATGACGATACGCATTTCGTGTGCTGTTATTTTACCTAAAGGCTGTTGTCTGCTGGGCTTATGCACCTTGCCCACAGGGTTGAACAGCAGCTAATATTCCATGGTGGGTGTTTAAGGCACCCGGTGAGGCCTTATCCATGAAAAACATCAGAGCAGCGGCTGCGGTGTTGAGTTATCTCGTAATTGTGTGCCTGGCCGGCTATAACCTGCGCGGTCAGTTGTTTGGCAAAAGTATGCCTGCAGCAGCGCCAACTAATTCTACCTCGGCTGCACCGCCGCAAGCTGCGCCAGAGCCTGCTTCGGCACCTGGGGCACAAAGTGATTTGAAGTCAAAGCCCGAGACTACACCCCAGCTCGTAGCACAGGCAGAAACCTCTCCCAAGGAAAAAGCGGTCTTACCAACCACCCCTTCACCAACGGGAAAAATAAAAGACACTCATTCCCAGCAGTCATCTGTTCCCGTCGCGGGCAACGGTGCGGTGGATGTCGGAGAACGGCTCCCCGATTTCCTTCTTATCGGCCTGAACGGTAATACGTTGAACGAAGGCGCACTGCGCGGGCATAAGACATTATTCATTATCGTCAGCCCGACGTGTCCACACTGCCAAAAAGACCTCAAGCTGCTGCACCAAATCGAAAATGATTACCCTTCCATTGAGCCGGTGTACGCCTCTGTAGCCCAGCGCGATCAGACGATTCCCCTGGCCGATATGACCGGCGAAGGCGACCATCTTTATACAGGTGCGATGGATTTAGCGCGAAGCCTGGGCGTAAGCGGCGTTCCGTTTGTCATGCTGATTGATGAAAAGGGCGTAATACGGTTGATTAAAAAAGGCGAGCTGGATGAACCGACCTTCCGCGACATCCTGGGAAAATTCATGCATGGGCAGCCAGTCGCCCAATTGCCCAAGATAATGCCAAGTGATGCAGCGTTAACTGTAACTAACTTTTTCGGAGAGCAAGCATAATGTCATCGAAGCCGCTTTCGACCATTGGCTGGATAATTCTGGTGATTCGCATCCTCTTCGGTGGATTGTTTATCTATACGTCGGTCTGGCACTCGATGCACGCTAAGGAGTTTCTGCAATCGATCAAGGACTACCAGATCATCTCTGGCCCCATCGTTCCCTGGAGTGGGCTTTTGTTTATCATCCTTGAGGCCTCTATCGGGGTTACTTTGGTCTTCGGATATTTCGTTCGGCAAATGGCATTTGTCGCGGCGGCTTTGCTCGCAGTTTTTACAGGAGTATTTGTGAGTGCAATTGCTCGCAAGTTGGATATTGCCTGCGGCTGCGGTCTCGGTGACACCAAGGTGGGCTGGCTCGACGTTGTCAGAGACGTACTATTGATGGCAATTGCTTTGCTGATCGCCTGGCGCACCGGCAAGAACGCAGAAGAGTTGTCAACCGAGCAAACTGCAGAACAACTTTCTGCCGCAAAATGATTTCCCAAGATGATTTTAAAGATGCACACGCTTAGTCCAGATACCCGAAATCGCGTTGGCACAGCCGGCAGTAGTGGCCCGAGCAGGATGCAGTCCATAACTGCCCAGGTATTGCTGCTGCTCTTCAGCAGCATATTCCTGGTACCGTTGCTCTCGGCCGACGCTGTACAGGCCGGTCTGGCCGCCTGCTGTAAGAGAACCGGTAAGCATTTTTGCGTCGGGCCGGGTGGGCTGGATCCAGGAAATCTGAAATCACGGAATCTGAAATCAACGGATTCTTTTCCCAAAGGGCCGCAAGTTTCTGAACGGTGCCCTTACGCGTTTACACACGCTCTTACAGGCATCATACCCACCGTTGGTATTGTTGTTGCAACGGCAGCGCATAGCGATAGCCTCAAGACTCCTCCGGCGCAAAGTTACACGTATTCCCTTCCCTTCATCACAGCGCGGTACGCAGACCAAAAACGCGGTCCGCCAAGGCTGTCTGCTAATCTATTCATCTAAACATTTCAATCGAGAAAATTAATCTTGCAGGGAATACAGATTCCCACCTAACTGGTACTTGACCAGTGGAGAAGGGTTATATGCAGATGCAAAATCGAACGGGAAAAATATTCTGGGTTGCTATCGCTGCCGCAGCAATCTTGATGGGTGGCTGCCAGAAGTCCGGGAAGCGCTATCACCTGACTGGACAGGTCATCAGCAAGAAAAACGCCACCAACGAAGTCGAGGTCAAGCATGAGGCCATAGCGAACTTCATGCCGGCCATGACCATGACCTATAAAGTTCCCGACTCCGATGCCGTCAAAGGCCTGCAACCCGGCGACACCATCGAGGCCGACGTGGTCGTTCCCACCAGCGGCGATGCATATTGGCTGGATGACGTGGTCATCACCAACGGGCCGCAGGGTCCGATCAAAGCCGCTCTGGCGCCGCGTCTGCTTATGCCGGGCGATACCATCCCCGATGTACCGCTCACCAACCAGGATGGCAAGACCATTCACATCAACCAGCTCAAGGGCAAAGCTGTCTTAGTGACTTTTATCTATACGCGTTGCCCGCAGCCGACATTCTGTCCGCGCATCAGCAGCCAGTTTGCGTTCATTCACGATGAGCTGGCCAAGAACCCGGCGGATTACCAAAAGACTCATCTCCTGAGCATCAGCCTTGATCCCAGCTACGATACCGCGCCTGTCCTCAAAAAATACGGCCTCGCTTACATGGATAACAATCCCTCGGGCTTCGATCACTGGGAGTTCGCCGCAACTACGCCGGCAGATCTTGGCAAGCTTGCCCAGGCCTTTGGCCTGGAGTACTTCCAACAGGACAATCAGATCGTGCATACCATGAGCACGGTCCTGCTTGGACCGGACGGAAACGTCGCGAAAGCCTGGGAGGGCAACGAATGGAAGACCACCGACGCTCTGGCTGCATTGCAGGAGGCCGTTCAAAAAAACGCAGACGCCAGGCACTATACGCTGAAAGGCTCGGTCAACGCAGTTGATAAAAAAAGCCAGGAAATCACGGTCAAACACGCTGCTATTCCCGGATATATGCCCGCCATGACCATGCCTTATAAAGTAAAAGATACCCAACTGCTCGACACCCTCGCACCCGGAGATCAAATTCATGCTGAGCTCACGATTGAAGGAGACAACTCCTACCTGGAAAAGGTAGTGGTTGACAAGCACACCAAAGGAAATAACTAAGCAATGATGACGGGCTTGAAACTTACGTTGATTTCGCTGCTGACGGCAGCTCTGTTGTTAAGCGCGGGCTGCTCCCAGAGCGGCGCTACGGCAAGCGACGCGGGCAAAGGCGGCCATGAACTTTATCAACTGCATTGCCAGGAGTGCCACGAAGGCGCCAATCTCAATTTGCGCAAGCAGCCGCCCAAATTGAATGGATTGTTCCATGCAAAGAATTTGCCCAGCGGCGAGGCAGCCACCGATGACCAGGTGCGCAAGACCATTATTGAAGGCCGGGGCATTATGCCGGCATTCGACCAAAAGCTCAGCGATAAGGAAATTGAGGATCTGGTCAAGTACCTGCATACGATTTGAGCGGAAGAACCAATTACATCCACTACTGCCGGCACGACTTAAGAACTGGACAAAATCGCTCTCACACGATTTAATACCTGCAAGCTGGAAATTTACACTTTTTGTGAGGTAGGCCACGCATGATCCAACTTCAAGCCGCCATAGTTTCAGTGGCTGTGACGCTGCAGCGCATGTGCTATGCGGCCAGCGCTCTATTTCAATCCTTGCAGCCGCTCAAAACCCGCTGGCAGATTTTTTGTGGCCAATTCCAGCATAATTTGACCAAGCCGCCTGATCCGGAATCCATGCGCAACCATCACGTCGCTGGAATTGCCGTGATTGCACTCGCCCTGGTCTCGTTTATTGAAGAGTCGAAAGGCGAGAAGGCCGGCTGGATACGTTACATCTGGCCGAGCCTGATGTTTATCATGGGCATCGCGATTATTGGCTGGGCTGATCCCGGCACGTGGCCTGATGGTCCTAAGCCGCTGGCGCAGGACACCGAAGCCATTCAGCACAAATTTTTCGCCCTCTTTGCCATCTCCCTCGGCGTAATTGAACTGATGCGGCGGATGGGCAAGCTTACCCACAAAGCCTGGGGATACGTTTTTTCCGTTACCATGATCGGCGCCGGAACCTTCCTGCTCTTCCACCAGGGAGAGCATGCACACATCGTTCACCTGCAGCACCTGGCCATGGGATCGGTGGGCGTTGCGGTTGGCCTCGCACAAGCTGCAAACAGCGGCAAGACTATCCACAACTGGCTGCGGCTACACCTTTACAGCCTGTTCATTCTGGCACTTGGGCTGCTGCTGCTCTTGTACGTGGAGTAATCTAAGGGCTCCCTCGAAAGACATTTTGAACTGAGGACTGAGTACTACCACCACTACTCGATACCGTAGTCTTTCCACCTTTTATCCACCAGCGCCCTGGTCTTTTCATCCATGAGTATCTCATCGGGCCACGGACGGTTGAAGCCCTCCGAAGGCCACTTGCGCGTGGCGTCAATGCCCATCTTGGAGCCGAAGTTGGGCAGGCGCGACGCATGATCGAGTGAATCCACCGGCCCCAGCGTGAACTGTATATCGCGCTCCGGGTCAATATGGTTCAGGGCTTTCAGGGTGACATCGGCAATGTCCTGGACGTTCACGTCTTCATCCACCACGATGATGCACTTGGTAAACATGGCCTGTCCCAGCGACCAGACGGCGTTCATCACCTTGCGCGCCTGGCCAGGGTAGGACTTCTTGATGGAAACGATCATCAGGTTGTGAAAAATACCTTCCACGGGCAAGTTCACATCGACAAGTTCAGGAATGGTGACGCGCATCAGCGGCAGGAATATCCGCTCCACTGCTTTGCCCATCCAGGCATCTTCCATCGGCGGCTTGCCGACAATCGTGGTTGCATAAACAGGATTGCGGCGGTGAGTCATACAAGTGAGATGAAACACCGGATACTCATCAGCCAGCGAATAAAAACCGGTGTGGTCCCCGAACGGGCCTTCGGTGCGCAGCTCGTCGAGGTTGACGTAGCCCTCAAGCACAATTTCGGCGTTGGCCGGGACCTCCAGGTCCACGGTCTCGCACTTCACCAGCTCCACCGGGCTCTGCCGCAGAAAACCGGCAATCATGTACTCTTCAACGTCCGGAGGCGCCGGAACAATCGCAGAAAACGTCAGTGCCGGATCGGTCCCTATAGCAACTGCAACTTCCATCTTCCCTGCCGGCCTCGGCCCCTCAGCCAGGACCGAGCCGCCCGAGGAGCGCGCCATGATATCCACCGCAGC
>WNFE01004807.1_pt1 | contig 10142 bp, 9 predicted proteins | sample 5400451 | NCBI WGS metagenome assembly WNFE01 (sample SAMN13153344, study PRJNA577476) | soil metagenome | isolation source: 200 cm saprolite under Douglas fir tree site 2 hole 2 | place: USA:California | collected 2015-04-18 | reverse complement strand
ATTTGATTTTGAAGTATTAGACCCACCGCCAAGCTGAAGATAAATACAAAGACAATCCATTGTGCGCTTTAAGCGAATAAAGTGAAAAACAAAATTGGGGAACAATTGGGGAACAATAAGCGTGCCTTCCCATTTCTACATGTGATTTTGTGTGATATCCGTGCCGTCTAAGTTGTTGTAATTCCGGCCCTGGTTACACTCATAACCCAAGAATGAGACCGAGCGAGACCGTAATGAGTGTCGGGTCGCCCCAACCGATCTTGAGCATGGGACCGAAGACATAAGCCCCAACAGATGGCGGAAAGATCGTTGTGATCTCGCTGATGATCTGGGGTGCGTGCGCAACCGGATCGACAGGGAAGAGAATGGCGTCCAGCGAATGGCTGCGCACACTCGCTTGGATCGCGTCCAATACCATGGTGCGATTGATTCCAGCCAGCCCGCCCACGTCGTTCAGCGTGAATCCAAACCCCAGCGGGATGCCTTCGTCAGATTGAAGAGTGAGAATTAGAATGAAGGAGTAGCCTTTGGATCCATCAGGAAGAATCGTGTCCAGGATCGCGATCGCACTGATCTGGAATTCCAGCAGCAGAAGCTGAATGACCGCGCTGTACTCCTTCTTGACGCCATCGTAGCCAATAAATCCACCACCAACGATAGGCCCGGCGTCGATCAGTAGGCCGAGACCGTTCCGGGCTTTTAAAACCGAAGCCCAAATCGAGGAGGCCTAAGTTCCCCGGCTTTGTCGAATCCTTCGGATATGCGAGCAGTTGGATACCGATATGCTTGATCTCAGCTGTGACTGGTCCGATGTTGAGTCGTCCCGATACTGCGATGGCCAAGGCTGCCGCATCAGGCTTTCCTGTGATAGCCACATAAATGGTGTCAACGGTGAGAATACCAGCAAGAGAAAAATAAACCGGCAGATTTGCGGCAAGTGCACTCTGTCCCTGAATGCTAAAACCTGTTCGGCTCGACCAAGCGACGTTGGGTTTGAAGTCAAACTGCTGGGGCTCATCACCGAAGACTGACTGCAAAAAATCATCGCCTTCACCCACATCAATGATTATCTGACCTGAGTCGACGACAATTTCAATCCTGAATTCCGCGTTATCTACTGGCCCGCGGGCGCGAAGACGTGCGTGAGCGGTTCCCAATCCAAGGCGCGTAGAAGTAGGGTCGCCAAGTGGACCCAAAGGTGGTGTGCGCTGCGCGGCAAGCTCGATCATTGCGTCTACATCTATGGCCGGCGGTGCAATAGCCCACCACGCAGTTCGCGAGGAATTTCGACCACTCATCATGAAATATGACCGCCCATCACAATTTCCTTTCATACCTGCTCGATGGGCGCTATCTTCCGCGCTGGTCAAACGGGCGTAAGCAATTTTTGTTCGTGGGGACCAAGATGCGAAGAAATCTCATGCTTGTGGTGTTGGGAATCAGTGTTTCTTGCATATTGCAGTTGACGAAGGGAGAGTCAAAAAACGATGGAGACAACAAAAACGATGAGAACTACTCTGACGCCAGTATGCCTGTTTCTATGCTTCAGTAGTTGCCTGTGGGCGCAGTCGGCGCCAGCCGCTTCCAAAGCGAAGCGCAAGCGCCCGGCAGCACCTTCGTTGGCAGCGCGTGTACAGGCGCTGGAGGGCGAACTTCAACTGCAGCGGCAGCAGGACCAGGAGCTGCGCGAAGAAATGCAGCATCTGCGGGAAGCTCTGCAGCAGCAAACCGAACAGGCTCAGCATGCCACCGCGCAGGCTGAGACTAAAGCAGAAGCGGCGAACACGAACGCCATTCAGGCTGCTGAACAGGTGAATACCCTGCAGGGTGCGGTCACAACCCTACAGGCAGATGCCAACAGGACGGCCAGCGGTATGCAGGAGGAAGCCAAACGTACAGACGCGCTCGAGCACGCGGAGGGCATCCACGTCGGAAATGTCACTCTCAAACCCGGCGGCTTTCTGGAAGGCGCCGGCATATGGCGATCGCACAATCAAAATGGCGATGTGGGAAGCGTGCTGGCCAGCATTCCCTTTGGGGGAAGCTCCAATTCGCATCTGAGCGAGTTCCGGGGAAGCGCGCGCGGCTCGCGGCTATCGCTGCTGGCTCAGACCAGGCTTGCCGGCATGAAGCTCTCCGGCTATTACGAGCTTGATTTCCTGGGAGCCGCCACGACCGCAAATGAGATCGAAAGCAACAGCTTCAACCCACGCCAACGGCAGCTCTGGGGGCAGGTGGAATTTAACAATGGTCTTGCATTTGTCGGTGGCCAGACCTGGAGTTTAATAACAACCAACCGCAGTGGGCTGGCGCCGCTCAGCGAATTCGTGCCATCTGTAATTGATGAGCAATATAACGTGGGATACAACTGGGCGCGGCAGACCTCGGCGCGCGTTACTAAAAAATTCAACGGCAACATCTGGCTGGCATTCGCTCTGGAGAATCCTGAAACCACAGTGAGTGTGCTGAATGGGCCGGTCAATTCCCTGGTCGCCGGACTGGCCGGCAATGGAAATACACTTTCCCCAAGTTCGTTCATCGCGGTCCCCACCTCAACTGATGCTGCGCCTGACATGCTGGCCAAAGCCGTATTTGAGCCGGGCTGGGGGCACTTCGAGATCAAGGCGCTGGGACGCGTCTTCCGTGACCGTATCAATCCCTTCATCATCAATTTTGTGCCGGCATTCCCCTTCCCCATCCCCACCGAAACCATACAACCCGGGAAGAGCCGGAACGATTACGCACCGGGCGGCGGGCTGGGCTTTGCCGCTATCATGCCGGCAACCAAGAAATTCGATGTGATAGTGCAAGGTCTGGGCGGCGCTGGACTGGGCCGCTATGCTTCAGGCGGCGGCGCGGATGTAACTTTGCGCCCGGATGGCACCGTCGAACCGATTCGCACCTTCCACGCGCTCTTTGGCCTTGAGTTTCACCCGACACCAAAATGGGACCTTTATGCCTACGGAGGGAATGAATACTACGCCCGCACAGTGTACAACGCAAGTTTTCTAGCCCCACCGTTTGGGTTGCCTACCGTGGTGTCTGAAGGGTATGGTTCCAAAACCAATGTCACTGCCGGATGCTCCCAGGAGTTTTCACAGTTAACCGGTACTGTAATCAGCGGAGGCTTTCTGAATACAACCACCTCGAATTTAGGCATCTGTCAGGCTCAAAACCGCGACCTGTGGCAAGTGCAACCAGGCTTATGGTACCGGCTTTATAAGGGTGCAGGAGGCACGCTACAGTTGGGCATGTCCTATTCTTACAGTCATCGGAGTGTGTGGTCCGGTGTCGTACTGCAAGGCTAGCCTCAGCCCGTGGGCATCGAGAACACAGTCCTGACCTCGTTCCGATACTATCTGCCGTAACTAGCTTCTTGGTTTTTGAACTCTTGGCTTGTGGCTGCTCCCGACCAAAAAGTCGTGGGCAGCCAATCGCCAAGAAATGGATCGCCCGATAAAGAATCTTCTCCATTGCTGGCAACTGACGAAAAAATAAGCCTAACCCCATCACTTAAATCCATCACTTAGACCCTCTTAAAAGTTAGATATCCGAGCACTGTGTGCTCGATTTGCGGATTGTCGGAAAAGGACGAAACAATACGGCAACAGGCAAACGGATGCGCTGCCGATGCTGTTGGTGGTGCGTGCGCGGCGGATAAGTACCGAGAAACGCGCAAGCGTGGAAGAGTCCCTCTCGATCGGGGTCATCGTCCGCAAAACGCCTGAGAAACGGGCTTCGGAGACATCAAGGGCAATCTCCCCTAAGCCGACCTCTGGCACGGAATCGTTGAGGAGTTTCGTCCTGGGACATAACTTCCGGTTTGCTCGTGATCCAGGCGCAATCTCTACACGTGGTGTGCTGCTACTCGGGATTCGCAGAGGGAATTCAAACTATTCCGTATGGTTGATCGAAGAGTCTCCAATGAGCTTGAATTGTTTGGGTTTGGATCCTTCTGGGCCAGCCTCGTCGAGCAAGATCGCCAGGCCTGCCAGATTGAACACGCGGCCCTGGGATACGGAGTGCTGCCTGCCAACGGAGACGTGCGAATTATGGAAATGCGCAATGCGGATCGTAGCCCGAGAATGTCCCACTGGACCTAGTGTGTTCTCCTCTGTTGGCGCGGCGCGCGCGACTTGGATCGGCTGGTTTGGGTGCTGCACCGGAGTCGATGTCTTGCCGCCCAAGAATATCGAGCCGAGAAATAGCGCAACGGCAGTTGCTGCCAGGCAGTAGAATCGAAGCAAGCTGCTTCCGGCCCAGTCGCGAACAATCAACAGCCAGAATTGCAGCAGGGTTTTGCGCCCGCCGGTTTGGCAGCTCTCTCTCTGCCCCTGGCGAAAAGCTTCAATCATCTGCTGACCGTAGCGTTCTCGAAATCCGGCACAATAAGCGAGAAGCATCAGACGATAAACTCTCTCCGCAACTGAACACTGTCGCTCGCAGGACATTGCACTATTCCTATCCGGTCGTTCGCGGTATGAGGCGCAATTTGTGGGCCAGGTGAACCAAACTCGACAGTCGTTGCGCTTCGGATGCAGCTATTTGTCTCCCATAGGGTGTGATGCTGTAGTATCTCCTGCGCTCAATCTCCCCTGGCGCTGGAACAACGTCATTGCATTCCCGAATCAGTCCCGTAGCAATCATCCGCTGAATGCAACCATAAAGGGTTCCTGGGCCGAGCCTCAGCTTCCCGTCCGTACGCGCCGCAATTTCCTTCATGATGGCATAGCCATGCTTGTCACACTCGACCAGGGCAAGCAAAATGCTGAAGACCGCTGGCGTGAGAGGAGTCTGTCCAGTCGGTCCGTGTTCTTGTACCTTAACCCTCTTCATTTCGTCTCCCGCCGTGCATCTGGATTATATTACAGTTGCGGATATATATCCGTAACAGATATACTAGGCGCGCGACTGAAGGGAGAGTTCGTATGGGTCGGCACAAAAAGGCATTGGTGGTTCTAGCGGTATCAGTCCTTTCTTGCTGCTTCGCGCACGCGAAGCTCTTCGCTCCACCTGGAAAGATGATTAATGTGGGAGGCCACGATCTCCATATCGACTGCTCCGGCAGGGGGCGACCGACGGTCGTGCTGGAGGGCGGTGCTGGTGCTGGATTCTCCTTCGATTGGGCGCTGGTGCAGCCCGAGATTGCCAAGACGGCCCGCGTGTGCAGCTATGATCGCGCGGGGTACGCGTGGAGTGCTCCAGGACCTGAGCCTCGCACCCTGAGGCAAATCGCGTATGAGCTTCGCACGGCCTTGCACGCGGCGCACGAACACGGCCCGTTTATTCTTGTCGGTCATTCACTCGGTGCACTGATCGTGCGCGAGTTTGCCCAACTTTACCCGGAGGAGACGGCTGGTTTCATTTTCGTTGACGGCACACACGAAAACTCCCTTCTGCTTCTGAGTAACAAGGTTGTCCATATGCGCGAACTCTCACGAAAACGCGCGGTTCCAGAGATTCAGAAAGATGTGCAAAGTCGACGGACTGCAAAGCCCATGCAAGCTGCACCTGAGACGCGGCTCGACCCTCCTTACGACCAACTGCCACAGCAAGCGCGAGAGTTTAGAAAGGCCGCATTGCAGGGGGATTTCCAGAATACAAGCCGCAGCGAGTTTGATTTCCTTCCAGAAGAGATGAATGACCTCTGGTTGTATCGGCAAACAGATCCCGTTCCATTTGGGGACAAGCCGCTGATTGTCATCTCGGCGGCAGCTCGGACTGGGGCGCCCCCGCCTGGTGTGGCCGAGGAGGACTGGAAACAACTCAACGAGGAAAAAGGTTCCCAACAAGCCGACTTGGCGAAACTGTCACGAAATTCGAAGATGCTGATCGCGAAAGGAAGCGGACACGAAATCCACGTGTACGAGCCCAAACTCGTGGTAGATTCCATTCGCGAAATTATTGATGCGGTACGTTCCCATTCACGTTTGCGTTAGGTCCTTTCTTTTGGCGCATCAGGCGGAATCAGACAAGCACGTTCCAGCAGCAGGACCGACGATTGTGGACGCATAGTCGGCAAACCGGAGATTGGGACTCTCAGATTGCAATCCTTGGATGGAGGGCGACGTTCTCCATCGCCCGTCCATCAACACGCCAAGGGACATCGCCTGCAGGCTCAACTCATAGCTTGCGCAAGAACTCCATTAGGTTCGGATCATCTCGCCACCTCTTTTTTCGGCGATGGCCACCTCCGGGCACGTTCGAGAGCACTCGGCTTGATTGCCGAGGTTTCTCGCATTAACGCGGTTTGGGGGAACGATTAAATGTGACCGGAGCCGAGCTATTTCCTGAAAAGTTCGTGTCTCCTGCGTAGACTACAGTAATCACATGGGCTCCAATCATGAACTGGCTAGTGTGGAAGCTCGCACGGCCTGAACCGTCCAGCGTTCCGGTGCCAACGGGATTCATTCCATCCATAAAGGTAACCATGCCAGTGGGGCCCGAGGGCGTAGAGCCTGATGCGCTCACCGTGGCGGAATAACTCACGCTCTGGCGGAAGCGGAATGGAGTAGGCGTCACCACCAACGTGACGTTTGTTCCCGCCAGGTTTACGTTTTGCATCAACGCCGTTGAGCCGCTGGATTGGAAATTTGCGTCTCCTCCATACGAAGCTGTTAAGGTGTGCGGACCTCCTGCCAGAGCTGATGTGCTGAGCGTCCACGTGCCTGCGCCCGCGGAGGTTCCCGCACCCAGGGAGTTGGCTCCATCGGAAAATATGACCGTGCCCGTGGGCGTGCCGCTGAACTGCGGTGAAACCGTTGCCGTAAAGGTGAGCGTCTGTCCATACGCTGAAGGGTTGTTGCCAGAGGTCAGCGCCACGGTTGCCGTCGTGCTCGCCTGGTTCACGGTGATTGCAGAGCTCACTCCAAAAATCGAATTGTTGGGACTTTCATGGCTAATGACGAACTGCTGGCCCGCGGAAGTGATTATTCCACCGTTGTTAAATTGGTGCGAGCCATTGTCGGCAAGTCCAAAGGTGTAAGGGAATGGAAATTGGCCGCCTCCGGTAGCGCCAAAGACGTCGATGCCGGTGTAGGCGCTGAAGACGCGGTTGTAGGCGTTGAGTGCGCTCACGTTGAAGGTGAAGGCTTCTCCGACAATGGTGCTGGCCGGAGCAGTAACCCCGAGATGGGTCACGGGACAAACCTGGTTCAGCGATATGCCCATGTTTCCGTTGCCTCCGCTATTCTCATTGGCCACGGCAAAATCAATGATAGAGTCGCCGTTAAAATCGGCGGCGACCAGGGAGTAAGGCTGCAATCCCACAGTGAAATTTTGCGGAGCCTGGAAGTTTCCTGCGCCATCGCCCAGCAGAATGCTGACCGTACCCGGATTGAAGCTGAAGGGATCGGAGTTGGCGACGGCCAGATCGGGATATCCGTCGCCGTCAAAATCTCCGGAGATGACTGAGGTCGGATTAACCCCAACAGCATAGGTCACTGCGTTCTGGAACGTTCCATCTCCGTTCCCCCGCAGCACGCTGATGTTGTTGTCGTTGAAATTAGCTACGGCCAGGTCAACCTTACCGTCACGGTTGAAGTCTCCTACCGCAATCGAACTTGGGGTAGAACCCACGGTGTAGGTGTGAGTGACGGGAAAGCTTCCACTTCCATTGTTCAGCGCCACTGTGATGATATTCGATCCGTAATCTGCGACTGCAAAATCCAATGCGCCGTCGCCGTTGAAATCTCCCGCAATCATGAACTCCGGAAGGCTTCCCGCCGCGACGTTCGAGCCCAAAGAAAACGTGCCATCGCCATTTCCCGCCATGATCCTCACTGTCTTATAGAAACTGCCGGAAAGGCTCACGGCGACATCCAGCTTGCCATCCCCGTTGAAATCGCCTACGGCCAGCCCTCGTGGATTGGCAAAGTTGGCGACCAGTGTATTCTTGGCGGCCTGGAACGTCCCATCCCCGTTTCCCAGAAGTACACTGACGTTATTGTCGGTAAGGTTGACAGTGACGATATCGAATTTTCCATCTCCGTTGAAGTCGCCCACGCCAATCGCCACCGGGCTCTTTCCCACCGCGTAGTTTACGGCCGGTTGAAATATCCCATCGCCGTTTCCTAAAGATACGCTTACGTCGTTGCTACTGAAATTCACCACGGCTACATCTGTCTTGCCATTGTGGCGGAAGTCGCCGGCAGCAATGGCGTAAGGATTGCTATCAGCGTTATAGGTCGGGGATGAAGGGAAGCAGGCTGCCTCCGGCCCAATCAAGATGCTGCCTGTGCCGGTAAGCGAGTTGTTGCCCAAATCGGTAGCAGTGACGGTCTGTGTGCCCTGAGTCAGCAAAGCTCCTCCGTTGCTGAATTTGTGTTTGCCGGCATCGCTGCTGGTAAACGTGTAATCGGCGGGGAGCGAGGCCCTGCCATCGGAGTTGGTGAAATGTACCGTACCCCGATATCCGCTCGCGGTATTTTGGAACTGATCGAACACGCGGACGGTAATATCGAAAGCAGAACCGGGTGTTCTCCGTGCCGGAAGGGAGACAGAAAACGTCGCCGCCGGAGCGGGGTTGACAGCAACTGTGGCGCTTCCCGTTATGCTGCTGTTTACCGTATCGGTCGCGGTAATAGTCTGGTTGCTTGAGGTCTTCAGCGTGGCTATAAAGCTTCCAGTTCCGTTGGTCAAAGTCGAATCTGCGGGAAGCACAGCCACCGAATCAGTGCTCGTGAAGTGGACTGTGCCCATATAGCCGTTGTTGATGGTTCCGAAATTATCGACAATGGAAATTGTTCCGCTGAACTGCATTCCCGCAGTTGATGCCGGCGGAGTACTTATCGCGAAGTGATAGGTCGAGCAGATGGCGCCAAGAAATACATCTGCGTCGTTGGAATTCTGGTTCACCACGGCAACATCAGGATGGCCGTCTCCATTCAGATCGGCGATTGCTACGCCATACGTCACCGAACCCGCCAGATAATCCGCGACATGCCTGAGAGTGCCATCACCGTTGCCGCGGTAGATAGAGATCTGATTTCCTCCGGCGTTCGACAGGACCACGTCAAGCTTGCCATCGCCATTGAGGTCAGCCGCTGCTAACCCATAAGAGGTCGGCGATGCCAGAGATGTGGCTGGCTGAAACGTGCCATCCCCATTGCCCAGGGCTACTGAAACGTAGCCGGCCACATTAAAGGTATTCGCGGCAACATCCAGATTGCCATCGTTGTTGAAGTCCCCGACAACAATGTTGGAGAGATACGGTGGCATGCCGACCACAGCGGTGGCGCTCTGCAGAGTGCCATCCCCATTGCTCAACAGCAGATCAATGTTGCCGAATGATCCGGTGGTATCACCAACGATAACGTCATTCTTGCCGTCTTTATTGATGTCGCCAATGGCAATGCTGAACGGCGACGCATGTACGGCATAGTTCACAGCGGAGTTGAAAGTACCGTCGCCCTTATTGACCAGAACGCTGATCGTTCCACCATTCGAGTTCCCGACAACGATATCCGGGCTGCCATTGCCCAGGTCGCCGGCAGCAACCCCGAAGGGCTGCGTTCCTGCCGTGTAATTCACCTGCGTCGGAAATGTCCCATCGCCCTTTCCCAGCAGAACCGCCACGTCATTGGTGTCATAGTTTGCAACCACCAAATCGAGTTTGCCGTCTTTGTTGAAGTCGGCGACGGCTAATGAGTTGCTGGTAAACGCATGCAATCCGGAACCGAAGCAATTGGGATTCTGAAATGTGCCGTCTCCGTTGCCCAGCGAGATACAGACAGAGTTAGCGAAACCGGCCGTGGCCATATCGAGCTTGCCATCGTTGTTAAAGTCCCCAAAAACAACGGCGCGAGGATTCGAACCGGCGCCATAGGAAACAGGAGGCGAAAAACAACCCGATTGCGGATAAAGAGAGCTGCTGCAGAAAGTCAGTAACCAGAGAGTAATGAATGCCTGTAATCTGGCCGTACCGCGGATAGCGCAGTGCAGCTGCTGATCACGAGTCTTAGAGAGGATAACTGGTTCCATCGCCCGATTTCCAAAATCGACGGTTAGGGAGGTATTTACGTTTGGGGGATATGGTTAGGATAAAGGTCTACCAAAGCAAGGTCAATGTGGATTTGGCGCAGCAGAACCTCGGCTTGTTCCAGGCTATCTGCTAACTGGCAGTCGTAGCCCTCGGCGGTCAA
>WNFE01018999.1_pt1 | contig 10145 bp, 10 predicted proteins | sample 5400451 | NCBI WGS metagenome assembly WNFE01 (sample SAMN13153344, study PRJNA577476) | soil metagenome | isolation source: 200 cm saprolite under Douglas fir tree site 2 hole 2 | place: USA:California | collected 2015-04-18 | reverse complement strand
AGCAACACCGGTAATGTTTTGTCACCCTGAGCGCAGCGAAGGGTCTCTCTCGGTGGGCAGAGAGATGCTTCGCTGCGCTCAGCATGACAGGACCGGCTTTGGTCGTTAAAATTCATTATCGCGGGGAATTCTTTTTCCCCGTAGTCTCCCGATTTATCGTGGGGAATTCCTTACACAGGCAATAGCTGGCACGCCTTGCCTATCGTGGTTGGCTGACTCATCGCGCAACCTGGCGTCACCAGGAAGGAGAATTGCGCACCACTCGAAGAAGTAAGGACAAGGTACTGCCCTTTTGCTCCTGTAATGTGCAGTGCACCAGTATGGGACGGTGCTAGATAGGTATGTGGCCCCACGTTCGTTTGCAGGTCAAGAGAAGTTGTCATCACAATCAACACTCCTTGAGTAGGGTCTTGCGCTTCTGAACCAGCATAGACGCTGAGATGCACACCATCCACTTCCTCCTGCCACTGGTTGTTGATGACATAGAGATCTCCTGGGAAGGGTGCCTGGCCGCTTTCGATGACTCCTGATGCCCATGGTTGACTGGTAGCACTCGCTGGAAGTGCTGCATGAGTGGGATGTTTGGGGGGCTTGTTGGGATTTTTGATCGCTGCCATACGTATCTGCTGGATTGCTTTCAGTGCATCGAGTTTCGGATTACCTCCTGCAAACGTGAAGCCTATCGCCAGTTGGGCGAGGCTGAATCCGAGGATGAGTGCAGCGGCAATTCCAGCGACCATGATCCAGGAAAGTTTAGGCTGTTTTTGCTGGAAAGGCAATTTGAACTTTCTCTTGCTAGACATGTGTCTTTGTCCTTCTTCCCTTGGGTTTGCCGGGGGCCGATAATGCATATTAACAAATTGATCTGGACATGGCATTGGGTTTGCCAGGGCCGATAAATCGGCGGTGGGCACGATAAATCGGCCCCTACAGGCGTTTTATCCCCTTTTACGGTGTCCGGGGTATTTCGTTAATGTCCATAATCGGCCCCTACGGGTGTGTCGTCAATTAGCCTTTGTCATGTCCGACAAAAAAGTAAGGCTCTGGGCTGTTCTTGAATCGGTGTTGAGTGCAGTCCAGAGCTGTGTCCAGCCCTGGATCGGCGTGTTGTTCGTGCCAGTACAGTCTGAATTTTGACATGCTCCGTACTGTGTGAAGGCTCCCTGGCTGATCATCCTACCAAATTGGCCTGAGTGCAAGTACGAATAGAGCGTCAAACTATACCATTGATGAGCTTGACTCCCATTGGTCGTGTGGATCTCTGGAAGTGGTAAGGCAGATTCCTCATTCCACGCCAGGTACACGACGTCAGATTGCCTCCACCCGTGGTTGCAAGAGCCATTCCCTGTTGTGGCAGATTGAGGGCAACCGGCGGCGTCACCATAGTCGTAGTAGAAGTACTGGTGTTTAGAGGCATAACCGTCAGCCCATGCACGCGTAGCCGTTACACTATTCCAACCCAGTTCCATATCAGAAGCAGCTGCGACGGTCTCCTGAGAAATAAAGCCTTGTGCTGTGATCCAGGAGCCAACCTGGTTTACCGCCAGAGCCCATGCCTGACCATGAGCATACGTCGTTTTGCCGTGATAGTTGCTTGTTCCGAGCGCAAGTGTAATAAATGGCCCGTTATAGGGTGTGCAGTCCCAGAAGCCTTGAAGAAATGACTCTGATGCGGTCGCAATCTGACTGAGGCTGGCGAAGTCGTTGTTAAACAGGATCGAGCCGTAAGTGCCTTTCTGGTACCAGGGTTGACCAAAATCGAGAACAACGACGCCGGCTTGATGAGCAGCACCCTGTTTGCATCCTTCATTGTAGAGTATATTTGGATCCACTGTGACCATATAGCGAGATGTCGTCAAAGGCGGCAGAGTAGGTGGTTTGTAGCTAACCTGGCTAGAGAACGCGGCCCACGCGGGGATACAAGTTACCAGCAGTGCCAAAGATATGATAAACCTACTCGTGTACCTGCTCAAGATTGCTTGAGCATCCTGCACAATGGTGCCTACCATGCTAAATTTCCTTTCAACAACATAAACAAATCGTGATAGGACAAGTTGCCAGGCAAGAAGGAAGATCCAGGTGAACGCTGTCCTGCAATCATTATAATGGTCCTAAAAATTGTGTGGACATGCCATTGGACCTGAGCGGGTGAGCAGAGGGTGGAGTCCAGTGACATGAATCCTCAAGAAAAACAGCAACTCAGGAGCACTGCTGCGGGTACATGGAACAGTGCGAGCTGATAACGAGGTGGAGGCAGAGTTAATTGCAGTTCTCACCCGCGTTGCCAGCATCCAGGAAGAAAGGGCGTAGGGGGTCCGATTATGAAGTTTAACGTATTGATCCGGCTATGTGATAGGTTTCCGGGGGCCGATAAATCGGCGATGGGCACGATAAATCGGCCCCTACGTATGGCCCGCTTATTTCGTTAATCGTTAATTCTAAAGAACAGCACCTTCAAATGCCCATTACGCCGATCAGCTCTTTGACAGCATTGGCTGATTTCTGGAGTAGAGCGCGTTCATGGTCGTTCAGTTCGATCTCGATGATCTGCTCCACACCGTTAGCACCCAGCTTGACGGGCACACCGACGAAGATATCGTGGAAGCCGTACTCGCCTTGCAGGTAGACGGCGCATGGCATAATCATCCTCTTGTCAAGCAGGATTGAGTCTACCATCTGCAAGATGGAGGCTGATGGTGCGAAGTACGCGCTACCTGTGCCAAGCAGGTTGACGATTTCGGCACCGCCGTCGCGTGTACGCTGCACAATCTGCTCAATGCGTTCGGCAGGGAGTAACTGCGAGAGGGGAACGCCGGCAACGGTACACATACGGGCGAGTGGCACCATGGTGTCACCATGCCCACCCAGGACATAGGCCTGCACATCACGCACGGATACACTCAACTCTTGCGCGATAAAGGTGCGGAAGCGTGCAGTATCCAATACACCGGCCATCCCTACAACGCGGTTGCGCGGGAAGCCGCTGATATGGAAGGCGAGTTGCGCCATGGCATCCAGTGGATTGGTGACCATGATGATGATGCAATTGGGTGAGAACTTGACAACCTTCTGCGTTACTTCGCTGATGATCTCCTGGTTTTTCTTGACCAGGTCATCACGGGTCATGCCGGGCTTACGCGGGAGGCCAGAGGTGATGACGACGATGTCCGAGTTTGCCGTGTCAGCGTAGTCATTGGTGCCGATCACTAAGGAGTCGTATCCCAGCACGGGTCCTGCCTCGAGCAAATCTAGCGCCTTGCCCTGCGGCATGTTAGGAATGATATCGTACATTACCACATCGGCATAGTCGCGTTCTGCCAGGCGCTGCACGAGTGTGCTGCCGACAAAACCAGCTCCAACAACGGTTATCTTACTGCGCATCGACGTAATCCTTTCGCTTAAATACAATCCAATAGGGTGAATAGGGCATTCACCGACCTGATCTAGAGGTATTGTATGCCGCGATGAATAAAAATGGCAATGTGCATCATGCAAAGGCGTTGGTAACTCTTCAGGACTCCTCACCACCTTCGCTGGTTCGCAGGAGATTTTTTGTTGCAGGCATGGCAGCCGCAGGCTGCCATGCCTGCAACAAAAGCAGACGCGAGCCGCCGGAGGTGGCGAGTCGATGCCTATAACGCCGTTGCGGGTCTCATGCACCGCAACAAAAGCAGACGCGAGCCACCGGAGGAGCGAGGAAGCAGGCGCCTAAATAGTTATAGCCATTGCTTATTGGCAAAGAATTATGGTAAACTCTACTTCATAGCAAAGAGTGGACAGTTGCAGATTTCAGATCAGCCAGAGCGGATTGTTGCGAATATCCTTCGATCCACCGATTCAAACCGCGAATCTCGCAACCTACACCTTTTTTGTTCATTGTCCTCTTCTTCTCTACGCACATCATTAAAACAAGTGGTGGTAGTATCGTTCTCTTTCGTCCTTATTGTTGGTATCAATCTACCAAAAGGAGGCATTTTCACATGGCGCAACCCGATGTATCTCAAGCACAGCGGGACGAAGCATTACTGCAAAAGTTTGGCTATAAGCAGGAATTACGGCGCACGCTGGGGTTCCTCTCCAACTTCGCGGTAGCCTTCTCCTACATCTCCGTCTCAACCGGCACGTTTGCCCTCTTTTCCCTCGGCCTGGTGGCAGGGGGACCTGCATTTTTCTGGACTTGGCCGATTGTCGCCATTGGGCAGTTCATCGTAGCACTGAACTTCGCTGAACTTTCCTCGCACTTCCCGATCGCAGGTTCGATCTACCAGTGGAGCAAGCGACTCTCCGGTCATAGCCTGGGCTGGTTTACCGGGTGGGTCTACTTCTTTGCCGGTGTGCTCACCGTGACTTCTGTAGCCTTCGTCGTCCCTATCCCACTGCTAGCCATCTTCCCCGGCATTCCAGCAACCATCCTGTTTATGCCGAACGCGGTCTTCATCGCACTGGTCTCAATACTCCTGTGTACGCTCATTAATATTGAAGGTGTGAGACTCGTGTCCATTGTCAACAACATCGGCGTCGTTGCTGAGATCATCGGTATGTTCGGTTTCGCGCTCATCCTGTTGATCTTCAATAACCATCAACCGGTGAGCTTCCTCTAGAGACGAAAAATCCACAGGCGAACGCCCCGCGAGGTGTCCTCTGGTCGATAGGTCTCTCATTTATCGCCGGACTGCTCTTCCTGGGTGGTACGCTGCTCTCGATCAAGGACTACCCCAAAATTGAGGGTATTGCACAGGGAGCAAACTCCTTGCAGGCGCTGCCGACGATCATCCAGGATGCGTTTGGCCCATTCTGGGGGGACGTGTACCTTGGGGTGGTGCTCGTGGCCGTCTTTGTCTGCACACTGGCAATCCAGTCAGCAACCATTCGCCTGATGTTCTCTATGGGGCGCGATGGTCGCCTTCCCTTCGGCCAGGTCTGGGGAAGGGTCAACCAAACGTTCCATACGCCTATGTGGGCAGCGATTGCTGTTGGTGTGCTCGCTGCTATCCCCTTCCTGGTCAGCCAGGCCATCGGCGTGATCGTCACATCTGCGACGGGCCTGATTTACGTGTCGTACTTTATGAACAACGTTGCTTCATTAGGTGCTCGCATGCAGGGTTGGCCCAGGGTCAAGACGCCTTTTAGCCTGGGTCGCTGGGGCGTGCTGATCAACGTGCTGGCGCTGATTTATGGCGGGCTGATGATTATCAACTTCCTGTGGTTTGGTGGTCTGCGCAACGTCTACACCAACCCGGCGCTGAACTCGGTCTATACTTCCTGGACCAGCATCCCGGTCCTGAATATCATTGGCGGGATACCGATCTTCGAGTTCGCGCTAATCTTGCTCTTTGTCGTTGGGGCCATCTACTGGTTTGGCTACAAGCGGCGCACGGTCATTGCTAGTGGCGAAAAGAGAGCTGAGGCGTTGGCGGATTAGGAGTTTTCAATACTGCACTTCAGCAAGCGCAGTCGGGAGTGGCTGATTTTGCCAGCCACTCCCGACTGCGTGTGTTACAGTTCATCTCAGTACGTCACAACTGGTCAGGGTCGATTCCTAGTGAGCGCAGTTTCTCAGCCAGGGCCTCTGCTCGCCTCGTTGCAGCACGTCTGGCCTCTGCCTCCATCTCCGCATGCCTGGCCTCAACACGTCTCGCTTCTGCCTCTGCTTCTTGTCCGGTCAGACGCAGTTGACCATTGCTCTCATAGAGGCGCAGATACTCCCTATCTGGCACCAACAAGCTCTCCAGGTGCTGACTCCACAAACACCCGTCGGGTCGCACCGGCATCTCTCGCATCTCTCCTCTGCTTTTGTCCAGTTGCCAGCCCCACAACCTGCGCGATGTATCCCTTCCGAGAAGAGGCCACTCATTGGGATCGTAGGCGAAGTATTCTTTCACGCCCATCCCTGCGTACTTCAGCGGCTTCTCCTCCAGGTCCTTCTGCCACGTCTCTTCTGAGGCAAACTCGAACACCACCTGCGGAGCCGGTCCGGTCTTGCCCACCCGCCAACTGCGCACCAACCGGTAGTCCACCCCTTTGATCACCGCGATATCCGGAGCCAAAGGATACTCTTTGTAATTGGCCGTTTGGTAGAAGTTGAGGTTTTCATAGATCGCACAGCGTTGCCCACGAAACTGCCATCTGAGTACATCACGGAGATAATGCACCAGGTCGGCATGCACTGCGGTTTCCCCCATCAAGTCCTCCTCGGTGGGGTGGAAATCGTAGTAGTACGCTACCTCGTCTTCAAAGTGTTGCGCCATGGTGCTCTCCCTTTATGCATTAAGGAATTCCCTGCGATAAATCGGGGGACTACCCAGGTCTCCTACGCCCCATCTTGACATCGTGTCGTTTCTCGCTCCCCTGGCGAGTCAATCAATGGCCTTGCCTGTCCTATCTTACCACACTCCCAGTGCATCTACAACCGACCTTTTCAACGTAAATTTGTACTATTTGACAAACCGCAAACGTGTGGCATACACTGAAGCTGAGTATTGATGTTTCCCAATCGTTCCCATCCTGGAACAGCAAAGGACCCAAGGATCATTCGTGAACGTTTTGACAACTCCTGGTAAACGACTTTTTTTGACCGGCGATGAGGCCGTAGCACGGGCAGCATTGGAAGTGGATGTTCAGGTTGTGACCGGCTATCCAGGCAACCCCAGCACAAAAGCTATCACTGCTCTAATCCCCATTGCACACCAATTTGGTATGACTGTAGAATGGAGCGTCAACGAGAAAGTTGCTCTGGAGGTCGCCACGGGCGCGGCCTGGGCGGGGCAATGCAGCCTGGTGACGATGAAGATGTCGGGGGTGAATGTGATGGCAGACTCGCTGCTCTCCATCGCCCATAGCGGTGTGACGGGCGCGCTCGTCATCTACGCCGTTGATGACGTCGGTGCTTACTATGGCATGGTTGAACAGGACTCGCGGCACTATGCCCTGCTCGCCTCGCTTCCCCTGTTGATGCCGGCCAGCCCGGAAGAGGCGTACGCTATGACACGCATGGCCTTCGCTGTCTCCGAACAAACGGGGGCACCTGTCCTCATCCTCTCCACTACAGCGGTCGCGAACGCCATTACAGCTATGAAAGTGGGCAAGATTGAACGCGACACGCAGGAACGCCCTGCCGCTTTCCAGCGCAATCTGGCAAAATTTACAAAGGCTGTGCCACAATGGTGCCGCGACCAGCATGCCGACGCTATGACACGCCTGGAGCAAGCCGGGAAACTCTTCGGACAGTCGGCAGAAACAAACCCTCTATTTATCCCGGATCACCGCGAACATAGTAAAGGGAACAGGCACCTAGGCATCATCGTTGCCGGGGTGAGCTATACCTATTTGCAGGAATTGCAGCGACGCTGGCCTGAGGATTTTGCGGACATTGCTATCTTCAAGCTGGGCGTTGTGCATCCTTTGCCGCAGGAAGCGTTGCGCGACTTCCTGGCACAGGTAGATGTGGTGCTGGTGCTGGAAGAATTGGAGCCGCTGATAGAGACACAGGTGCTGGCGCTGATAGCTGAAGCTGGTTTGCACGTCAGGGTGTTGGGCAAACGTAGGGGTGTGTTGCCACGGGTGGGCGATTATTCGCTGGAACTGGTGGAGGGGGCGGTTGCAAAGTTGATTGAGCAAAGAGTTGACCGTCAGACCCCTACCCCACCCCGCGGGCGCGATAAATCGGGCCCCTACGCCATTGCTTCGCTCGGCTTTCATGAGCATCCGGCTGACGATATCACGGTTGTCGCTGCACCGGTGCGGTCACTGGAGTTTTGTCCTGGCTGCCCGCACCGTATGACGTATTATGCGCTCAATCGTGCCATTGAGCGCCTTGGTTATGCACACGATGAGGTGATCACGACTGGGGATATTGGCTGCACGATCATCGGCATGAATGCGCCATTGGATGCCTGCTGGACAGAGGTTTCGATGGGTGCCAGTATTGGCATTGCTCAAGGTTTGAAGTATGCGGGTATCGAGCGTCCTGTCCTGGCGGCGATGGGCGATGGGACGTTTTATCATAATGGTGTTGCTGGACTGCTGAATGCTGTGCAGTCGGGTGTCAATCTGACACTGATCGTGCTAGATAACAGTCGCAGTGCAATGACTGGCATGCAGCCCGATGCTGGGACGGGTTGGCGTGCGGATGGTGAACCGACTATACGTGCAGATATTGCTATGATCGTGCGTGGTTGCGGTGTGGAGTATGTGCGGCGACTCAATCCATATGATCTGTCGAAGATGATCGAGACGTTGCAGGAGGCCATGAAGTTCCCAGGTGTTTCCGTTGTGATCGCCGAGGCTCCTTGTACTACGCAGGGCATGCTGATCAATGAGCGACCGGTACAGGTAGATCAGGATGCCTGTTTGGCAGGGCGTGGGTGCGAGGATACTCCCTGCTATCATAAAGTCGGTTGCCCTGCGGTCTTGCTCTCGTTGGATGGTGTGCGACCGCGTCTCTCGATCGATACTGCCACCTGCGTTGCCTGTGGACTGTGTATGGATGCCTGCCCATTTGATGCTATCAAACCGATAGCGGATGTCGAACAAAAGCAAGAGGATGTACGTAATACAATTGCAGTAGCAAACGTTCTGCGCAGAAACATTGAAGATTAGCAGAGCCGCTGGATAGATTGATGACTAAGGCAACGAATATCATTCTGCTGGGTATTGGTGGCCAGGGAACGTTGACGCTGATGGAGATGCTGGCGATGGCGGCGGAGAAGGCGGGTGAGGAGGTACGAGTCTTGTCTCGCGTGAGCCTGGCGCGTCTCGGTGGCTCCGGCATGTGCCACATACGTATAGGGCCATCTTCAAGCGCAGCTATACCCGTTGGCGAAGCGGATATTCTGCTGACTTTAGAGATGAGCGAGGTGCTACGTGCAGTCTCAATGGCACGGGGCGGCGCGCTAGCTTTTGTCAATACGTACCGGCGTTTGCCCATCGCGACGGGTGTGGCAGGGCTGCACTATCCCACGCGCTCAGAGGTGGAGGAGGCGCTAAGGTCGCATAGCATTACTGGTGTGTTTGTCCCCGAGTCGATCTCAGGACTGGTAGGCGATGGGACAGTACAAGAGCAGGATGATGCTCGCATTAATATTGTTATGCTCGGTGTCTTATGTGGGTACACACGACTGCTCCCGCGCTCGACGCTTGAAGAAGCTATTACTGAGCGACTACCTCAGTTCGCGGAACAGAATCTGCGTACATTTGCCTTGGGATGGAGCTATGGGGAGACACTGAGAAAACAGTAGTGCTACCTTAGCTGCACTATGATATACTAGGGACTCAGAGGGGGCGTGAGAATGTATATGTTTTTCGTCATATATAATCCTGATGGCAGGATTAGTGCATGAGTCCAAAGTTGCCACGCATCACTGCAGCTGAGCTGAGACGAGCCTTGAGACGCGATGGCTGGGAAATAGTACGACAAAGCGGTAGCCATGCTATATTGAAGCATCCTAAGAAGTCAGGCAGAGTTACCATACCAGTGCATGCTACCACAACCATAAAGGTGAAGACACTAGAAACCATCCTGGAACAAGCAGGACTGACTGCCGACGAACTGCGGGATTTGCTTTGAACCTAAAGGATAAGACAATGAGCGAGTACCAATACACTATTATTCTGCATCCCGACCCAGATGAAGGAGGGTACACTGTCACTGTGCCTGCCCTCCCCGGGTGCGTGACACAAGGCGAGACGATTGAGGAAGCCATAGCAATGGCTAAGGATGCTATCCGCCTTTATGTTGAGTCGCTCATAGCTGATGGCGAGGTCGTACCTGAAGAGCGGGAGCATCCACAGGCAATCATCATCAACGTAGCTGCCTGATCTTGTGAGGACGCATGCCAAAACAACGCTTGACACACAAAACAAGTTAGGATATCATACAACTCGCAGAATGCAGCACAAATGCATTCTGCGAGATACATTGGGGTGTCGTTCAATGGTAGGACTGCCGACTCTGGATCGGCCAATTGGGGTTCGAATCCCTGCACCCCAGCCAGGAGAGGCAAGGAGCCTCTCCTTTTTTGTTATCCTACCCGCCAGAAAGAAGCCCTGAGATCGTCTACTATTGCAGATAGTAACTCTTCAGGACTCCTCACCACCTTCGGTGGTTCGCAAGAGGTCTTTTACTGCGGGATGTGCAGCCGCAGGCT
>WNFE01005994.1_pt1 | contig 10147 bp, 7 predicted proteins | sample 5400451 | NCBI WGS metagenome assembly WNFE01 (sample SAMN13153344, study PRJNA577476) | soil metagenome | isolation source: 200 cm saprolite under Douglas fir tree site 2 hole 2 | place: USA:California | collected 2015-04-18 | reverse complement strand
GCTCTTGGCAGTCCCTCTTTTGGCGGTACCAAGCTGTATTCTGCCAGCTCAATGTAGCCATCAGCGAGCCCGGTATAGGCCAGGGCGAAGATCGGGTCCTTTTCGATAGCCTGGTTAAAGTACTCGATCGATTTCTTGAATCCTTCTTCGCTCCTTCTGTTCCAAGAATACCGGCCTTTGAGGTAAGCCTCGTAAGCTGCAGGGATAAGCGGGCGCGTATTCGCAAGGCGCGTTCGCTCCTGCGGCGTCAACTTAACATTGATTTCACTAGCGATGGCTAGCGCGACCTCACTCTGTAACGCCAGAGCGTCACTTAGGTCGCGCTCGTAGCTTTCCGCCCAGAGATGCGTTTGATCAGTCACCTGAATGAGTTGCGCAGTGATCCGCAAGCGCTCGCCGGCGCGGCGCACGCCGCCTTCCAGGACGTAGTCCACGCCAAGCTCCCTCCCGATTTGATCAATGCCTTTGCATGCGTGTTTGTACTTCATTGCTGAGGTACGCGCGATCACGCCGAGGCTCTCGCGGTGCAACCGCCCAAGCTGGTTAATCATCTCCTCCGTCAGACCGTCGCTAAAATACTCCTGCTCACGGTCTCCACTCAAATTGTCGAATGGCAGCACAGCCAGCATTATTTTTCCGGGCGCTGGTTGCTTGGAGGCTGATACAGGATTGACGCCGTTCACCGGTGCGATGAAGCGGTATCCCCGGCGCGGGATGGTCTCCACAAGAATCGGGTTTTGCGACGAGTCCCCGAGCGCCTGCCGGAGCTTTTTCAGAGCCGTGTCCAGGCCCTCGTAGAAATCCACGAACGTGCCTTCCGGCCACAACTTCTTCTGCACTTCTTCGCGAGTGATCACTTCCCCTGGCCGTTCCAGCAGCATCGCCAGGATGCGAAATGGTTGTTCCTGCACGTGAATTAATCGCCCGTGTTTGTAGAGTTCACCCGAGGCCAGGTCGGCTTCGAACAAGCCGAAACGCAGTCGTTCGCGGCCATTGGGGGGGAGATTCCAAATCAGAACACTCCGCCGAGAGTGCCCGGAAGTCTACCACGTTAAGAGTGCCAACATGTTAGAGAGTTCAGGAGCGCGCCTAACTTCCCGCCCTGCCAATGACTTGCGAGTTCAGCGGCAATTCGGAAACGGTTCGGAAACGGTCCGGTTGACTAAAGCACCATCTGGCGAGAAACCTCTCGCAACGCTTGCTCGGCGCCCCTTCTCCCAAGCACCAGAGCAGAAACTGAACCGGGCCCAAGATGATCGATTTCGGGGTTGATTTGCGCATGAGTAAGTAGCAGCGAATCAAAAGAAATCCCTCGAGGGCTTGAGGAGGCGTCATGAAAAAATCTCTGTTGGTCCTGATGTCAATCTGCAGTTTGTCGCTCCTCAATGGCTGTGGCACGAGTGCTCCGCCTCCTCCGCCTCCTCCGCCTCCCGTGGCCACTCACTTCTCCGTTTCCGCTCCGGCGACGATCACCGCCGGGACGGCCTTCAATGTCACTGTGTCCGCGCTCGACTCCTCGAATAGTGTGGTCCCCGGCTATTCCGGGACGGTGCACTTCGCGAGCACCGACGCCCAGGCGATGTTGCCGGCCAACTCGCCGCTGACGAATGGAACAGGGAGCTTCTCGGTGACACTGAAGACCGCCACGAACCAAACCATCACCGTCACCGACACGGGTACGCTCACAGGCACTTCGAGCGGGACCGCCGTCAGCGCGGGACCCGCTACTCGCGTGTCCGTAACCCTTCCATCCGCCGCCACAGCCGGGATCACGCTCAACTTCAGCGTGACCGTGTTCGACGCCTATAACAACGTGGCGACCGGCTACGCCGGAATGTTGCACTTCTCCAGCAGCGACAGCCAGGCGGTGTTCCCGACCAACCCGGGGACGCTGACGAACGGGACGGGAACCTTCCCGGTCACGCTAATGACGATTGCCAACACAACCGTCTCGGCGACAGACACGGTCGCTGCTTCTCTGACCGCCAGTTCGAGCGCGATTCCTGTTTTTAACAATGCCGCCACTCACTTCGTCGTTGCCACCCCCAGCAGCGCCACCACTCGAGCGACTTTCACCGTACAGGTCAAGGCGCTGGACGGCGCGAACAATATCTCCACCGGCTACTCCGGGACCGTGCACTTTACGAGCACCGACACCCAGGCGGTGTTCCCGACCAACCCGGGGGCGCTGACGAACGGCTCGGGAGCCTTCTCGGCCACGCTGGAGACCGCTGGCAGCCAAACGATCTCTGCCACCGACACAGTTACAACTTCCCTTACTGGAACTTCGAATTCTATTGGCGTCACTGCCTCGGCCGTGCTCACAATTACATCCGTCTCCCCGCCCACCGGGACAGCAGGTGCAACCTACGGCCCTAGCGTAACCGTAGTTTATGTTTGTCGTCTTGTGAATGGTTCTGTCTTCTGCAGTCTGTGCACGAATCCTACGTACTGTGCGTCGCTTCCGCCCTGCTTTCGCAACTTCATCTTCCCCTGTAGGTCCACCAGGGCGGTCGTTGGTTTCCTTTTCACAGCTACAGCTTGCTATGTGTTCCTCAACATAGAAATGAGAATGTGAATCGCCGGACTATGTGAATTCAACTTCAAAGCGACTCCGGTAGGCCCATGCGGTTCGCCGTTTCTGTATTGCAGCGATTGACATAGTGCGGCCACACTTCTCCGGCTCGGCAGCTAGCCGAGAGGAGGGGCGCGATGAATCAGTCCATCACTACCGGTTGTTCCATCCCAGATGTCTGCTTGCGGTATGAGAACTATCTTGTTCGTGTTCGTGGCTTGTCAGCTTCCACTCGGAAGCTACATCGACACGTCGTTTGCAGGTTCCTATCCTTTCGATTTCCAGACGGGAAATTCATTGTGAGCGAGCTCCACTTCAGTGACATTGTAGATTTCCTGAAAGGCGAGTTCGCACGCTTATCGAGTCGCGAGACTCAGAGAACTTGGTTGATGATTCTGAGAAGCGTTCTCCGGTATCTTTCAGAAGCCGGACAGATTCCCAAAGGCTGGGAAGGAGCTCTACCCAAAGTCGCCAATCACACTCAGGCTCATCTGCCAAAGAATCTCTCGAAGGAGCAGGTTGGGGCCCTTCATGCCGCATGCTGCGGAGAAAAACCGAGACACTTCCGCAACCGAGCCTTGTTGCTTTTGTTTTTGCGTCTTGGACTTCGCGTGCAGGAAGTGGCCGGTCTTGCCCCGAGCGACATCGACTGGAAAAACGGCTACCTGAAAGTTCGTTGCACGAAAACGTACAATGATCGCATCCTCCCACTTCCGCAGGATGTCGGCCGAATGCTCGTCGCTCATCTACGCAAGTGTCGCGCGCATTCTGAACGAATATTTGAGCCGCTGAGGCCGCCGTTCACGGCAGAACGCAGCTACACCCACGTTCTCAACTCAATTCGCTATGTTTTTGGGCTTGCGGGTATCAATGACCGGGGCACGCATTCTCTTCGCCACACCGCCGCCACAGAGATGGTGAACGCCGGCGCATCTTTCAAGGATGTCGCTGACGTGCTCGGGCATAAGTCCGTCACGACAACATTCATCTATGCCAAGCTCGATATGAAATCATTGATGCGCGTCGCACTTCCCTGGCCCGGAGGTGCACGATGAACATCACAAAGTTGTCGGCATACCTGGAAGAGTTCTTGGCGTTAAAACGCGCGATGGCCGAGGCGGACCCGCATTACGACCCGTTCGACCGCAGATCTCTACGCCACAAAGAGAAACTTCTCAAGAACTTCCTTGCTTTCTGGCAGCACCATGGCCGTCCCTGGCCGATTCGTGCCGCGCATGTTCTCGATTGGCTAGCTGCCGAGAGTCATCCGCAGCATCCCTACCGGGACCAACATCGTTTCTATACCCTGCGGGCATTCTTGCAACAGGTACGCGCTTTCGAACCTGAGACGGAAGTGCCGGGGAAAATATTCAAGTTCCGACGGCCTCGGCGGACACCCCACATATTCTCTGAGCGCGAAATCGTGCTGTTGATGCGGGCAACGCGGCGTCTCCGCTTGTTCGAGACCTTTCGTCCGCTGACCCTCCGCACCATGATTGGGCTGTTGGCGAGCACTGGTCTGCGCATTGGGGAAGTCCTCAGACTGGAAATCAAGGACGCTAACTTAACGGCCAATCCGCCCCATCTGTTGATCTACGAAACGAAGTTTGGCAAGTCGCGAAATGTTGTTCTGCATCCTACGACGGCGCGCCGTTTGAGGAGATATCTCGTCAAAAGAGGAGAAGTTTTAGGGAACCGACTCGCCGAGACCTTCTTCACAAATATCTCAGGCAAGTCGCTCGGGTACGCCTCGACCCGCTCGACATTTCGGAGATTGCTCCAGCACGCCGGTATTCAATTGGTTCCAGGGCAGCGAGCGCCGTCACTTCATTCGTTTAGACACACGTTCGCGGTAACGAGGCTCACAAGATGGCATCTCGAACGGAGAAATGTCCAGGAGTTGCTGCCTCATCTGTCGGTGTACCTCGGCCATGTTGGACCGGAAAACACTTACTGGTATCTGACCGCCACACCAGAACTGCTCCAAACAGCTGCTGTGCTCTTCGATCGGCAGCAAAGCCAAGGAGCAGCCAAGCCATGACCGGACCCGCCCTTGTCGGACCACATCTTCAGCGCTTCTTCACTGACCATCTCGTTGCACAAAGACGCCTCAGTCCGCAAACGATTGCGAGCTATCGCGATACGTTTCGCTTGCTGCTGCAATTCGTGCACCGTGAAACGGGTGTCGAACCAGCATCCCTGTCGATTCCGGAACTAAATGCGGACAGAATTCTTGATTTCCTCGACTGCCTAGAAAAGGAACGCAATAACACAATTGCCTCGCGCAATTTGCGGCTCACAGCGATACGCTCGTTTTACCGCATGGTTGCCCTCCGCGACCCGGCGAGTGTGGGAGTCGTAACGCGCGTACTCGCGATTCCGCTCAAGCGGGCGGACACCAAAGTGCGCTCGTACTTAACGCGCGAAGAAATGGAAGCAATCCTTGCCGTGTTGGACCGAAACCAATGGTGTGGGCGACGAGACTATGCCTTGCTTCTTACCATGTACAACACGGGCGCTCGTGTCTCAGAAATATCTTTTCTTCGTCAGAATGAGGTGAGTTTCGGAACGAAGAGCCACGTTCAGTTGCATGGCAAGGGGCGGAAGGAGCGCTTGATCCCTCTCTGGTTCAGGACTGCCCGAATCTTGAAAGAGTGGTTCCGGGAGATTGGCACGCGGGATAGTGCCGTCGCATTTCCCAATGTTCGTGGCGAACCGCTTTCACGGTTTGCTATCCACCTCTTACTCCGCAAAGCAGCCCATCAAGCTGCTTTCCATTCTGGAAGCCTCAAACGAAAACGAGTCTCTCCTCATGTGGTCCGGCACGGAACCGCGATGGCTCTACTCCAGTCGGGTGTGGATATTGCTGTCATCGCGCTCTGGCTGGGCCACGAAAGCATAGAAACAACCAACGCCTACGTGCATGCAAATCTCGCGATCAAGGAAAAGGCACTTGAAAAGGTCCAGCCGATGGATACACCATTCCGACGATTCCATGCAGACGACCACTTGCTGGCGTTCTTGGAATCGATCTAACGACGTTGACTGAGGGGCGCGAAACCACGCGCCCCCCACTTTTATCTCCAGCAGCAGGTCGACGAACACTTCGCGACTAGGCGCTTGGGGGGCCCGTTTGGCGACTTCCACGTGATCCCTGGGAAATCGGGTCCGAGGATAACTTCCCAGTAGCCGACAAACCGCCCGGTGACAAGCCGATCCTCGCATCGTAAGTGATACGGCGATGTTTCGCCAATTAAGTACAGAGGCTCTAAGGCAGTTGGTGCGAGGGAACTCCGACCCGGAAAGACAGCCTTGAGAGTTTCTAATCGAGGGATGCGGAAGTTGGCAAAGCAAGCTAATTATCTCTGGTCATTGGCGGAGCAAATTTCCTCCAGGCCCAATAGACCGGGAGCCCGATCAGTAATATGAGGAAGCTAATCGCTGTTGAAATCGGGTGCCTATACAGCGCGTTCACCATCATTGCAACTGAAGCGAGAACGAATAAAACCGGCAGCACCGGGTAGGCCACTGTCCGATACGGTCTCGGCAATTCCGGACGGGTCCACCGAAGCACTGGAACTGCGGCAACGGCAAGCGCTAGGAACGGCCACACTCCCAAGACGAACGCCTCTGCGAGCTGATCGAAACTGCGACCGAGCAAGTATGCACACGCCAATGATGCGTTGAGCGCAATAGCAACGTACGGTGTACCCCATCGAGGATGTACGCGGCCTACTGAGCGAAAGAAGAGCCCCGTCTCAGCCATGGCGAAACAAATGCGCGGATCCGTGATGACAGTCGCATTGAGCGAACTGAACGTCGCAAGCATTACTAGCAAGGAAATGACCGATGTGCCTGCTCGGCCGGCAATCACAACGACCGCATCCGCCGCTACTTGATTCGATGTTTGCATAAATGCAAAGGGCAGAACGGAAAAGTAAGCAAGATTAACTATGAAGTAAATTACAGTAACAGTTAGCACTCCGATAGTTAAACTTAACGGTATCGTTCGGCCGGGATTACGCACCTCGCCCGACATCGCGGTAAAACCATTCCAGCCGTCGTATGCGAACATGACTGGAACGAGCGCTAGTCCAAGCCCGCTTAAACCATGCCAATGCTCTGCGCCGATGCCGACTTGGCCAAGGTTGTTGCGGCCTAAGAAAAACATAGCCAGAGCCATGCCTAGTAGCGCCGTGACCTTGGCCCAAGTTGAAATGGTCTGCACCCAAGCGGCGAGCGAGACGGAGCGACAGCCGATTGCCGCCAGCATTGCAATCAGGACAACAGCAAGAAGGCGAACGCCCATTTCGCTCATGGGCAGAAAATTTCGCGCATATTCAGCAAAAATCAACGCGAGCGCAGCCCACGCAGACGGGCCAATAAGCAGGTACACCCAACCCTTTAAGAACGCAATCGCTGGTCCGTAAGCTTCGTAGAGGAAGACGTATACGCCGCCAGCACGTGGAAACATTGCGCCAAGTTCAGCCAACGATAACGAGCCGGCAAGCGCAATCGCGCCACCAAGGGCCCAAGCCAGCAACGCCACACGCGCGCTCCCGGCTTCAAGAGCGACTCGGCTTGGAGAACGAAAGATGCCGCTGCCAATGATGAAACCGACAATCAGCGCGGTAGACGGCCCGACTCCGAGCCGGCGAGGCAGCGTGCCGAGACGTTCTCGCCGCTCGGCGACCCAGAGGCTTTCACTCGCTCCCGGCACCATAGATCAAACGCTCCCCATTTCTTCCCGACTGCACGAGCGCATTTCACGATTCTAGTCCGTCCAACAAATAACCAAATAGCATCATTGTTGGCGTAAGTAGCCGATAGCACCGACGACAGACCAGGGGGTGGTCAAGATTATGGTCATGTCACGGGCAAGCCTTCCATAATCCGATAAGGGAAGGGTTGCCGACCATCCGTCAGAAATCGCAGTCCGCTATTCCAAAGCCGTGGAACCGCACTCACTCTTCCCAGAGTTAGCGCTGCGGCGTTTGTTCAGTTGCAGGCTGATACGGATCGGGCGTGCCCATCTTGATCGGCGGATACTTCTTCAAGCTCTCCTCAAAGTCATTGACGATTTTCATCATCGGATACGTGACCCAACCATTTTGGATGAGAACATCGTTCTCTTCCTTCAAATCGGTGAGCAAGTTAATGATTCTGGGAAGCGGCAGTCTCTGGGGCGCGGCGTACATGTTCTCCTGCCAAACGAGATGCATTTTCCAATTCCGCCACTTCACTGCTTGCAAGCGATCAGCCACATAGGCGGGGAATCCGTCGCGATTCGAGCGCTCCTGTTTGCCAAGGAAAAAATCCATCTGATCCACGCCATCAATTGGACGATCTTTCGGTATTTCAGCGCCTCCTACATGGGCAAGAGTTGTGAACAGGTCCACCATGTGGACGATTTCATTGCTCACACGGCCGAAGGGAATCTTGCCGGGCCAGCGGATGGTGAATGGAGCACGCAGCGAGGCCTCCATAGCGGTGAAATAGGTACCTCTCCAAGGGCCGCTGTCGCCTTCCCAAGGGTGAGTAGCCTCGGGGCCGTTGTCGCTCGTGAAAATGACGATCGTGCTGTCTTCGATGCCAGCTTCCTTGATGGCGTCGAGAATCTGCCCTGTGCGATAGTCCATTTCTGCGAGACAATCCGCCCAATCGCCGTTCCCCGTCTTACCTGCGAACTCGGGATTCGGTAGTGTTGGCATGTGAAAGAGCGAGAACGAGACGTAGGCGAAAAATGGTTTGCCGTTGCTCGCGCTTCTTTTTATGAATTCGATGGCGCGCGTGGTGATTTCCTTTTCCATGGCCCGGCGATGATCCAAATCCAACTCGGCGACCTTGCGAGGCTTCTCACCTTTGCGAGCTTCATAAATGGGCTCAGCGGGAACCAAGTGGGGGTCCCAGCCTTGCTTTGAGCCGACGGATGGCCATAGGGAATGGGTGTCGTTCAACTCGGGCCAAAAGACTTCGCTATAGGTGCGCGGGATGCCGTACCACTCGTCGAAGCCTCGATTCGTGGGAAGGCGCGCTTCCGCGCTGCCAAGGTGCCACTTGCCCCAGATCCCGGTAGAGTAGCCTTGTGCCGACAAGAGCTGCGGCAGCGTAATCTCCCAAGTCGTTAGTCCTTCGGGAACGCCACCACGCGGTACCTGATAGGTCCCCGAGCGAATCGGGAAACGGCCGGTCATCAGCGCTGATCGCGAGGGAGTGCACTGTGCCTCGACATTGAAGTTGAGGAGACGAAGACCCTCACTAGCGAGCTTGTCAATGCGCGGCGTGGGAGCGCCACGCAGGATGCCGCCACCATAGATCCCGAGCTCACCGTAGCCAAGATTATCCGTGAGCATCAGGACGATGTTGGGTTTCCTTGCGCTGGCAGTCGGCGACGCCTTCGTATGTTCTCCCTGTGGCGGCAACGATGAAAGCGGCTCCTGCCCAGACAGAGTCAGTGCGGTGAAGACTAAGAGCGGGACGCTGGCCCACTTGTTCTTCCTCCGAAGGCATGATTCCTCCGATAAAACCCTATCTCTAAAAAAGGGAATGCGGATACCAATGGCTATGAGCCGGAGTTTACTCCCTTGTTTTCCTAGATGGCAAAGAGACTCAATGCGTTTGCAGGACACGCCCCTATTACTTCCGGCTTGCCGACTACCTGCCCGGAATCAGCGTGAGCCTACAGGTCGAACACAAACAATTCATTGGAAATGGGCAACTCATCGGCTCATCGCTTAGGTGAACGAATACTTCTTCGCCTTGATATGCAATCGGACGGGTCTCCGCATTTTCTAAGAGTGCCACAGGACAGACCGATGTATCATTCGACATCTAACCCGCGTGCGTCACGTTCACCGTGCGAGGAATTATCAGGTCCGACGCGTGGGCCTTTCGAGATTGGGTCACCCACAAGTACACGAAATCCCATGGCAGATTGGCAAATTCGAGAAAAGCGGCCGCTCCGAGGACCTCGGCCAGAACCAGCGGGGCCAGCGGTCAAAAACTACATTACGCCCGCCGGATTGCAGCGGCTGAAAGACGAGCATTTGTTCCTACTGAGTCGCGAGCGGCCCGCGGTGGTAGAGGTCGTAGCGTGGGCTGCCAGTAACGGGGACCGCAGCGAAAACGCCGACTACCTCTACGGCAAACGACGGCTAGGCCAGATCGATTCGCGGATTCGCTTTCTCACGAAACGCATAGACGCTGCCGTGGTCACCAATCCCGCCGCTCCGCGGCAGGGGTCATCCGCTACGCGCGTCTTCTTCGGCGCGACCGTGACCTACAAGGACGCCGCCGGCCTCGAACACATCGTCTCGATCGTCGGCATCGACGAGGTGGGCCTCGACCGCGGCTACATCAGCTGGCGCTCGCCTCTCGCTAATGCGCTGATGAAGGCGAGCCCCGGCGACCGCGTGGAGCTGCGCGCGCCAGCGAAGACGGAGCATCTCGAGATCATCGAGGTCGAGTACGCGCCGATTCCGATGGATCCTTTCCGCGAACCGCTAGGAGCTCAGTCGACGCCCAAGGTCGAACGCTCCTAGACCAAGCCGCCCGACTCTGAGCGTTCCCCCG